>ERZ778017.181-NODE-181-length-104467-cov-219.820749_pt1 | contig 104467 bp, 98 predicted proteins | sample MGYA00375747_ERZ778017 | MGnify/ENA primary metagenome ERZ778017 (study PRJEB29350, sample SAMN05509838) | bioreactor metagenome | biome: bioreactor; material: wastewater | place: South Africa: University of Cape Town | collected 2014-03-17 ... | reverse complement strand
TCGCCTCGCGCTGCGGTTCGTACAGGTCGTGCCAGACGCCCATCGCCGAGCGGTCGGCGGCGCCGCGGCGAAGCTCGTCGCAGCAGTCGTCGGCCAGGCGCAGGTAGTGCGGCGAGCCGTAGCGCCGGCTGCGGAACAGCGGCACCACGCGCAGCCGCTCGTGCGCACGTTGCGTCGCATCGACCGCGGCCAGCGCGAGATCCGGCTGGCAGTGGAAGCGTCGCGGCGTGCGCGAACCGTCCGCCACGTAGCAGAAACGCACGCAGCCCTGTTGCCGGCGCAACACGCGCAGCGGGCTGGCGAAGATCGAGTCCTCGGCCAGCGCGATGCCGTGCGCCTGCACCATGCCGATCACCGTGCAGCGGCGGAAGCTGGCCTCGACGTAGGCCACCGCCTCGTCCGGCGCGCCCAGCGCCACGCGCTCGGCGCCGGTGGCGTCGAGGATGCTGTCGCACAGCTCCAGCGGCGGCGGCTCGCCGCGACGCTCGGGGCTGATCACCGCGATGGCGCCGAGGATGCTGTGCTCGACGCGCAGTGCGGCGCGCGTGCCGTCGAGGGTGACGCTGGGCTCGCCCGGACGCTTGGGGTCGCAATCGCACTGCAGCGCCCAGCCCGGCACCAGGGTGCAGTGGCGGATCACCAGCTCGCACAGGTCGCCCTCCGCGGCGGCCTCGTCGTCCGGCCCGTGCACCTCGATGCCGCGGCCCACGATCAGCAAGCCGTCCAGCAGCACGCGGCTGCCGGCGCGACCGCCGATGCCGAGCGCGTCCGGCTGGCTGGCGCGCACGTCGAGCAGGCGCAGCACCGGTCGCGTGCGTTCGGCTGCACGCAGCTGGATCGCCTCGCCGGCGTCGAGCTGCAGCTCGATGCTGCCTTCGTAGACGCCACTGTCGGCCAGCTCGACGATCAGCGCGCGCAGCGTCGGCGTCGCCGCCTTGGCCGCGGTCCATGCCTGCAACGCCTCGGCGATGCTGCCGAAGTGGCCGGCCGGCCAGCTGGCGTTCGCCGCCCGATCCGGCCGCGCGGCATGCACCACGTAGCGGGTGGCGCCTGCCAGTTCCGGCGTAACCCGCGCGTACTCGCCGCCGCCGAGGTCGCCGGCGAAACCGTACTGGTAGCTCACCCACACGCCGCGCTTCGGCCGCTGGTTGGCGGGGAACAGCAGCCGGCCGCGCTCGGGGTCGACCGCCACGCGCCCGCGCTTCACCTGCCCGCGCCAGCCGGACAGGTCGGCCGGAATCAGTGCCTCGCGCGGCACCGGCAGGCCCTGGCCTTTCGCCGGCCAGTCCGGCGCCCACACTTCCACGCTGCGTCCCTCGCCGTAGAGTTCGGCCGACACGCCGGCGTAATCGGCCAGCGGGCCGCGTTCGGCGAACTGCCAGCGGCGCAGCGGCAATGGCAGGTTGCGCTCGTCGGCGATATGCGTGGGTTCGGTTTCCGCGACCGGACGCTGGAACAGCGGCGTGTCGTTGCCCAGCACGCTGAAGCTGAAGCACTGCGGACCGCGTTCCTCGATGCAGTACGCCGGCGTGCAGCTCACCGGATAGCTGCGCAGGCGGCAGGCGAACACGCCCACCGCAGGGATGTTGTGGCGGCCGCGCCGCTGCGCGCTGCCCAGGCGCCGCACGTCCACGCTGTGCGCAAACGGGTCGAACGCGCCGTCGGCCCAGCCGATGCGTTGCAGCCGGCCCGGATCGCGCAGCTCGGCCGTGCCACCGCGACGCGGATGGCGGTGATCGAGATGCTGCATCCAGCCGAGCCGGCGGTAGAACTCCACCGCGCGCGCCGGCCAGCCTGCGGCGTCGCGCGACAGATCCTCCAGCAGCGACAGCGTGCCCTTGCGCCGGCGCGCGTCGATCGTGTTGGCCACGTCGGCGCGCGGCGCCAGCGCGCGGCCGAGGCCGGCGTCGCGGCGGCCGTCCGCGCTCAGCGTGGCCGCTTCCGGCAGCAGCGTGTAACCGAGCAGGTCGCCGATGTACGGCACCACCCAGTCGTCGCAGGTCTCGATGAAGGCGTTGGCGTACAGCCGCGCGATGTCCTGCTCCAGCACGTCGGCCTGGCGCGCCAGCACGCGCAGGAAGTCGCGCAGCGGATAGCCCTGCTCCGCGTCGCGCATGCGGTAGACCACCGGCAGCAGGTCGTAGAGTCGATCGGGACGCGCGCTCATGGCGTGGCCTCCTGCAGCAGCAAGGTGTCGGGAACGTTCGGCGGCAGATAGGCGAGCTGTGCCGGACGCAGCATGCCGTGCTCGTCGTAGCGGGCCGGCCGCACCGGCACGCGCGGCGGCACCGCCGCCACGTCCGCGGCGGCCGCGTGGCTCATCAACACGGCGCCATCACCCTGCTTGTCGCCGCCCGCGCCGAAGCCGGCCAGCAGGGTCGCCTCGTCGAGGCTGCCGAACGCGTCCACGTCGACCCAGGCCACGCCGCGCACGGCCTGCATGCAGGCGACCAGTTCGCTGAGGTACACGCTCTGCGCCAGCGCGCGACGCTCGAAGCCGAACGCATCCAGCAGCGCCGCGCGCACGGTCGGCTCGACCGACTCCCAGGCGAAATCGGGCAGCAGCCCCACCTTCGCGCTCACGGTCAGCGCCAGCAGTTCGCGCACGTCCAGCCGCACCGGCAGCGACGGATCGCCGTAGCGCCCCAGCGCCTGCAGCAGGTTGCGGTAAAGATCGGAGGTGGCGTCGACCGGCACGTCGGCGGCGCCGGCGATGGTCACCTGCACCAGGCCGCCCAACTTGACCGCCACCGCCTTGCCCACGCCGCCGAAACTGCGCGCGAAGTCGGCATAGTCCGCCACAGAGACCAGCCGGTCCAGCGCCAGCACCGCCAGCGGCACGTTGCGCCGCGCCTGGTCGCGCGTCTCCGCATCGGCGCCGCCGGAGGCACGCAACGGGTTGATCACCTCCTTCACGCCCAGCGGCCGCGTCGCCAGCAGGCTGACCTGCCCCGCGTGCACATTGCCCGGCGTGCCGATGCCGTTGCGATACGTCGCCACCACGTTCTCCACGCCGCTGGGCAGGCGCGCGCCGTGCACGCCGTCGCCGAACCGCACGGTGGTCCTGCCGTCGTCGTCGGTGGCGGTGACGAAGCGGCGGTCGGCCGCGCCGACGAAGGCGAGATTGCGCGTCTCGTGCCATTGCAGGTCGTTGACGCGCAGCGTGAGCGTGCTCTGCACGCCATCCACCGTGGCCGCCGACACCCAGGTCAGCGGCGGCTGCTTCAGCACGAAGGCCTGCATCGACGCCGCGCCGCTGCCGCTGCCCAGCACCTCGCGGCGACTCTCGCCGTGGGTGGCGCGCACCACGTTGGCGCGCACCGTCACGCTGTCGCGCACGTAGCGATAGGCCAGCCCCGCGTTGGCGAACACCAGGGTGCTGTGCACGGTGTCGCCGGGCAGGTTCGCGTCCACGCCCTGCTCCACTGCGGCCAGCATCACCAGCTCGGCGGCGCTTACCGCGTCGGTGCCCGGCACGTCGCTGCGCCGGCCTTCCACGATCACCCAGCGGCCGGCCTTGAGGCCATCCACCGCGCCATCGAGAGTGAGCCGGGTGGCGCTGTCGCCGGTGCCGCGCGGGCTGCCGTCGGCGGCGAGCGCGCCGATCTCGTCGCCGATCACCAGCTCGGCCAGCGGCAACGATTCGCTTTGTGCGTGGACCTGCGTGGCACGCAGGGTCGACATGCTCGGCGCCTGCCACACGGACGTGTCCGCATCCGGCGTGACCAATTCGATCCCGGTGGTCTTGCCGCTGATGCCGTAGGCACTGCGCGGATGCACCTGCACGCGCCTGGCCTGCGCGACGACCGGCGGCCCGTAGCGCCCCGACTGGATCAGCAGGAAGCTGCCCGCCTGCACGCCGTCGTAGGCGTTGTCGAGCTGCACGAGGTCGTCCTCCTCGCCGCCGTCCGCGATGGCATCCCAGTCGCCATCGGGCCTGGAGACGTAGGGCACGGTGCCCTTGGTGGCGGGGTCGTCATTCAGTCCCAGCCCCATGATGCGCGGCGCGTTGTAGCCGAACAGCGGCGCGGCCAGGCGCAGCGCGTACACGCCGTTCAGGGTCGGCGAAGGTTCGCCCTGCGGCACGCTGGCCCAGGCACGGTAGAGGGTGTCATGCAGCTGCGGCGCGAATTTCAGCAGCAGTTGCGGCCGCGCATCGCTGGCCTTGCCGAGTGCCGCGGCGACGCTTCGTTGCAGGCGCAAGCTGTTGGCCGGCTGCAGCGTGGCTTGCCGCGTCAACGCGCCGAACAGCGCACCGAAGCCGCCCGCCGGCGGCGGGCTGACGGCGCCGTCGCCGCCAAACGCCTTCACCACGGCCAGCAGGAACGCCTGCGCCGGCGCCGGGCCACCGGCAAGGGTCCCCACCTCCAGGCCGAAGCTTCCCAGCAGACGGTTGACGCTGCCGACGTCGCCGCCGCCGAGCAGCAAGCCGCGGTAGAGCCTTTCGATCCGGTCGCGCAATGACGTGCCGCCGGACAACGCGGCGAGCGCCACTTTCGCCGCCGCGACGATCTGCCCCTGCAATGCGCCGAACGGCTGCAGCAGCAGCTTGCTGCGCCCGCCCTGCTGCTGCACCTCGACCGACTGCACCAGGCGGATCGCCGGCACGCCGGCGGGAAGCTCGCCGAACAGGAACAGCAGGCGATCGTTCGGCTTCAGGCCAGTGGCCGTGCTGGCCACCCACAGCGCGTCCAGCGTGGCCACGTTGTCGAGCGTGATGTCCTGCGGCCGCGTCAGCCGCGGCCTGAGCGCGTTCCACTCGTAACGCGCCGCCAGCGGTTCGGCGGTCTCGAAGGTCTGCATCTGTTCGCCGGGCGCGGGCACCGACTGCGCGCGCGCGCCGGCAGGAATCGTCACCGGCGGCGAATCCTTCTCCACCGTATAGGCGAGGTACACGCTGGCGGCAACGCCGGGGCGCAGGCGGTAGTCGACCAGCCGCGCCAGTTCCAGCACCGAGCGGCGCTCGGTGGCGGTGCGCAGGTAGGCCTCGTTGGCGATGCGCTCGGTGTAGAAGCTCAGCACGTCGGTACCGACCGCCCACGCGTCGAGCAGGGCCATCGCCGGGTCGTCGCCTTCGCGCGTGCGCAGCCCGGCCAGTGCCGGCACCGTCGCGTCGCTGAGACCGGCCTGCATGGTGGCGCGGAAATCGGCGTAGCGGCCGACGCGGTAAGCCAGCGCGTCCAGTCCCGGCCGGTTGGCCAGCGGCAACGGCGTGCCGGCGATCGCGCCGCAACCGCAGGCGCAGGCATGTTTGTCACAGGCGCTGCAACAGCTCATCGGCCACCTCCCAGCGTGAAGCGGATGCTGCCGTGATCAGGATGGTCCGGATCGTTGTCGACGCGCGTGATGTCGCGCGCGGCCAGGTGCAGCACGCCGTCGGCGGGCACGCCGTCGGCCGGGTCGTCGGCGCGCGCCAGGCACGACACTTCGACGTGGGCCACGCCGGTGATCGCCTGCGCCTCGGCCAGCAGCGCGCTGACGAACACCGGCGCGCCCAGCTTGAGCCGGTCCGGATGGAAGAAGCCGCGCGTGCCGTCGCGGCGCAGGCCGGCGCCGAAGCGGTCGCGCAGCTCGGCCTCGACGTGGGCGACGAGGAAGTCCGGCCGCACGCAGACGTTCAGCGCGATGCGCAGCGGCACGTAGCCGGCGGCATGCACCTCGACGTCGTGACCGATGCGGCGGTAGCGCTCCAGTTGCGCCCTGATCCGCCGCGCCAGGCCCTCTGGCAGGTCTTCGCGGCCCAGTGGATCGACCGCCACGTCGGCGGCGTACCAGCTGCCGCTCCATTCCAGCGCGGCGGCGGCGCCCTGCAGCTGCGGCGCGCGCGCGGCGAACCTCGCGTAGTCGTCGGCGACGATCGCGCGCAACGGCTTCGCGCGGAACGCGCCGGGCGCATGCAGCTTCACCTCGGCCAGGCTCTCCGGCGCAGTGCCGCCGCTGGCCGGCAGCGGATTGCGCGGCACCAGGTCGGTCGCCAGCACGCCCGACTTCAGCGCCAGCCACACGATGCTGTCGCGCCCCACATTGCCGGCCGGGCCGTTGCCGATGCGCGAGGCGGCGCGGAAGAAGTCGCCGGCCTGCGGCTGTGCACCGAGCACGCCGTCGCCGAAGCGCAGGTGCGCGGCGCCGTCGTCGTCGGTCTCGACCACGAAGTGGCGGTCGTCCGGGCCGCTTTCCAGCAGGTCGTAGCGCGGCTGCCAGCGCCAGCGTGGGTCGGGCGTGCCGGCCACCAGCACGTCTGCCAGCGCGCCGCCATGCACGACGAGCTGCGGCAGCGCGAGGCGCGGCTCGCGCGCCAGCAGCCGGCACACCGGCGCGTGCGGTGGCAGCGGCTCGGCCCAGGTCAGCGGTGCATCCGGCAGCATGTGGCCGGTGTCGGATGGCGGACGGCGTACGTCCGCCACGGCGCCGTCGCAACGGCAGCAGCCGTACTGCGTATCGCCCGGCACCAGCCAGCAATCCTCGGCCAGGGCGGCGCAGCGCGTGCAGGCATCCGGCATCGCGGCAAGCGCGGCGGCTAGGCCGGGATAGTCGCCATCGCTGCCGGTCGGCGTGCAGATGGCGCTGGACGTGCATTGCCCGCGCAGGTGTTCGCCGTGGTCGACCAAGAGCACGTTGCCGCGCGCGAGGCTGACGTCGTGCAGCCAGGCGCAGTCGGGCGAGGGCGTGCGCACCGACAGGCACAGGTCGAACGGCAGCGCGTCGCAGGCATCCCACGCCACCTCCAGCAGCGCCGTGCCGTCCAGCGGATCGACGGACGTGCGGACATCCGTGAGGCGCACCGCATGCCGGTGCGCGGGATCGGCGTCGGCCGGATTGCCGGTCTGCGGCCCCAGCACTTCCTCGAAGATCAGCAGGTCGCCGACGGCGAGCTTCAGCGCACGCGCCGGCGTGACGGCCGCATCCGTGGTCGCCAGCAACGCGACGGGCGGCGCATCCGGCGCGGGTGGCGCATCGACCAGGGTGGCGCGCGTGCTGCCGCGCGGCAGGCAGCACAGTTCGTCGCCCCAGCTGTGCAGCCGGATCGCGCTGTGCGCGGCGACCACGTCGAACGTGGTCATGCCATCGAGCGGCATCGGCTCGTAGATCAGCGCGCCCTGCGCACGCGCCGCCGCGAGCTGGTTCGCGTTGATGATGCCCGGCGGCGGATTCGATCGTCCCGGCGGCGGCACCAGCAGCAGCAGGTTGGCCAGTTCGAGGCTGAGGTCGTTGCTGCAGGCCAGCGTCACCAGCGCGCGCGCATTGCAGCCTTCGTGCATGCGGTAGTCGACCAGCCGCGCATGCCGGCGCACCGAGATGCGCTTGCGCGCGGTGCCCAGGTAGGCCTCGGTGGCGACCGCGTCCTGGTAGTAGCTGAGCTGGTCGGCGGTGTACGCCAGCGTCTCCACCAGTGCGATGCCGATGTCCGGCACGTGGCGCTCCTGCCATGCCGGCATGTCCAGCGCGAGGCGATCGAGGAACAGCTGGCGGAAGCTGGCATAGTCCTTCGCCAGGTAGTTGATCTCCGGCGCGGGCGACGGCGGCGACACGCACGGCGCCTCGTCGGCGCAGTCCAGCGTCTTCGCGCAGTCGAGGCGGAAGTGCAGCGCGGCGCAGGCGTAGCGCGGGTCGAAGCCGGGATAGGCCTGCCAGCTCGCCGGATCATTGCCCGAGGCCGCATCCACCAGGCACAGGCAGTACGCGGTGTGGTCGCCTTCGCGGTCGAGCAGCACGCGCAGGCAGGCGTCGTCGTGCAGCTCCGGTTCCAGCTCGGGGTTCACGCTGAGCACGCGCAGGCCGGTGATGCGGTCGCCGCCGCTGATGCGCACGTTGGCCACGCCGAGGCCTTGCGGAATCTCGCCGAACAGGTGCACGCACAGGCTCACGCCGTCGTCGCCGACCTCGACGTAGTCGATGCCGTTGAGCGTGCCGGCCAGCCGCAGCTTTTCGCGCCGCGCCGGCACGCTGCAGGCCGGCAGCGGCGCGCAGCCGATCGTGCCGAGACTCGCATGGACGTTCGCGCGGTTCATGGCAGGCTCCGCACGAAGCTGTCGCTGCGCGCGTCGCCGCTGGCGCGCACGGTATAGCTGAGGTCGACGCGCAGGGTGGCATCCTCGCTGCTGACTTCGAGCTTGCCCACGTCGATCACGTCGCCCAGCCAGCGCTGCAATGCCGCCTGCAAGGTGAACTGCAGCGCGGCGGCCAGCTCCGGGCTGTTCGGCGCGAACACCAGCTGCAGCAGGCCGCTGCCGAAGTCGGGCCGGTTCACCCGCTCGCCGGGGCTGGTGAACAGCAACTGCTCGATCATGTCGCGCACATGGTCGTCGTCGCCGGCCTCGGCGGTGCGCCCGCGCGGATCGAAGTGGAACGGATAGTCGATGTTCATGGGCGTCCTCACATCGCGGTGACGCGCGTCTGGCTGGCGACGATCAGCAGCGGCGTGCCGGTCGGCGCGCAGATCGCCTGGCTGTCGAGGAGCAGCAGCGGTTGTCCATTGGAAGTCACCCGGGTGGCGGCGGTGACGAACTGCGCGCTGACGCACGGCCCGTTCGCCGCCGGTGGTGGCGGCAGCGCGCAGCCGGCAATCAGCCACGGCGCCGGCATCGTCACGCTGGGCTGGCCGCTGACGGTGACGCGCGGATTCGGCGCGGTGGCCTGCGCCTGGCCGCCGTGCGAGCAGAGCACGCTGGCGCCGACATGGATGAGGAAGCCCGGCATCGCGCATCTCCCTAGGTGACCACCAACGCGCCGTTGTTGATCGTCACCGTCGGCCCCGCGAGCACGATGGTGGCGCCCTGGCCGTTGGAGATCGTGATGCCGACCTCGTTGACCATGATCATCGCGCCGGTGACGCTCTTGATCAGGATGCCGCCGGCCGGCCCCGGCACGTCGCTGATCGCGATGGTGTTCTGCAAGCCCGACTGCAGCACCACGCTCGGACTGGCCGGATTGCCGGCCAGCGCCAGCGCCGGCACTTCCGCCGCGCTGCCCCAGAAGCCGCCGACCCAGACCGGATAATCCGGATCGCCCTGCTCGAACTCGATCCATACGCCGGCGCCGATCTGCGGCACCACGTACACACCGCTCTGCTTGCCGGCGATCGGCACGCACGGCATCGCCCAGCTCGACGGGATCAGCCCGGACACGTCCGGCACCATCACCTGGAGGCGCCCGCGCTGTTCCGGGTCCACGTTCTGCACCACGGTGCCACGGTATTTGCCGAAGAACTTGCTCATGGCGGCACCAGCGGCACGGTGGAGAGCAGCCCCTTGCGCGACAGCTGGAAGCTCTGTCGGTACTCGCCGCGCTTGATCGTGTGGCGCACCTGGCTGACGTAGTGCAGGCCGTCGAACGCAGGACCGACGCCGCGCACGCCGACCAGCTGGCGCGGCTTCAGCACGCGGCCGTAGCGCACCACGTCGAGGCTGCCGCGGCCGGTGACGGTGTCGGCCGATTTCGCCGCTTCGGCCATGCCCAGCAGCAGCGCGCGCTGCGGCGAATACTTCGCGGTCTCCGGCAGCGGACGGAACTGCTGCGGCGGCGGATCAAGCAGGCCCAGCGGCGGATTCAGCGGCCCGATGTCGGGAATCGGCAACGGCAGCGGCAGCTTGGTCTGCTCGTTCTGGATGTAGACCACCGGCAGCTGGCGCGCGTTGCCGTCGTAGCTGAAGCTGAGCTCGTCGACGTTGCTGGCCGCGTCCATGTCCGCGTTCAGCGCCGGCTGCGGCACGCCCACCTTGATCTTCGGCCCCCAGTACGCGGTGCTCGTGCCGGGCAGCGGACCGGGCTCGAGATAGAACACATAGCCGACGCGCTCGGCCAGCAGGCGGATGTAGTCCAGGTCGTTGCCCTGCTGGGTGGGAATGCGCTGGGTCGGGATCGGCACGTCGATCGCGATGCTGGGGATCACCAGCGGCACGATGCCGAGGAAGGCGTACTTCGCCAGCAGCAGCGCCACGATCGCCTCGGCCGGCATCGCCGGGTACGGCGTCCCGGGCAGGCCGGAGAATTCGAGTTTGGTCATCACCGTGCTGAGGTCGTCACCGGTGACCTGCAGCGTGGTGTGGCGCTGGTCGGCGCCGGGCAGCACTTCGGTGCGGGTCACCACGCCGTCGATCAGCACCTGCGGCATGCCGTTCACGGTGACCACCACGATCACCCGCAGCAGCGGCACCACGCCGCCGCCGGAGAGCAGGAACAGCGTGTGCAGCGGCGAGCGCACGCTCAAGCTGAACTGCAGGGTGAACGCGCCCGCGCCCTCGTCCGGCGCATTCACCTCGACCCGGGTGAGCGCATCCAGCACGAGCTGCGGCACCGGCACCGGCACCACCGGGCCGACCAGCAGGGTCAGGTGCACGCCTTCAAGCATGAGGTACCCCCGGAATGCCTTCGGGCAGGGTGATGCGCAGCTTCCTGCCGACGGCTTCGGTCAGCTCCTGCGGCCGCAGCGCGCGGTTCGCGTCGCACAGGCGCCAGAACTGCTCGGGGTCGCCCAGGTACTGCGCCGCGATGTTGTCCAGCCGTTCGCCCTGCACCACGCGGTGCCACTGCAGCAGCGCGAAGTTCTCCGGCGCGGGCACGAAGCGGCGCTTCAGGTACGTCACCATGCTGCCGTCGGCGCGCACGAGGCTGGTGGTGGGGGTCAGCGCGTAGCGGCTGGTGGGCGGGAAATTCAAGGTCATGGGCATCTCCGTGGCGGCGTGTCGATCGCTGCGCTGGCGTCAGGCGTACACCGCCTCGCCGCGATCCTTGCGCGAGCGCAGTTCGGCCAGCATCTGCCGCTCGCTCTCGTCGGCCGCCCAGGCGGGCCGCAACTGGAAATGCGGCTGGTCGACGATGGTCTTCCAGTTGCCGCCCCACTCCAGGCCCAGGTCCATGCCCAGCGCGCCGACCGCCTTGTACTTCGGCGACTCCGGCAGGTACTTGTTTCCCTCGAACACGCCGACGTCGAAGGCGATGCCGAAGTTGTGGTTGGAGTAGCCGGCGCGGGCGTTGGTCACCTTGTTGCCGGGCGCCGTGCGCCCCTGCGCATACAGCGCCGCCTGCTCTTCGTAGCTGCGCAGGCCGCTGATCACGCGGATGGTGATGCCGGCGCTGGCCGCCTTCTGCACCAGGGCGCGCGCGATCGGGCGCACTGGCGGCAGCAGCGTGGCGATCACTTTCTCGCTGCGCGCGTCCACCGGCGAAACGGCTTCGGCCGGCTTCATCTGATCGATCTTCTTGTCCACCAGCCGCGCGTAGATCGCGCCCCAGGTCTGCGGGCCGGCCTTGCCGTCCACCTCCACGCCGAGGGCCTGCTGGACGGCGGCAATCATTTCCTCGATACGCATGTTGCTCTCCGATGTGTTCGCGATGCCCGGCTTTGCGGGCGCAACTACGATCCCCGCACCCCGCTCACGGCACGCCGCTCAAGCCGAGCGCGGACAACTGGCCGCCTGCTCCACCGGCCAGGCGCTCCTTCTGCTGCAGGTAGCTCATGAACAGGCTGGCCGCCTTGTGCCCGGAGGGCACGTCGTTCACCGACAGCACGCGCAGCCCCAGGCTGACCTTGGCGCGGATCGGGTTCAGCGCGGTGTCGAATGCTTCCTCGGTGATGCCGAACTCGGTGACCCGCACCGGCAGGATGCGCGAGCGGCTCCACACGAACAGCGCCAGCGGCGTCTCCATCGGCACGATCTCCAGTGTGCCGATCTGCGCCAGCAGGTCGTTCGCGCGCAGCTGCCCGCTGCTGGGATAGACCATCGTCTCCAGCGCCGCCAGCTGGGCGAAGATGCCGGACTGGGCGACGCCGCCGTTCTGCTCCGGGAATTCCAGCTGGTCGGTGGCGTCGATCTCCGCCTCCAGCTTCAGCGTCTCCACCGGCGGCCCCTTCAGGCGCAGCACCTCGGAACGATCGCCGCCATCCGCGCTGACCGCCTGCACCTGCAGCGAGCGCGTGAGCGAATCGGGGTTGTACTGCAGCGCGATCACCCGCCGCACCGCCGAGCTGGCCGCATCGATCAGCACGATGCCGCCCTTGAGGATGCGCGGGGAACCGGGGAAGGCGCTCATGGGTGGTCGCCCGTCCTGGCCGCGCGCAACACGGCAGGGTTGATCTTGACGTTCGGGTCGATGCGACGGGCTGCTTCGACGTTCGTCTGTGCTTTACGCGGTTCGCCCAGCACCGCATAGGCCTTGGCCAGCGCCGCGTGCGAGGCCGCCGGCAGCGGTGCGGCGGTCGACTGCAACTGCTGGGCGATCTCGGCAATCTGATGCTGGCGCGCGCTGTCCGCCGGCGTGGGCGCGGCTGGTGCCGACGAGGTGGATGCGGGAGCCGGCGCAGCGGGTGGCGCGGCCGCGACGCTGGCGGCGCCGGGCGGCGTCATCGCCACCGCGGTGCCCGCGGCCGCGGGCGGCGCGCTGGCCGCGGCGGGCGACGCCGCGATCGGCGCATTCGCCTGCACCTGGTTCAACTTCGCGGTGAGCACCGGCACCAGGGTGGCCTGCACCTGCGCCGACGGCTTCTCGCGCAGCACCGACCTGGCCAGGTCGTACGCCTTGTCCACCTCGCCGATCGCGCGGTAGCCGTCCGACACCTGCGCCTGCAGCTGCGGGTTGTCCGCGGCGCGGCGCTCCAGATCGGCCAACACCTGCTGCGCCTGCTGCTTCTGCGCCGGATCGGTCGGTGCCTGCGGCTGCGTGCGGATGCGGTCCAGCTCCACCATGTCCTTGTTGATCTTCAAGGTCTGGATACCCGGGAACCCCATCAGCACGATCGCCAACACGATCAACCCCATCGCCATCTTGAAGTCGCGCCGCTGCACGATCATCACCATGATCGCCGCCAGCGCGAACACGAACAGGATGAAGCCGCACGCCAGCATCAGTTTTTCGTAGCCGTACAGGCCGTCGAAGATGTTCATGGCGAGGTGTCCATCAGGGTTTCCTCGGCGTGTCGAAATTGAATGGCCCCGGAGTCTTGATGCCGAACGATCTCTGCGCCGCCTCCAGCACTTCCGGGCTGCATTCGACAGCGCTGGGCTCGTCCCGCGCCGGAACACCGGGCTGGCGTTCGCGCACGACCTGCGTACGCTCCAGCACGATGGCCGCCCGGCGCATCAGCTCGTATGCCTGTTCGCGCTGCCGGGCGAATGGCATGCGTTCGAATTTCGCCCGTTCCGCCGGATCGGCCGGCGCCAGCGGGTCGGGCGTACCCTGCTTGCCGAGGAACTCGTCCACGGCGCCATGCTCCATGCCCGGGCCCTTCGGTTCGGGCTCCTGCTGGCCCTGTTCCGGCGGCAGTTCGCTCTCGCCGCTTTGTCTGGCGCCGGACAGGTCGCAGCCGGCGCATACCTTCGGGTCCGCCAGCCAGTCACGGGCCGCCTGCGCGCGCTCCCTGGCCAGCTCCACATTGCCCTCGAACTGCGGCGCGTGTTCGGAGCCGCGCGGTCCCTCGGGCGAGGTAAAGCCCTTGATCGAGGTGACCCGGTAGCCCTGTTCGTCCAGCGCCTGGATGTCGGTCGGCAGCCGGAAATCCTTGCGTACCTCATGCCTGGCGTGCCGGAAGAACACGTAGCGCGTCTGGACGTCCGTCTGCTTCAGCGCCGGCACCTCCGGGACCGCCGGCACGTGGGTGATCTTCTCGCAGGCGAAGGTGATCTTCTGCTTGCCTTTCTTGTGGCAGTCCACCGGCCTGGTGGCCGCGCCGCCGCCGATGTCGATGGTGAACATGCACGACCCCGCCCGCGGGTCGCAGTTCACGCCACCCTTCACGGTCACGTCCTTGGTCTGCACCTGCACCGAGCCGCCGGCGCCGGCGAGGCCCTTTTCGTCCAGCTTGACCGACGGCACCAGCGACACCGTGAAGCTCGACCCCTGGATGAAGGTGATCTTCAGCTCGGGGTTGACGGCGACGCCCTTCAGCGCGTCGGAGCCCGCCACCATGTTGGCGATCACCGAGCCGAGCGCCTTCGGTATGTCCACGCCCGGCTGCACGTTCACCTGGATGTTGCCCTTGCACAGGGAGATGTCCAACCAGATTTCCCTGAGGTTGGCACCGGGCGTGACCGCACCATGGAAGCCGGGCACCGGCGGCCCGTCCGCAGCCGTCATCGTCACCCGGTAGTCGGAGCCATCCGGGCAGTGCACCTTGCGCACGTCCGGGCTGTCGCCCGCGCTGGCGGCGCACCCGCGCATCTGCCGACGCACCAGCCCGCCGCCGCTGGGCGCAACGGAAACCCGCTCGCCCCGCGTCACCGCGTCGGCTGCACGATCGGCGGCGATTTCGGAAGCGTCGCCGGGCTGCCCGATCGCCAGCGCTGCGTGCAGGCCGCCGGCGCCAGGATCCTGCAGCGTATGCGCCAGCTCGTGCGCGAGCAGGTGGCGGCCCGCGGGCGTGCCCGGCGCGTACTGGTGATCGTCGAACACGACATGGCTGCCGACCGCATAGGCCAGCGCACCCACGGCGCGCGCGGATGCGGCGGCGTGGCCGTCGTCGTGCACGCGCACGCGGCTGAAGTCGCGGCCGAAGCGCGGCTCCATCCACTCGCGGGCCGCGGGTTCGAGCGGCCGGCCCGCCGTGGCGAGCACGTCGTGCACCAGCGGCGGCACCAGCATGGGCGAGCTTCCCCCGGCGCTGCTGCGCCGCAGTCGCTTGCTCGCGCATTCCGCGCATTCGCCGCCGCCCGGCGTGTGCGCGCCGCAGGCGCACTTGCGGCGCAGGCTCGCCGCGAAGGGTGCTGCATCCGGGGGCCGCGCACAGGCGAAGGAGCTATCCGCGCTCATGCTGCCTCTCCCACGTCCACCTGCTCGAAAAAAAGCACCCGTCGGTTGGCATCCTGACGTTCGATGGTGAACACCATCGTCGGATCAGGACCGAGCAGACCGACCAGCCCCTGCAGCGCGCTGCAGCTTTCAGGTATCGACACCGTGGCCGTGTACAGCGCCGCGGCGGGATCGCCTTTCAACAGTGGCGGCAGCAGATCGGCCATCTCCGGCGCCGAGCCACGCAGGAATTCGACATAGGCCTGCGCCGTCTGCAGGCGCGGCCCCTGAAACGCCCCACCCGACAGCGGCGCACGCCAGATGTGCTGACGCGGATGGAGCACGTACCGGTCTCCTATCGCGGTCCACGCGTATTCGGGCACGGCGGCGACAAGGGAATCCAGGAGCGCTCCGGGCGTCCCGTGCGATGCCGCCTGCCAGTCGTGGGACGCGGCACCGTTCTGAATGAAGCACAGCGCCATGTGGTGTTGCCCGCGCAGATACGCAGCAGCTTGCCTCGGGGTGAAGACGGACGAATCATCGGTTCGGCGGGCGGGCGTATTCATGGCATTCCCTCAGGTACGCGTGACTGTGCCCGAGCAACTGCTGCCCGACTTGGTGATGACGAAGCGGATCGTCCGCGTCTCGGCCAGCGTGCCGCCGACGGACAGCTTCTGCGTGTAGGTTTCGGTACACCCTGTCGCGCCGAAGGCGGCGGCCGGACCGCACAGCGCGTAGGTGTCGTGGCAGTTGCGGATCATGCCGTGGCCGGGCAGCAGCGGTGGATGTTCCTCGATCGGACAACCCGCGCCGGTGGTCACACCGCCGGGGCCGCAGCCGTTGTCGGTGGTTACCGATTCGGTGACACGCAGGCCGTTGAGCGTGGCCGGGCAACCGCTGCCGGTCGCGGTCACGCCGGTGACGTCGTACTCGATCTGCGCGCCGCAGTTCGCTCCACAACCGGTATTCCGGACGTTCTCGTAGTGGATCGCGAAGCTGCAGCCACCCGTGCCGGAACCGGGGCCCACCGGCCCCATGATGCCGGGTGGCGGCGGCGTGACCTGCGCCGTGCGCATGATGCCGCCTGCGCCAGCACCTTCATTTTCCTTCGGCTGCTCGCCTGCCTGCTGCAGGGCGCCCAGGCGGGCAGCCGCGTTGTGGCGCACCGTACGCACGTCGATATCCATCTTCCTCCCGCCGTCGCTTGCTCCCGCCAGCGGCACGTTGGCGCCGTTCACGCGGATACGCGAGAAATCCCCACCGAAGCGCGAACGGATCAGTGAAGCGGTCAGTGGATCGGTAGTCCGCAGCGCGGCGGGCGGTTCCGACCCTTGCGCCGAACGCTGCAGGCCCGCGTGCTTTTTTTTGCAGGATTCGCATTCACCGCCACCAGGCACGTGCGCACCGCACGCGCACTTGCGGCGCAGCACGCCGACCGCGGCCGCGTGACGGGCGAGCGGCTTGCTCACGGCAGTGGCGCTGCGCTCAGCCATGCCGGGCTCCCGCGCGCGGCGCCCGTTTCTTCGCGGTCGCCTTCGCCTTGCGCAACCCGGCGAGGAAGGCATCGAGCTTGCCTGCGTCCAGCCCGCGCTTCTTCTTCGCGGTGTCGATCGCGTCGATGATCGCGTAGGCCTCGTCGCAGTATTTGGCGAGGAAGGCCCAGCTCATCTGCTGCTTGCGGCCCCAGGTGACGCAGACCGGGCCGCTCCTGGTGTAGCCGGGCACGTAGACGTAGTGGCCGTTGCGCGGGTTCGGCTGGCCGGCCTTGCCGCTCACCACCGCCCACGGCTTGCCGGCATAGAACTGGGTCAGCGCCGCGTCGGGCAGGGTGAAGCCCAAGCCGACGCCGATGTCCATGAACACCGCGCGCTTGACCTCGCTGCGCTTGGCCTGGTCGATCTGCGCGAAGGCCTTGATCTTGTAGCGCCGCCTGGCCGCGAGCCAGCCCCGCTTGCGCCATTCCTTCAGCGAATCGAGCACGACCAGGCCGCTGTCCGTCCCGCCGGTTTCGCCGAAGTATTCGTGCAGCACGTCCTTGTCGCCGATCGCGATCAGCCGGTTCTGCTCGGCCTTCTCGAAGCGCAGGGTCTGGTGCGCGCGGCCGGCGATCACGCAGTCGCCGTACTGGTCGTTGCCGAACATCGGCGTGGGGATGCCGTGGTGCACCACGTCGAAGTCGTACTCGGCCGGCAGCGCCGGCGGCACTTTCAGCAGCGTGGCGAACATCAGGTTGCGGTCGTCGCGCTTGGCCTTGCGTTTGCCGAAGCGCACGATGCCGTCGGGGCGGGGTTTGGGGATCGCTTTCATGTCAACGCTCCTTGCCCGCGACGCGCGCGGCGGGAGGGATGCCCAGGCCGTGCTGCACCGCCGTGGCAATGCGCGGACCGAGCCGTTCGTGCGGATGGCCGGCTGGCGGCAGCGTCGCCGGCGGCAGCGCGGCGGCCGCGCCAAGACTGCGCAGCGCGGCGGCCGCGCCGGGTTGCGCCAGCAGGCGGCCCAGTTCGGCTTCGAGCGCGGTACGCACGCTGCCGCCGCGTTCGCCGCCCAGCGCGGCCTCGTCGATCACCAGCCGCTCGATGTGCAGCTCGATGCTCACGGCCGGCCTCCGGCGCTTTCCAGCCAGCGGAAATCGGCTTCGTTGATTGGTTTGTCCAGCTTGCGGTATTCGCCGCGTACGGCGTCGAGCAGCAGCGGCATGCCGATCTCCACGCCGGCCTTGGCGGCCATGAACGCGGCGTTCAGCGCGATGCCCTGGATGCTGCCGCCGGTGAGCGGCAGCCGCGCCAGCCGGTCGAAGTCCAGCGCGCCCACGGCGGCCTGCGCGGGGAATACCGAGGCCCAGATCGCGCGGCGTTCGGCCGCGCCGGGGAACGGGAAGTGGATGACGAAGCGCAGCCGGCGCAGGAACGCGCCGTCCAGCGCGCCCCTCATGTTGGTGGCCAGGATCGCCAGGCCGCCGAACGACTCCAGCCGCTGCAGCAGGTAGTTCACCTCGATGTTGGCGTAGCGGTCATGGCTGTCCTTCACCTCGCTGCGCTTGCCGAACAAGGCGTCGGCCTCGTCGAAGAACAGGATCGCGCCGCCGCCCTCGGCCGCGTCGAACAGCTTGCGCAGGTTCTTCTCGGTCTCGCCGATGTACTTGCTGACCACCGCCGACAGGTCGATGCGGTACAGCGACAGGCCGAGTTCCTGCGCCAGCACTTCCGCGGCCATGGTCTTGCCGGTGCCGCTCTCGCCGGTGAACAGCGCGCTGATCGACAGCCCGCGGTTCATGCGCGCGCGAAAGCCCCAGTCGTCGTAGACGGTGCTGCGCCGGGCGACCTGGTCGGCGATCTGGCGCAGCAGGGCCTTCTCGCTGTCGGGCAGTTTCAGCTCGTCCCAGCCCGCCTTCGGCTCGATGCGCTGGGCCAGCTCGTCCAGCGCCGGCCGGGTATGCGCCAGCGCGCCCTGCCACAGGGCCTGCGCCAGCGCGGCTGGCTTGCCCTCCACCGCCGCCAGCGCGCCGTGCGCGATCTGCTCGATGCGGCCCAGGTTGAAGTCGAAATGGCTGGCCAGCTGCTGTGGCTGCGTCCCGGCGGCGTCGCCCAGCAGGTGCTGCCACAGCGCGCGCTGCTCGACCGCGCTGGGTTTGGCCACGTCGACGCTGAGCGCCTGCGCGGCCGTGCCTGCCCATGGCTCGCGCGCGTCGACGAAGACGAGCCCGCTGCTGCGCGCCAGGAAACGCCTGACCCAGGTGGCGGTGGCGTCGCCGCGCTCGACCTCGGCCGCGTCGAGGTACAGCGCCAGCGGCAACAGCTGGCTCTCGCGCTGCCACAACCGCAGCAGGGTTTCCTGCTCGGCCACCGCAGCCGGCAGCAGCTCGGCCGCGAGCCGGTACGCCTGCGCGCCGAAGGCGGCGGCGACGGCCTGCGCGATCGTCTGCTTGCTCACGCTGTCGCTGCCGAGCAGTTGCACCGCCGGCAGCGGCTCGCCCGGCGGCACGTGGCGCAGCTGGTCCAGCAGCCGGTCGGCCACCGCCTGCTGCGATGGCGGCAGGCTGGCCGGCGGCAACGCGGCAAGCAGCGGGCTCAGGCGGTCGTCCAGGTAGTTCATGCCCTTGACGAAGTTCACCACGCGCTCGTCGGCAGCGAGCGCCGCGCCGATCAGCGGCTGCGCGCCGGGCTGGTGGATCTCCAGCAGGCGCCAGTAGCGCAGCGGCCGCTGCGGCGACAGCGCATCCCAGCTGGGCGCGTCGAGCACCGCGAAGGCCAGCGCGAAGGTGGGGTATGGCCTGGACGGATCGTGCTGGGCCTGCGCGCACAGCGCGGGGAAGCGCGTGTCCAGCTCCATGCCGATGCACAGCAGCAGCAGGTCGCGCTCGAACGGGGACAGGCCGAGCCGCTCGGCGAGCATGGCCAGTGCCGGCGTGTACTTGCCGTCGTCGGCGCCACCCGGCGGCGATGCGGCGGCGACTGCCGCACCCCGGTCCGGCACCTCGACGACGACCGGCGCGATCGCCGGCGGCGTGTCGATAGTGTCCACCTGCGCGCTCGCCAGCGATGCGCGTGCCGGCTGGGTGGCAAACACGCGCGCGAACCACGATTGCTTCGGCCCGTTCGGCGCACGCACCGCCGGCGCCGATTCCATCAGCGCGGTGGCCGCCGCGGTGGGCGCCGGCGGCGTGGCCGGTGCGTCGGGCGACTGCGCGGCGCGTTGCAGCCGCGCGCGCAGATCCGCCAGCGCCGCGGCAAGGTAGCGGTCGTTCGCCTGCAGCCAGGGCGCGTAGTCGTTCATGCCACCACCACCTGCTGGTCCGCGGCAAACGCCGGCACGCTGCCGCTGAAGTCGACCGGGATGCTGTCGGCGCCGTCCACGCGCAGGCGCACGGTGTAGGTGCCCGCGGCCACGCTGGTGAGCTGGAAGACCAGCGCGGTTGGCTGCTGCGGGTCGGCCGGGTTGTTCAGGCTGGCCGGGGTCAGCAAGCGGTCGCCGAACAGCAGGAACACACGCTGGCCGGCGCGGATGCGGGGCGTGCAGGCGATGCCCAGGCTGAAATCGCCGGCGGCGGCGGCAAGCGCGCCGAGCACGATGCGCGGCGCCAGCACCAGCGGCAATTCGTTGCTGAGCAGCGGCGGCAGCCCCGGCGGCTGCACGCGCAGGGCCACGGTGTAGATGCCCGGTGCCCAGCGCGCGACGGCGTCCGCATCGTCGGCGGCGTCAGCCAGATGCACGCGCAACGTGCCGGCGGCATCGCCGGCCTGCGGCGCGACGTCGATCGGCGCATCGAGGCGCAGGCTGCTGAAACGCGCCACCGCGTGCGGCGTGCCGAGCTGGCGGCCGCGCAGCACGAGGTCCTCGCCCAGGCGCACGGCTGTCTGGTGGCGCGGATAGTCCAGCGCGTCCAGCACCGCCGCGGCGGATGCGCTGGCGAGCACGCCGCGATCCTGCGGGCCGCGCCGCAGCACCGGCAGCGGCGCGCGCGTGGCCGCCTGGCTGTCGATCAGCACCACCGCTGCCTCGTAGGCGGCGGAGGTGCGGTAGTTGGTCTGGAACGCGGTCCACAGCCGGGACAGCTCGTCCACCGTCTGCGGCAGCGGCGTCACGCGCACGCGCTCGATCTGGCTGGCCAGGTCGTTGTCCGCCAGCGCGTTGCGGATGTCGTTGCCGTCGAGCACGCCGCGGTCGTGCAGGGTGCTCATCGCCGCGGCCAGCACGCGGTGACTGATCGCATCGTTGTCGTCCTCGCCGCGGCCCCAGGCGGTGAGCACGTAATGCAGGTTCAGCGCCAGCGGCGGCGGTGCGGTCTCGCCCGGTCGCACCTGGCCGGGCAGGTCCAGGTTGCGCCAGGCAGCGTTGGCGACCACCTGGTACAGGAACACGTTGAGCTGCGCCTTGCTGATGCCCTTGCGCGCCACGTCCGGCGGCTGCAGGGTCACCTCCAGGTCGGCCAGCTCCGCGTCCAGCGCGGGCACCTGCGCCAGCAGCAGGTTGCGCAGCGTGCGCGTGGTCGCGGCGATCGCCAGCACGTTGCTCATGGCGAGGCCTTGCCGCGCTGGCGCAGGTAGTCGTCGAGGCTGCTCGGGCGCGCTTCCTCGCGCCGCCGCGACGGCGCCGCGGCGGCCGGCGCGGCGCGCACTTCGAGCCGGCCGATGCTGACGTGCACCACCGGTTCGCTGCCGGCCCGGTTCCCGTGGTCGGCCTGCGCGTTGCGCGTGCCGTGCATCGCGGCTGCGTGGCCAGGGCGCACCGGTGCGGGTGTGCCGCCCGTCGTGGCGAACACCGGTACCGGCGCAGGCAGCAAGGCACCGCCCGGCGCCGGCGTGCGCGCCGCTTCCTGCCGAGCGGGCGCGACACGCGACTGCCGCGGCGACACCGATGGCGAACTGGCCGCTGCGCGTTCGGGCGCGGAAGCCGCACGCGCAGGTTCGGCGCTCATCGCACGTACCGGCACCGCCGCGCGCGGCGGTGGTGGCATCGGCGCGCGCGGCGCATCCGCGGCGACGCGCTCCGGCATCGGCAAGGGCGCGGGCTCTGCCGGCGTATTGCGCGCGGTTCGTGGCGCGATCGACTCGGGCACGGGCACCAGCGCGCGCGGTGGCGGTGCGGTATTCGGCGCGACCGGTTGCGCCGGGCTCGCATCGCGGGGACGCGCCGGCACCGCCCCCTCGTCCAGTGACGGCATGATCGGCGCGCGCGGCAGCGGTTCGAACAGCGACGGCAGCCGTGGCGCCAGCGTGGCGTCGCTGCCGATCGCGCGTGCCGCCAGGCGGTCGAGGAAATCGCTCATGGCGCGCACAGCTCCAGGTAGGCCTGGCGGCGGCGCGGGCTCAGCGCGAGGATGTCGGCCTCGGCCCAGTGGTAGCTGGCGGCCAGCGTGTCCACCTCGCGCAGCATGTGCAGCGCCCAGGCGTGCAGTTCCTGCCACAGGAAACGGGCGACGTCGAACAGCGGTTGCCACTCGTGGCCGCACTCCGGGCAGCGCAACGCGAGTTGCAGGTCGGCCTGCGGATCGGCCTGCGCCATCGCCTGCGCGATCTGCACCTGCAACTCGGGCGGCAGGCTGCGCGCGTCGCGCGACTGCTCGCCGCACTGCGCCGCGAGCACGCAACGGTCGAGCAGCAGGCCGCGCGCGGCTTCGGCGTCACCACAGTGTTCCAGCGCCAGCAGGTCGCGGCTGTCGGGCAGGCGGAACTGCACGCGCACGCCGTGTGCGGCATGTTCCAGCGTGGCGGCGACGGCGTCCGCCTCCGGCATTCGCAAGTCGTCGCAGCCGAACGTCGCCTCGACCGCCGTCGCGCACTGCGGGCAGGTCGCCACCGCTTCGATCGCGCTGCCGAACAGCCGCTCGCGCAACTCCAGCAGCCGCGCGTCGCGCCGGCCCAGCGGCAGTGCGGCCAGTTCGTCGAGGGCGGCTTCGTCGTCGCAGCTGCAGCCGAGCAGCAACAGGGCGCGTGCCGCGGCGGACGGGTCGCCCCCGCGTTCCCAGACCTGCAGCAGCTGCGCGGGCGTGGGCGTGTGCATGGCGCTCAGGCAGGCACGCTGAAGCTGGGCTCGGCCGGTTCGCTCACGCCGGTGTCGCGCTCCCAGCCCTCGTTCTCCAGCTTCAGGTGCTGGATCGCCACCGCGTTCGCGTTGGCGTCCAGGTCGGGCAGCGCCTGGTATTCGGAGACCCAGCAGCGGTAGACCTTGTAGGCCAGCGCGAGCTGGCCGGACTCGTTGTAGACCTCGATGATCAGGTCCTTGCGGAAGTCCTTCAGCGAGACCTCCGCGCCCAGCCCGGCGCCGAAGTTCCACACCTTGTTCGCCCACTTCTCGAACTCGGTGTCGTGGGTGACGCCGCGCTCGACGGTGATCGCCTCGTACTCGGTGCGCCCGGGCGACTTGCGCGTGCTGCTGGGGTCGCCGCCCTCGCGGTGCTTGACCACTTCGGTGGTGCGCTTCAGGCCCGACACCTTGCTGACGCCGGCCACGTAGCGGCCGTCCCACTTCACCCGGAACTTGAAGTTCTTGTACGGATCGAAGCGCTGCGCATTGACGCTGAACTGAGCCATGACGTTTTCCTCAGGTCTGGATCTGGCCGGCCATCTGCTGCAGCTGGATGACCACGAATTCGGCGGGCTTGAGCGGCGCGAAGCCGACCACGATGTTGACGATGCCGAGGTTGATGTCGTTCTGCGTGGTGGTTTCCTTGTCGCACTTGACGAAGTACGCGTCGGCCGGCGTCCTGCCCTGGAACGCGCCCTGGCGGAACAGGTTCTGCATGAAGGCGCCCACGTTGAGCCGGATCTGCGCCCACAGCGGCTCGTCGTTCGGCTCGAACACCACCCACTGGGTGCCGCGGAACAGGCTTTCCTCGATGTACAGCGCGAGCCGGCGCACCGGCACGTACTTGTATTCGTCCGCGAGCAGGTCGGCGCCGCGCAGCGTGCGCGAACCCCACACCACCGGGCCGACCAGCGGGAAGCTGCGCAGGCAGTTCACGCCGAGCGGATTGAGCATGCCGTTCTCGGCGTCGTTGAGCGTGACGGCCAGCCCCTGCACGCCGTTCAGCGCCGCGTCGATGCCGGCCGGCGCCTTCCACACGCCGCGCTGCGTATCGGTGCGCGCCATCACGCCGGCGACGATGCCGCAGGGCACGAAGGTGTCGGGCTGGCCCTGACGCTTCGGGTCCGATGCGATCACCCGCGGAAAGTACAGCGCCGCGTTGCGTGCGGCGGTGCCGGTGAGGCCCAGCGCCGCCAGCACCGCCGGAGTGACGGCGCCGGCGCTGCCCCATTCGGCCGGCGCATCGACCAGCAGCAGCGCGCGCCGCTCCACGCAAAGCGCCATCGCGTTCTGGTAGACCGTCTTGCTGGTGTTACCTCCACGCAGGTCCGGCGGAATACACAGCAGGTTGAACAGGTCGGCCTTCTTCAGCGCGTAGATGCCGGTCTTGGCGTCCGCGTTGCCCAGGTAGGCGTTGTCGTCCAGCGCGGCACTGTCCACGGCCTGGTCGGCCGCGGCGACGCCGGTGGAGGACTTGTCCTGCTCCCACACGGTCTTGCCGGCGTCCGGGTCGAGGTGCGCGGCGGGCACCGCGGTAGCCGGCAGCGTCAGCGACGACGCCACGCGCAGCAGCGAGGAGCCCGCCTTCAGCACGCGATCGACCCGGCGCGGGCTCTCCTTCACGCTGAGGTTGAGGAAACTTTCCTGGGTGCCGCTGGCCATGTCGCGCACGGTGAGGTTGAACAGGTCGCCGACCACCAGTCCGAAGCCGGCGGCGACGTCGGCCGACACGTTGCTGTCGATACGTACGCGCAACTGGTTGCCCCAGCTGCCGGCGGTGGCCGCCTCCAGCGGCAGGTTGGCGACCGCCACGGCCGCCTTCGCCGGCTTGCCGTCGGTGCCCTTGTACAGCCGCACGATCGCCGCCTGCGCGCCGCCGTTGAGGTAGAAATCACGCACGGCGTAACCCATCGGGTAGAGCGGGTCGAGGCTGCCGAACTGGCGTTCGAAGTCGCCGTAGCTGTTGATGATCACCGGGCTTTCCGCATCGGCGTCGAGCGGCCCGCGCGCGGCGCGGCCGACGAAGGCGGTGATCGAGGTGGCCACCCCGGTGATGGTGCGCACGCCACTGGGAATTTCCTCGACGTAGACGCCCGGATAGGTAAGCGCAGATGGCATGGGATCGGTCCTCCGGTAGTGAAAACCCGTGCCGCCGTCAGTGCGGCGGCCTGATGTGCCTGTTCAGCGCATACAGCACTTCGCCGTCGGGCAACTCGTCGCGATGCAGCAGCCCTTCGGCCACCAGCGTGTCCAGCACATGCTCGATGCGCAGGCAGCTGCTTTCATAGCGCTGCCGCGGCAGCCACCAGTTGACGATGCCGTGCAAGGTGTCCGCCGCCTGCGGATGAGAGTGCAGGTACGCGAGTACCGAATGCTCGATTTCCATCTCGCTGTCGCCTGCCGTGGTTTGGCGCTGATGCCTGCTCATGCCACCCTTCCGCACACATGCGCGGGTATCGAGGCAACTTGCATGCCAGCGACGGCCAGCGATCGGATGGGCTGTCCCAAGGGCCCGCGGCGCCCGGGTCCGCGGTCACCGGGTCAGCGGTGACCCGCTTCGACGGCGCAGCGGGAACGATGGCACCCAGGCCAGGCCCTCAGCGCGGACGGAACTGCTTGGTCTCGATGCCGTGCTTCAGCAGCAGCTTGCCGAGCTGGCGGCGTTCGGTGCCGGACAGGCGGGCGGCGGCGCTGATGTTGCCGCAGGCCTGCTGCATCAGCTGGGTGAGGTAGTCGCGCTCGAACTGGCGGATGGCGTGCAGCTTGGCGGCGCTGAAGCCCAGCTCCGGCTCGTTGGCGCGGCGCCGCGGCACCGACGCAGTGCCGGCGAATGCCGGCTCCGCCATCACCAGTTCGGCGAAGCCGATGACGTCGCCCTCGGTGGCCATGTAGGCGCGCAACACGACGTTCTCCAGTTCGCGCACGTTGCCCGGCCACGCGTGCGCCTGCAGCGCCTGCAGGGCGTCCTCGCCCCACTGCCGGGCCGGCCCGCGCAGCCGCAGGGCAACGGCGTCGACGAAACGCCTGGCGAGCAGGACCACGTCGTCGCTGCGCTCGCGCAGCGGCGGCAGCCGCAGGTACAGCGCATGCAGCCGGTAGTGCAGGTCGCGGCGGAAGCGCCCGGCCGCCACCTGGCGCTCCAGGCAGGCATTGGTGGCGGCAATGATGCGCGCGTCCGACACCCGCGCCGCGCCGCCGCCGACCGGGCGGTACTCGTTGTCCTGCAGGAAGCGCAGCAGGGTTACCTGGCCCTTGTCCGAGAGCGCGTCGACCTCGTCCAGGAACAGCGTGCCGCCGCGGGCGTGGTCGACCAGGCCGGGTTGGGCGGCGCCGGCGTCGGTGAAGGCGCCGCGGCCGTGGCCGAACAGCTCGTTCTCGATCAGGCTGTCGGGGATCGCGCCGCAGTTGACCGGCACGAACGGGTGGTCGCGGCGGGCGCTGGCGTAGTGGATCTCGCGCGCCGCCAGCTCCTTGCCGGTGCCGGTCTCGCCCTCGATCAGCACCTGCACGTCGCAGCCGGCGTAGCGCTGCAATTGCGCCCGCACCGCCTGGATTGCCGTGGATTGGCCGAGCATCATGACCGGCATGTCCGTCCCCGAAGTCACCAGCAAGAACTCCCGCACGCCAAGTCTCGGCGTGTGGCGAAATCCCCCTGGCAGCCATCGCGATCCGGCCCTGGCGCACCGGATCATCGGCGACGATGGAGTATGCGCAGTTTCGGCGCTGCAGTCCAAGCCATGTTCCTGCCGTCGTCCGCCGCTGCCGTCGATGTAGTACCGGAGCGCCTGCCGGCGTAGGCCGTCGCCTCCCTCCACCGCGGGAACGGCCGCCGACGGCGCGGCACGATGCCGCAAGCACCGGCACGACCGCACCCCGGCACGGGCGCGCTCCCGGCCACTCGCGTATCCTAGGCGGCTGTCGCCGCGTCCATCCCGGCGCTCGCAAGGCACCGCGGCCCTGGCCGCCCTCCCCGCGAGTCCCCATCTCCGGTCGGCCGGATGGCTTGGCGTGCGACTTCCCCGACAGCGCAACAACGCGAGACGACCGACCATGGTGGCAATGGCAACCGAGCACGTGATCGACGTGCGGCACTGGAACGACAACCTGTTCTCCTTCCGCACCACGCGCGACCCCGGCTTCCGCTTCGACAGCGGCCAGTTCGTGATGATCGGGCTGGAAACGGAAGGGCGCCCGCTGCTGCGCGCGTACTCGATCGCCAGCGCCAGCTGGGAGGAGCACCTGGAATTCTTCTCGATCAAGGTTCCGAACGGCCCGCTGACCTCGCGCCTGCAGCACCTGCAGCCAGGCGATCCGCTGATCGTCACGCGCAAGCCTACCGGCACCCTGGTGCTGACCGACCTCAAGCCCGGCAAGCACCTGTACCTGCTCGGCACCGGCACCGGGCTGGCGCCGTTCATGAGCATCATCCGCGACCCGGACACCTACGAGCGCTTCGAGCGCATCGTGCTGGCCCACGGCGTGCGCCGGGTCGAGGACCTCGCCTACGCCGACTACCTGGAAAATCAGCTACCGCAGCATGACTACCTGGGCGAGCTGGTGCGCGAGAAGCTGATCTACTACCCCACCGTGACGCGTGAGCCATTCCGCCACCAGGGCCGCATCACCGACGCGATCGTCAACGGCGCGCTGAGCGCGGCGACCGGCCTGCCGCCGCTGAACCCGGCCACCGACCGCGTGATGCTGTGCGGCAGCCCGGCCATGCTGGACGACCTCAGCGCCCTGCTCGACGGCCGCGGCTTCCACGCCTCGCCGCGCACGCGCGAACCGGGCGACTACGTGATCGAGCGGGCGTTCGTGGAGAAGTAGGCGCCCGCTCGCGGGCGATGCGGTTGCTCTAGTCTTGCGTCGTGGCAACAGCGCAAAAAAGCATCGCCCGCGAGCGGGCTCCTACTCAACGGAACGCACATGCTCGAGATCGCCCTGTACGTCCTCGCCGCGCTGCTGATCGTCGGCGGCCTGGCCGGCGCCGTGCTGCCGGCGCTGCCCGGCATCCCGATGCTGTTCGGCGGTATCTGGCTGGCCGCGGCGGTGGACGGCTACCGCCACCTGGGCCTGTGGTGGCTGCTGGTCATCGGCGCGCTGGGCACGCTCGGGGTGATCGTCGACTTCGTCGCCAGCACGCTCGGCGCCAGGCGGGTGGGCGCCAGCAAGCTGGCCCTCTGGGGCGCCGCGCTGGGCACCGTGCTGGGCATGTTCTTCGGCATCCCCGGCCTGCTGTTCGGGCCGTTCCTCGGCGCACTGGCCGGCGAGCTGGCCTCCGGCACCAGCGTGCTGCGCTCGGCCCACGTCGGCGTCGGCACCTGGCTCGGCCTGCTGTTCGGCACCCTGGTGAAACTGGTGCTTTCGTTCGTGATGGTCGGCCTGTTCGGGCTGGCCATGCTGTTCGGCTGACACGCCCGACCTTCGGCACATGGCGTCGACGCCGCGTGCCTGCAGACTTGGAGCCTCACAGGAGAACCTCCATGTCCCGACGCATCGTCCTTGCCCTCGCCGCCCTGCTGGCCACGACCGGTTCGCTGCACGCGCAGACCGCGCCGCCGGCGTGGATCGCCCGCAGCAACGCCGACTCGCAGATCCTGCTCGACCAGATCGCCCGCTTCAGCCCGGAGTTCGCCTCGCAGGTGGGCGTGTCCGGCTACGACGACAAGGTCGCCGACCTGCGCCCCGGCGTGGACCAGCGCTCGCGCGCCGCGCTGGTCGCGGCAAAGGCGAAGCTGCAGACCCTGCTGGCGGCGGAGCGGGACGCCAACGTGCGGCAGGACCTGCAGATCCTGATCAAGGCCACCGCCGGGCAGATCGAGGGGATCGACCTCAACCGCAAATACCTGCTGCCGTACACCGATGTCGGCGAGCTGGTGTTCAGCGGCGAATTCAGCCTGCTGAAGGATGACGTGGCCGCCGCGCGCCGCCCGTCGGCACTGAAGCGGTTGCAGTGCTACGTCGGCAAGGCACCCGGCTGCACGCCGATCGCCGAGCAGGCGAAGGCGCAGACCCTCGCCCGGCTCGGCGACAAGGCACTGCTCGGCCCGTACAAGGGCGAGGTCGAGCAGAAGCTCGCCAACACCCCGCGCTATGTCGAAGGCATCCGCCAGCTGTTCGCCAAGTACAAGCTGGACGATGCGCAGGGCAAGGCCGCGCTGGACGCGCTGGATGCCCAGCTGCAGGCGTACGACGGCTGGGTGCGCCGCACCGTGCTGCCGCGCGCCCGCGCCGACTTCCGCCTGCCCGAGCCGCTGTACGCCTACAACCTGCGCCAGGTCGGCATCGACATCCCGCCGCAGCAGTTGATGGAGCAGGCGCAGCTGGAGTTCGTCGAGCTGCAAGGCATGATGCAGGTCCTGGCGCCGGTGGTGGCGAAGGCCGAAGGCATCGATGCCACCGACTACCGCGACGTGCTGAAGGCGCTGAAGAAGCAGCAGTTGGGTCGGGACCAGGTGGAGCCGTGGTACCACCAGGTGCTCGGCCACATCGAGGACATCATCCGCCGCGAGCGCATCGTCACCCTGCCGCAGCGCAAGATGCAGATGCGCCTGGCCTCCGACGCGGAAGCCGCGCAGGTGCCGGCGCCGCACATGGACCCGCCGCCGTTCATCAACAACCACGGCGAGCAAGGCACCTTCGTGCTGACCATGGGCAACCCGTCGTCCGACGGTTCGCAGAGCAAGGCCTACGATGATTTCACCTACAAGGCCGCCGCCTGGACGCTGACCGCGCACGAGGGCCGCCCCGGCCACGAGCTGCAGTTCGCCGCGATGGTCGAGCGCGGGGTGTCGCTGGCGCGCAGCCTGTTCGCGTTCAACAGCGTCAACGTGGAAGGCTGGGCGCTGTACGCCGAGTCCGAGATGCTGCCGTACGAGCCGCCAGCCGGGCAGTTCGCCGCGCTGCAGGCGCGCCTGCAGCGCGCCGCGCGCGCGTATCTCGATCCGATGCTCAATCTCGGCCAGATCACCCCCGAGCGTGCCAAGCAGGTCCTGATGCACGAGGTGGGCTTGTCCGACGCGCTCGCCACGCAGGAGATCAACCGCTACACCTACGATTCGCCCGGCCAGGCCACCGCGTATTTCTACGGCTACCTGCGCCTGCAGCAGCTGCGCCTGCAGACGGAGCTGGCGCTGGGCCCGAAGTTCGACCGCCTGGCCTTCAACGACTTCGTGATCGGCCAGGGCCTGCTGCCGCCGGAGCAGCTGGCCGAGGCGGTGCGCACGCAGTTCGTGCCCGCGCAGCGCAAGCGCTGAGCGTCAGCACCGCGCGCTCTTCGCCAGCCAGCCGGCGAGCTGCACGGTGTCGCGGCCGAGCGCGGCGGGCAGCACGATGTAGTGCCGGCTCGGTGCCGCGCCGGGTTTCGCGACCAGCCGCGCGGCGCCTTCGAGCCGCAGCAGCGCCGGCTGGTCGGCCGGCGCCAGTTTCAGCGCCAGTCCGCCGGTGGTCAGCCAGGCGCACGGCTTCTCGTCGAGGTAGGCCATCAACCCGCCGAACATCGGCTGGAAGCGCAGCTGGTGCGGCCGGCCCAGGTGGGTGGCCGCCTCCTCCAGTTCGCGGCGCCGCGCCACGAGGATCGGCGGCAGGCTCACGCCGGGTCGGGAATCACGTACAGCAGCACGGCGAGGAAGTGCAGCACGCTGCCGGCCAGCACGAACCCGTGCCACAGCGCGTGGTGGTACGGCAGCCGCCGCCACAGGTAGAACGGCACGCCCAGCGTGTAGGCCAGCCCGCCGGCGAGCAGCAGCGCGGTGCCGCCGGTCTGCAGGTGTTCGCTGAGCGGCTTGAACGCGACCATGCCGATCCAGCCCATGCCCACGTACAGCAGCACCGCCAGCTTGCGGTGGCGCCCAAGCAGGCCCAGCTCCAGCGCGCTGCCGGCCAGCGCCAGCGCCCACACCGCCACGAACAGGCTCCAGCCCCACGCCCCCGGCAGCGCGACCAGGGTGAACGGGGTATAGGTGCCGGCAATCAGCAGGTAGATCGCGATGTGGTCGAGCGCGCGCAGCGCCGGCTTGGCCGCCGCCACGGGAATCGAGTGGTACAGCGTGGAGGCGGTGTACAGCAGCACCAGCGAAGTGCCGAACACCGCGCAGGCCACCACGGTCAGCGCATTGCCGTGCAGCGCGGCGAACGCCACCAGCGTCGCCAGCCCGGCGATGCTGAGCACGATGCCGAGGCCGTGCACGATGCTGCTGGCCAGCTCGTCGCCGACGCTGTAGCGCGGCATTGCCGCGACGGAGGTGACGGACATGGCGAGGCTCCGGAATCGGGGTGCCGCCTACCTTAGCGGGCGCACCGGCGCTTGCCTACCGCGAGCCCTGCGCGCGCCGGCACGGCGTCACGCCATTCGACGATGAACGCGCCGAACGCCACGCCCGTCCCTCCGATCGGCTTCATCGTGGTTCGCCGACGCAAGCCGGCCCCTTGCCGCGGCCGATGGTTGCGGCCCGCGGCGTCCGCGGCGAGGGCCCGCGTGAAAACCGCCTTCACGAGGACTCCACGGCGATCACTGCCGCCGCGGCGCACGATGTCGCTCATGGATGCGCGCATCCCCTCGAGCATCCGCATTCCACCCCGCCTTCCCGCGGGGTTTTTTTTGGCCGCCACGGACGCACCGCGGCACCCCAGCATTTAGCCATCCAGCCGTCCGCTTGCGCAAGCGCTTCCGGCGGGCATACGCTGCAACCGCGGCGACACGATCCCCCTGCGCGCGCAGCGTGGCCGCCGCAACATCCCCACCGAAGTCAGGAGGTCGCCATGTCGTCCGCAAGCCTGGCCGTAGCCCATCGTCCCCACCCCGACCGCGCACGCATCGCCGCCATCAGCGCGGCGATCGCGCTCAACCTGGCCGTGATCGTGATCGCCTCGCGGCCGAGCGCCCCGGCGCTGTTCCACGCGATCGAACGGATCAGCCCGATACCCACGATCCGTTTCGCCGAACCGAAACCGCCCGTTCCCTTGCCGCCGCCGGTCGAGATGAAACCCCTGCCGCACCCGCCGGCCGCGCCGGTCGCGCACCCGCGGGCACTGCCGACCAGCCCGCCGGCGGTCGTGCCCACGGCCGCAGGCCACCTTGCCGCACCCCTGGCCGCCGCGCCGAGCCTGTTGCCGAACGCCGTCGCACCCGGCCCGGCATCGGCCGCGCCGGTCGAGGCCAGCCTGGCCTACCGCTCGGCCCCGCTGCGCTTCCCCACCCGCGCGCTGCAGCAGCGCATGCACGGTACGGTGCTGCTGCGCGTGCTGGTGGACGAGACCGGCAAGCCGGTGCAGGTATCGGTGGAGCACGGCAGCGGCTACCTGCTGCTGGACCGCAGCGCCGCCGAGCAGGTGCTGGCCGGGTGGCGGTTCCAGCCGGCGATGGTGAACGGCCAGCCGGTGCGCGCATGGGCGCGGGTGCCGGTGGCGTTCGAGCTGCGCGACTAGCACTTGCGCCGCGGTCATCCGCCCGGCGGCCGCGGCGGGCGGATGACCGTGGCGCGAGTGCCTGCAGCGATGCCGCCGGCTTACGTGGCTTTAACGATATGCGTGCTCCACTGGCGCCCATTCACCCTGCCAGGTTCCTCGCATGGGCAAGCACCAGCATCTCCTGAAAACCCTGCGCGCGATCGCGCTCGAGCACGCCGCCGTCGAACGCCCCGACCTCGCCACGATGGCGCGCGAACTGGGCCGCGTGGTGCATCAGGATGCTGCGACGCTGGCCCACCGGCTGGCCCGGCTGAGCCAGCGCCGGCGCGGCTTCGAGCGCTGGCTGCTGGCCGAGCGCGGCAAGCCGCCGGTCAGCGTGCTGGTGCTGGCCTGGCCGCCGAACCACGCCGCGTCCGTGCATGACCACGCCGGCCGCTGGGGCCTGGACATGGCCCTGGTGGGCGCGCTGGAAGTGCAGTCGTACCGCCGCGACGACGCGTCCGGCGAGTTGAGCCTGCACGGGCGCAACTGGCTCGGCCCGGGCGACGGCATCTGGTTCGAGGACGAACACGGACTGGCGCACCGCTGCCGCAACCTGTCGCGGCACGACACGGCACTTTCGCTGCACATCCACGGCGGCGAGCCGGCGCGACACTTCGCCGGCGAGCAGGCCGCCGCGGCCGGGCGCTGGAACGAACGGCCACGGCGCAACGCCATTGCCGGCCGCCTGCCCGGCTGACCCGCCCGCCACCACACGCACGGGGAGTTCCATGTTTCGACGGGTCGCCATCATCGGCGGCGGCGCCGCGGCCGCCACGCTGCTCAGCGAATTGCTGGAGCGCGCCTCGCCGCAGCCGCTGCAGCTGGACTGGTTCACCGGCGGCGGCACGCCGGCGCGCGGGGTGGCCTACGCCACCCTGTCGGAGCGCCACCTGCTGAACGTGCGCGCCGCCTCGATGAGCATGTTCGCCGGCAAGCCGCGCGGCTTCCTGGACTTCGTGCAGCGCGACGACCCCGCCATCGCCGGCACCGACTTCCTGCCGCGCCGCCGCTACGGCGACTACCTCGAGGCGGAGGTGGCGCGCGCGCTGCAGCAGGGCAAGGCGCACGGCCACCACGTCAACATCATCCCGTTCGCGGTCGACGCGCTGGTGCCCGAGCGCGACGGCGTCACCGTGATCCACGGCGAGGAAAGCCATCGGGTCGACGCCGCGGTGCTGGCGCTGGGCGCGCTGCCGCCGCAGCCGCTGGCCGGGATCAGCGCCGCCGCCCTCGCCAGCGGCCGCTACGTGGTCGATCCGTGGCAGCTGCTGGCCCGCGCCGCCGAACGGCAACCGCCGCCGCGCAAGGTGGTGCTGATCGGGCTGGGCCTGACCGCGGTCGACGTGCTGCTGGAATTGTCCGCGCAATGGCCGCAGGCCGAATTCGTCGCGATCTCCCGCCACGGCCGCTTCCCCGAGGCGCACCTGCACGCCGCCGCCGTGCCCGCCGGCGACGGCGCCGAACTGGTCGAGGCGATGCGCGACGCGCCTGAGATCCGCCGCTGGATGCGCCTGCTGCGCGAGGCGATCGCGCAGGAAGGCACCGAATGGCGCGCCGTGGTCGACAGCCTGCGCCCGCACCTGCCCGGCCTGTGGGCCGAGCTGGCGCCGGAACAGCGCGCGCGCTTCATGCGCCACGCGCGCTGGGCGTGGGAGCGCGTGCGCCACCGCATGCCGCCGCAGGTACGCGAAGCGATCGACGCGCTGGAGCGGGACGGCCGGCTGCAGCGCCAGCGCGGCCGCGTACAGGCGGTGGAGGTCGCCGGCGACGCGTTGCAACTGACCGTGACTCATGCCGGCACAAGCCACCGGCTGGACGCCGACCTGGTGATCCAGACCGTGGGTCTGGAGACCGACCTGCGCCGCTGCAAGCACCGGCTGGTCAGCCAGCTGCTCACCAATGCGCACATCGCCGCCGACCCGCTCGGCCTCGGCGTGCAGGCCGACAGCGACGGCCACCTGCGCCACGGCGAGCTGTACTGGCCGAACCTGTTCGCCATCGGCAGCCTGCTGCGCGGCACGCTGTGGGAGTCCACCGCGATGCCGGAGATCCGCCAGCAGGCACGCCACCTGGCCGACCAGCTGCTGGGCGACTGAGCAAGCCGCCGCGCCGCGATGACCGCCAGCGCACTTACCACCGGCATCGTCCTGCTGCACCTGCTCGGCGTGCTCTCGGCGATGCATGCGGTGATGCACGCGCGCACGCCGCAGGGCGCGATCGGCTGGACGCTCGGCCTGCTGCTGTTGCCGTACGTGACCTTGCTGCCGTACCTGTACCTGGGCTCCAGCCGCTTCCTCGGCTACCGCGCCGGGCACCATGCGCCACTGACACGCACGCCGTCCGCGGCGACCGCCGCCACGCCGCCGGTCGATCCGGGCTGCGCGCGCTACGCCGCGATCGGCGCGCTGCAGGGCCGGCCGTTCCGCGGCGGCCACCGGCTGCGCCTGCTGATCGACGGCGAAGCCGCCTTCGAGGCCATGCTCGACGCGATGGCCGCGGCCGAACACAGCCTGCTGGTGCAGTTCTTCATCATCCACGACGACGCGCTGGGCCGACGCCTGCAGCAGGTGCTGCTGGAGCGCGCCGCCGCCGGCGTGCGCGTGTGCGTGCTGTTCGACGGCATCGGCAGCCACGCGCTGCCGCGGCGCTACGTGGAGACGCTGCGCGCCGGCGGCGTGGCGATCCACCGCTTCGCCACCCATCGCTGGCGCAACCGCCTGCAGCTGAATTTCCGCAACCACCGCAAGATCCTGGTGGTGGACGGCGCGCGCGGCTTCGTCGGCGGGCTCAACGTGGGCGACGAATACCTGGGCCTGAAGCCGCCGCTGGCGCCGTGGCGCGACACCCAACTGGAACTCGCCGGGCCGGCAGTGGCAGACCTGCAGCAGCTGTTCGCCGAGGACTGGCAATGGATCACCGGCGCACCGCCGCCGCTGCTGCCGGCGCCGCCCGCCGCCGGCGAGGCCAGCGCACTGGTGGTGGCCAGCGGCCCGGCCGATCCGCAGGAGACCGGCTCGCTGTTTTTCGCCGCCGCGATCAACGCGGCGCGCCAGCGCGTGTGGCTGAGCACGCCGTACTTCGTGCCCGACCACGCGGTGCGCGCGGCGCTGCAGCTGGCGGTGCTGCGCGGGGTGGACGTGCGCGTGCTGATCCCGTCGCGGCCGGACCACCGCACCGTGTTCCTCGCCTCCACCCTGCACGCCTACGCCGCCGTGCGCGCCGGTATCCGCGTGTTCCGCTACCAGCCCGGCTTTTTGCACCAGAAGGCCCTGCTGATCGACCGCAACACCGCCGCGATCGGCAGCCTGAACCTGGACAGCCGCTCGTTCCGGCTCAACTTCGAGGTCGCCGCCCTCGCCGTCGACCACGCCTTCGCCGCCGAGGTGGCGGCGATGCTCAACGCGGACTTCGCCCGCGCCAGCGCCGTCGACGAACGCGAATACCGCGAGGCGCCCTACTTGCGCCGGGTGGCCATGCATGTGGCACGCTTGTTCGACCCGTTGCTGTAGGAGCACCCGCCATGCGCCCGTTCGCCCTGCTGCTTTGCCTGATGGCCGTGAGCCTGGCCGCACACGCCGGCGAACCGACGCGCTTCGTCGAGCGCGCGCTGGAACTGCATGGCGTCACCTACCGCTACCGGGTCTTCGTGCCGGACGGCTGGACGGCCAAACGCGCATGGCCGGTGGTGCTGTTCCTGCACGGCAGCGGCGAGCGCGGCAGGAACAACCGGGCCCAGCTCGGCCAGGGCCTGCCGCCGTGGCTGGCCGAACACGGCGCGGGCTTCCCGGCCGTGGTGGTGATCCCGCAGGCGCCGGCCGGCAGCCGCTGGAACAGCGCGATCGAACAGATGGCGCTCAAGGCGCTGGACGACAGCATCGGCGAATGGCACGGCGACCGCCGGCGGCTCTACCTCACCGGATTGTCGATGGGCGGCTACGGCGCCTGGCAGATCGCGCTGGACCACCCCGGCATGTTCGCCGCCGCCGCGATCGTCTGCGGCGGCATCCGCCATCCGAACGACCACGCCGACCTGCGCGTGCAGGGCATCCCCGCCGATGCCGCCGATCCGTATGCCTGGCTCGCCGCCCACCTCGGCACGCTGCCGGTGTGGATCTTCCATGGCGCGCTCGACGACGTGGTGCCGCCGGACGAATCGCGCCGCATGCATGCCGCGCTGCAGGCGCGCGGCGCCGAGGTGCGCTATACCGAATTCGCCGGCGTCAGGCACGCTTCCTGGCAGGCCGCGTACGCCACGCAGGAACTGTGGCCGTGGATGTTCGCGCACCAGCTGCCGGCGCGCTGAGGAATCACCCATGCCCGCCGAAACGCCGGCGCCAGTCGCCGCTGGCGAGCGCCCAGCCGACGTAGATGCCGACGGCCACGCCGAACAGTTCGCACAGCGCGCGCAGGCCGATGTGGTCCGGGTCGTGCACTTCGGCCAGCTTCACCTTCAGCAGCTGCAGCGACTGCAGCCGGCCGTAGTTGAAATAGAACAGGTTCCACAGGTCGCCGCTGGCGGTCAGCGCGCTCGCCAGCAGGAACGACCAGCCGATCGGCGGGCCCCAGCCCCAGCCGTGGCGACGGCCCAGCCAGTGGAACGCGAAAAACAGCGCCAGCCCCGCCGCGGCCGAGATCAGTCCGGCCTGGAGTCCGCCGACGATCCCGTAACCCATCCATGACTGGTCGTACTGCATTGCCTGCCCCTGAACCGTATCGCCGCTGCAACGCGCATTATGGGCCATGCCGGCGGTTCGCATCCGCGCGCTAGACTTGAGCGCTCCCTCCTGCGCCGCCGCCATGAACCAACCTCTCTCGCCCCATGCCGCGCTGATCGTGGTCGACGTGCAGCCCGATTTCATGCCCGGCGGCGCGCTGGCCTGCCACGAGGGCGACGCGATCGTGCCCGGCCTCGACGCGCTGCTGCGCGCGCGCCGCTTCCGCCACGTGGTGGCCACCCAGGATTGGCACCCGCGCGGACACGTCTCGTTCGCCGGCGCGCATCCCGGCCGCGCCCCGTTCGAGCAGATCGCGCTGTACGGCCAGCCGCAGACGCTGTGGCCGGCGCATTGCGTGCAGGGCACGCCCGGCGCCGCGCTGCATCCGGACGTCGACTGGTCGACGCTGGATGTGCTGATCCGCAAGGGCAGCGACCCGGCGGTCGATTCCTACAGCGGCTTCCGCGAGAACCACGGTCCGCACGGCACGCGCCCCAGCACCGGGCTGGCCGGCTGGCTGCGCGAGCGCGGCGTGGAGGAGGTGTTCGTGTGCGGGCTGGCGCGCGACGTGTGCGTGCTGTGGACCGCACAGGACGCGCAGGCGCTGGGCTTTCGCGCCAGCGTGCTGTGGGACCTCAGCCGCCCGGTCGCGCCGGCCGGCGACGAGCCCACCCGCGCCGCGCTGCTGGCGCAGGGCATCGGCATCGCCGCGTCGGCGGAGTGGGCACTTGCCTGAACTTCAGGCGTCGTTCTCGCCGGAGGCGCGCACCTGCGGCTCGCCGTCCACGTCGGTCTCCACGTCGAGCGTGATCGGCCGGCAGCACACCTGGCAGTCCTCGATGTAGCGCTGGCGGGGAATCGAGGCGTCGATCAGTACTTCGATCGGCTCGCCGCAGTACGGGCAGTCGATGGTGTGTGGCGTGAGCATGGGCGCGTCCCGGCAGACGGGGACCCAAGTACACCACGACGCCGTAGCGGCGGCGCTGCGACGCTCAGCCCCTGCGCAACGACCACGCCTGCGGCAGGCCGATCCAGAACAGCGCGTCGCGCGCGCAGCGCGGGGCCAGCTTCAGCAGTTCGTTGTCCTTGCTGACCAGCCAGCGCGCGCCCGAGGCCTGCGCCAGCTCCAGGAACTTCTGGTCGTCCGGATCGGCACAGCGCGGCAGCGGCGGCGCGGCCGGTGCCATGGCCAGTTCATCGGGCAGGCAGCGCACCAGCGCATCGAACGCGGCCTCGATCGCCGGCCGGGTGGCGTCGGTAACCGGCAGCTGCGGATAGTGCAGCACGCGCCGCCATTCGTCGCGACAGTCGGCGCGCGTCACCGCCTCGATCGTGCCCTCTTGCATCGCCACGTGCAGCGCCGCGGAGTGCGCGTCGCGGAACAGGAAGAGGTCCAGGCACACGTTGGTGTCCAGCACGATGCGCGGCACGGGCGGTTCGGCAAGGGTCATCGCGCCATGATGAGGCAAGCGGGCCGTACGGTGCACTGCACGCTTCCCGAGCGGAACAGCCGATCGGGGTCGACGGCGGGCGCGTCACCCCGCACGCCGGCAACGATCGCACCGGAGCGATTGCATCACGCGACTGATCGGCGCTGACCCGACCGCCGACCGACCGGACCAGCCGAAGGCCGGCGTCGACCGGCAGAAGCCGCCCATTCCAGCCAACCGCGATGGTCGGCTTTCTGCAAGTCCACTTGCCAGTGCCCTGATCAATGGCGCACGTCCGTCGGCGGGTTCGAGTCGCCAGCCTCCGCTGCCTGATGCTGGGTACGGCCACCCGCAGGCGCTGCCATCACGCCTTCGATCCACGAGACGTAGCTCGAGATGCGAACGGCGTACCCGATCTCGCCGTAAAGACCTTCCACGAACGGGCGGCCCGGTGCCCATGTTCTCCAGAATGGATGGTCCGGCGGATATCTGCTCCAGGAGGCCAGGCCGACGAGTTGCCTCGAATGGCCATCACCGATGAGCAGGGGACCGCCACTGTCGCCGCTTCCCGTGATGCCTTCCAGCGGCAGGGCGGACGGCGGCGCATCGAATCGATACCAGACGTAACGCGCGTCGGCACCGGCAATCACGTTGAAGGCGCGGCGCAGGACGCTGCGATGCAAGCCGTGGGGATCCTGGCCGCCGATGCCGTTGCCCGTGACGCCCTTGCCCACCAGCTGCACGGTCATCCCCACTTCCTTTTTCCCGCGATAGAGGGGAACGGGAGCCACCTCCGTCACCGGCGATGCAAGTTCGATCAGCGCGATGTCGCTGGACGATGCGAGAAAGGCAGACACCCTGGACAAGTCGCCGGAGGCCAATGCCTCAGCGACCAGCCGGTTGGGCAGTTTCCTGTAACCGGGATACGTGACGACACGTTTGACCCTGCGCGCCACGCCGCCGACAGATACTTCGTTCTCCATGCCCTGCATCTGCATGGGCGCGGCGTGAGCCGCGGTGACGACCCACCGCGGCGCGATCAGGACGCCATGTCCCTCGCCGGGCATGTCGACCAGCGCGGGGAATGCCGAAGCCGGAACCCGATATCTGGCATCATCCAGGCCTGCCCGGATGACCACGGCTCCGGCAGCGGTCGATACGGCCAGGAAACAAAAGGCAAGACCCCACTTCATTCGATTCATCCTTGTCGTTTTCCAGGGTCACCGGGCATGGCGGCCTGCGCCGTCATGCGGTGGACGGATACGGTGCACCTCGGCTGCAGCCAGGGGATCCTAGCCGATCGGGACCGACGGGTTCGATGGATCCCCCTCGCCGGCTGCGCGGGACACGCTGTCCACTCGATACAATGCAGGCTTTCCGGGCGGAACCGACGACCATGGCCGAGCGCGAGTTCGACGACTACCTTGCCCGTTCCGGCGCCACGCTGGACGGCTCGCGCTACGCCGCGTGGCTGGCGATCACCCCGCGCCGCCACGGCTACCCGGTGTACTACGCGATCTGCGAAAACCGCAGCTTCCGCGACAAGGGCGTCGCCGAAGCCGCCGCCGCCAAGGCGCTGGCCGACATGACGGGACTGGAGGCGGACGGTACGCCGATCTTTCCCGAGGACTACACCGGCTTCGACGACTGAGCAGCCGCCAGCGCGCGCAGGCGCGCCACCGCGTCCGGGATCGCCGCCGGCGCGTCCACCGTGAGCATGCGCGGCTCGTCGGCGGCCAGGCCGTTCTCCAGCTCGTGCGCCCAGGTCACGTGGTACGGCAGGTGCACGCCCCAGCCGCCCAGCCGCAGCACCGGCTCGATGTCCGAGCGCAGCGAGTTGCCGACCATGGCGAACTGCGCCGGCTGCAGGTCGAACTCGCCCAGCACGCGCCGGTAGGTGGCGGCGTTCTTCTCCGACACGATCTCGATGCGGCGGAACAGGTCGGCCAGGCCGGACTCGGCCACCTTCTTCTCCTGGTGGAACAGGTCGCCCTTGGTGATCAGCACCACTTCATACTTCGCGGCCACCGCTTCGACCGCCTCGCGGATGCCCGGCAGCAGTTCCACCGGATGCTGCAGCACGGTCTTGCCCAGCTCGACCAGGCGATGGATGTCGGCCGCGCTGATGCGCCCCTCGCTGACCGCGATCGCGGTTTCCACCATCGACAACGCCATGCCCTTGGCGCCGTAGCCGAACAGCTTGAGGTTGCGCTGTTCGGTGGCCAGCATGCTGTCGTGCACGTGCTGGTCGCCGAGATCCACGTAGCGCCCCATGATGGCGGCGAACGCGTCGCCTGCCTGGCGGTAGTAGCCCTCGCTGTGCCACAGCGTGTCGTCGCCGTCGAAACCGATCAATTGCAGCATGGTCGTGCCGTTTCCTCTCTGGTTCCGCCGCTCAGCCGAAGTCGCTGCCCAGACGCAGGTTGATGTGCAGGGCCGTGGCCAGCTCGCGCATCGCTTCGTTGTCGCGGCTCAGGGTGATCCAGCCGGCGAGCGCATCGTTGCCGGTTTCCCGCAGCCACAGGGTGTAGCCGGATTCGGCCAGGCGGTCGCTGGCAAGGCCGAGCAGGGTGCCGGCATCGGTGTCGTCGAAGAAGTCGTCGTCGTCCGGGTCGCCGCCCCAGTCGATCGACAGGTTCCAGCGTGCGACCAGCTCGTCGATCGCCTGCACCAGCGCGCGCAGGTCGTCCTCGGCGACCATGAAGCCGGCGCGCCAGTCGATCACCCGGCCGACCAGCTCGACCGGCTCGTCGTCGTCGCCCTCGGCCACCGCCTCGCGGTACGCGTTGAACTGCAGCAACGCGGCGTCTTCGTCGCCGGGGTTGATCAGCGCCAGCAACTGCCACACCTGCGCCTCGACCGAGTCATCCTCGTCACCGAACCCGCGCTCGTCCTCGAAGTCGTCGTCGTCGCGCATGCTCAGGCTCCGACCCGCCGCCGCACCGCGTCGATGTCGCGGATCGGGCGGATCTCGATCGCGCCGGTGCGCGACCACGGGAAGTTCGAGGCGATGCGCACCGCCTCGTCCATGTCGGCGGCCTCGATCAGGTTGAAGCCGCCCAGGTATTCCTTGGTTTCGGCGTAGGGGCCGTCGACCACGCTGGTGGCGCCGTTGCGCACGCGCACGGTGCGTGCCGTCGAGGGCGCCTCCAGCTGCTGCGAATCGTGCAGTTGCCCGTTCGCGCGCAGGGCGTCGGCCTTGGCGAAGCAGCCGTGCATCAGGGTGTCGAACTCGCCCTCCGGCAGCGCGTCCAGCAAGGCGTCGTCGCAGTAGATCATCACGAGATATTTCATGGCGTCCTCGGCGGGGAAACGGGGCGAAGGAGCGATAATGCCGCAATGAGCACCGCGCCCGATAGCTTGCACGCCCTGTCCTGCCGTCCGATCGCCTTCGTGCGCTCGCCGTACGCGCAGCGCATCGACGCGCCGCACCAGAGCACCGTGGTGGCCGGCACCGAGACGCAGGCGGCGGCCGAGGCGGTGGTCGAATTCGTGGCCGGTTTCCCCGCGGCGGCGTTTCGCGACCTGGCCGGCTTCGAGCGGATCTGGCTGCTGTTCGCCTTCCACCGCAGCGAAGGCTGGAAGGCCGAGGTGCGCCCGCCGCGCGGCGGCGGCAAGCGCAGCGTGCTGGCGACGCGCTCGCCGCACCGGCCGAACGCGATCGGCCTGTCCGCGGTGGAACTGCTGGCAGTGGAGGAAGGCGCGCTGCGCGTGCGCGGGGTGGACCTGCTCGACGGCACGCCGATCCTCGACATCAAGCCGTACGTGCCCTATGCGGATGCGTTCCCCGCCGCCCGCGCCGGCTGGATCGACGCGATCGACGCGGCGCAGGGCCGGCACTCCGCGCCGGGGCCGCGCAGGCCGCGCACGCGGCCGCGCGGCGACGGCGTCAGCGGATCATGAACAGCTGCCGCAGCAGGTGCTGCCGCCGCTGACGTGGATCTGCCGCGGCTCGGACACGCGGCTGGCCTCGTAACCGGCCTCCTGCAGGGCCGTGATGACCTGGCCGGAGGTCAACTGCGCCGCCACGTCGATCTGTCCCGCGACGGCATCGCCGGTGACCTGCGCGTTGGCGTCATGGGCACGCAGGATGGCGGCGATGGCGCCGGTGTCACCGGCAAGATCCTTCACTTGAAACAGCATCGGTACGGTCTCCAGGGTTGCGGGCGGCACATTCCGCCCGGCGCGATGGTGACCGGTGATCCGCCCGGGCGCCCTGACCGGGATCAGGGCAATCCCGGACGGTGAGACACACGCTCGGCACACTGCCCGGGCCGGCGCGGACCGCTCCGTCACCGGCGCCCGATGCACTGGCAGTGGATCGGTTCAAACCTTGGCCGCGTCCGGTGCTCCCGCCGGCGCGGTTTTTTTTTCGCCTCAGGGCTGCGCCGGCGCGGGCGCCGCGGCGGCCGCCGGCAGCCACGGCGACACGCGCGGGCGCGCCAGCGCGGCAAGCAGCGCCGGGTCGCGCCGGTACACGTCGGGGCGGAAGCCGACCCGGCCGTCCTCGCGCAGGTCCACCGTCCAGTACGCCAGCAGCAGCGGCACCGGCTCGCGCAGCATCACGGTCTGCGTCTTCAGCGTGTCGATCGCGCGATCGATGCCCGCGCGATTCCACTGCACCGGATCGTCCAGCAGCAGCTCGGCCAGCTCGCGCGGACGCTCGACCCGGATGCAGCCGGAACTGAAGGTGCGCTGCTGGTTGGCGAACAGCTCCTGGTGCGGCGTGTCGTGCATGTACACCGCGTAGTCGTTGGGGAAGCGGATCACCAGCCGGCCCAGCGAATTGCCCGGGCCGGCGTCCTGGCGCAGCACGATGCCGCGCGGGCTGGCCCAGTTCACGCTGGAGGGTGCCAGCTCGCGGCCCTGGCCGTCCAGCACGCGGATGCGGTTGGCGGCGAGGTAGCCCGGGTTCTTGCGCAGCTTCGGCAGGATGTCGTTCTTCAGGATGGTCGGCGGCACCGTCCAGGTCGGGTTGAACGTGAGGTAGGTGATCGCCGACTTGAACACCGGCGTGCTGCGGTACGGCTTGCCCACCTGCACGCGCGAGCTCCACACCGGCTTGCCGTCGCGGTAGTAGCTGACCTGGTAGCCGGCGATGTCGACCACCACGAAGCGGCCCTGCAGCTGGTGCAGCAGCCAGCGCGCGCGTTCCAGGTTGGCGCGCAGCTGCTCGATGCGCGCGACGACCGGCACGTTCAGCGCGGCCAGGGTGGCCTTGCCCAGGTGGCCGTCCGCGGCGAGGTACTGCTCGCGCTGGAACTGCTCCAGCGCGGCTTCCAGCGCCGGGTCGTAAAGGTCGCCCGCGCCATCGTCCAGCGGATAGCCGGCCAGTTGCAGCCGCCGGCGCAGCGCCGGCACGCGCGGATCGCGGCTGCCCGGCTTCAGCGTGGGGCCGTCGGCGATCGCGGGCCAACCGCCCTGCGCCGCCACCTCGCGCAGCTTCGCCAGTGCCGCGCGCAGCTGGCCGTAGTACGGATGCTGCGGACGCGCACGCGCGAACAGCTCGCCGATGGTGCCCTGCGCCAGCGCCTCGCGCACCGCCTGCAGGCCCCGCGCCTGGTCGAGCTGGCGCGGGTCGAAGTTCCAGTGCGTGTCCAGCGTGGCCGGATCGACCTTGCCCCGATACAGGTCCAGCAGCGCGGCGAAGCAGGCATCGGTGGCCAGCAGGTCGAACTGCGCGCGCTGCTGCGGCGTGGCCCGCGGATCGGCCAGCACGACGCGCCGGCGCTCAAGTTCGCCCAGCGCATAGTCTTGCGGATCGAGGCCGTCGCCGGCCACGTCGCGCAGCGCGGCCAGCAACTGGTCGAGGTTGTCCGGACGCGTCCATGCCGGCGCGAACCGGTCCTGTTCGTAGAACGCCGCCACCGCGCTGCCCGGCACCTGGGCGGCGGCGTCGGTCGCATGCGCAGCGCGCCACTGCTCGATGCGCTCGCGGATCTGCTCGGCCACCGGACCCAGCGGCTGTTCGGGCGCCGGCTGCTGGGCATGCAACGAAGTCCCCAGCAGCAGCCCGAGCACGGCAACGGCACGAACGACACGGGAAAATCCGGAGGGCACGACGCGATCCTGCACAAGGGAACCTGGCCTGTCATAGCACAGCCGCCTGCCGGCGCAAGGGCCCGCCGCGCCCGACGGGTTCTTAACAGTGGGCTGCTAGCATCGACGACTGCCTGTCCGATCCATCCCCCGCCAAGCCGTTCCGATGAGCCGATTCCTGCGCCCCGTCGCCACCCTGATGTTGTCCCTCGCCGGCTGTTTCGCCATGGCGCATGCCGCGGACACGTCGCTGCAGAACGCGCTGAGCAAGCTCGCGCCGCACGCGAACCCGAAGGTGATCGCCCTGGCGCTGGCCGCCACCGCCTGCGCCGCCGCGCAGGGCCAGCCGCCGTCCGACCGGCTGGCAGTGATCGACTATTCGATGCCCTCGACCGAGCCGCGGCTGTGGGTATTCGACCTGGCCAAGCGCAAGTTGCTGTACCACGAGCTGGTGGCGCACGGCCGCAACACCGGCGAGAACCTGGCGACGAAATTCTCCAACACGCCGGAAAGCCTGCAATCGAGCCTGGGCCTGTTCCGCACGCTGGGCACCTACGCCGGCCGCAACGGCTATTCGCTGCGCATGGAAGGGCTGGAGCCGGGCACCAACGACCATGCGCTGGAACGCGCGCTGGTGATCCACGGCGCGGCCTACGTCAACCCGGCGCTCGCCCGCCAGCAGGGCCGCATCGGCCGCAGCTACGGCTGCCCGGCCGTGCGCAACGCGGTCGCGCGGCCGCTGATCGACGCGCTCAAGGGCGGCCAGTACGTGTTCTCCTACTATCCCGATGCGCACTGGCTGGGCAGCTCGCCCTACCTCAAGTGCAGCGCCGGGCGCGCCATGACCGCAGGTCTCGCCGCTCCCTGAAGCCGGCGCCGGTCTGCGCGCGGGCGCGGCGCCTTCAGCGCGTCGCGCCCAGCAGCCCCACGTGGTAGCCGGCCGCGCGCAGCCTGGCGGTCGCCTTCGCGTTCAGCACCAGCAGCACGATCAGGCTGACCAGCGGCACGAACATCAGCACGATCAGGATCACCCGCAGCAGCATCGAATAGCCCAGTCCCGAGCACAGGCGGAAGGTGCCGACCAGCCCCGCGAGCACCGCGCCCAGCACCAGCAGCAGACCGACCGGACCCAGGAAAGTCCGAGCGGCGGCGCCGGCGAAATAGCCGAGGATCGAAAAGATGATCAGCTTCTGCGCGCTGGCCACCTGCTCGATGTCGGCATCGCTGGCCGGCGGCGCGGCAATGTCGGCTTTCGGCGCCTCGTACGGATTGTAGGTATTCATTCCCTTTCCCCCTGTGGATGGACGAACAGGGCGGTTGCCCGCCGCTCCCGGCATGACGACACGGGCCACGCGTGCACCGCCGCGGCCCGATGGCCGGACCGACGGCGGCCGATACCGCGATGCGTACCCGCTGTCCCCTGCGCCACCGATTATGCCCGATGCCGATGCATCCATCGGCGCACGTTTACCGCTCGCCGGCGCGCTCGTGCAGCAACGCCTGCATCCTCAGGTACACGCCGTTGCTCCAGCCGAAGCCAATCACGTTGGCGGTGTAACCGGCTCTGATCTTCACGTCGGCGTTGCCGCTGGCCATGTTGTATTTCTCGCGGATGGTGCCGTCGTCGGCGAGGCTGCGGTCGATGGTGGCGGTGAACTCGCGCGCGATGCGGCGCGCGTCGTCATGGAAGCCGTAGGCGTCGAGCCCCGCCACCGCCAGCCAGTTGGTCGGCGCCCAGCCGAACGGCGCATCCCACTGCGCGCCGCTGGCGCGGTCGCTGGTCTGCAGGCCGCCCTTGCGCTCGAAGATGCCGAGCTTGCCGCGCAGCGATGCGGCCTGCGCCGGCGAGGTCGCGCCGGCCCACAGCGGATAGAAGGTGGCGATGAAGTGATAGTCGGACGGCTTGCCGCGCACGAAGTCGTAGTCCATGTACATGCCCTGGTCGGCGCGCCACAGGTAGGTGTCGATCGCCGCGCGCCGTGTCGCGGCGGCATCGGCCCAGCGTGCGGCATCCGCCGCGTTCCCCAGCTGCACGGCGAAGTCGTGCAGGTCGCGCTCATAGCGGTACAGCAGGCTGTTCAGGTCGACCGGCGCGTAGTGGTGGGTGGAGCCGCCGAACGGGCCCATGCGGAAGGTGGTGTCGAAACCCGACTCGCGCATCGCGCGGTCGCCCAGGTAGTAGTCCGCGCTCAGCCGATAGCCCTGCGACCAGGCGCCGGCGCACACCATCGAGGCCGCGACGTCGCAGCTGCTGGTCCGGAGCCGCGCGATTTCCGCCGCATCCGGATGTTCGGCGGCCTTGACCAGATAGCCGGGGTCCTGCGCCGGATGCGCGAGCAGCCAGTCGATCACGCCGCGCAGGTAGCGGCTGTCGCGCATCTCCAGCACCGGCGCGGCGCCGCCGTAGTCGAAGTAGCGCGCCAGGCCGGTATCACCGGCGCGGTGTTCCTTGCGCATCCAGGTGGCGTGGTCGCGCACGGCAAGCGGATACGCATGCTCCAGCCATGCGCGGGCTTCGGCCTTGCTCTTGAAGCTGTCCGGGTCGTCCAGCACGGCGCGGATCATCGCACCCAGCAACGGCGGCTGCGAACGGCTGAGGTAATAGCTGCGGTTCGCGTTGAGCACCGCGCCGTAGTACTGCACCTCGAACAGCGCGTTCTCGACCATGTCGCGCGCCAGCGCCTCGCGGTGGTCGGCGACCAGGCCGAGCACGATGAAGTAGCTGTCCCAGCCGTACATCTCGTTGAAGAAGCCGCCCGGCACCACGTACGGATGCGGCAGGTAGAGCAGGCCCTGCCGCGGCAGCGAGGTCGGCGCGACGTCGCCCAGCTGGCCGATCGCCCGCGGCAGCACGTGCACCTCGACCTTGCAGCGCTGCTTCAGCGCGGCCAGCTCCGGCGGCGGCGGCAGGTTCGCCGGCAGGTACAGCACCGGCGGCGCGCCCAGCTTGGGATCGCCCAGCGCCGAGCAGTCGTCCATCGAGCGCGTCAGCGTGGCCCATGCATGGTCGATGTAGGCCAGGGTCCGCTGCGTAGCGGGCGCCTGCTGCGCCGATGCCGCGGCGATGAAGGCCCACGCCGCGAGCAGCAGGAAGATTCGATGCAGCGGCTTCATCGGCATGATCTTGCGTCCGGGGAAGAGGCGTGGCTTGCATCATCCTGCAGGCGGCAACGCTATGCTAGGAAAGCCCCCACGTACCGATGCGTTCGAAGGAACCGCCATGCGCCTCATCCCGCTGCTGCTTGCCGTGGCCATGCTGTCCATTCCGGCCCAGCCGCTCGCGGCGCAGACGCTGCGCGTGATGAGCTTCAACGTGCGCCTACCCAGCCCCGACGACGGCGCCAACCGTTGGGAGCTGCGCCGCGACCTGATGGTGCGCACCATCCGCGAGCAGGCGCCCGACCTGGTCGGCACGCAGGAGCTGTACAAGCTGCAAGGCGACTATCTGGTCGGCAAGCTCGCGCACTACGCCTGGTTCGGGCGCGGCCGCCGCGGCGACGACGGCGACGAGCACATGGGCGTGTTCTACCGCACCGACCGGCTCAAAGTGGTGGAGTCCGGCGACTACTGGCTGTCCGACACGCCGGACGTGCCCGGCAGCATCAGCTGGGGCCATCCGTTCCCGCGCATGGTGACCTGGGCCATCTTCGAGCTGAAGGCCGGCGGCCAGCGCTTCTACTACGCCAACACGCACTTCCCCTACCGCGACCAGGACGAACCGGCGCGCACCCGCGCGGCGCAGGAAATCCTGCATCGCCTCGAAGCCGTGCCGGCGAACCTGCCGATCGTGCTGACCGGCGACTTCAACACCACCCCGGCCAGCCCCGCCCATGCGCTGCTCACCGGCCTGCTGCACGACGCCTGGCTGGACGCCAACAGCCACAGCGGTCCCGAGGCCACCTTCCACAACTTCACCGGCACGCCGGACCGGCGCATCGACTGGATCCTCTACCGCGGCCTGCACGCCGATACGGTGCGCACCGTCACCACGCAACAGGATGGCCACTACCCGTCCGACCACTTCCCGGTGGTGGCCGAACTGCGCTGGCAGCGGCACGACAAGGCGCACTGAACCACCGCTTCAGCCGACCGCCGTCACCGCAGCGCGCGGTCACGCCGCACGCGCCATGCTCACGCGCCGTCGCGCGTTTCGCGCAGACGCAGGATGAACACGAGCACCGGCACCGCCACGCCCGCCAGCGCCCACGGCAACCAGGCATGCTCGCGCAGCAGCCAGATCGAGGTACCCATCGACAACACGATCAGCGCCACCGCGCTGAACTTGGCCCGCCGCGGAATCGTGCGCTCGCGCTCCCAGCGCGCGATCGCCGGCCCCAACCGCGGCCGCGACAACAGCCAGCGATGCCAGCGCGGCGACGCCCGCGACCAGCAGGCGGCGGTCAGCAGCAGGAACGGCACCGTGGGCAGCACCGGCAGCACCGTACCAAGCACACCCAACGCCAGCGACAACGCACCAAGCGCGAACAGCAGCCAGCGCACGAGGCCGGCGCGGCGTGGTTCGGGGACGGTGGAGCGCGGCGTGGACAAGGAGCGGGCTCGTGAAGAGAGGCTGACCGACTCTAGCGCATGGCGATGAGATGGATCGCTAGGGTCGAGGGATCCTGATCGGCATGCCGCCATGCGGGTTATTCGAGTTCAGTGGTTGCTGCCAACCCAAAGCGGACTTTCTCAGATCGACTCAATAAGAGTCATGCCTCCGGTTGGCGCCGCCTCATGAGCCACGCGCAATGGATACCTTAGCAAGGTGGTCTTGGGTGTGACCTTTGAGTCAATCGAATCGGGAACGCTCCTCGTCGATTTCCTCTTGCTCAATGCGTTGATCAAGGTACTCGATCTCGCTTTCGATCCACTGTGTGATCTCGACCTCGAAGCCAGCCGCCAGCCACTGACGAAATTTGTCTCGTTTTCGTTTCAGGTAAGCACTTGTCGGACCGCTCCATCCTCCGGAGTGAAAAGTGGCACTGATGCCATTTCGAACCCCCTTGAATTGTCCATACCTGTACAACAATTCTCGAGTCAATTGTCCACCTTGCTCGTCGTCAAGTGTCCGAAGCGCGGCATGAGCCATTAGCACGGCTCTGGGCTCAGGATGCTGTTCGATCCATGCGAGGATTTCCGAAAGTGGGAGATCCGCAATCGCTCCTTTTGGGATTTTTTCGTCGAAAGTGTGTAGACCGCCCTTGAGCCAGTTCAGAATGTCACCTCGCCATTTGGGAAGCGTTTCTTCGAAATGCTTCTTCACAAGAGCCCACGCACCATGCGGATCGGATCGGACTAGTTCATCTGCCAGTGGCTTTGCGTAAGTGTCGTAGCTCAGCTCGTACATTTTTCCCATCTGGATAAGCAAGACATCCAGCAACGGGAGTGCATGACTCACGTCCCACTTGATCAATTTCAAGCAGACGTTCTTCCAATGGTAGCCACGCATCACGCCCCGGCCTTTTTCGACAGGGACAGACTTCGACACAATCCGGAATACGAAGTCCGAAGTGAAGGGCGAGGAACCGTTGAATGGAATGGTGTCCAGCAGTTCGACCAGTAGAAACAACGCCTCATGAGTGTCGTATTCAATCAATAGGCAAAGTAGGCGTCGAGTTCTTTCCGGAGGAACCGATTCGATGCCCTTGCCGTACCGGAGTATCCCGAAAAGCGACGGGCCCACCCATCGCTTTTGCAGTGCATCCAAGCACCGCTTGAACAGCTCATCGTCGTAGGCAGCATAAAGTGCGATGGTGACCCCAAGCCACGCGGTGGCCTCCGCGTCCAGAAGGCCACGAACCGTGGAGAGATAGAGCGTTGGATCGCATGTCAGTAAGCCAGATAAGTAGCCGAGAAGACACGTCTGGTGCTTTGTCTCCAGCGTCACCTGGACGAGAATTGGTAGTGGCGCGCGCGACGTATCGGCAGACGCTAGCTGCGCTCCGAAATACCATAGGCCAAGTGCATTTGGTGCGGGAGCGAGGAGATGCCGAATCTGGTTCAGTGCCTCCGGATGCCGCGCGATGCGATGGGCTAAAGCCGTGACGAGCGTCTTGGCGCGGTTCTTGGGCTTCTCGGCACTTTGACGGAAATCTTCATCCCACTCCTGCCAACTAACATCGATGACGTAGCGCCGGAATCTGCTTGCGAGATCTTGCTTCGTGTAGTGGCGTTCGAGATCCCGAAGACGTTTTGCAATCTCGGGATGCTTGCCGTCGTTCTCGTACGCTTGCCAATGCGAGAAGAAGCCATTCACCTTCTCCGGCAGCATGGCCTTGTCGTGGACAAGCACGTTCAGCACCTGGAACGCCAATTCGGTACAGGGTGGAGTGCAGACCTGCTGCCCCACAGCGTTCAGCAAAGTTTGGCAAACCTCGGTACGCAGGGCGGCCGGCCAGTCGTGCGTCTCATCGACCAGAGCTTGGAAATACGCGAACTTGGCCTGCCACCAGTCACCGTAAGTTGCAGGCATCCAGAGCTTGGCTCGCTCCCGCAGTCCCTGGTATTCCGGCCCAACTATGCGCATGCCCAAGCCGCGATTATCGAGCGCAGCGTCCAAGGCTTTCAGCGCGAGACGGCGTTCCGCGTCCTTGGGAGTACGGAGAAGCTGTAGCATGGCTGGAAGTCGGGCTTCGGGCGATGCTTCTGTGACAGCAGCCTCGGGACCGATGCGAAACAGTCCCATCAAGGTGCCTGTCGAGTTGTTGGAGTGATCGGCATTCTCGTTGACCGCGAGTCGGGCGAGCAGAGAGATAGCTCTCACCGTCAGGGATGGCCAGACTGCGATCTTCTCCAGCGCCCAGACAAGGCTCTGCCGATTCTTCGTGAAGTCGAGTAATTCCTGATCCGTCCATTGACCGATCGTTGCTTCGAGAAGCTCCAGCACGGCGGCTGGATTGGCCTCGGCAAGGGTGGAAAGAAATCTAGAACCCTTGTCCGACGTCAGCGTGGCATGATCGGCGAATATGCCGTCTGTCTTTAGGATGTCGTCGATGACATGGGCGGTTGCGGCATCTCCGGCAAACTTGAACATGCCCATGAACCATGCGTGCAAGGATTCGGGCATGGCATTGAAGGTTCGTACGAAGTCGAACCCGCGCCCGTAGTTCTTCCAGAACTGCTTCCACAAATAGATGTGGAGCGCCTTGGGTACGAAGAAGAGTGTCCGGCTTCCCTGCAGTACCCTTCGGGCGCGGAGATTCTCGATGATCTCCTGGAATCGCGCCCATCCAATGGTCGGATCCACCTCTCGAATAAGCTCGGCGATATAAACCGCCTCGTCGCCCACCGGGGATTCATAGCCGAATCGGCTGAACAGGGCCAAGTGTTGGGTGACGCAATCAACCTGCCTTGCCGAGCTTTCATCACGGCCGCCATAGCCGTGCAGGAACCTCGCCCAGATGGGTACCGTCGAGGGCGGCTTGAGTACGTCATCCGGGTTCGCGCGCAGGTTGTCGGCGACGGCCTGGGCTACTCGTGGAGAACCCTCGCAGATTGAGACCCACCGATCGAGTTCGTGTGATTCGCCGACTTGACTGGCAAGTATCTTTCTTATGGTTTCGTCGGGCAGACTGGGAACAGCAAGTCGATCAATGTCCTCATCATGGGTTTCGTCTCTGCCGTGATCCAGCGACACGATCTTCAAGCGGCCGCAACGCGGCTTCAGGTGCCGCCAGATGTCGGCCAGCTCAGACTCCGGAAGTTCGTCGATGACCAGCACGAGCGGCTTGTCACGATCCGATTTAAGCAGTTGGCGAAAAAGCTTCGTCTGTCCGAACTGTGAACCATGCGGTATGTAAAGGACGGAAGGTGCGATGTTTGGATTTTTGACGGACTCCAGCACGATGCGTGTCTTCCCGAGGCCTGGCTCTCCGAGAACACGGATGTGCTTGCTCTCTCCTGCCAGCCCTGCACGAATCCGGTCGATAATCTGGGACTGCTCCGGGGATGCCTCGAAGGCATTGGCCATGTGCGCGTCGCGTTGCCAGTCCTCGAGAACCCAAGCCTCCTGAATGGGATCAGCCATCAGCAGGGACGCCACCCCGGGATACCGCTCGGCAAATTCCGCGATCTGACTGGCGCCAAGAACCTCGACCCGATCCTCGCTTAGCTCAAATCCCACTTCGGCGAGGACTGCAGCAAACTGGTGTCTTGAATCGCTGCGTTGTCTCGGCGTCAGATCATGGCCCGTACAGAGGAGCGTGTAGTACCCATGTCGACGAAAAAGGCGATCTACTTCTGAGTGCAGCTTCTCCTTGCTGTCTAGCAGTTCGCCGCGGATCGCACCGGCAGTCCAAGGTTTGAACGCTGTTCCCGACTTGATCTGGAACCCTGTGAGTCTGGACCGAAAAATACAATCTGCCGGAACCACGTATCCCGGCGGTGGATTGACTTCCGCATCAATGCCACCGTCTGCAACGGTCAGACGATCGGAGATCGTCAATGCTGCCGGACTTATCTTGGCGTAGCCGCACTCTGCCCGAAGGATCGCGCGTATTGCGACTATGGCATGCTCAGGTGTGAGGGCGGTTACCGAGGTGATTGGAACGTTCCAAAGACTGTTCACGCGAATGCAACCCATGAGGATGTTGTAATGGATTGCTCAGGCGCCTTGAGGGGCAATTTCTTTGTAATCCGCTTCTTAGTGGCCTTCTTCACCGAGGAATTCTTCATAGTGACCATAGTGATTGGGTCAAAGTACACTTTTTGAGTGGACGGTTTTGGCCGGCAACAGCCAATAGGATCAGTAGCTCCGTCGGCTGATCATTCCAAATCGGCGGCGGTGGTTAGCGCGTTCCGTCTCCACGATCAATCCATCCCGGCGCGCGCACCCCAGTGCGCGCCGACATGCGGGGACATGCTACCTCTTGCCGTAGCCTACTGCTCTGCATCAGGCGGTCGACGCGCTCGCGCATGGTCTGGCCCAGGCATTCGGCATTCGCGCCGCAAGCACCGCGCCCCGGAGCATTCGACCGGCGCCTGCTTCACCGCGCCGCCACTGCTGCATGCATCGCAAAAAAAACCGCCCGGATCACTCCGGGCGGCTTCGTTTCCAACGAACGGTTCCGGCTCAGTCGACCGCGCCGTCCAGCCCGCGCCGCTTGAGCAGCGGTTCGATCTTCGGTTCCTGGCCGGTGAAATCGCGGAACAGCTGCAGCGCGTCCTTGCTGCCGCCCTGCGACAGCAGGGTGGTGCGGAAGCGGTCGCCGTTGGCGCGGGTGAGGCCGCCGTTGGCCTTGATCCAGTCCACCGTGTTCGCGTCCAGCACCTCCGACCAGATGTAGGCGTAGTAGCCGGCCGCGTAGCCGCCCATGATGTGGCTGAAGTACGGCGTGCGGTAGCGCGGCGGCACCGGCGCGTAATCGGTGCCGTTGGCCTTCAGCGCGGCCGCCTCGAACGCCATCACGCCGTCCGCGTCGGGGATCTTGTCCGCGCCGAGCTGGTGCCAGCTCTGGTCGAGCATCGCCGCGCCGAGGTACTCGGTGGTGGCGAAGCCCTGGTTGAACTTCGAGGTGGCCAGCACCTTGTCCAGCAGTTCCTTCGGCATCGGCGCGCCGGTCTGGTAGTGCTTCGCGTAGTTGGCCAGCACGCTGGGCCAGTCGGCCCACATCTCGTTCACCTGCGAGGGGAACTCGACGAAGTCGCGCGGCACGCTGGTGCCGCTGAAGCGCGGGTACTGCACGTTGGAGAACATGCCGTGCAGGGCGTGGCCGAACTCGTGGAACATGGTGGTGACCTCGTCCCAGGTGAGCAGGGTCGGGCCGCTGGCCGGCTTGGTGATGTTGAGGTGGTTGGCCACCACCGGCAGGTTGCCGGTCAGGCCGGACTGCTGCACGTAGGCGTTCATCCAGGCGCCGCCGCGCTTGGACGGGCGCGCGTACATGTCGGCCAGGAAGATCGCCAGCTGGCTGCCGTCTTCGTTGTAGACGTCGTACACCAGCACGTCGGGGTTGTAGACCGGCAGGTCGGTGCGCTGCTTGAACTTGAGCCCGTAAAGCTGGCCGGCGGCGTAGAACACGCCGTTCTCCAGCACGTTCTTCATCTCGAAGTACGGCTTGAGCTGGCTCTCGTCGAAGTCGTACTTCGCGGCGCGCACCTTCTCGGTGTAGTAGGCCCAGTCCCACGGCTGCAACGCGAAGGTCGGTTCGCCCTTCGCCGCCTGCTCCTTGTCGATCATCGCCTGCAGCGCCGCGCCCTCGCGCTTCGCATTGGCTACCGCCGGCGGTGCCAGGCGGGTCAGCATGGCGTCGACCGCCTCCGGCGTCTGCGCGGTCTCGTCGGCCAGCACGTAGGCGGCCCAGGTCGGGTAGCCGAGCATCGTCGCCTTCTCGGCGCGCAGCTTCAGCACCTGCGACACGATCGCGGTGTTGTCGTAGGCGTTGCCGCGGCTGCCGCGGGCGACCGACGCTTCATGCAGGCGCTGGCGCAGCGCGCGGTTGTGCAACTGGGCTTCGGGCGGCTGGCCGGTGGTGTTGAGCAGGGCGATGACGTACTTGCCGTGCAGGCCCTTGGCCTTGGCGGCGGCCGCGGCGGCGCCGATCTGCTCGTCGCTGAGGCCGGCCAGCTCTTCCTTCGTGTCGACCACCACGGCCGAGTCATTCACCTCGGCCAGCACGTTCTGGCTGAAGGTGGTGCCGAGCTTCGCCAGCTCGCCGTTGATCGCCTTCAGGCGCGCCTTGTCGGCGTCGGAGAGCTTCGCGCCGGCGCGCACGAAGTCGGTGTGGTAGCGCTCGACCAGGCGCACGCCCTCGGCGTCCAGGCCCAGGCTGTCGCGCGCGTCGTACAGCTGCTGGATGCGCTTGAACAACGCCGGGTCCAGCGAGATGGCGTCGCGGTGCGCCGCCAGCTTCGGCGCGTACTCGGCCTGCAGCGCCTTGCGCGCGTCGTTGGTGTCCACCCCGACCAGGTTGAAGAACACCGTGGTGGCGCGGGTAAGGACCTGCCCGGATTGCTCCAGCGCGACGATGGTGTTGTCGAACGTGGGCGCCGCGGCGTTGCCGGCGATCGCCTGCACTTCCTTCAGCTGCTCGGCCATGCCGCGGTCGAAGGCGGGCGCGAAGTCGCTGTCCCTGATCCTGTCGAACGGCGGGTAGTGCAGCGGCAGCGGACTTTCGGCGAAGAACGGATTGCCGGCGTCGGTGGCCAGCGCATCGCGCTGCGCCTGCGCCGGGGTGGAGGTGTTCTTGTCGCTGCCGGCATCGGTGCAGGCGGCCATGGAACCGGACAAGGCAATGGCCAGGGCCAGTGCGATCGGATGCTTCATCGGTACGGGTCTCGTGGTGGGGAAGACCCGATCCTACCCAATGCGCCACGCCTCCATGCATGACGAAAGCCATGCTTCGCGGCGACGCGGCGCGACCACCTGCCGGCGCGGCATGGCCGCGGCTTCAGCTGGCCGACGCGACCGGAACCACCTGCGCCGCCGGATTCGCATGGGCCAGCTGCAGCGAGCCGGGCGTGGCGGTCAGCATGGCGCCCATGACCATTGCGCAAAGCGCGAAGCAGACGGCGAACAGGCCAACCAGGATCAAGGATTCGAATTTCATGACGTGTCTCCGCGAGTGAGTGAATGTTCCCTGTGATGCAGGGAGAGCAATCACCGTGCCAACCCGCCATGAAGCGCGCCAGGCCTTGTCCTGCCTGCATCGGGCCGATGCGCGCGCAACACCGGCAGGCTGTCCGCGGACAGCCGCCGCGCTGCAGCGGACAGCCGGACACGCCGCAGGCTTTGCCCGTCAGGCCGCCAGCCACTCGCGCAGCGCGCGGGTAACCGCCGCGGGCTGCTCCATCGGGCTCATGTGGCCGCTGTCCTCGACCACCACCAGGCGCGCCTGCGGCATCAGCGCCGCCATCGCCTGGTGCAGCGCCGGCGGCGTGAGCACGTCGAGCCGGCCGCACAGCACCAGCACCGGACAGCTCAGCGCGCGCAGCGCCGCCGTGCCGTCCTCGCGCCGCATCGCGTTCTGCCGGATGAACACCTCGCGGCCCTGGCGCAACGTCATCGCGTTGATCCGCTGCGCCAGCGCGGTGTCGTGCAGGCGCTCCGCCGCGATGAAGCTCGGCAGCAGCCGTTCGGTCATGCCGCGGAACTCGCCGGGCAGGCCGACCGAGCGGTTCGCCGCCCGTCGCTGCGCGATGCGCTCGGGCGTATCGGCGTGGAAGGACGTGTCCAGCAGCGCCAGCCGCACGACGCGCTGCGGCGCCTGCCGCGCGATTTCCTGGGCGACGTAGCCACCGAACGAGAAGCCGGCCAGCGCAAAGCGCGGCGGTGCCGCGGCCAGCACCTGCTGCGCCAGCGCGGCGATGCTGTCGGCGTGGCCGAGGTCGGCCACCGTGCACGCGGCGACGTCGGCCAGCCCGGCCAACTGGTCGCGCCACAGGTCCTCGTCGCACAGGAATCCGGGAAGCAGCCACAGCGGCTGCCGAGGGTCGGTCACGATCATGTCCGCCGGTCAAAAGGAAGACATTATCGAGCACATCGCGCTGCGCCTTGCAGCGCCTTTCAGCTGGCATCGCCCCAGGTCGCCTCGATATCCGCCTTCACCTGATCGTCGAGCGCCGACGGCGGCACGTCCTGCATGCCGTAGAGGCAGCCGTGCCGCATGCCGGCGTAGTCGCCGTCGCGGCGGAACGTCGCCGTCCAGACCACGCGGCCGGCACTGGCCGGCTCGTGGCTGCCCTCGTAGGTGAAGCCGTTTTTCGTCGTGCCGGAGACCGTGCCCATGGCGCAAACCTGCTGGCGTGATGATCCGCCCCTGCCGCCGCGACACGGCGGCTTGCCCGGCCCACCGCCGCGCCGGGGGCGGATCGGCATGCCGACCGTTGCCGGGGCCGCGCGGCGGCGGCGTGCAGCGGCCCGGCCGGTTCAGCTGACCTTGATCCTGTGCGCGTTGCCGTTCGGCTTCTTCGGCAGGTTCAGGGTGAGCACGCCGTTGTCGTAATGGGCGTCCGCCTTGCTGTCGTCGACGTCGTTGGGCAGGGTGAAGGCGCGGTAGACGCTGCCGTAGTAGCGCTCGGTATACAGGTCCTTCCGGTCATCGCCCTTCTTGGTGGTTTCGCGTTTCACTTCGGCGCTGATCGCGACCTGGTTGCCATCGATCGAGATCTGGATGTCGTCCTTGCTGGCGCCGGGCACCTCGGCCTTGACCAGGAACGACTTGTCGTCCTCGGAGACGTCCAGGCGCATGTCCGGCGCGGCCGTCTCCAGTTCGCGCCACGGCGCGCGCTGGCGCAGGCCGCGAAACATGTCCTCGAAGGTGACCAGCGGATCGAAACTGGTCACGGCCTTGACGGGATTCCATCGTGCAATGTTTGACATGGGCTGATTCCTCGACGCGCAAGACGCCCCGCTTCGGCCACCCCCTCGCGGAAGCCGGGCCAACCCGCTTCGCCCGCACGGCCAGCATGCGTGCGAAGCGGCACCGATCCTGAGCCTACTCATCGGCAAGCCGGCGGTATTGACCAGGGTCAACTCGAACCATGTCGCCCGCGTCGACCGCCGGCCGCGCGGCGGCCACCGGCCTAGTCGGCGTCGCCGCGGGCGTACTTCTCGTGCAGCGCCACCGGCGCGGCCGCGCCGTTCGCGCGCCGGCGGATCGCCAGGTTGATCAGCTCGACGAACACCGAGAAGGCCATCGCGGCATAGATGTAGCCCTTCGGAATGTGCTGGCCGAAGCCGTCCGCCATCAGCACCAGGCCGATCATGATCAGGAAGCTCAACGCGAGCACCTTGACCGTGGGGTGGCGCTCGACGAACTCGCCGATCGGCCGGGCGAACGCCAGCATGAAGACGATCGAGGCGAGGATGGCGGTGACCATGATCCAGCGCTCGTCGACCATGCCGACCGCGGTGATGATGGAATCGAGCGAGAACACGATGTCCAGCAGCATGATCTGTGCGACCACGCCGCCGAAGGTCGCCGCTGCCGTACCCGCGCCCACCGGCGCGGCGGCGCCTTCCAGCTTCTGGTGGATCTCGTGCGTCGCCTTGCCGATCAGGAACAGCCCGCCGCCGAGCAGGATCAGGTCGCGCCACGAGAAGGCATGGCCGAACAGCGAGAACAGCGGCGCGGTCAGACCCACGATCCAGGCGATCGCCAGCAGCAGGCCCAGCCGGGTGACCGCGGCCAGCACGATGCCGACGCGGCGCGCCGTGTTGCGCTGCGACGGCGGCAGCCGGCCCGCCAGGATCGAGATGAAGATGATGTTGTCGATGCCCAGCACCAGCTCCAGCGCGGTCAGCGTGGCAAGGGCGATCCAGGTTTCGGGATGGGTCAGCAGTTCCATGGGGAATCTCTTCGTGGAGTAGGGTGCGGCGCCGGCAGCGCGGCGCGGGCGGCCGGGAAAGCCCGGTCAGCGGAAACGACGGCGGTCGTCGTGCTTCACGGTCGTGGATGGACGTCCAATCGCATGCGGATACTCCGGCAAGGCTCGAAAGGCCACGGCCGCAAAGGCATCTGGAATGGACGCGCCTTCGCCGTGGGACGGCGAAGGTCTTGCTCGCAAACCGGCGGCTGGCTTGCTGCTGCACCGGAGCCCAGGCTGGTGGAGCATGGGCTCGTCATGACGGCGACAGCGATCGGGAGCTACTCCCCTTCAGCGACGAAGGCTAGCAGGGGGACGCCGCGCCGGGCAACCCGCGCAGGCGCGCCGCGCGCCGCGCGCGGCGGTCGGTCGCTCAGCCAGCAGGCGCCGCCAGCGGCGTGTTGCCCGCATCGACGTCCAGCGCCTGCAGCGAAACGCACTTGCGGCCGCCATGCAGCGACTGCCGACCGACTTCGCGAAAACCCAGTCGGGCGTGGAAGCGCGCGGACGCAGGGTTGGGCGGCTCGACATCGAACTCGCAGGCGAGCAGCGGCACCGCGTCGCGCAGCGCCTGCGCGTACAACGCGCGATACAGCGCCGTGCCGGCGCCGCGTGCCTGCGTACTGCCGGCCACCACCACACGGTCCACGTACAGGAAGCGCGGGTAGCGCTGCACAAACCATCGGTAGTTCGGACTGTCGTAGTCCGCCCCTTCGCGGAGGGCGAGCAGGAACGCCTCGACCTGCCCGCCCTGCTCGATCACCCGGTGCAGCGCCGCCTGCGCATGCAGCCGCGCCAGCCGCGCACGGTCGAGCGGACTCAGCACCGCCACGAACGCCTCGTTGAGGGCGAGGATGGCGGGAAAGTCGGTGGGGGTGGCGTCGCGCAGCATGGTCATGGAAGGCTTCCGGCCCGACCCCTCCGGAGCCACCCGTTCATGCCGGAATTTCCGGTATCAACGCGGACAGGTCGGTGACGCCGACGTCGACGCCGAGCTGGCTGAACAGCGTGGTGACTTGGCCGCGGTGATGGGTCTGGTGGTTGAAGACATGGCGCAGCACCAGTCCGCACGGTTTGGTGTGCGGCTCGCCGGCACTGTTCACGTAATGCAGCGGGCGGGCATACAGCTCGTCGCTGGCCTCGCAGGTGAACTCCACGATCGTCGCGTCCATCGCCTCGCGCTCGCTGCGCAGCCGCGCAAAGTCGGGAAACGTGATGCCGCGGACCAGTTCGGGCAGCGGCAGCGCGCGCACGCGGTCGAGCGAAGCCAGCCCGGGCAGCGCCGCCGCGAAGCGCTTCAGCCAGTGCGTATCGGCGGCGAGGATGTGTTCCAGGGTGGCCGCGATCGAGCCGAAGAACGCGCCGCGGTCCGCGTGCCACTGTGGCTCGTCCAGTTGTGCGGCGGCCGCGTAGAGCCGCGCATTCATCCACTGGTTGTAGCGGGCCATCAGTTCGAAGTCGGGCTTGAGCGACATGCGCTTCTCCGGCTCAGGCGGCCCCGTGCGCCAGCGCGTAGTCGATCGCCGCGCACACCGCCGCCGCCTGCGCGGCGTTGCACTGTTCGGGCGTGGCGCGCGGGCTGTCGGGGTAGACCTCGGTGGTGGTCCGGTACGGCGCGTCGGTGATGCCGGCGCACAGGCCGAGCTTGCGGCAGTCGTATTCGATCACGCCGTGCGCCACCACCGGCGAGCCGATGATGGTGCCGTCCGGATCGGCCGGCGCGATGTGGGTGACCTTCTCCACCGCGGCGATCACCGCCTGCTGGAACGCCGGCTGCGGCCGCGCGCTGTCCGCGCACAGGTAGAAGCCGTCGGGGACGGTGCCCGGCTCGAACGGCTTGCCGTCGCGCGCGGCCAGCGCCGGACGGAACTCGCTCTCGTCGCTGTCGGTGGTCTCGTGCAGGTCGATGTGCACCAGCACGCGCTCGCGCAGCGACGCGAGCAGGCGCAGCAGCGCCGCCGATTCCTGCGCCGGACTGTCGGCGCGGAACGAGCGGTTCGGGTCGAGCGCGTCCGGGTTCCAGCGGTGGATGCGCTCGTAGCCCCACGGACTCACGCACGGCACCACCAGCAGGTTGGCCCGCCCCGCATAGTCCGCCGCATGCCGTTCGACGAACTGCAGCGCGCCGTGGACGCCGCTGGTTTCGTAGCCGTGCACGCCGCCGGTCACCAGCGCGACGGGCAGCTCGTCGCGCCAGCCGCGGCTGCGGATCGCGAACAGCGGGTAGCTGCCGGAGGGATAGTCGAGGCGGCCGTATTCCGATACGTCGAAGCGCGCGCGCAAGGCCTCGATCGCGCTCGACACCTCCGCCGCGTAGCCGCGCCTGACGCTCTGCCGCGCTCGCCACGCCGCCACTTCCGCCGCGCCCCAGGGCTGTCCGGGAGTGCCGATGGGATAGAAGGCCTGGTTGCTCATCGCGCTGCTCGCTTCATGTGGCAAGGGGAAGCGCAGCACTGTAGCACCGGGCTCAGCCGGCGGCGCCGGAGGGCGCTGCGGCCGGCGATGGCCGCGCCGCCTCTGCCGGCTGGCGCGGCCGCCATTCGAACGTCGCCACGCTCTGCGCCGGCAAGGTGTACTGGAAACGGGTCTGGCCCTGCACCACCGAGACGCGGCGCGGCTGCGCCTCGCTGTTGACCATCACCAGCACCACCGATCCGCCGGCGGCGTTCTGGAACGCCACGTTGGCGAGGCCCTTGTCGGTGTCGCTGGAGCGCACCCGCACCGCGCCGGGCAGCACGAAGCGGCTGAAGTGCGCGAACGCGTAGTACTCGTCGTTGCGGCTCACCTCGCCGGTGCGCGAGTCGATCGTGACCACGCCCTTGCACAGGTCGCAGCCGCCGAAATGCGGGCCATGCTGTTCATCCAGCGCCAGGTTCCAGTACACGATGCCGCGCGCCCATTGGCGCAACCCGACCAGCAGCAGGTCGCGGGTGAACCACAGCAGCTCGCCGTTCCTGGCCGACTCCCAGTCGCCGCCGGAACACTCGGTGATGTAGGTGTCCTTGTCCGGAAACGCACGATGCACCTGGCCTTGCGCATACGGGCTGCCGCTGTAGCAGTGCCAGGCGATGCCGTCGACGTAGCGCGCCACCTCCGGGTCGGCCAGCACGCCCAGCGGCTGGTCCGGCTGGTCCCAGTTGTGGTCCCAGCCGAGGATGAGCGTCTTCGGGCTGCGTTGCGCCAGCGCCGGGCCGAGATACTGCGCGATGATGCGCGAGCGCGCGGCCGCGGACAACTCCATGCCCGGGTAGGTCAGCGGCACGAAGGCCGGCTCGTTCTGCAGGGTCAGCGCGAAGATGGGGATGCCGTAGCCGCGGTAGGCGTCGACGTACTTGACCAGGTAGTCCGCGTAGGTGCTTTCGAATGACTCCAGCAGGCTGCCGCCGATCAGGTTGGCGCTGGTCTTCATCCACGCCGGCGCGCTCCACGGCGAGGCGATGATGCGCAGTTGCGGGTTGATCGCCAGCACCTCGCGCACGCTCGGTATCACCTCCGGCAGGTTCGCGGCGACGTTGAAATGCAGCAGCTGCGGGTCGGTGTCGCCGGCGGGCAGGTCGTCCAGGGTGTACGGCTGCAGCGAGAAGTCCGAGGCGCCGATGGTCAGCCGCGCCATGTTGAAGTTGAGCCCGGGCGGCGGGCCGAACAGCTCGCGCAGCAGCGCGGCGCGCTGCGGCGCGTCCAGCCGGTGCTGCAGCAGCCACGCCGACGAGTCGGTCAACGCCGCGCCGAAGCCGACGATGGACTGGTACTTGCGGTCGACGTCGATGACCACGTCGGCCGGCGACGGTTCGCCGGCGCCCGCCTCGATATCGGGCTGCCGCGCCAGGCGCAGCCGGCGATCGGCGGTGCTCAGCCACAGCCTGACCGCGGCCTGCGGCGGCGGCGGCGCCAGAACGACGCCGCCTTCCACCGCGAAGTGCACGCGCGGCGGCGCCAGCGCCCACAGGGCCAGCACGGTAATCGACACGAGGGACGCGACAGCCAGCCAGCCGGGAACCCCTTTGCGCTCATCCATGGTGCACGCCAATCCCATCGTCCGCATTGCAGTTCACTGGCGACAACCTCACGATCACGAAGCCCCCTGGCTTGCGCATGGCGGGTCCGCGAAGAGTGCAGCGAAACCGGGGGTCGCGTCGACTCGCGCAAACGCGGCCGTCCCGTCTGCCCGGTGCGTCTCCCGCGGGCGCAAGCCGGCGTGTCCGGCAGGGCCGGAACGGCAAGCATCCTGACACCGTTTCGGCCTGCCTGCCGCCGAGCGCAGGGCCGCACTGCCGGAATAAGGAACCCGATCGCACTTTCGCGCAGCGGAACCGCCGCCGGCATGGCGTCGCCCCGGACGCGCGGAGCGCGCCGGACCGCCTATCGCTTCGCAAGCCGGTACGCCACCGCCTGCAGCGCGCTCACCCCTTCGGCGGCGAAGCCCGGCTGCTGCGCGAGGATGTCGGTGCACTCCAGCGTCGCCACTTCCCAGTCGCGGCCATACAGCTCGCGCACCTCGGCTTCCGGCACCGCGAACGGCGGGCCCTGCTTCTCGTGCGGCGGATACTCCAGCGTGACCAGCAGGCCGCGGCAGCCGGCCGGCAGCCGCGCGTGCAGCTCGCGCACATAGCGACGGCGCAGGTCCGGCGGCAGGGCGATCAGCGCGGCGCGGTCGTACACCGCCGCGCAATCGGCCAGCGCCGCGGCATCCAGCCCGAACACGTCGCCGCAGACCAGCTCGATCCCGCCGGCCACGTGCTGGATGCCGTAGCGCGAGGCGTGCACCTGCGGCGTCAGGCCGTGCTCGTCGAAGAACTGCGCCACCGCCAGCGGCGACAGCTCCACCCCCAGCACGCGATGCCCCTGCCCCGCCAGCCACAGCAGATCCAGCGACTTGCCGGCCAGCGGCACGAACACCCGGCTGCCCGGCGCCAGCGCCAGCGACGGCCAGTGCCGCAGCAGCTGCGGCGTCGGCGCTGCCTGATGGAAGCCGGTACGGCCCTCGCGCCAGCGCTGCAACCAGAACCCGGGTTCCATGGAGTCTCCTGTCGACACGTGGGGGGGATCACGCTGGCATCGCGCAGGCGCCAGCGACGTAGCGGTTGTCGGAACTCGCGGTCCGCGAAGGCGATCGTCTAGAGATTGTCCACGCCGCGGCGCAGCCACCGATCGATCAGCGACTTCTCGTAGCGCAGCGAGTCCTGGTCCACCGGCGAGCTGCTGCTGAGGAAGGCCGCGTTGCGCAGCTTGCGCTGGCCCTGGCGCAACACCTTGCCGTCGGCGCCGTACAGGGTGAAGTTGAGGTCGATGCGCGGCGGGTAGATGTCCTTGACGATGCGCACGTCGTTGAAGTCCGGGCCGCGCCAGGGCTCGTAGGCGCCGGCCAGCACCACGTCGGTCACCTCGATCTCCAGCCGCTGGCCCGGCGCCAGGATGCGCGCGGCGCGCTGGACGATGTGCGCCTTGAGCGGTGCCAGGTAGGCGTCGGGATTGGCCAGGTGCACGCCGCGGCTGCGCATGGCCTCGGTGAAGTGTTGCGGGTCCTTGTAGCGCACGCTCACGGCGTCCGGCGTGGTGGCGGCCTGCGCGACGGCGGCGGCGAGGGCAAGGCAGGCCAGGCACAGCAGGCGCAGCAGCGGGGAAGATTTCATGGCGGCTCTCCCGGAACGGAACAGGACGGCCAGAACGGCACATGGCGCGGCCGTGGCTCAACCACAGCCAGTATACGTCCGGACCGCAGACAAGGCGGCGCTACCGTCCGCTGTTGCGGCCCGCCGGCAGCGCTTCCCCTCAGCCCGGGCCCGATCAGGAAATCATCCTGGCGCTCCCCGATTTTCCTGCTGCCGCTCGCGGCTCGGCATCGCCCGGAAAGGCGAACCCGTTGCCACTCCCGGATTGCCCAGCCAGCGCGCACCGGCCAGCAGGCACAGCAGCGCCGCCAGGGTAACCGCGTGCACCAGCAGCGGCGCCCCGGCGACCGGCTGATCGAGCACGCCGGCCTGCAGCAGGCGGTTGAATGCCATGCTGCCCGGGCCGGTCACCAGCATCGCGGCCACCAGCAGCAAGGCGAACGTCGCCACGCGCACGCGCAGTCCGCGGGTGGCGAACCAGCCCGCCAGGATCGCGCCGCCGGCCAGCAGCAGCACGCACGCCAGGGTGAGCAGGTACAGCGGCAGCGAAAAACCATCGATGCCGCCAAGGTTGCGCGCCAGCAGTTGCTCGTCGCCGCGTCCACTGGCCGCCGTGATGATCCGCGCCAGCGGATTCGCCGCGAAGATCAGCGCCAGCGCCCACCAGCGGCGCGCGCCGCGCGGTGCCCGCGCCAGCCAGACGCCCACCGCCATCAGCGCAAAGGAGAACAGTGGCCCCATCGCGCCGGGCAGCCAGCTCGGGCAATCGTGGATCGACCAGCGGCTGAAATCGCGCTGCGCCCAACGCCCGCAGGCCAGTCGCCCGCTCAACGTGTGCGCCAGTTCGTGCATCTCATGCGCCAGCACGATCAGCGGCACGAATGCCGCCGACCAGCGCCAACCCATCCGATCCCGGCCCGTCGCCGGCGTCGCTCGCCTGTCCATGCCCTGCTCCCGGAAAACCCTGCACACCTGGATGCGCGGCCGGGGGAAACGGTTGCAACGGCGGGTGCGGAGCCGGCAGGCCTCATTCCTGCGGCGGTCGCCCACGCGGGTCATCGGCCGGTGAAAAAAAGAATGGCCGTCGCGCGATGGCGCGGCAGCCATGCGGATCCTTGAGCGGCGCTCCCGGAACTTACTTGCCGGCGCCCGCGGGCGCCGGCTCCAGGTTGAAGCTGAGCGTGGTGATCTTGCCGTCCAGGCCGCGCACCACCTCGGCGGTGAGGTCGTTGCTGGTGTTGCCGCCCAGCACCGCGTCGCGGTTCAGCAGCAGGCCGCAGCGGTGGCTGGCGTAGGAGCTGGCGATGATCGGCTGCGCCTGCGCGCCGATCTGCGCCATGACCTTGGCGCGGGTGAGCTGGATGCGCTCGCCGGTCTGGTTCACCTGCGCCTGGTAGCTCTGCATGCGCTGCTGCAGGGCCTGGCCCTGCTGCTGGCGCTGCGCCTCGGTGAGCGACGCGGCCTTCTGCTGGAACGCCTGCACCTCGGCATCCAGCGGCTTGCGCTGGTTCTCCAGCAGCGTCTGCTGCTGCGTCGCCAGCTGTTTCAGCCGTTCGCTCGCGGCCTGCCCCACCTTGGACTGCGCGAACACCGCCTCGCGCGACAGCATGCACACGCCTGCCACCGGACTGCCGCCAAGCGCATTGCCGGCGGGTGCGGCGGCGGTCTGCGCCGGCGTCACGGGGGCGAAGGAAAGGCCGGCGGCGGCAGCCAGCGCGGCGACAAGCAGGGAACGATGCAGGTTCATGGGCAGGTATCCGACGGCCAGGCTTGGAAGTTCCGCGCACCCGACGGCCCGCGGTGAGGCCGCCAGCATACTCGCAGCCGGACGGCTGCGCGGAACCGCCGCCGATGCCGGCTTCCGCCACCACCCACTCGGGAACCGCGCCTAGTTTCTGTTTCCGGCACTGCGGCGACTGAGCGCGGCGGCACGGTTCGTGGCTCGCCGTGCGCGGCGCTCCTCGCCCAGCTGCCGATAGGCCTGGGCCAGCCCGACGTAGAAATGCCAGTCGCCGTCAAAGAGACGGATGGCCTGCTGGTAGTGCTGCACGGCGCCGGCGTAATCGCCCTGCCTCGCGGCGTCCTCGGCCTGCATGAACTGGAAATACGGGTCCTTGCGCTGGATCTTCTGCAGACGCTGCGCATAGGCGGCGCGGCGTGTCTGGTCGCCGTTGCTCGTGTACAGCGCCACCAGGTTCACCAGCGCACCCGCGTTTGCCGGGTCGAGCGACAGCGCCTTCAGGTAGGCGCGCTCGGCCGCTTGCGGGTCGCCCTGGCGCAGCCGCAACACGCCGGCATTGGCCCAGGTGCTGGCATGGCGCGGATCGAGTTGCAGCGCCATGGCCATGTACGGGGCGGCGACCGCGGGCGAGGCCTCGGTGAACAGCTCGACGGCGCGGTTGTTGTAGTAGAGCGCCAGCAGGCGCTGGTCGGAAATCCGCTCGGGCGGCTTATGTGTCCCCACCACATCCTGCGCCACATCGACCGTGAGGCGCGCGCGACCCAGGCTGATTCCCGCGTTGACGTGGTTGAACCGGTAAACGATGTCGCCACCCACGCGCCAGGCCACGATGTCGTCAAGCTCCTGCCCGTAGGCCTGCAAGCCGGACTCGCGCGCCAGCGCCACGGTCAGCAGGGTGAAGGTCAGGCAGTTGGCCTTGCGCGCGCGGTAGGCCTGTTCGATGGTCAACGTGGCGTCGGTCGAATACGCCATGCCCAGGCCCGGCTTCTGGAACAGGAAGCCCACCAGCCGCTCCAGCCGCGGCCTGCCGGAACCGCTGGCGTCGATGACCTGCTGCTGCAGCTGCGCACGCAACTCCGGCGGCACCGCCATGACCTGCTCCGGGCGCGGCATCGGCATCGGCGACACGACCGGCGTGACCGCGGGGACCGGCGCAACCGACGTGGCCGGCACGGGCATGGCGACAGACCATGCCAGGATTGCCGCATACGCCCAGGTCACCACGCCGAAACCCTCCACGCCCTGCGGGCGGGAACGTCTGCCGAGACCAGTCTAGTCCTTATCGCAGGCGCCGGATCAGTCCGCTCGCGATGGCAGGGCCGCGTCCGGCATCTCTGGCCACAGCCATGGCTACCGGCATCTTTCCGGACGCGGTCGGCTGGCCGCCATGCCTGCCGTCAGTGGTCAGCGTCAACGGTGACAACGTGCGCCTGGATCTTGCCGTCGACACTGCCCCGCCCGAATCGCCGGGCAAGGGCTTCCGCGGCGGCCTCGGTGGCTTCGCCGAGCCGGGCGGCATCGCGGGCCTCGATCTCGTTCCTCAGCGGGGTGCCCTGGCAGTAAGCCATGGCGACCGCCCGGGGAGACTCCGCGACGCTGCGCGCCGCGACGGTGTCGATCCGCGGCGAGCGGGTGAAACCGGCGTTGGCCAGGTCCCGCGCGATCTGCTCGCGATCGTGATAACCGTGGGGTGTGCGGGCCATGAAGCGCGGCGGATCCGACGGAAAGACGGAGGCCAGCGCGGCGGTGACGACGTCGGCGAATTCGTTCTCCCCGATCCGGTCCCACACGCTGAAAATGAACACGCCCCCTTTCCCGAGCACCCGGCGCGCCTCGGCGAACGCCCTGGGCTTGTCCGGGAAGAACATCGCGCCGAACTGGCACACGACGGCGTCGAACGTCGCGTCCTGGAACGGCAACTGCAGCGCGTCGGCCCGGCGCCACTCGACGGCGCGCGGGGTTCCCACGGCGCCGGCATGATCGAGCATCGCCTGATTCAGATCGGTGGCGACGATCGCGCAGCTTGCCGGCAGCGCCGCTGCCATGGCGCGCGTGGCCACGCCGGTACCGGCGGCGATTTCCAGCACCCGGGAAAGCGGCCTCGGTCGCAGCCGGCTCGCCAGATCCGCCGCGTACGGCGCAAAGATCAGCGGCACCATGTACGTGTCGTAGAACTCCGGGACCGAACCGGCAAACACCTCGTCGGCATGATGACCGCTCATGGCGCTCACTCCTTCACGATGCTGTTCCGGACCGCATGACCGTCGCGGCCCCTGCCGGCCGCCGCGGCACCGTCAACGGGGTTGGCGAGCCGCCCAACCCACAGGCCTGCGCGAACTGGCGTCCGCCGTCAGGGCCTGCATGAAAACGATAGCACCGTCCATGCCGGGCCGATGAGCAAGCGCTGATTCACCGGCGGACGCCATACCGGTGATCCGGCCATCCCTGCTGGCCGGGCTCAACTTCCTCCGTTCCAGGTTTCGTCCGCCCGCGGTTTCCGCCTTGGTTTCCCGGCGCCCTCCGCCACAGAAATTGTGCCTGGCACCTTTTCTGGCCGCTCAATTGCCCGAACCGCAACCTCATGTCGGGCTACACCCGCGTCCAGAAAAGCGACACGTTGCTGCACCGAGGCGAGCCTGAGCCAGCCCGTATAAAACCGGCCGACCTTACAAGGAGAGTGCACTCTGACACCGGTTTTGGATCAACGGCTGGGCGGAAAGTCGGCGTTCGGCGCGGTGGAGGAGGAGTCGGTGCACTGAGCCCCCCATTGACGCCTGATAAGTGAACCTGACCCCGTTCTTGCTCCAAGTTGTCGTCATAGTGCTCGAAGGCACTCATCGTGTTGTAGGGCGGATCAATGAATACGCACTTCACCTGACCCGCGTAATACGGCAGCAAGGCCTTCAACGCGTCCAGGTTGTCGCCTTCGATCAGCATGTTCGGAGAGTCCACCTCTCCGTAGTTGAGGCTCTTCACTGGCTCCAGAAGGCGGTAGGGCGCAAGTGCAGCCCGCGTGAGATCTTCATCGCGTTGGAACCACGACAGCAACGGCATGCGGCAACCCCTCGTCAATCACTCCCTCGATTATGCCTCTCCTCGTCGCAAGAGCCGAGACTCGTCGGGGCGGGAACAGCAGTAGGGCCGAGAAAGCCCGGCCCTCGTCTGCCTTCAAAGCACATCGGTCCGCTCAGTGGCCGCCGTTTGCCTGTGCCGCCTTCCGTGCATCGAACCAAGCTTTCATCTGCGCCACCGATCGTCGGTCGTCGCAGTCCGTGAGAAACGTCCTGGCTATGTTGTGTCCGTGCGCTGGACAGCCGTTCCCCCTGTCGACTTTCAGCGCACACGCCACCTCGGTGGCGAGCCCCCGACGCCCCACGCGATCGGGGGCTTTTTTGTTGCCCTGCGCCTTGCTCTGCGATCGAGTGCCGGCCTAGGCTTCCACTGCCGGCACGAAGAGGTCGGTCAACACGACAACAATAAGGAGAAGCGAAATGGGCGACTGGTCAGAAGCGATGGAAGATGGGGTGATCTGCAAGGGGTGTGCGCTGCCGATGGGCAACGTGAGCATCGGTGGCTACTGCCCGGAGTGTGCGGGCCGCCAGGGTACTGCAGACAAGTGGAGGCTCGGGCCGGGGTGGGTTCCCGACAACGGCGCGGATCGAACTCCGCGCAAATAGCATTGGAACCTTGGGCCACCCGAAGCGGAGGCCCTTTCCGTTATGCCCTGTGCGAGTCTTTCGCTCGTAAGATGGCAGCTCACTCAAGGAGGAATGCGATGGGCACCTATGGAGTCATCTGCGACGCCACCGGCTTTGTCGTCTATGTGGGCCTCGCCACGGATCCGCTGAATGCGTGCCTGCGCGCCACGAAGGACACCGTTCACTGGGGTTCGCTGGGCCCTTTTCGCACATCCTTGGGCGGACCGCCTCACGACCCCGAGTTCTCTTGGCTCGAGCTCTCGGTCTATGACGTGACCGGGCTGCTCGAACCCATTGAGAACGTCGATGGCGGCGACGAAACGGTGCTTGCAGCAATGACCGAAGACAACCACATTGACCAATACATCGCGCGACAGGGTTAACCGCGGGTAGTGGGATCCGGAAGCAATGCGGCGCGCGTCCGACCGAAATGTTCTATCGGATAAACCTCGTCGATGGTCAGGCCTGCGCCCATAAGAAGCCCCTTCGATTTTGTCCGGACTTCTTGGATATGGTTCTTTTTGGCAGATTGCATCTGCGCTTCCGCGCCCTTGATGAGAGCCTGAAGTTCAGCGGGGAAGAGTGAATCGAGCTTGATAGCCATAGTCGTCCTGGGTTGGTTCGTCTTCATTAGACATTGGCCTGTACAAGCAACTTATGGGCCAAACTAGCGCCCTTTGGGTGCCCCAAAAAAAAACGGGGCCATGGGCCCCGTTTCAAACTTCTGAGCAAATTATCCAGTCTTATGGGCTAGAGATCCAAGCTTTTGCGTAAGCGGACAGTGGCTGTTTTCACCAATCGGCCAAAGTCGACTCACCCGCACTTCGAATACCCACAATTCAAACAAGTCTGGCAGTTGTCCATCAGCACCAGCGCCTTGGTGTTGCACTTGTCGCACATCATCGAGCCGGCGGGAAAGGTGAGGGCGTCGGCGGGCGCGGTTTCGGCCGGCGCGGCGGCCGTTGCGCTCACTTCAGAGTTTTTTTTTGCGCCGAGCGCCTCGTAGGCGGCGCGCTTCTCGGCGATCAGCTTGCGCGTGCCCTCGTCCATCTCCGGATCATGGATCAGCCCGATGTTCTTCATGTGCTGTTCGATCACCGCGCCGATCTCGGCCACGATGCTGGGCATGTAGACGCCGCCGGCCTTGAAGTAGCCGCCGCGGGGGTCGAACACGGCCTTCAGCTCTTCCACGATGAAGGTGACGTCGCCGCCCTTGCGGAACACGGCGGAGAGGATGCGGGTGAGCGCCACGATCCACTGGAAGTGGTCCATGTTCTTCGAGTTGATGAAGATCTCGAACGGGCGGCGCTGCTCGTGCCTGGTGCCGGCGTTGAGCACGATGTCGTTGATGGTGACGTACAGCGCGTGCTCGAACAGCGGCGACTTGATCTTGAAGGTGGAGCCGACCAGGGTCTCGGGGCGCTCCACGCTTTCGTGCATCTGGATCACTTCGGCCATCGGCGCCTCTTTCGGTGCGGCGGCAGTGACCGTGGGGGCGGCAACCTTGTCTTCGGGTTTGACCACGCTGTAGCCGGTGATCTTCTTGTCGATCTTGATCGCCATGGTGTTCGCTTCTTTCTGGAGTGTTGGTGCCGGGGTGAACGCGGCGCGGTGCGGAAAACGTGCGGCCCGGCGCAAGGCCGGGCCGCACGCGGTGTCGCCTACTTCCGTTTTGCGGCGGCCTTCCTGGCGGCAGGCTTGCGCGCTGCCGGCTTGACGCCCGCCTTCTTGCTGGCAGTGGACCTCTTGGCCGTCTTGGCGACGGCCTTCTTGCTGGCGGACTTCTTCGCTGCCGCCTTCTTCGGTGCGGCCTTCTTGCCGGCCGTCTTCTTGCTGCTGACCTTCTTTGCGACCTTGGTGGCTTTCTTCTTCGCTACCTTGGCGACTTTCCTGGCGACCTTCTTCACCGCCTTCTTCGCGGTGCCGGCCTTCTTGACGGCTTTCCGCGCTGCCTTCTTGACGGCCTTCTTCGCGGCGGTCTTCTTCACCGCCGTTTTCTTCGCCACCTTCCGGGCCGCTTTCTTCGCCGCCTTCTTCACGGCTTTCTTGGCGGCGGCTTTCTTCGGTGCGGCCTTTTTCGCCGCAGCCTTCTTCGGCGCGGCCTTCTTCTTTGCAGCGGCCTTCTTCGGCGCGGCCTTCTTGGCGGCGGCCTTCTTCGGCGCAGCCTTCTTGGCCGCGGCCTTCTTCGGGGCGGCCTTCTTCTTCGCTGCCGGCTTCTTCTTCGCCGGCGCGGGTGCGGCAACCGGCGCGGCCGGCGGCACTTCCGGCAGAACCGGCAGGACGACGGCGGGCGCCTCGGCGGCGACCGGCGCGGTGGTGGTGGCGTTCACTTCGATTTCGTTGTCGATGGACATGCTGGTGTTCCCCTCCGGTGGACCGCTTGAGTTGCCGCCCGCGGCTGCATGGGCGGCGGTTCAGAACTTGCCGTAGTAGCCTTCCTTCAAGGCATCGAAGAGGTTGGCGGCGGAGTGCATTTCGCCGTCGTATTCCACCTGCTCATTGCCTTTCAGTTCGACAACGCTACCGTCTTCGAGCTCGAAGCGGTAGAGGGTGCTTTCAAGGTCCGCTTCCTTGACCAGCACGCCCTGGAACGCGGCGGGGTTGAAGCGGAACGTGGTGCATCCCTTCAGGCCCTGCTTGTAGGCGTAGAAGTAGATGTCCTTGAAGTCCTCGTAGGGATAGTCGGTGGGCACGTTGGCGGTCTTGGAGATCGACGAGTCGATCCATTTCTGCGAGGCGGCCTGGATGTCCACGTGCTGCTTCGGGCTGATGTCGTCGGCAGCGACGAAGTAGTCCGGCAGCTTGTTGGCCGGCTCGTCGGTGAAGGCCTTGGCGTCGGCGTTGATCAGGGCGCGGTAGGCCAGCAGCTCGTAGCTGAGCACCTCGATCTTTTCCTTGGTCTTCCTGCCCTCGCGGATCACGTTGCGCGAATAGCTGTGGGCGAAGCTGGGTTCGATGCCGTTGCTGGCGTTGTTGGCCAGCGACAGCGAGATGGTGCCGGTGGGCGCGATCGAACTGTGGTGGGTGAAGCGCGCGCCGGTCTCGGCCAGCTGCTCGACCAGGTTCGGCGCCACCGTGGCGATGCGCTGCATGTAGCGGCTGTACTTCGCGTGCAGCACGCGGCCGGGGATGGCGTCGCCGACCTTCCAGCCGTCGGCCGCCATTTCCGGGCGCTTGCGCAGCATGTCGCCGGTGACGGTGTAGTCGCGCAGCAGGATCGGTGCGGCGCCCTTTTCCCTGGCCAGCTCCAGCGCGACTTCCCAGCCGGCCACCGCCATCTCGCGCGAGACGTCCTCGGTGAAGCCCACCGCGTCGGCCGAGCCGTAGCGCATCTTGAGCATGGTCAGCGTGCTGCCCAGGCCGAGGAAGCCCATGCCGTGGCGGCGCTTGCCCATGATCTCGTTGCGCTGCTGCTCCAGCGGCAGGCCGTTGATCTCGACCACGTTGTCGAGCATGCGGGTGAACACCTTGACCACCTCGCGGTACTCGTCCCAGTCGAAACGCGCCTTGGGCCCGAACGGGTCGCGCACGAACTTGGTCAGGTTGACCGAGCCGAGCAGGCACGAGCCGTAGGGCGGCAAGGGCTGTTCGCCGCACGGGTTGGTCGCGCGGATGTGCTCGCACCACCAGTTGTTGTTCATCTCGTTGACCTTGTCGATCAGGATGAAGCCGGGCTCGGCGTAGTCGTACGTCGAGACCATGATCATGTCCCACAGGTGCCGCGCGCGGATGTGGCCGTAGATCTTGCAGGCGACCAGGCCGTCCTCGCGGTCGACGTAGTTCTCGTGGGTGGGCCACTCGCGCCAGACCACCTGGGCCGGGTCGGCGAGGTCGAGTTCGCCTTGTTCCTTGACGTGCACCGGGAATACCAGCGGCCAGTCCTGGTCGTGCTCGACCGCGTCCATGAAGCCGTCGGTGATCAGCAGGCTGAGGTTGAACTGGCGCAGCCGGCCGTCCTCGCGCTTGGCGCGGATGAATTCCTTGACGTCCGGATGGCCGATGTCGAAGGTGCCCATCTGCGCGCCGCGGCGGCCGCCGGCGGAGGACACGGTGAAACACATCTTGTCGTAGATGTCCATGAACGACAGCGGGCCCGAGGTGTACGCGCCGGCGCCGGACACGTACGCGCCGCGCGGGCGCAGCGTGGAGAACTCGTAGCCGATGCCGCAGCCGGCCTTCAGGGTGAGGCCGGCCTCGTGCACCTTCTCCAGGATGTCGTCCATCGAATCATGGATGGTGCCGGAGACGGTGCAGTTGATGGTGGAGGTGGCCGGCTTGTGCGCCAGCGCGCCGGCATTGGAGGTGATCCGGCCGGCCGGGATCGCGCCGCGGCGCAGCGCCCACAGGAAACGCTCGTACCAGTGGCCGCGCAATGCCTCGCTGGCTTCCACGTCGGACAACGCGCGCGCCACGCGCTGCCAGGTCTCGTCGATGGTGGCGTCGACCGGCTCGCCGGACTTCGCCTTCAGACGGTACTTCTTGTCCCAGATGTCGTAGGACGCCGGCTGCAGCGGAATTTCCACGGCGGCGTCGCGATGGGCGGCTGGATTCATGCTTGAACCTGGGTTCGTGCTGGGGACTGAACTGGTGGCGGGTGCACGCACTGTGCTCATCGGCTTCTGAGACCTCTCGCTGCGACCTTGCGGCCGGCGTTGTTTTTTATTCGATACGGCAATGTCGCTCACGCCGTGTTGGCGGCACCTGAAGGGCCAGCGGGGATGGCCCCGCGGCCCTTGCGCCAGCTGATTCCCGACGGCAACGACTCCCCCCAAGAGTACAACGATCGACACCAGTGCTTGTCTTGGCGCCGGCTCGTCAACACAAGATGTTGTGGTTGATGTCGGGTAGGCAAGGTACCCCTCCTCGCGGCTCGTTGTAAAGTCCCGCAACCGCACGCGGCCATGTGGAACCGTGGCGCCGCGCCCCGGTCGAACCAGCGCCGTTTTTCGCCGCTTGAGGAGGACCCCATGTTGCAGCCGCCTTCCCGTCCCGTGTCCTGGTTGACCTGCCTGCTGGCGGTGGCCGTCATCGCCTTGGGCAGCGTGCCGGCCGGCGGCCGCGCGGCCACCCTGCCGGCCGCGGTCGGCGGCCAGCCAATGCCGTCGCTGGCGCCGATGCTGACGCGGGTGACGCCGGCGGTGGTGAACATCTCCACCACCACCCGGGTGCAGGTGCGCGACGCGTACTTCGACGACCCGATGGTGCGCCAGTTCTTCGGCCTGCCGGCGACGCCGCGCGAGCGGGTCGAGCAGAGCCTGGGCTCGGGCGTGATCGTGGATGCGGCGAAGGGCTACGTGCTGACCAACAACCACGTGGTCGGCGGCGCCGACGACATCAGCGTGACGCTGCAGGACGGGCGCACGTTCAAGGGCAAGCTGCTCGGCACCGACCCGGCCACCGACGTGGCGGTGGTGCAGATCCCGGCGCAGGGCCTGAAGGCGCTGCCGCTGGCCGACTCCTCCGCGCTGCAGGTGGGCGACTACGTGGTGGCGGTGGGCGACCCGTTCGGGCTGGGCCAGACGGTCACCGCCGGCATCGTCTCGGCGCTGGGCCGCTCGGGGCTGGGCAACTCGGGCTACCAGAACTTCATCCAGACCGACGCCTCGATCAACCCCGGCAACTCCGGCGGCGCGCTGGTCAACCTGCGCGGCGAGCTGGTCGGCATCAACACCATGATCTTCTCACCGTCCGGCGGCAACGTGGGCATCGGCTTCGCCATCCCCAGCAACCTCACCAGCGAGGTGATGGCGCAACTGCTGGCGCACGGCAAGGTGCAGCGCGGCAGCCTGGGCGTGCAGACCCAGGCGATCACCCCGCGCATCGCCCGCCTGCTGAACCTGAAGGACAGCAGCGGCGTGGTGGTCACCGGCGTGGCCGACGGCTCGGCCGCCGCGCATGCCGGCCTGCAGCCGGGCGACGTGCTGACCACGCTGAACGGCAAGCCGCTGCACAGCGTGCAGGAACTGAACAACGCCGAAGGCCTGCTGCCGCTGGGCAGCACGCTGCGCCTGGGCGTGCTGCGCGAAGGCAAGCTGCGCGAGGTCAACGCCACGCTCACCGCGGAAAAGCTGGCCAGCGTCGACGGCGGCCAGCTCGACCCGCGCCTGGCCGGCGTGCGCTTCAGCGAGCTCAGCCAGGACCAGCGCAACCAGGGCTGGTACGGCGCGGCGGTCAGCGCGGTGCAACCGGGCAGCCGCGCGGCGCGCGCCGGGCTGGACGTCGGCGACGTGGTGATCGGCGTGGGCAACCAGCGCATCACCAGCCTGCACATGCTGCGCGGGCTGGCCGGGGTGAACCCGCGCCAGCTGGTGCTGGTGGTCGCCGACGACGACGGCACGCGCTACGTGGTGGTGAACTGAGGCGCGCGGGAAAACCCGCTGCCGAAAGCGTGGCGGAGATCGCCCCCAAGCCGTGTCCCGGCGCACAGCTTGGGCCTCTGCCGCCGCGCAAACCCATGAAAGCGCTTGATGTCCTGCATTCAGGCCGATGAAATACCCTCGTCGTTTCACCCAGTGTGCGCCTGCAAGGCGCCATACTCGCGCCTTCCCATCCACACCCAAATCACGCCGGGGCTTCCCACCACCATGTCTGTCCGTCTTGCCCGCCTGTTGTCCGTCGCCCTGATCGGGGCCTGCCTCGCCACTCCCGCGTTTGCCAAGAGCAAGTCCAGGGCGCATCACGCCAGCGCTCCGGCCAAGAGCAGCCTGGTCTGGCGCGGCGACGTCGCCACCGCGAACGGCGTGGTCAACGAAGTGGCGAAGGCGTGGGAGAAGAGCGGCCACGGCCGGATCGAGCTGCAGCCGTTCAACACCGCCTCGGGCATCGACGCGGTGGCGTCGGGCAGCGCCGACCTGGCCGGCAGCGCGCGCGCCAGCGACAACAGCGCGCAGAACGCGAACCTCACCTTCACCCCGGTGGCGTGGGACGCGCTGGTGATCGTCACCCAGTCGTCCAACCCGGTGCGCAACCTCAGCCTGAAGCAGGTGCACGACATCTACTACGGCCGCATCCACAACTGGAGCGAGGTCGGCGGCAACGCCGCGCCGATCGACGTGTACGCAGTGGCCAGCCCCGGCGACGGCGTGGAATACAGCCTGCGCAGCCTGCTGTTCGGCCGCGGCAACCAGCCGGTGGCGGCGCCGCGGCTGTACGTCAACACGCGCAAGCTGGAGGAAGGCATCGCGCTGAACCCGAACGGCCTGGGCGTGACCACCCTGGCCAGCATCAGCGGCAATCCGAAGCTCAAGGCGATCCCGATCGACGGCAAGCCGGCCACCGCCGCCAACATCGCCAACGGCAGCTACCCGCTGTTCACCCCGCTGTACCTGGTGACCAACCCGCGCAGCCCGAAGGCCGCCCAGGCGCAGGCGTTCATCGACTTCATGCAGACCGAGCCGGCCAAGGCCGCGCTGCGCCGGCACGCGGTGCTGCCGTACCAGGATGGCGCCGCGCTGGTTGCGCTGGACGCCTCGCGGCGCAGCCGGATCCTGGCCGAAGTCGGCGCGCGCCCGGTCCGCGGCACGCCGGTGTCGGCGCCGGGCGCCACCTACGCGGCGCGCGCCGCGATCGCGCCGACCTCGCCCGATACGCTGGCGGCGCGGCAGGCGCTCGAACGCCGTCGTGCCGAGGAGAAGGACAACGCCCGCCTGAGCCGGATCCAGGGCAGCGTCAGCGACGTCACCGTCAGCGGCGTGGCGCACGCGAGCGGCAGCGCCACCACGCGCGAGCAGGGCGCAGGCAAGAGCTTCGGCAAGGTCGACGCGAACGCCAGCCAGAGCATGACCACCTACAAGGTGGCCAAGGGCGACACGCTGTCGACGATCGCCAAGCGACACTCGGTCGAGGTGGCCCAGCTGCGCGAGTGGAATCACCTGAAGAACGACCGGCTCAAGCTCGGCCAGGTGCTGCGCATCCGCGACCGCTAAGCCCGCGCGGACGTGCCGATCCTCGCGCTGACGCTCGACCTCGACGACACCTTGTGGCCGGTGCGGCCGGCGCTGGAACGCGCCGACCAGGCGGTGGACGCGTGGTTGCGGCAGCATCATCCCGAAGTGGCCCGCGCCTGGCCGATCACGGCCATGCGCGAGCTGCGCATGCAGGTGGCGGCCGAGCGGCTGGACCTGGCGCACGATTTCACCACCCAGCGCCAGCTCACCCTGCGGCACGCGTTTGCCGCCTGCGGCGTGGATGACGCGCCGGTGGAAGCACTGTGGGAAATCTACTTCGCCGCGCGCAACCGGGTGGAGCTGTATCCGGACAGCCTGCCCGCATTGCAACGGATCACCGCGCGCTGGCCGCTGGCCAGCCTGACCAACGGCAACGCCGACCTGCGGCGCATCGGCATCCACGCGCACTTCGCCCACCACGTCTGCGCGCGCGACAGCGGCGTGGCCAAGCCCGACCCGCGCATCTTCCTGGCCGCGGCCGCGCGGCTGGGCGTGGCGCCCGGGCAGCTCCTGCACGTCGGCGACGACCCGCTGCTGGATGTCGCCGGCGCCCGCGACGCCGGCCTGCGCGCCGCCTGGATCAACCGCGAGGGCCAGCCCTGGCCGGCCGAGCTCGGCGCGCCGCCCGAACTGGACCTGCGCGACCTCACCGCACTCGCCGACTGGCTCGACGCGCAGGCTCCTGCGACCAAGGGCCGATAGGCAGCCCGGGGCAATGCGCGCATCATTGGCGATTCGCCGTCCACGGCACGCCCCGCATCGTGCCGCCGCAAGCCAGAAGGATCCCGCATGTCCGCCCTGATCGAACGCCAGCCCGGCAACCGCCACAGCATCGCCATCGAGACCACCGACGCCGCACATTACGCCGCGAGCCGCCGCCGGCTCAGCGCGGCGCAGCGGCGCTGGCTCGATGGCAGCGGCTTCACGGCGGCCGCCGGCACGTTCGCGCTGCTGTCCGACGCCGCCGGCAAGCTGGTGCGCGTGCTGGCGGGCGTCGATCCGCGCGAGCCGCTGGCGGCGCTGGCCGCGCTGCCGTGCAGCCTGCCTGAAGCGAGCTACCACCTCGCCGACGAAGGCGTGCTGGCCGACCCGGTCCAGGCCGCGCTGGGCTGGGCGCTGGGCGCCTACCAGTTCACCCGCTACCGCAAGGCGAAGCGCGCGCCGGCGCGGCTCGCCGTGCCGGCCGCCCAGCTGCAGGAGCTGGCGCCGCTGGTCGACGCCACCGCGCTGGTGCGCGACCTGGTCAACACGCCGACCGAAGACATGGGCCCGGAGCAACTGGACCAGGCGGTCCGCCAGCTCGGCAAGACGCACAAGGCAAAGGTGCGCGACTGGGTCGGCGACGAACTGCTCAAGGCGAACTTCCCGACCATCCACGCGGTCGGCCGCGCCAGCCATCGCGCGCCGCGGCTGCTCGAGCTCAACTGGGGCAAGGCCGGGCACCCGAAGCTGGTGATCGTGGGCAAGGGCGTGTGCTTCGACACCGGCGGGCTCGACCTGAAACCGTCCGACGGCATGCGCTGGATGAAGAAGGACATGGGCGGCGCCGCGCACGCCATCGCGCTGGCCGGGCTGGTGATGCAGGCGCAGTTGCCGGTGCGGCTGACCCTGCTGGTGCCCGCGGTGGAAAACGCCGTGGCCGGCAACGCGCTGCGCCCGGGCGAGGTGGTGGTCACCCGCGCCGGCCACAGCGTGGAGATCGACAACACCGACGCCGAAGGCCGCCTGATCCTGTGCGACGCCCTGGCTTACGGCGCCGAACAGCAGCCCGACCTGCTGCTCGACTTCGCCACCCTCACCGGCGCCGCCCGCGTGGCGCTGGGCCCGGACCTGCCGGCGCTGTTCGCCAACGACGAGGCCGCGGCCGTCGGCGTGCTCGCCGCCGGCCGCCACGTCAACGACCCGCTGTGGCGGCTGCCGCTGTGGCGGCCGTACCGCAAGATGCTGGACTCCTACCTGGCCGACTTCGCCAACGCCGGCCCCTCGCGCCACGCCGGCGCGATCACCGCGGCGCTGTACCTGGAGCGCTTCGTGCCGGACGGCACGCCGTGGCTGCACCTGGACACCTACGCCTGGAACGACGCCGACCGTCCCGGCCGCCCGCGCGGCGGCGAGGCGATGGGGCTGCGCGCGACGTTCGCGTTCCTGCAGCAGCGCTACGGCAACGTGACTTCCGGCGTTGTCGCGCCGCGGTGAAAGACTGCATCCTGCGGGTTCCCCCGACCGGAAACCCGCCATGCCTTTCCGCCCGCACCTGCTCGCCGCCTGCGTGGCGCTCGGCCTTGCCGCCTGCAGCAGCGTTCCCGCAGCCAGGACCGCGGCCACCGCCCAGCCGGCGCTGGCCGCGCAGACGCTGAACTCCGGCGGGGTGATGCCGGCCGAACAGGCGCGCGTGCACTTCGACCACGCCGATCTGCACTTCACGGTCGAGCCGGCCGCGCAGCGCATCGATGCCAGCGCCACCTTGAGCTTCACCGCGACATCGGCCACCGACACGCTGTTGCTGGACCTGGACCGCAACCTGGCGATCGGCGGCATCGACCTCGACGGCCGCCCGCTCGCCGCCGGCGCGTGGAGCAACCCCGACGGCCGCCTGCGCATCCGCCTGCCGGCGAGGCTCGATGCCGGCGGCAAGGTCCGCGTGACGATCCGCTACGGCGGCAAGCCGCACGTGGCGAAGAAGGCGCCGTGGGACGGCGGCTTCGTGTGGAGCCGCACCGAGGACGGCCAGCCGTGGGTGGCCAGCGCGGTGCAGGGCGAAGGCTGCGACCTGTTCTGGCCGTGCATCGACCAGCCGCAGGGCGAGCCCGACCTGGTCGACAGCTGGATCACCGTGCCGAAGCCGCTGGCCGCGCCCGGCAACGGCGTGCTGGTCGGCATCAGCGACGAAGGCGAGCAGCGCACCTGGCACTGGCGCATCAAGCATCCGGACACCTACGCCATCTCGATCAACGTGGGCCCGTTCCAGCTGCTCAAGGGCGACTACGCCAGCCGCTACGGCAACACCATCCCGATGGAGCTGTGGTACCTGCCCGCCCACGAAGCCGGGGCGAAGGCGCTGTTCGCCGAGTTCCCGCGCATGCTGGACTTCTTCGAGCAGCAGATCGGCCCGTACCCGTTCGGCGACGAGAAGATGGGCGTGGTGGAAACCCCGCACCTGGGCATGGAGCACCAGACCCTCAACGCCTACGGCAACCGCTACCGCAAGAACGGCTACGGCTACGACAGCCTGCTGCAGCACGAATTCGCCCACGAGTGGTTCGGCAACCAGCTGACCAACGCCGACTGGGACGACATGTGGCTGCATGAAAGTTTCGGCACCTACATGCAGCCGCTGTACAGCCAGTACCTCAACGGCGACATGGATTACTTCAGCTGGCTGCACGAGCTGCGCCTGAAGCTGCGCAACCGCCACCCGATCGTCTCCGGCAGCAGCCGCGCCGAAGAGCAGGTCTACAGCGAGACCGAGGGCCCCGGCCAGGACATCTACAACAAGGGCGCGCTGATGCTGCACACGCTGCGCCAGCTGATCGGCGACCAGGCCTTCTTCGACAGCATCCGCCGGCTGGTCTACGGCCGCCCCGACCCGCGGCCGGGCAACTTCGGCCCGCGCTACGCGACCACCAATGACTACATCGCGATCGTCGACCAGGTCACCGGGTGCGACCTGCGCTGGTTCTTCGACGTCTACCTGCGCGACGCCGCGCTGCCCGCGCTGGAAACGCGCCGCGACGGCGACGTGCTGAAACTGCACTGGAAGGTGCCGCACGATCGGCCGTTCCCGATGCCGGTGGAGGTGCAGGTGGGCAACACCGTGCACACCCTGCCGATGCGCGACGGCAACGGCCAGCTGCAGGTGCCGGCCGGCAGCCTGCTGATCGTCGACCCGCGCTCGAAACTGCTGCGCGAGCTGCCGCACGTGGCGGCCTACCAGCAATGGATGAAGCAGCAGCGGGCGACGCCGCGCGCGGGGAAATAGTCCGGCCGCGCCGCCGCGGGCGTCCCTATAATCGGCGCACGCCCAACCGTGGACCCCGCCGATGCAGCCGCCGTCTCTTGCCGTTTCCGCCGCGTGCCGCGAGCAGGCACGGGCCGCCTGGCAACGCGGCGACGCGGCGGCCGCCGAGCAGGCCTTCCTCCGCCTGCTGGAGCTGCTGCCGGACGATGCCGAAGCGCTGCAGTTCGTGGCCACCTGCGCGCTGGGCCGGGGCGATCCGGCACGCGCGATCGAACTGCTGGCCGCGGCGCACCGCGCGCAGCCGCAGGACCCCGCCGTGCTGCACCGCCTCGGCGAGGTGCAGATGCTGGCCGGCGCGCTGGAGGCCGCCGTCGACAGCCTGCAGCTGGGCCTGCAGCTCGCGCCGGGCATGTTCGTGGCGCGCCTGCGCCTGGGCGTCGCGCTGGAGCGGCTGGGGCGCCGGCACGAGGCCATGCTGGCCTATCTCGGCGCCATCGACGCCGCACAGGCGCAGGGCCGCTGGCTCAGCGACGACACCACCGCGCCGGGCCTGCGCGAGGCGGTGAAGCACGCCGCGCGTTTCGTCGCCGCCGGCCGCCGCGAGCTGTTCGACGCGGTCATCGAACCGCTGCGCCAGCGCTACGGCCGCTCGGAGCTGACCCGCGTCGATGCGTGCCTGGCGATCTACCTGCACGAGCGCGAGTCCGACCTGCCGGACCCGCGCCAGCGCCCCACCTTCCTGTATTTCCCCGGCATCCCCAGCCGCACGTTCTATCCGCGCGAACGCTTCCCGGCGCATGCGCGGCTGGAGGCGGCGGTCGAGACGGTTCGCGAGGAGCTGCGCGGCGTGCTGGCGCAGGACGAGCTGGTGCCGTTCCTGGGCACCAACACCAGCGAGGAACTGCTCGGGGCGTCCGGCGGGCAGGGAGCGGCCTGGGATGCGTTCTTCTTCTACCGCCACGGCGTGCGCCACGACCTGCACTGTGCGCGCTGCCCGCGCACCAGCGAACTGCTGGACTCGCTGCCGCTGGTGCGGGTGCGCGAGCACGCGCCGGAGACGCTGTACTCGGTGCTGCGCCCGGGCACGCACATCCTGCCCCACCGCGGCGTCACCAACACGCGCCTGGTCACCCACCTGCCGCTGATCGTGCCGCCGGACTGCGCCTTGCGCGTGGGCGGCGAAACCCACGTGTGGCAGGAAGGCCGCTGCGTCACCTTCGACGACACCTTCGAGCACGAAGCATGGAACCGCAGCGGGCAGACCCGCGTGGTGCTGATCGTGGACAGCTGGAATCCCGATCTCAGCGAGGCCGAACGGGCCGCGGTGGCCGACCTGGTCGCGGCCATCGGCGATTTCAACCGCGCCGCGGCGGCGGCAGCGCCCTAGCGCGACCGCCTTGCCCCGCTCGCATCGACGGCGGCAGTGGTGGCAGGGCGATTACTGGGAGTAGTCTCTTGCCGGTTGGGCACGGCGGACGCTGGTTCGCGTGACCCGACACGCGCCCCGGGGTGGGGACTCGACAAGCTCGCAGGCTGGGAACGCATCACGTAACAACATCCAACGGGGAGACCAAATGAAATACGGCATGAATCACTTGTCATTGGCGGTGCGGCTGGCCTTGACCGCAGGCGTCTTCGCCACGGCGGGCGTCGTCCAGGCGCAGACGCCGCAGGCACCGCAGGCGGACAATCCGCCGTCGACGGACCAGGCCACGCCGCCGTCCAAGAGCAAGGCCAAGAACCTGGAGGCGGTGGTGGTGACCGGCTCGCTGATCCGGCGCGTGGACGTCGAGACGGCCAGCCCGGTGGTGACGCTGGATCGCGCGGCCATCAGCAGCTCGGGCAAGCCCGTGCTGGGCGACGTGCTGCAGCAGATGCCGGCCATCTCCGGCAATGCCACCAACCCGCAGAACAACAGCAACGGCGGCGGCGTCGCCAGCCCGCTGCTGGAAGGCGGCAACGGCGCCTCGCGCGTCTCGCTGCGCGGCCTGGGCATCAACCGCACGCTGGTGCTGGTCAACGGCCAGCGCATGGCCAACCCGGACATCAACCTGATCCCGCCGGAGATGATCGAGAAGGTCGACGTGCTGGCCGAGGGCGCCTCCACGGTATACGGCTCCGACGCCATCGGCGGCGTGGTCAACTTCATCCTGCGCAAGGACTTCAAGGGCGCCCAGTTAAGCCTGAACGACGGCATCTCCAGCCACGGCGACGCCCAGCGGCGCGGCTTCAACCTGACCGCCGGCAACACCGGCGACAACTACAGCATCGTCGGCGGCATCGACTACAACAAGTACGACGCGGTGCTCGGCGCCCGGCGCAAGTTCTCCAAGCAGCAGCTGTACCTGTCCAGCGGTTCGGTCATCCCGGCCGGCTCCAGCTCGATCCCGACCGGCCGCATCCAGGTGCCGGCGTCGATCGCCAACCAGTACGGCTGCCCGATCAATTCCAGCGGCACCTCCCAGGTGACCCTGGCCAGCGGCAACGGCTCCGCGCTGACCGACTATCGCTGCCGCCTCCCCTCGGACACCTACAACTACGCCGCGCTCAACTACATCCAGACCGCGCAGAAACGCACCAACGGCTTCGTGCTGGGCAGCTACGACTTCACCGACAGCCTGACCGGTTTCGTCGATGCGTTCTACAACCGCACCGAATCCAGCGGCCAGGACGCGCCCTCGCCGGTCGGCACCGGCGACGGCCTGATCATCTCCTCCAGCAATCCGATCAATCCGTTCGGCATCACCTTCAGCCAGAATCCCGTCCCCGGCGATCCGAACAGCGGCTACAACTTCCAGACCCGCCTCACCGGCGCCGGCACGCGCGTGCACAGCTTCACCACCGATACCGGGCAGATCAACGCGGGGCTGCGCGGCAACTTCGGCCAGGACAGCAGCTGGATCTGGGACGCCTCGGTCAACTACAGCCATACCAAACGCGAGCAGCGCGACACCAACGAGGTGGACATCCCGTCGTTGCAGGCCGCCGTCGACGCCGGCGCGAACATCTTCGACCAGGCGAACGCCGGCAGCGTGTTGAGTGCCGGCGTGAAGACGCCGATCTACGTCTTCACCCAATCCACCAAGCAGGCCCAGTTCGACGCCAGCGGCGAGCTGTGGGACCTGCCCGCCGGCACCATGCAGCTGTCCGCCGGCGCGCTGTACCGCAAGCAGTTCATGAACTACACGGTGAGCTCGTTTGCCGTGCTCGACCCGGTGACCACCACCTGCCAGATCCTGCAGGAAGCCTGCGGCTCGCCCGGGCGCGGCGACTTCGACGTCAAGGAGGTCTACGCCGAAACGCTGATCCCGCTGCTCTCCGACCAGCCGTGGGCCCACTCGCTGAACCTCGACCTGGGCGTGCGCACCTCGAACTACAGCACCACCGGCACCACCACCAACGGCAAGATCGCGATCGAGTGGCGCCCCACTGCCGACCTGCTGCTGCGCGGCACCGCCTCGCAGGTGTTCCGCGCGCCCAACCTCAACGAACTCTATGACGGCCGCACGCTGGTCCAGCCGAACCTGAACGACCCCTGCGTCGGGCTCAGCGCGGCCGAGCTGGCGGCGCATCCGGTCGCCTGCCAGTTCGTGCCGGTGAACTGGGCCGGCAACTCGCCGGCGCAGGTCAACACGTTCTACTCCGGCGCCGCCACGGTGGGTTCGACGCTGAAACCCGAGAAGGGCAAGTCGATCGACATCGGCCTGGTCTACGACCCGGACTGGCTGCCCGGCGTGTCCACCAGCGTCGACTTCTGGCACATCTACCTGAGCGACACGCTCACGGCGATTCAGGCCGACACCGTGGTCGGCTCCTGCTTCAACAACGCCAGCAGTCCGTATTGCTCGTTCATCCACCGCGAGGACAACACCAGCCGGCAGCCCGGCCAGGTGTTCCTGATCAACACGCCGGTGGTCAACCTGGGCAACCTCAGCACCTCCGGCATCGACTACACGCTGCGCTACAAGGTGCCGCATTTCAACCTGGGCAGCGTGGATCCGGGCAACTTCCGCGCCGGCCTCAGCACCAGCTACACCTCGACCTACAAGATCAACGCCACGCCCGGCGAGCCGGGCGCGAAGACGGTCGACTACGCCGGTACCTACAGCCAGCAGTTCGGCAACATCGCGCGCTGGCGCGGCACGTTCACGCTCAACTGGGACAAGGGCAACTGGAATGCCCAGTGGCAGTCGCGCTACATCCACCGGCTGACCGCGCTCAACGTCGACGCCGCCATCTCCGGGGTGAACATCCCGATGGCGTCGGTGCTCTACCACTCGATCCAGCTGGGCTACGCGGTGCCGTCGATCCACACCCGCTTCGACATCGGCGTGGACAACCTCAGCAACAAGCTGCCGCCGCTGGTCTACCAGAACAGCGGCAACTACAACGTCGATACCGCCACCTACGACGTGCTCGGCCGCTACTACTGGGCGCGGGCGACGATCAAGTTCTGATCGTCCGGGCAAACCGGCAGCAAACGGGAGGGCCGCGAACATTCGCGGCCCTCTTGCATAATGGGGCACGCAAGACCACTGACGGAGAAGGCATGCCCACCGCGAGCACGGAGCTGGTCGGCGCCATGGCCGGCGCCTGGAACGCCGGCGAACCGGAGCGGGTGATCGCTCTCGCCGCACGGGCCACGCCGGCGCAGGCGGACGACGAGCACGTGCTGCTGCTGCTGGGCCTGGCGCAACAGGCGACCGCGCGCCTGGCGCAGGCCGCGGCGACCTTCCGGCGGCTGGCGCAGCGGCGACCGGACGTCTCGGCCTACTGGAACAACCTGGCCGTGGTCAGCCGCCAGGCCGGCGACCTGGACGGCGCCGAACAGGCCCTGCGCACCGCGCTGACGCTGGCGCCCGACGACGCCGAGCTGCACTACAACCTCGGCCTGCTGTACACGCAGCAGCAACGCTGGGTGGACGCCCGGCAGGCCCTGCTGGACGCGGTGGAGCTGGCTCCCGAGTTCGTCGAGGCCCGGCTGCAGGCGGCCTACGCCTGCCACGTCTGCGGCGACAACACCCAGCAGGAAGCGATGCTGCACGGTGCCGTCGACTGGCCCGCGCAAGCGGCCGAGCAGGCGCTGCTGCTGTCCGCCATGCTGTCGGCGCAGGGCCAGCCGGACGCGGCGCTGCACGCGCTGGCGCGTGCGCAACTGCCCGACGGGCCAGAGGCCGCGGCGCTGCGCCTGCGCCTCGCCGCGCAGCGCGTGCTGCTGCACGAAAGGAACAACCGGCTCGACGCGGCACGGGACGAGCTGCGGCAGCTGCCGCGGGAGGCGCTCGACGCCCTGCCGGCGCAGGCGCAGCAGGCCCGCGCCGACGGCTGGCGCGCGCACGCCGCACTGGCGATGCGCGCCGGCGCCCACGCCGACGCCGAGGCGCTGTACCAGCGTGCGCTCGCCTGCGCCGTCGACGACGAAAGCCGGGCCAGCGCCGCGTTCGGCCTGGCCGCCGCCCGCGACCGGCAAGGGCGGTATTTGCAGGCGTGGCAGGCCGCGCAGCAGGCGCATGCCGCGCAGCTCGAGATCGCTCGCCACGTGGTACCGGAACTGCTGGCGGCGGACAGCCGGCCGTTGCAGCTCGGCGGCGATGCCGCCGGCCGATGCGACCCGGCCGGCTGGCCGCCGCTGCACTCGCCGGACAGCGCGCACAGCCCGGTCTTCGTGGTCGGCTTTCCGCGCTCCGGCACTACCTTGCTGGAGCAGATGCTCGACGCCCACCCGGACTTTCGCTCGATGGACGAACGCGCCTACATCCATGAGCTGATCGAGGGCATGCAGCTGGTCGGCCAGCGCTATCCCGCGGACCTGGCGAACCTGACGCAGGAAGACGCCGACCAGCTGCGCGGCGTCTATCGGCGGCGGGTCGGCGAGGTACTGCCCGATCTCGGCGACCGCCGCCTGGTGGACAAGAATCCGCTCAACATGCTGTGCCTGCCGATGATCATGCGGTTGTTCCCGCACGCGCGGATCATCCTGTGCCTGCGCCATCCGTGCGACGTGCTGCTCAGCTGCAGCATGCAATCGTTCCGCTCGCCGGCCTTCATGGTGCTGTGCTCGTCGCTGCAGCGCCTGGCGCAGGGCTACGCCAGCGCCTTCGGGCAATGGCAGCGCGACGTCGAGGCATTCGCGCCGCAGGTGCTGGCGTGGCGCTACGAGGATGTGGTCGGTCAGTTCGACGTGCAGCTCGCGCGACTGGGGCGATTCCTCGAGACCGCCGACACGTCGGCGATGACGCGCTTCGCCGAACACGCCCGGCACAAGCGCTTCATCAGCACCCCGAGCTACGCGCAGGTCACCGAAGGCGTCCACCGCAAGGCGGTCGGCCGCTGGCAGCACTATCGCGAGCACTTCGAGCCCGTGCTGCCGGTGCTGCAGCCGTGGATCGATCACTTCGGTTACACCGCGTAGGAGCCCGCTCGCGGGCGATGCTTCCGGAGCCGGGATGACCAGGCGTTCGTCGGTCGAGAGCCGGGTTTTGGGATTTGCAAAAGCAGGAGCATCGCCCGCGAGCGGGCTCCTACACGCGGAACGAAAAAGGCAGCGCTGTGCGCTGCCTTTTTTCGACGTGCGGGAACGGGCCGCTCAGTGCGTGGCGCTGCTCGTCGCCGGCGCCGGCGCCGACACGCTGGCCACGGCGCGCGGCGAGAACTTGCCGCCGTACGGCAGCACTTCGCTGGCCAGTTGCGGATCGGCCTTGATCATGCCGATCGCGTCGAACAGGATGTGCGCGGTCTCGTTGAGCTGCACGTCCTTGGCCTTCTTCGCCTCCTTCTCCTGCTTCAGCTCGCTCTTCAGGCTGCGCTCGTTCGCGTTGAGGCCGTCGTCGAGGCTGCTCGACTCGTCGGCAAGCGCGGCGTCGCTGCCGTCGATGGCCTTGTGTCGCGCGCGGAAATCGGCCTGGATCGCTTCCAGCTGCTTGCGCTCGACCTCGCGCGCGGCGAAGTTCAGCGAGACCGAGGTCTTCGCGCGCATCGTGCGGTACTGCGCCAGCTCGTCCAGCATCAGCTTCCACGCCGGCGAATGGGCCACGCGCTCGGCGTGCTTGCGCTGCAGCTGCGGCAGGTAGGCATTGAGATTGGCCACCGGCTGATAGTCGGCCGGCGCAATCCGGGTCCACTTCAGCGCGTTGTCGTAGGTGGACTCGCCGAAGTCCTTGTCGTCGCCGTTCTTCGGGAACGCGATGTCCGGGGTCACCCCCTTCAGCTGGGTGGAGCCGCCGTTGATGCGGAAGAATTCCTGGATGGTCATCTTCAGCTCGCCCAGCTGCGGCTTCTCGCTGTCGCTCTGGGCGAAGCGGTCCAGGTCGACCAGGTTCTGCACGGTGCCCTTGCCGAAGGTCGGTTCGCCGACCACCAGGCCGCGGTGGTAGTCCTGGATCGCGGCGGAGAAGATCTCCGACGCCGACGCCGTGCCGCGGTTGACCAGCACCGCCAGCGGCCCGCTCCAGGCCATGCCCGGGTCGTCGTCGCCCTGCTCCTCGACCTCGCCCCTGGAATTGCGCACCTGCACCACCGGGCCCCTGTCGATGAACAGGCCGGTCAGCGAGTTGGCCTCGGCCAGCGAACCGCCGCCGTTGTTGCGCAGGTCCACCACCACGCCCTGCACGCCGGCCTGCTTCAGCTCGCCGAGCAGCCGGGCGACGTCGCGGGTGGCGCTCTTGAAATTCTTGTCGCCGGCGCTGCGCGCGCCGAAGTCGGAATAGAACGTGGGCAGCTCGATCACGCCGATCTTGCGGGTAACGTCGCCGTCCTCGATCTCGACGATCTTCTTCTTCGCCGCCTGCTCCTCGATGCTGACTTTCTTGCGCACCAGGCTGACCATCTCGTGCTTGCCGTCCACGCCGACGTCCGCGGGGATGACCTCCAGCCGCACGGTGGTGTCTTTCTTGCCGCGGATCAGGTTGACCACGTCGTCCAGGCGCCAGCCGATCACGTCGACAATCGGGCCGTTGTCGCCCTGGCCGACGCCGACGATGCGGTCGCCGACCTGGATCCGGCCGGACTTGGCGGCCGGCCCGGCCGGCACCAGCTCACGCACCTGGGTGTAGTCGTCGCGCGGCTGCAGCACCGCGCCGATGCCTTCCAGCGACAGCTTCATCGAGATGTCGAAGTTTTCCGCCGCGCGCGGGCCGAGGTAGTCGGTGTGCGGATCGGTGGTCTCGGCGTAGGCGGTCATGAAGGTCTGGAACGCGTCCTGGCCGTCGAGCTGGCGGACCCGCTCGATGTAGTTGGCGTAGCGCTTGTCCAGCGTCTTGCGGATCTCGGCGTCGTCCTTGCCGGCCAGCTTCAGGCGCAGCCAGTCGTTCTTGGTGCGCTTGCGCCACAGGTCGTCCAGCTCGGCCTGGTCCTTCGGCCAGTCGGCGTGCTCGCGGTCGAAGGTGTAGCTCTCGTCGGCGGAAAAGTCGAAGCCCTGCTTGAGCAGGCCGCGCGCGTAGCCCATGCGCTCGACCGCACGCTGCACGTACAGGTTGAACACCGCGAACGGCGCGGACAGGTCCTGGTTCCAGATCGCGTCGTCGAGCCGGGTCTTCAGCGGCGCGAACTTCGCCATGTCGGCCTGGGTGAAGAACACCTTCTCGCTGTCCAGCAGCTTGAAGTACGCGGTGTAGATGCGCGCGGACATGGCGTCGTCGAGCGGCTGCGCGTCGTAGTGGAACCGGGTCAGGAAGCGCGCCGACAACTGCGCGGCCTGGGCCTCCTCGGGCGTGAAGGTGAGCGGCCAGGTGGCCGCCTTGCGAGGCTTGCCGGCGCCCAGGTCGGCGGCCGACTGCGCTAGCGCGCAGGTCGCGGTGAAGGCAAGCAGCAGGACCAGCGCGGGACGGAATTTCATGGAGATTCTCAGGCTGACTCGGTGACGCCGGCTGCATGGGCCTGCAGGTCGGCGTGGTAGGACGAACGCACCAGCGGACCGGAGGCGACGTGATGGAAACCCATCGCTTCGCCTTCCTCGCGCAACGCGTCGAATTCTTCGGGCGCCCAGTAGCGCACCACCGGATGGTGGTGCGGCGTGGGCTGCAGGTACTGGCCGATGGTGATCATCTCGACATCGTGCGCGCGCAGGTCGCGCATGGTTTCCAGCACCTGCTCGCGCGTCTCGCCCAGGCCCAGCATGATGCCGGACTTGGTCGGCACCTCGGGATGCTGCGCCTTGAAACGCTTGAGCAGGTCCAGCGACCACTGGTAGTCGGCGCCCGGACGCACTTCGCGGTACAGGTGCGGCACGGTTTCCAGGTTGTGGTTGAACACGTCCGGCGGGAACTCCTTCAGCACGTCCAGCGCGCGCTCCATGCGGCCCTTGCCGCGGAAATCGGGCGTGAGGATCTCGATGCGGATGCTCGGGCTGGCATGACGCGTGGCGCGGATGCAGGCAGCGAAGTGTTCGGCGCCGCCGTCGCGCAGGTCGTCGCGGTCGACCGAGGTGATCACCACGTACTTCAGGCGCATGTCGCGGATCGTCTCGGCCAGCCGCGCCGGCTCCAGCGGGTCGGGCGCCACCGGACGGCCATGCGCCACGTCGCAGAACGAGCAGCGGCGGGTGCAGACCTCGCCGAGGATCATGAAGGTGGCGGTGCCCTTGCTGAAGCACTCGTGGATGTTCGGGCAGGACGCTTCCTCGCACACGGTGACCAGCGAGTTCTCGCGCAGGCGCGCCTTCAGCTGCTGCACGGCGTTGCCCTGCGGCAGCCGCACGCGGATCCAGCTGGGCTTGCGCAGGGTCGGCACGCTGGTGTCGAAGCCGGCGCGGTTCAGCGCGATCTTGTCGTTGCCCAGCTGCTTTTCGCCCGCGGGCGCGCCGCTGACGACGGCGATCGGGATGACCTTGGAAGAGGTGGTGGAGATTTCGCTCATGTAGACAGCTCAGACCGCTGCGCGGGCGGGGAGTTCGGGCAGGATGGGGGCGGCAGGCACGGCGACGAAGTCGAACTGGCGGCAGAACTCCGCCATCAGCACATCCTCGACCGCAGCCAGCTGCGACGGGCCGCCCAAGTCTAGCAGCTGCGTGACCGCCAAACCCTTGTAACCGCAAGGATTGATGCGGTGGAACGGCTCCAGGTCCATGGCCACGTTGAAGGCCAGCCCGTGGAAGCTGCAGCCGCGGCGCACGCGCAGGCCCAGCGCGGCCACCTTGGCTTCGGCCACGTAGACCCCCGGCGCACCCTCGCGGCGAACCGCCACCACGTTCCAGTGCGCCAGCGTGTCGATCAGCGCCTGCTCGATCCGGTGCACCAGCTCGCGTACGCCGACGCCGGCGCGGCGCAGGTCGATCAGCGGGTAGCCGACGATCTGGCCGGGGCCGTGGTAGGTCACCTGGCCGCCGCGGTCGACCGGAATCACCGGGATGTCGCCCGGTGCCAGCACGTGCTCCATCCTGCCGGCCTGGCCCAAGGTGAACACCGGGTCGTGCTCCAGCAGCCACAGCTCGTCGGGCGTGTCGGCGGTGCGGTTGTCGGTGAACGCGCTCATCGCCTGCCAGGTCGCCATATACGGCTGGCGACCGAGGCGGCGGACTTTCAGCGGCCGGGATTCAGGTTTCGGGATTCGGGATTCGGATGTCACGGCGAACCTGCTGCCTTGCGTTTTTTCTTGAACGGGAACCGCGCGATCCGCGTTTGCCACGGGGTTCGGGACGCGGCTCTTGCGAATCCCGATTCCCGAATCCCGGCTTCACAACGTGTACCGGATATCCGGGTCGGCGCGCAGCGCGTGGTGCGCGGACTCGTACTGCTCGCGAGTGTCGCAGCGGAAGCTCACGGTGACCGAGACGAAGTTGCCGGCGCCGGAGTGGCGGTGCCGCACGGTTTCGTGCAGCACGTGCAGGCCGGCGAGCTCCAGCAGTTGCGGCACGTGAGCCGGCAGGTTCGCGCTGGCGTTACCGACGGCGGTGATCTCGAACTCGCCGGGGAACTGGAAGCCCTTGCCTTCCTGCTTGGCCTTGCTGAAGTCGATCGGCTGTATCACTTGGCGCCCGCGTTCCCGGCCGGCGCCTCGGCATCGGCCTTCTTGTCGCTGTGGAACCACAGCAGGATGCTGTCCCACAGGCGCGAGAAGAAGCCGCCCTGCGGCGCGTCGGCCAGCGCCACCAGCGGCACGCTCTGCACCGGCTGGCCGTCCAGGGTGATGCGCAGCGTGCCGATCCGCTGGCCCTTGGCGAACGGCGCGATCAGCGTGGCGGGGATGTCCATGGTCGCCTTGAGCTGGTCGTACTGGCCGCGCTTGACCGTGACCAGCACGTCGTCGGCCACGCCCAGCGGCAGCTGGTTCGCCGCGCCTTTCCACAGCCGCGGCGTGGCCAGCGACTTGCCGGCCTCGTACAGCTTGTGCGTCTCGTAGAAGCGGAAACCGTAGTTGAGCAGGGCCATCGCCGAATCGGCGCGCGCCTTCTCGCTGCTGGCGCCCATCACGATCGCGATCATGCGCGCCTCGCCCTGCTTGGCCGAGGCGGCCAGGCAGTAGCCGGCGGCCGCGGTGTGGCCGGTCTTGATGCCGTCCACGCTGGGGTCGCGCCACAGCAGGGTGTTGCGGTTGTGCTGCTTGATGCCGTTCCACTCGAACTCCTTGACCGCGGAGATCGCGTAGTCCTCGGGGAAGTCGTGGATCAGCGCGCGCGACAGGATCGCCACGTCGTGCGCGGTGGTGTAATGGTTCGCGATCGGGTAGCCGGAGGCGTTCTCGAAGTTCGAGTTGACCATGCCCAGCTGCCTGGCGTACGCATTCATCAGCCCGGCGAACGCCGGTTCGGAACCGGCGGTGTGCTCGGCCAGCGCGATCGCCGCGTCGTTGCCGGACTGGATGATCATGCCGTACAGCAGGTCCTTCAGCGGCACCTGGCTGTTGAGCTTGAGGAAACTGGTGGAGCCGTCGGTGCCGGCGCCGCCGCCGCGCCAGGCGTTCTCGCTGATGGTGACCGGGTCGGTCATGTGGATCTTGCCGTTGGCGATCTCGGCCGAGACCACGTAGTCGGTCATCACCTTGGTGATCGAGGCCGGCTCCACGCGCAGGTCGGGTTCCTTGCTGGCCAGGATCTGACCGGTGGCGTAGTCCATCAGCACCCAGCTCTTGCCGTCGACGTCCGGCGGCGGCGGCACCGGCGCGTCCGGCACCACCGGACGCGGCACCGGCGACGGGCGTGGCGGCGTCTGGGCGACGGCAACGCCGACCAGCAGGACGGCGGCGAACGGGATCAGGGTGCGGCGGAGAAAATTCATCGTGTTGTTCAGTCCGGTTGCTGGGTGTCGGCGCGGCATCGCCGACAGGATGGAAAAAAGCGGCGCAAATCCTGCTCAGTCTACCGCGACCTGGGGTCGCGGCAGACCCATGCCCTCGATCCGCGCGGTGACCTGGTCGGCCCGGTCCACGCTGGCCAGCGGCCCGATCCGCACCCGGCGCACGCGCTGGCCGTTGATCGTCGCATCGCTCACCTGTACCGCGCCGAGGTTGGCCCGACGCAGGCGCTGGGCCAGGCGGTCGGCGTTGCCCGCGTCGGCGAACGCGCCCACCTGCAGGTAGATGCCCGGGTGTCCGCCTGTGACCACGGCCGGCGGCGGCAGTTCCTGCAGCGGCTGGCCGGGATCGATCCCGCGCACCTCGACCAGGCCGGTGCCCTTGGGCCAGATGCCGATCTTCACCGCGGCGGCGTAGGACAGGTCGATCAGCCGGTTGTCGTGGAACGGGCCGCGGTCGTTGACACGCACGATCACGCTCTTGCCGGTCTCCAGGTTGGTGACGCGCGCGTAGCTGGGCAGCGGCAGCGTGGTGCTGGCCGCGCTGAACGCGTACATGTCGTAGGTTTCGAGGTTGGAGGTCTTGTAGCCGTGGAACTTGTTGCCGTAGAACGAGGCGATGCCGCGCTCGTCGTAGCCGCGTGCGCTGGGCAGCACGCGATAGGTCCGCCCGAGCACGGTGTACGGCGACTTGTTGCCGTACAGCGAACGCGGCTCGGCCTTCGGCACCGGCTCGACCAGCTGGCTGACGTCCAGCGGCGGCGGCACGCTGTCCTTGCCGTCGCGGTAACGACTGCCTTGCGGCTTGCTGAGGTCGTCGCGGAAATCGCCGCCGCTGCCGGCCGACGGCTGGCCCCAAGCGCCACCGTGCCGGCTGCCGGCATGCGAGGGCTTCGTCCGGTGGCTGCCGCAGGCGGCCAGCAGCAGTGCCGCCAGCGCCAGCGCCACAGCGCCTGCCGCCCTCATGGCGCGGCTTCCGCCGGACCGACGCCGGCGGCGATCGCCTGCGCCAGCTGCTCGACCGCCATCGCGTACAGCGGGCTGCGGTTGTAGCGGGTGATCACGTAGAAATTCTGGAAGGTGAACCAGTACTCCGGCCCGTTCGGGCCTTGCAGCGTCTGCAGGCTGGCCGGTTCGCCCGGCGGCAGATGCTGCAGCGGCGCGTAGCCCCAGGCCTCCAGTTGTTCCAGCGGCCACTGCGGCCTGGCGTCCCTCACCGCGATCGGCTTCGCCGCGCCGTCCGGCTGCGCCCGCGCCGCCACCGGGCCGTCGGCGATCCAGCCGTGCTGCACGAAGTAGTTCGCCACGCTGGCGAAGATGTCCGGCAGCGAATTGGACAGGTCGATATGGCCGTCGTGATCGGCGTCCACCGCAAAGTCGCGGATGCTGGTGGGCATGAACTGGCCCCAGCCCTGCGCGCCGGCGTAGGAGCCGGTGAGCGTGTCGATCGGCCCGGCCAGATGGTTGTCCGGCAGGCTCAGCAGTTCCTTCAGCTGCTCGCGGAAGAACTTCGCCCGCGGCGGGTAGTACAGGCCCAGCGTGACCAGCGCGTCGAGCACCTTGTACTTGCCGGTGTTGCGGCCGTAGCTGGTCTCCACGCCGACGATCGCCACGATGTACTGCGGCGCCACGCCGTACTGCTTGCCGATCTGCTCCAGCAGCGCGCGGTGCTCGCGGTAGAACGCCACGCCATCGCCGATGCGCTGGTCGGTGAGGAAGATCGGCCGGTAATCCTTCCACGGCTTCGCCTCGGCCGGGCGGCTGATCGCATCGAGGATGGCCTGCTGCATCTGCGCGCCGTCGAGCAGCGCATCCAGCGCCTGCGGACTCTTGCCGGTCGCCGCCGCTACCTCGCGCACCAGCTCGGCCTGGCCGGGATGGGTCGTCGCCGTGGCCGGGGTCGAAGCGCCCATCCACAGCAAGGCGAGGATGGCGAGGAAACGGACCGGGAACGGCACAGGCGCAGCTGTCATGTCGTGGCTTGCCTCACAGAATAACGATGTCGCCGGAAGCCTAGCACGCACGCGGACGCAACTCCGGGCAGGCGGCTGGCGGGAAACCGGCGAGGTTCAGAAGTGCATCTTGCGGTTGGCGTGGATCGACATCAGCACGCCGAAGCCGGTCAGCAGCGACACCGCCGAGGTGCCGCCGTAGCTGATCAGCGGCAGCGGCACGCCGACCACCGGCAGCATGCCGGCGACCATGCCGCCGTTGACGAACACGTAGACGAAGAAGCTCATGCCGATCGCGCCGGCGAGCAGGCGCGAATAGGTATCGCGCGCCTCCATCGCGATCCACAGGCAGCGGCCGATGATGAACGCGTACAGCGCGATCAGCGCGATCACGCCGACCAGGCCGAACTCCTCGGAGAACACCGCGAAGATGAAGTCGGTGGTGTGCTCGGGCAGGAAGTCCAGCCGCGACTGCGTGCTGTGCAGCCAGCCCTTGCCGAACACGCCGCCGGAGCCGACCGCGATCTGCGACTGGATGATGTGCCAGCCGTTGCCGAGCGGGTCGGATTCCGGATTGAGCAGGGTCAGCACCCGGTCGCGCTGGTACTGGTGCAGGAAATGCCAGCCGACCGGAATCATCCCGGCCACCGCGCCGAGCAGCAGGCCGATGCGCCACCACGCCATGCCGGAGAGGAACAGCGCGAACGCGCCGGCCGCAGCCACCAGCACCGCGGTGCCCAGGTCCGGCTGCTCGGCGATCAGGCCGGAGGGGATCGCGATCAGCAGGCCGACCACCGCGATGTCCTTCCAGCCCGGCGGCAGCTGGCGCGGGTGCAGGTACCAAGCCACCATCATCGGCATGGTCAGCTTGAGCAGTTCGGACGGCTGGAAACGCATCACGCCCAGGTCCAGCCAGCGGATCGAACCGCGCCCCTCGCCGAGCACCGCCACCACCACCAGCAGCGCGGTGCTGCCGGCATACAGCCAGGGCGTCCAGTCGCGCAGCACCGGCGGCGGGATGCGCGACACCAGCAGCAGCAGCGCGCCGCCCAGCACGAAGCGGCCGGCCTGGCCGCCGACCAGCGCCAGGTTGCCGTCGCCGGCGCTGTACAGCGTGACCAGGCCGGTCAGCGCCAGCACGAACAGGCCCAGCGCCAGCGGCAGGTCGATCCGCGGCCGGCTCAGGCTGCGCTGCACGAAGCGGCGCGCGCGCGCGTACAACGCCTCGATCATGGCGTGTCTCCGCTGGACGTCGCCGGCGCCGGCAGATCCTCCACCGGCTGGCTGTCTTCCACGCCGAGGTCGGGCGGTGCGTTCCCGGCCGGCGCCGCATCCGGCGCCAACGGCGCGGCGGACACCGGCAGGCGTTTCGCGTCGGCAATCTCGCCGCCGTGCGACGCCAGCCAGGCATCGAGGATGCTACGCACGATCGGCCCGGCGGCCGAGGCGCCCCAGGCGCCGGACTCGAGGATCGCCGCCACCGCAATCTGCGGGTTGTCGGCCGGCGCGTAGGCGACGAACCAGGCGCGGTGGCGGCTGGCCAGGTACTCGGTGCTGCGGTTGGTGTCGTAGGCTTCGGAGCGGCGCGAGAAACGCTCGGCGGTGCCGCTCTTGCCGGCCATCAGGTAGGGAAAGCCGACGCCGAGCTGGCGGCCGGTGCCCCGGGCGCCGTAGATCACCCGCTGCATGCCCTGGTTCACCACATCCCAGTCGGCCGGCTTGCGGATCACCGACGGCCCGCTGGGCGGATTGGCCAGCGGCTGCGGCGCCGCGTTGACGCCGCCCTGGGTCGCCATCACCAGCCGCGGCGCGTACGGCACGCCGTGGCCGGCGAAAGTGGCGATCGCGTGGCCCAGCTGCAGCGGCGTGACCGCCCAGTAGCCCTGGCCGATGCCGGCGATCACCGTCTCGCCCGGGTACCACGGCTGCCGGTAGTTCGCCGCCTTCCACGCGCGCGAAGGCAGTACGCCGGAGGATTCGCCGATCAGGTCGATCCCGGTCGGGCGGCCGAAGCCGAACTTGCCCATGTATTCGCTGAAGCGGTCGATGCCCATGTCCAGCGCCAGCTTGTAGAAGTAGGTGTTCACCGACTGCTCGATCGCGCCCTCGAGGTCGACCCGCCCCACGCCGCCGCGCTGGTCGTCGCGATAGCCGCGCTGCTGGCCGGGGATGTAGAACACGCCGGTGGAGACCACGCTGTCCTGCGGTGTGCGCATGCCGGTCTCCAGGCCGGCCAGGCCGACCAGCGGCTTCACCGTGGAGCCGGGCGGATACACCCCGCGCAGCGCGCGGTTGTACAGCGGCTTGTCGGGATCGTTGGTCAGCGCCGCATAGTCGGCCTGGCTGATGCCGTTGACGAACAGGTTGGGATCGAACGTGGGCACGCTGACCATCGCCAGCACCTGGCCGTTGCGCGGGTCGATCGCCACCGCCGCGCCGGGGCGGCCGTCGAACGCCGCCTCGGCGGCTTTCTGCAGGCGCACGTCCAGGCTCAGGTAGAGATTCTTGCCCGGCGTCGGCGCATGCGTCTCCAGCACGCGCTGGGTGCGCCCGTCGGCATTCACCTCCAGCAGCTCATAGCCCGGCGTGCCGTGCAGGATGTTCTCGTAGGAACGCTCGATGCCGCTGCGGCCGACGTGGCTGGTGCCCTGGTAGCGCTTGGGATCGAGCCGCTCCAGGTCGTCCGCGTCGATGCGCCCGACGTAGCCCACCACGTGCGCGAACAGCCCGCCCAGCGGGTAGCGCCGGGTCAGGTAGGGCACCACGTCGACGCCGGGAAAGCGCCAGCGGTTCACCGCGAAGCGGGCGATCTCGTCTTCGGTCAGGTGCATCTTCAGCGGCACGCTGTCGAAGCGCCGGCTCTGCCTGAGCTGCTTGCCGAACGCGTCCAGGTCGTCCTGGCCCAGCGGCACCACCTGGCCCAGCCGCTGCAGCAGCGCCGGCATGTCCTTGACCTGCTCGGGTACCACTTCGAGCCGGAACGCCGGCACGTTGTCGGCCAGCAGCACGCCGTTGCGGTCGTAGATCAGCCCGCGCGCCGGCGGGATCGCGCGCGGCTTGACCCGGTTGGCCTGAGAGCGGGTGACGAACTCGTCGTGATGCATCACCTGCAGGAACACGAAGCGGCCGAGCAGCAGGCACAGGCACAGCACGATCAACGCGAAACCGGCCAGCGCCCGGCGCCGGAACAGCAGGCTTTCGCCGCGGGGGTCCTTGATCGAACGCCGGGGTTTCATGTCACGGCATCATGGCTCATTGGATCCGCAGCCGCGCGCGCAGGTCGTCCAGCAGCAGGAACAGGAACGGCCACAACGCGGCGCCCACGAACGGCGAGATCCACCAACTCGCCGGCGGCAGCGACGCACCGGCCAGCACGCGCACGATCAGCAGCAGGATGCGATCGTTCAGCAGCAGCGCCAGCACCGCCAGCGCCTGCTGCCACATCGGGAAGAAGCGCAGCCGCGAGCGGAAGCGCAGTGCGATGAACGCCAGCGCGCACAGGCGCAGCGCCTGCTCGCCCAGCACCATGCCGTTGAGCAGGTCCGCCGCCAGGCCCACGCTGAAAGCCAGCCCCAGGGTGACCCGGTCTTCCGATTCCAGCGACCAGTACAGCAGGACAAGGGCCGGCCAGTACGGCTTGAACGGCTCCAGCACGCCGGGCAGCGGCACCAGCATCGACAGCAGCGCGAACACCAGCGTGCCGACGAACCACCACAGGCTCAGGCGCTGCCGGTTCATCGCGGCGCTCCGCCGGTGGCCGGCGCAGCGGCCGAGGCAGCACCAGCCGGCGCCAGCCCGGCCGGCGGCCCCATCGGGGTGACCGGCGCCGGCGGGCCGTCCGGCTCGGCCAGGTCGTGCAGCAGCAGCACGTCCTCGCTGCGGTCCAGATCCGCCGACGGCCGCGCGATCGCCACCAGGAACATGCCGGTTGCCGCCGGCGCCACCGAACGGATTTCGCCGACCGGGAAGCCTGGCGGGAAGCGTCCGCCCAGGCCGGAGGTGAGCAGCTTGTCGCCGGCACGCACGTCGGCGGCCAGCGGAATGGTCGGCAGGCTGAGCTGGTCGCCGTCGCGCGAACCGTAGGCCATCGTGCGCAGGCCGGTGCGCTCGATCACCACCGGGATCGCGTGGGCCGGGTCGGTGATCAGCATCACCACCGAGGTGGTCGGCAGCACTTCCTTTACCTGGCCCATCACGCCATGTGCGTCGATCACCGGCTGGCCCGGCTTGACGCCGTCGCGGGCGCCCATGTTCAGCGTGAGTTCGTAGCGGTAGGCGCCGAGATCCACGCCGATCACCCGCGCCAGTTGCACGTTCAGTTCCAGGCTGTGCTGGGTGTCGAGCAATTCCTTCAGCCGCTGGTTTTGCTCGGCCACCGCGGCCATCCGGTTCAACTTGGCGTTGGCCAGCAGCAGGTCTTCGCGCAGACGCTGGTTCTGCTCGGTCAAGCGCTGGCGGTCGGCGAACGCCACGCTGACGGTGCGAATGCCCGCCGCCGGCAGGCCGGCCAAGCGGTACACCGGCTCGACCACGGCCGAGGCCGCATAGCGCAGGCGCCACAGCCAGCCGTTGCGATGGTCGAGCACCATCAGCACCACGGCCAGCGCGAGATAGACGATCAGCCGCAGCGTGCCGGCGGCGTTGCCGGCGAACAGCGGCGAGGACTCGTCACGGGTGCGCGCCATCGTGGACGCGGCTTATTCGGGCGCGAAGAAATCGCTGCCGTGCTGATCGATCAGCTCCAGCGCCTTGCCGCCGCCACGCGCCACGCAGGTCAGCGGGTCGTCCGCCACCTGCACGTGCAGGCCGGTCTCCTCGGAGATCAGCCGGTCGAGGTCGCGCAGCAACGCGCCGCCGCCGGTGAGCACGATGCCGCGCTCGGCGACGTCGGAGCACAGCTCCGGCGGGGTCTGCTCCAGCGCCGACTTCACCGCGGCCACGATACCGGCCAGCGGCTCGTGCAACGCTTCGAGGATCTCGTTGGAGTTGATCGTGAACATGCGCGGCACGCCCTCGGCCAGGTTGCGGCCGGAGATCTCGATCTCCTTGACCTCGCCCTGCGGGAACGCGCAGCCGATCTGCAGCTTGATCCGCTCGGCGGTGGATTCACCGATCAGCGTACCGTGGTTGCGCCGCACGTAGTTGATGATGGCCTCGTCGAAGCGGTCGCCGCCGACGCGCACCGACTGCGAGTAGACGATGCCGTTGAGCGAGATCACCGCCACTTCCGAGGTGCCGCCGCCGATGTCCAGCACCATCGCGCCGCGCGCCTCGTGCACGGGAATGCCGGCGCCGATCGCCGCGGCCATCGGTTCCTCGATCAGGAACACGTCGCGGGCGCCAGCGCCTTCGGCCGACTCCTTGATCGCGCGGCGTTCAACCTGGGTCGAGCCACATGGCACGCAGACCAGCACGCGCGGACTCGGGCGCAGGAAGCGCGACTTGTGCACCTGCTTGATGAAGTGCTGCAGCATCGCCTCGGTCATGGTGAAGTCGGCGATCACGCCGTCCTTCATCGGGCGCACCGTGGCGATGTTGCCGGGCGTGCGGCCCAGCATGCGCTTGGCGTCGCCGCCCACGGCCGCGATCGTGCGCGGGCCGCCGGGACCGCGATCCTGGCGGATCGCCACCACCGAGGGCTCGTTCAACACGATGCCCTGCCCACGCACGTAGATCAGCGTGTTGGCCGTGCCGAGGTCGATGGAGATGTCGTTGGAGAAGATCCCGCGAAACTTCTTGAACATGGGTCCGCCGTGGTCCGGCCTGGTTAAAAATCAAGCTCGCCAGTCTAGTCAGCGTAGTTCGCGTGCGCAAGGACAATAACGTTAAGAAACCCTTGTACAACACGACCATAAGCACACTTTCTGTGCCTCGGAGTGAGCTGGACGCCGACTCCGGAAGTCGCCAATCCGGGCGGATGGCGGTACGATTCATCCCTTTGACCGGAGCCGTCCGGTCCGGCCTCGTGCCGGGCACGGCTTCCGCTCCTTCCAGATATCACCCGGGGGCTCCCGCACATCATGTCTGCCGTCATCTGCGGATCGCTGGCCTACGACACCATCATGGTGTTCCAGGACCAGTTCAAGAACCACATCCTGCCCGATCAGATGCACATCCTGAATGTGTCGTTCCTGGTGCCACGCATGCGGCGCGAGTTCGGCGGCTGCGCCGGCAACATCGCCTACAACCTCAAGCTGCTCGGCGGCGATCCGCTGCCGGTGGCGGCCGTCGGCCAGGATTTCGGGCCGTACCGCAAGCACATGGAGGCATGCGGCATCCGGCTCGATGGCGTGCGCGAGTTCGACGACCAGTTCACCCCCCAATGCTTCATCACCACCGACCTGGACAACAACCAGATCACCGCCTTCCACCCCGGCGCGATGTCCAGCGCGCAGGAAAACCACGTGCGCGACATCCCGCAGATCGACTTCGCGATCGTCGCCCCGGACGGCCGCGAGGCGATGCTGCAGCACGTGGACGAGTTCGCCGCGCGCGGCGTGCCGTTCATCTTCGACCCCGGCCAGGCGATGCCGCTGTTCAGCGGCGACGAGTTCCGCTCGATGATCGCCAAGTCGACCTACGTGATCGTCAACGACTACGAGTCGCAACTGCTGCAGGCGCGCACCGGCTGGAGCGCCGCCGAGATCGCCGGGCAGGTCACGGCGTACATCGTGACGCAGGGGCCGCGCGGCTCGATCATCCACGCCGGCAGCGACACCCACCACATCCCGCCGGCGCGCGAGCGCCAGATCGTGGATCCGACCGGCTGCGGCGACGCTTATCGCGCCGGCCTGATCTTCGGCATCATGCGCGGCAAGGACTGGCCGACGACCGGCCGCATGGCCTCGCTGATGGGCGCGCTGAAGGTGGAGCACCCCGGCACGCAGAACCAGCACTTCGACTACGGCGAGTTCGCCGCGGCATTCCTGGACCAGTTCGGTTACGGCCTGGACTGATCGCTAACCGAAGGCGGACCCGGGCTCTGCAGCCAACCCGCCGGTCTTCAGCCGACGCGAAAACCGATGGTGGCGTTCACCGCATCCAGCCAGCCGCGATACAGCCGCTCGCGGCGCGAGGCCTCCATCGCGGGCTGGAAACGTCGTTCGACCTGCCACAGCGCCGCGATCTGCTCGCGGCTTTCCCAGAAACCCACGGCCAGACCGGCCAGGTAGGCCGCGCCCAGCGCGGTGGTCTCGGCGATCTTCGGCCGCAGCACCGGCACGCCGAGCATGTCGCTCTGGAACTGCGCCATGAAGTCGTTGGCGATCGCGCCGCCGTCCGCGCGCAATTCCTTCAGCGGAATGCCCGCATCGGCCTCCATCGCGGCCAGCACGTCGCGCGACTGGTAGGCCATCGACTCCAACGCCGCGCGCACGACATGCTCCTTGCAGGTACCGCGCGACAAGCCGAACATCGCACCGCGCACGTCGCTGCGCCAGTACGGCGCGCCCAGCCCGACGAAAGCCGGTACCAGATACACGCCGTCGCTCGAGTCCACGCCTTCGGCACACGCCTGCGAATCGCTGGCGTGCGCCAGCATGTGCAGGCCATCGCGCAGCCACTGCACCACCGAGCCGGCGACGAAGATGCTGCCTTCCAGCGCGTACTCGACCGTGCCATCCAGTTCCCACGCGATGGTGGTCAACAAGCCATGTCGGGAGGGCACGGCCTGGGTGCCGGTATGCATCAACATGAAGCAACCGGTGCCGTAGGTGTTCTTGGCCATGCCCGGCTCGAAACAGGCCTGGCCGAATAGCGCCGCCTGCTGGTCGCCGGCCACGCCACTGATCGGCACGCCGGCCGGCACGCCGGGCAGCGCCACGGTATGGCCGTACACCTCGCTGCACGAACGCACCTGCGGCAACATGCTGCGCGGGATATCCAGCATGCGCAGCAGCTCGTCGTCCCACTGCCGCGTATGTATGTCGAACAGCAGGGTGCGCGCAGCATTGCTGACGTCGGTGACGTGGAGCCTGCCGCCCGTCAGATTCCAGATCAGCCAGCTGTCGACCGTGCCGAACAACAGGTCGCCGCGCTCGGCACGAGCGTGCGCGCCAGCGACGTGATCGAGGATCCAGCGGACCTTGCTGCCGGAAAAGTAGGCGTCGATCAGCAGGCCGGTCTTCTCGCGCACCAGCGAGGCATGGCCATCGGCCTCCAGGCGCTCGCAGATCGTCAGGCTTTGCCGCGATTGCCACACGATTGCGTTATGGACCGGCTGACCGGTATGCCGGTCCCACACCACGGAGGTTTCGCGCTGGTTGGTGATGCCGATGCCGGCCAGTTCGCCGGCCTCGACCCGTGCCGTGGCCAACACGTCGGCGACCGTCGCCAGCACGCTGGCTAGAATCTCCCGTGGATCATGCTCGACCCAACCTGGCTGCGGGAAGATCTGGCGGAACTCGCGTTGCGCCGAACCGGCCACGGCGCCGGTTCGATCAAACAGCATGGCACGCGAGCTGCTGGTGCCCTGATCGATTGCCAATATGTAACGTTGCGCCACGGCCCAGCCTCTCGCACGAATCCGTCGGCGAAGAGTAGCAACTGACCGATGCGCCGAGCGATTGCGGCGACATTCGCCCGCGCCCTGCGTGCCGTGGCCTGCCGTGGCCTGCCGTTCGACAGGAGCCTTGTCAGCGTTGTGCCGTGCCGGCCTGCATGCTGGGTTGCGGAGCGAGGCGAGCCGTCCGCACAAAGACGAAGGCCTCCCCGGACGGGGAGGCCTTCAAAGGATAAAGCCCCTGGCGGTGACCTACTCTTGCATGGCAAAGCCACACTACCATCGGCGCATGCGCGTTTCACTTCTGAGTTCGGGATGGGATCAGGTGGGACCACGCCGCTATGGCCGCCAGGGAAGGGGTTGAAGCAGCGCAGGCGCGCCGGCTTCAATAAATCGTAAACGAGTGACAAGCGTCGAGGTGAATCGGTTTACCGAGAGAAGTTCGTCAAGCGGTCCTGCTCTTTTGGAGAGTCCGGCCAGGGATAGCCGGTGGCTCCGCAGAGGGACCTGCGTCAAACAAAGCAACTTGGGGTTATATGGTCAAGCCGCACGGCTCATTAGTATCAGTTAGCTGAACGCATTGCTGCGCTTCCACATCTGACCTATCAACCACCTGGTCTTGATGGTGCCTTGAGGAGAGTCAAGCTCTCGGGAGA
>ERZ778017.175-NODE-175-length-107520-cov-860.351110_pt1 | contig 107520 bp, 93 predicted proteins | sample MGYA00375747_ERZ778017 | MGnify/ENA primary metagenome ERZ778017 (study PRJEB29350, sample SAMN05509838) | bioreactor metagenome | biome: bioreactor; material: wastewater | place: South Africa: University of Cape Town | collected 2014-03-17 ... | reverse complement strand
TTGCCATAAAGCAAAGATATGGAACATTAGACTATTTATGAAATATACTTAGTATTATTCAAATGGTAGATGGCCAATAATGGTTAGTCCCGCAACTGCGGGATGTCTGCTTGACGCAGTCAGGCAGGAACTCCCGTCCCGGGTACTTTATTCAAATGGTAGATGGCCAATAATGGTTAGTCCCGCAACTGCGGGATGTCTGCTTGACGCAGTCAGGCAGGAACTCCCGTCCCGGGTACTTTATTCAAATGGTAGATGGCCAATAATGGTTAGTCCCGCAACTGCGGGATGTCTGCTTGACGCAGTCAGGCAGGAACTCCCGTCCCGGGTACATCTGTGTAATGGGGTTAGAATCCGAGCCTTCGCCGTTCTATATCTGTTTCGCTCAGGTGAACGCAGATTACAGGCAAAATTCAGGAAGTGATTTCGAAAGACAACCAGGGGTGGATTTCAAAATAGCAACCCGGCCTGGGATCCCAATGGAAACATTCTTGTCACCTGTCACTAAAACCTTCGTTTTTCTCCCTGGTATTATTTTATCCCTTTAACTTTCTTCTTTCCTGACAACTGCTTTTTCTTTCCGGTTGAAAATTTCTTTTCAGACTGTTTCATTTCTTTTCTCATTTCTTTTTGTTTGAGATAACGCGCAATCGCCCTGTGCACACTCATATCCGAAACGCCAAACTCCTTTGCCAAAACGCTGAGTGTCTCCCCTCCTTTCCAACGCCTGAAAATTTCTCTTTCACGTTTATACAATTTGCTGGTACGCCCGTCATGTGAACTCCTGCCTGACAAACCTTTTTTGAGGATGGTCTCAAAAATCAGATCAGTCCTCGACACTTTACGAAGATTCTTGTAGTGATGATTCCTCCGGTTGCCATCTATCGGAACGATGGCGTAATCATCTTTCAAAAGATTTAGTTTGTGTACAAAAAAATGATATACCAGTTTATTTCTGGAAATTGTTTTTGAAATCCTCTTAGGATGTACTATCGTCACCATTTCGGTTTTTCCGACCACTCCTCCCTTCAAAAAGGATTTGGTGAATTTGCTAAAAACCCTTCCATCCGGATAAATTTCGAAAGCCTTATTGAAATTAATTTTCTTTGGCCTTGTCATTGTTCCCGCCATAATTATATAATTTTATCTGTTGTACAAATCTTTGAATCACTTCTTAAAAATCTACCCGGTTGTGGCAATAATGGCTGCCGGATGCAATTTAATTAGAATAATATATCATACCGGGAACAAGGGAATTGATTTTCACAGCGTATCAAAATATTAACCGGGCCGTCTGTTTATTTGATTCCCTTCAATATCTTTAGTGCTTCTTATGCTCAGGCAGTATTTAAATTTCAGGATCGGATTGGCCCTGTTGGCTGTTGTTATCGTTACAGGAACTATTTTCTATTCAAATTTCCTGTCAAAAAAAATTGCCTCGGAAGAAAGAGAAAAAATCAGCCAATGGGTGGAGGCAAACAAATTCATTGCATCTGCACCTCCGGGGACAGACCTCACCCTGGCGAGCCAGATCCAGCAGCAAAACAACGATATACCGGTTATCTGGACAAACGAAAAAGATAGTATAATCGACTTCAGGAATATTGATTCGCGTCATGCACCGACACAAAAACTTCTTGAAAAAAAACTGGATCAGTTCAGAAAAGCTCACCCTCCCATTGTACTTGTGCTCAGCCAGGAACCCTATATCGCCGACAAATATTTTTATGGAGATTCAGAGCTGCTTACCCAAATCAGGTACTTTCCCATTGTGCAACTATTGGTAGTTGCCTTGTTTATCATTATCATTATTTATTCAATCAGCACGCGGAATAAGGCCACGCAAAACCAGGTCTGGGCGGGAATGGCCAGAGAAACTGCACATCAGCTCGGAACACCGCTGACCTCTCTCCAGGGATGGATAGAAATTTTAAAAGAACAAAATAATGCAGGTACATCTGTGGCTGATGAAATGAAAAAAGATGTGGAAAGGCTGCGCCTCATCAGCGATCGTTTCGGAAAAATCGGGAGCGCTCCACATCTCGATCCGAATAATATTACCATCCTGATTCAGAACATGATCAGCTATATCCGGCATATTGCACCCAAAAAAGTATCCTTCTTTTTTCATCCGGAAAAAGAGCAGACGATTGCCAATGTTTCTCCCCCGCTGTTTGACTGGGTAATCGAAAATCTGCTCAAGAATGCGCTGGACGCGATGAATGGTGAAGGTGAGATTCATATTTCCCTGCACACCACCTCAACCAAAATACTGATTGATGTCAGAGACAACGGAAAAGGAATCAGCAACAAAATTATCAAACGGATTTTCAAACCCGGTTTCTCGACAAAGCGGCGCGGCTGGGGCCTCGGATTGTCGCTCTGCAAAAGGATTATTGAACAATATCACAAAGGGCAATTGTTTGTAAAAAATACTGAAATCGGAAAAGGCACCACCTTCAGGATAATACTGAACAGGGATAATGAAATGCACGAAACTTAAAAAGAAAGGATTTATTCTTCCACCTTCAGAATCTTATGGCCCATCTTATCTCTTTTGGTGAGGAGATATTTCTTGTTGTATTTATTGGGTTTGATTTCTATAGGCACTGTTTCCACAATTTCAAGCCCGTAACCAAGCAGGCCGGCGCGCTTCTTTGGATTATTACTTAAAAGCCGGATTTTGGAAATCCCCAAATCTCTGAGTATCTGAGCACCTACTCCATAATCCCGCTGATCTGCCTTGAATCCGAGTTTCAGATTGGCTTCCACCGTATCCAATCCTTCTTCCTGCAACTTGTAAGCCCTGAGTTTGTTGAGAAGGCCAATTCCCCTGCCCTCCTGATTCATGTACAATACGAGACCCTTGCCTTCCTGCTCAACCATTCTCATTGCAGTATGCAACTGATCTCCGCAATCACATCTCAAAGAGCCTAAAATATCGCCTGTCATACAACAACTATGCACACGCACCATCACGGGTTCGTCTTTTTTCCATTCACCTTTTTTAAGTGCCAGATGGAGATCTCCTGTATTCGTTTGTGTATAAGCAATCAATTCAAATATGCCATATTTGGTAGGCAGCTTCACCTGGGTTTCTTTCTTTATCAGAGATTCCATCCTGAGGCGGAACTGGATTAAATCTTTAATAGAAATCAATTTCAGATGATGCTTCTCTGCAATCCTGGTCAATTCGGGAAGCCTTGCCATGGTACCATCTTCATTCATAATCTCCACCAAAACACCGGCTTCTCCATGTCCTGCCAACCTCGCAAGATCAATGGTAGCTTCGGTGTGGCCTGCGCGGCGCAACACACCACCATTCTTTGCCATCAGAGGAAAAATGTGGCCGGGCCTTCCAAGCTCATCCGGTTTGGTTTCGGGATTAAGGACTGCCTGCACAGTCCTCGCCCTGTCCTGGGCGGAGATTCCTGTGGTGCACCCGTGCCCCAATAAATCAACACTGATGGTAAAAGGAGTGGCATGAAGTGCGGTATTGTGCTGAACCATCGGATCCAATTGCAATTCATGGCACCTGGCTTCGCTGATGGGCATACAAACCAGTCCGCGCCCGTATTTGCTCATAAAATTAATAATCTCCGGTGTTACGTTTTTGGCAGAGGTGACGAAATCACCTTCATTTTCGCGGTCCTCATCATCCACTACAATAACCATTTTACCCTTTTGGATATCATTTATGGCATCTTCAATCTGATCAAACATGAATTAAATTATTGAATTGCAAAGATAGCAAACACTTGTATAGATGGGCATCAATTGTTGATTAAAACTCATATAATTATCTTTTAGAAAATAAGGGAGAATTTAATCCACAAAAGCATCGAAACAGTGTTTAAAAATGTCTTTGATAATGTTAATAAATATTGTGTTAATTAGCCGATAATTCATTTTCTTTGCGGCATAAAAAAAACAGCTATGAATTTTAAAAGAATTTTACCAATTCTGATTGCAGTACTGTTGACACCTTTCCTCATAAAGGCACAGGTTACGACCAGTAACATTTCTGGTTTTGTAAGGTCAGAAGGTGGTGAACCCATTGCAGGGGCAACAATAACTGCGGTTCACCTACCATCAGGAACTAAATATTTTACTGTAACTCAGAAAGACGGAAACTTTACCATTCCGAACACAAGGATCGGAGGCCCCTACTCTATCACAGCCGAATCCATCGGGTTCGCCACTCAAACCATTGATGGGGTCACTTTAAGATTGGGTGATACCTATAATGCTCAATTTTCGCTTTCAAACAAGGCAAGCGTATTGAGTGAGATCACCATCTCTGCGACCGGGCGCCCAACTACAATCAAAACCGGGTTGAGCACCAATATCAACTCCAGACAACTTGCCACGCTGCCTTCCATCAGCCGGAGCATCACAGACTTTACCCGTCTGACTCCTCAGGCCAATGGTACTTCCTTCGCAGGTATGGACAGCCGTTTCAACAATCTGCAGATAGATGGTGCAAACCTGAATAACAACTTTGGGTTGAGCTCAGATCTGATGCCGGGCGGTGGTTCAAGCCCTATTTCCTTTGAAACTTTTGACGAAGTGAGTGTGAACATCGCTCCGTTTGATGTGAGACAATCGGGATTCACGGGTGCAGGTTTGAACGTGACTACCAAGAGCGGCACAAACACATTCCATGGTTCAGTTTATGGATTCTATCGCAATGGGAGTTTCAATGGAAAACATGCAGGAAAAGTAGATGTAACTAATCCGACTCAGACCAATAAACTATACGGTGCTACTTTGGGCGGTCCGATTATCAAGAACAAATTATTTTTCTTCGTGAATGTTGAAAAGGAAAATAACCAGGTTCCAAATGCAGTTACCTTGATCCCGACCGGATCAAGTGCCACAGGTAATGTATCTGCTGCTCCGAAAGATTCTTTGGATAAATTCAGCCAATTCTTAAAAACCAAATACAATTATAACACAGGAGTTTACGACAACAGGCCCAATTATGCCACAAAGAATACCAAAATTCTGGGTAAAATTGACTGGAATATCAGTGAACGTCATAAACTGACTTTGAGATATTCAAACTTCAAGGGTACAGATCAGTCTCCGGTTAATGGAAGCAGTGTTCCAAACAGCGGCGCAGGAGGATTTACAATCTATAATCCTTCCACAGGTGTAGCTGTATTGAAAAATCAATCCAGACTGCCTAATAATCGTAATAGTGAACAATCAATCGCATTCTCAAATTCAGATTATGGATTCAACCATACGGTCCAATCAGGGACTTTGGAATTGAACAGTAATTTTAATCCCAAATGGTCAAATCAACTTTTATTGGCTTACACGCACGATCAGGATACACGTTTCAGCCCGGGCGGAATGTTCCCGACCATTGAAATATTCAACGGAGACGGAACAGTTCCCGGCGTTACCCAAGGTAGAAATTACATGTCTGCCGGAACGGATCCATTTACAAGAAATAATGATGTAGTTAATAACATTGCTTCTTTTACTGATAATGTTACTCACTTCATGGGCAAGCATACCCTGGTTGCAGGTGTTACCTATGAATACCAAAAAGTTGGTAATGCATTCATGGGAGGTTCAGAAAGCTTGTATATGTACAATACGCTGAATGACTTTATTACGGATGCACCTCCTGCCTACTTCTCTTATACTTATTCTTTGGTACCTGGACAAAACAAGGTTTTTTCAGCCAACCTGAAAGTTGGACAATTGGGTATTTATATACAGGATGAAGTAAATATCAATCCTAACTTCAAACTGACATACGGAATCAGAGGTGATGTACCAACTTACCTGGCACAACCTATACCGAACCCTGCTATCAATGCATTGCAGTTCCCGAATAAGGATGGTGAAATGATGAACTACAACACAGGGCATTGGCCGAAATCAAAATTGCTGTTATCACCACGCGCCGGTTTCAGATGGAGAGTTCCTGACGAAAAAGGATTGGTTATTCGTGGTGGTCTGGGAATCTTCACCGGTAAAATGCCATTTGTTTATCTCACCAATATGCCAAGCGGTAGCGGTGTATATCAAAACGGTGTAGCCGTAAACGATCTGGCAACATTGGCTACTATGACGTTTAATCCGGATCCGGATGGTTATAATTCAATGTTCCCTCAAACCGTTACAGCAAAGGCTCCGGGAAGTTTCACCCTTATTGATCCCAATTACAAATTCCCTCAGATTTTCAGGACCAACTTCGCAGTTGAAAAACAACTGGGTAATGGATTTTCAGCAAACATTGATTTATTGTACACAAAAAATATCAACACTGTGTATATGCGTAATGCAAACCTGATCGCTCCGGCAGGCAATCTTACCGGACTTGATAACAGGCCTTATTACCCCTCCACACAGACAGGTGCTTCCAAATTTGTCAATCCATCGGTGGGAAGTGTGATAGTACTTGAAAATTACAGCAAGGGTTATTCATTTTCAGCTACTGCCCAGATTAATAAATCTTTCTCAAAAGGATTTTACGGATCAATAGCCTACACTTATACGGTAGCAACCGAGTTAACCTCTAACCCGGGTTCTCAGGCAACTTCAGTTTGGCAATCCCTCGCTAATGTGGGTACGCCTAACAATCTGGAATTGTATAATTCTCTTTATTCCATACCACACAGAGTGGTGGCTGCTCTGTCATACAGGATTGAATATGCCAACCACATGGCCTCTACCCTGAGTTTATTCTATCAGGGATCGGCACAAGACAAATACAATTTCCTAATTGGTGGCGACCTGAATGGCGATGGCAACAATGCTTCTGACCTGATGTACATTTATGCAAAGGGTTCAGATGTTCCATTTGTCAACTTCATGCAGGGAAGTACAATTAAATACACAGTTGCACAACAACAGGCAGCTTATGATGAATTTGTTGCTAATTCACCATATCTGCGTCATCATAAAGGGCAATACGCAGAAAGAAATTCTGCTCTTTACCCCTGGTACAACAGATTGGATGCACGTTTCCTTCAGGATTTCTTCGTGAAAGTAGGAGGCCAAAGGCATAATCTGCAATTCAGTGTCGACGTCCTTAATCTGCTTAATATGATAGACAGAGATTGGGGAGTAACAAGCCTATATACGGTAAGAAATCCATTAACATTCAAAGGAATCGTAAATGGTACACCCACTTACACACTTGCTGAATACAAAGGAGACCTGGTAACAAAGGCATTTGTTAAGACTGCAAGTTCTTCAACCACATGGGGTATGCAACTTGGGTTGAAATATTTCTTCTGATAACTCATTAAAATAAAATAAATGAATACCGCCCTAAAAAAGCGGTATTTTTTTATGGGGTAACTATCCTACTTCTTTCAAAGAATCGGCCACTGCATCTTTTTGTTTCATGTCAAGTTTGCCGGTAAAGCGCGCACCCAATTCTATCTCCAGGGTGTCTGTCTGGATATCTCCCTCCACAATACCTGATTTCTTTAATTCCAACTGCCCGCTTTTTATATTTCCGGTTACCCTGCCATAGATAACGGCAGAACGGCTAATGAGATTACCGTCAATAATTCCGGATTCACCGAGGATAATCCCACCTTCAGCATTTATATTGCCGGTAACCTTTCCATCTATGCGTATCACCGAGGTACCTTCAATATCACCTTTGACATGGTATCCCTCTCCGATTAATGTGCTGATTTCCTGTTTGGCAAAATCCACAGATTTTGCTTTATCTGATTTTTTAAACATGGAATATTAGTTTAGAGTTAAGAATGGTTGTGGATTTATTTTCTGTCCGTTCCTCATGATTTCGTAATGAAGATGCGGGCCGGTGGAACGACCAGTGGAACCGACTTTACCAATTTCCTGCCCGATGTCAATAGATTGGCCGGGACGTACCAAAATCTTTGATAAATGCCCGTACAGGGTTTCATACCCATCAATATGCCTTAAAATGATACAATTTCCATATCCTCCCCTTCTTCCCGTAAATGAAACGGTGCCCTTTGCCATGGCTTTTACCGGGGAACCCATCGGGGCGCGTATATCCAGTCCTTTGTGAGTTTCGATGCCTTCGCCGTTAAATGGATTTTCGCGGTGGCCAAATGTGGAGGTTATGGCCCCATAAAACGGATATCCCAACGGGATGTGCGAAAAATTATAGCTGATCTTCTGAATGTACTTTTCATAAAAATCGCCGGTTTCCTCAGCCGATGTGAAACCACTGTCTTCATCCCCACCCTGCGGCAATGAAATACTTTGTTTGATACCTCTCGCTTTCAAATAATCATTGATTCCTCTCAATTCATCATCAATGTGATTGAATTTATCTTTAATTGCCGCTGTATCAATTTCAGCAAAGGAAGCATGAAGATGGTGAATCTTATTTTTTAATGACACCTGAATATCAATCTGCCTGCTTCTGTCGGAAATCAGGTAACCGATGCAAACCGACAAGAAGACAATAACCATCGCAGCAAGGGCAACAAACTTTTTCCAGTGAATTAATAAATAGCCGGAAATCCGTTTTTTGCTGACAGTTTTGTTGCCGCTGCCAACAATCAGGATGGTTACTTTTTTCTTTTTCATGGAAATGGATTTTGAAGCAATTGAAATGAGGTTCCGGGAAAAAGGAGGATCTCTACAATTTTTAAACGGGTATTCATATTTAAAATTGCCCGTAGTTTTAAAAAGATTTTTATTAGTTCTGCTATCTGTGGAAATTACTTAAAACCAACAGGGATAAGAGTTTCTCGATATTCTTTTAAAAGAAAAACCCCTAAGGAAAAACCGGTAAGGAAAAAGAAAAAACACCCATACCGTAAAAATACCTGTTAAAAATATTTCGGAAAATACTTGCAAATGTCGCGCAGGAATATAGTTTTGTACCCGATTAACTGCTGCAACAATTCAGCAAACGTTAAGACCCCCCACTATCTTATTAAAATACCGGATCCGGAATCTGACAATTCCAATTCCATTATCCCCTGAAAAATATCTCAGCATAATCCCCATATCTTTTGCACTACCAGCTTACAATTTTTAACTAAAACCGCAAAAGAAATGAAACAATTTTACTTCACACTGATGGCTCTCGCAATATTGAGCTCAGCCAAAGTAAAAGCTCAGACAGGGCCTAATTTATTAGGGGCAAAAGGAACATTTAGTGCACCCTTTGTTACACCAAATGTCAATGCAGATCCATGTACCGATGCCGGAACTCACAGTTATAATCCGGTTGGAGATATTGGCAACGCATTAAATACACTCACCGGAGCAGGACCCGCTAAACCCGGAAGTGCATATACTTACACAGCCGCCAGTGGCGGTTTGCAGCCGGAATTTACTTATACTTTGATAAAGAATATAGGTGATAATAATGGTGGAAACTGCATCAAAGGCGACTGGCGCGGCCAGGATCACACCGGTGATGGCGGCTGGTTTATGGCTGTGAACGGTGCACCTAACAACACCAAAAGCCCTATTTTTTATAAAATCAGTTCAATCGCAGTTTGTGCCGGAACACAATATGAATTCTCAGCATGGGTACTTAATATCCTGCCAAAATCAAGCCCCTATGCCAAAAAGGGCAGTGAACCCAATATTAGTTTCAGGGTTACTGCAAATGGCGTGCAGAAAACAATAGCCACCAGCGGCCCCATTGCCTACACAAGTACCCCGACATGGGTAAAGGTGAGCGGAACTTACACTGCTCCTTCAACTGTAAGTTCAGTTGATCTTGAAGTCATCAATGCAACGGCGGTAGCCCTTGGAAATGACCTTGGACTTGATGATATCTCCTTTAATGTAGTCAGCTCAAATATTACCCTTTCAGGGATCAATGGCCCATTACAAAATGCAGTTTGCGAAAACTCAAATGTTGGCGTACTGTTTACTGTAAATGATGCAACCCAAACAAATTCATGGTGCAAATGGCAAATTAGTACTGACGGCGGAGAGACTTTTACTGATAACTCTACGCCTGCCCAGGCAACCTTTTCCGGTAATTCGTATTCCCTATCCCTTAACTTAAACAATGTTACCACCAGTATGAACGGTTACAAATACCGGCTGGTGGTATCTACCTCACAGGCCGGATTGGACAACCCAACATGTACTTTTGTTAACGAATACACACTGATCGTGAATGCCTGCGGGCCGACTCCAGTTACCCTTACCTATTTCAACGGGAAATATACAAACGGAGTTGCTATTTTGGATTGGCAAACCAGTCAGGAAATGAACAGCGACAGATATGAAGTTTACAGAAGTACCGATGGCCAGCAATTCTCTTACATGGGTTCTGTAAAAGCTGCCGGTTACAGCAATGTGGTTAAAAATTACACATTCAATGATAACCAGCCGGGAAACAGCCAGTATGTTTACTACAGATTGAAACAAGTGGATATGGATGGCAAGTTTGTTTATACCAATGTGGTTAAAATAAACACCGGGAACCATGCAAGTATGGAAGTATATCCCAATCCTTTTACTTCTTATTTCACAACTTCTTTTACCGCCAGCAAAACTGCAGATGCCATATTGACTATCAGAAATTCCATAGGGCAGCCTGTTATGCAGAGAACAATCAAAGCAGTTAAAGGGAGCAATTCAGTCAATATTACCAACCTGCCATCTTTGACACCGGGAATATATTATGTAACAATTTCAAATGATGATATCAACTACAATATTAAAATGCAGAAACAATAGTTAATAAGTAAGCTGAAAGATAAGCCGTCCATCCAATTGGGCGGCTTTCTTATTTAAAGTTATCCGTGTTTTCAACCATGACCATTCCAGATTGATTCGATTTCTGAATTTAACACCAAACCGACTCTTAAAACGGAATTTCCAGGTTCAGAAAAACCTGCTTACCGGATTGCTGATTTATCTGCATTCACCCAAAGCATTCGGAATTTCTAAGTCCGGTTATCTTATGTTAACGGAAAGTTAGAAATAGTTCAAATTATAAAAATATTCATTAGATATTTTATTATATATCAGAATTTACATAGATGTTGTTAAAAGAATATTGATCTATATTAAAATATATTTGAAACTATAATGCAGCGGCTCAATAAAAAATATTGCCTGTTTTAGGATTTATTTAAACCTTATTTTAAAAACAGGAAAATATGAGTAAGTTTTTTGCAATTTTTGCAACACTCATGCTAACCGGAGCGGTTGCCTTTTCGCAAACCCACTCTGTAAGAGGTGTTGTGACTGGTCCAAATGGCCAGCCGGTTCCTGGCATCGCAGTTCAGGTAGTGGGCTCCACAACAGGAACCACGACTGATGCCAATGGTCAATATGAACTCAATGTATCACGAAATGCAACTCTTGATTTTACAGGAGTTGGTTTTAACGAACAGAAAATTGAGGTCAGGGGCAGATCTGTAATCAACCTGGCAATGACACAACAGGTAACAACCCTGAATGAGATTGTCGTTACAGCCCTGGGTATTTCACGTGAGAAAAAAGCATTGGGTTATTCAACCCAGTCTTTAAGCTCAGACCAGCTCACCAAGGGAGCCAATCCAAATCTGGCCCAGGCACTGGAAGGGAAACTTTCCGGTGTGGAAGTAAGGCCATCCAGTGGTATGCCAGGTGCATCAACCCAGATTTTCATCCGTGGAGCCAGGTTTTTTGATGGCAACAATGCTCCTCTTTATGTGGTCGACGGAATGCCCATCAACAGTAACCCGGATTTCTCAGTGGGTGGCAATGGCGTTACCGGAACTGATTATTCGAGCCGTTCAATTGACATTGATCCCAACGATATCGCATCCATCAGCGTATTAAAAGGCCAGGCGGCATCAGCGCTTTATGGCATGAGAGCCTCTAATGGTGTTATCATGATTACAACAAAAAGCGGTCAGGGGATCAGAAGAGGGAAACCTGTAGTAAGTGTATCTACCAATTCCCAATTTGACGATGTATCAAGGCTTCCGGATCTTCAACATTTGTACGCACAGGGGAGTGCCGGAGCCTTTAGTCAGACAGCATCCACTTCCTGGGGACCCTTAATTACTGACCTACCCAATAACCCGACCTACGGAGGAAATGTTCCGAATCAGTTCAACAATAACAATCCTACCTCACAAACCCAGGGGAAATATTGGAATATCAAAAAAGGAGAATGGGTCACACCCCAGGTTTATAACAATCCCCAGCAATTTTTTGAAACCGGATATACAGCAGCAAACAATGTAAGCATTGCGCAAAATGGTGATTTCGGCAGTTACTCTATCGGATTGGGAGCAACCAACCAGACAGGTGTCATTCCAAGCTCAAGTATGAACCGGTATAACACCAGATTTTCAGGAAATTTCAATGCAAGTAAAAAAATTAAGGTGGGTGCTAATGTAAACTTATCATCTACGGCAATTAATAAAATGCCATCCGGAAACAACAGCTACCTTTTTGAAATTTACGGAGCTCCTGTGAGCTATGATCTGAAAGGGACACCGATACATGTGGCCGGCAACAATTATAAACAAATCCAATACCGTGGAGGTACTTTTGATAATCCCTACTGGGGCACTCAGTTCAACAAATTCAACGAAGTAACAAGGCGTGTATTCGGAAATGCTTTTATCAACTACAATCCCATCAAGGACCTGACCATCAGGTATCAGGTTGGAACCGATCAATACACGACGGACCGTACAGAACTTTTTGAATTTGGTTCAGGCCCATTCTCAACAGGTAACCTGACAAACGGATCATTGGTTAACCGTAGTTTCAATTCACTTTTCACAGCTACTTATAACAAACAAATAAACGATAACTGGCATATCAATGCCCTGGTTGGAAATGAAATCAATGACAATTATCTGAGAAATATTGCAGGGAATGGCAATGGTTTCATTATTCCCGGATTTGATAATATCAGCAATGCAAGTACGCAGACAACATCTGAAGCGGTATTTAAAAACAGGACCGTTGGTTTCTTTGCGCAGGCAGGTGCAGACTGGAAGAGCATGGTGTTCTTAAACGTTACCGGCAGAAATGATATCGTTTCAACCATGCCGCCGGATAATCGTTCTTTCTTCTATCCGTCTGTTTCCCTTTCGTGGGTATTCAGCCAGCTCAATGGCCTTAACGGACACGGGTTTTATGGCAAATTACGTGGTTCTTACGCGCAGGTCGGAGCGCCGGGAACATTTATTCAACCGGTTTATGTAAAGGGTGGGTCCGGCAGCGGATTTCTTCAGGAAGATATCGAATTCCCGTTTAACGGTGTTGTAGGGTTCCAGCAAAATCCGACCCTTTATGATCCGGATTTGAAACCACAAAACACCAATTCATTTGAAGTAGGTACAGACCTCGGATTTTTCAATAACAGAATCAGATTACAATATACCTACTCACATCAGAAAACCATTGACCAGATATTTTCTATCCCAATGGCCGGTTCTACCGGATTCTCACAAATCGTAAGAAATGCAGGGAATATGCAGAGCAATGTGCATGAAGCAACGTTAACGCTGGTACCGGTAAAATCAAGAAATTTTGAATGGGATCTGACAGGAAATTTTACCAAAATTATCAACAAGGTGATTGCTTTGGCGCCCGGTGTTGATAATATTTACCTCGGCGGATTTGTTGATCCCCAGGTCAGAGCTGCAATTGGGTTTACCTACCCTTCCATCTATGGAACCACATTCCTGAAAAATGCCCAGGGACAGGTTGAAATAGATGACGATCCCACCAGCCCTACCTACGGTATGCCATTGGCTGGTTCAGACGGTGTGATTGGTTCTGTAACACCTAAATTCACTTTGGGAGTAAATAATGAATTTTCTTACAAATCCCTCCATCTGAGTTTCCTTGTTGACTGGCAGAATGGTGGCCAGATGTACTCAGGCCTGAACAGGCTGATTAACCTTTATGGAACTTCAGCCCTCACAGGAAACCGCGGTAGCGAAAAGATGGTCATCCCGGGTGTTAAGGCTTCCACAGTAGGAGCAGACGGCAAAGGTGGCACTGCAAACGACATTGTCATCACTGGTGCAAATAATTTTCAGACCTTGTACGGTTCTGTATATGCTAACATCTCCGAAGCCAACATTTACAAAACATCTTTTGTGAAACTCCGTGATGTGGCTTTGACCCTTGATGTACCACACAGCGCTGTGGAAAGAACAAGGTTCATCAGTGCAGCATCGGTTACCGTTGCGGCCAACAACATCCTGTTGTGGACGGCGCTGCCGAATGCTGATCCGGAATCATCCCAGGGTAATGGAAATATGCAGGGAGGTTTTGATTACATGTCCTTGCCTCAGACGAGAAGCATAAGTGTTGGATTAAATCTAACCTTTTAATACCATCAACTTTTAAAAAGAAATAAAATGAAATACATAAAATTTTTATCAGCGGGAGTCCTTATATTGTTCCTGGCAAGTTGTTCAAAGAAGACAATGGACTCTATCAACCGGGATTTGAATGACCCCACCGATGTACCTGCAGCTAATATTTTACCAAGCGCAATAGTTTCAACAGTATTTGGTACAGCAGGAACTGATCTTGCCTGGTATTCCTCGGTTTATACCGAACAGAGTGCCGGAGTGGACGAACAATTTTACGATGCAGATCGCAGAAACGGTATAACCGCTTCCTCCCTCATGGATAACGTTTGGAACAGCACCTATAATAATCTGGGTGTACTGAAAGACATTATTTCCAGGACTTCATCAGGCGGATCCAATCCCAGCCCTGCAATGCTTGGCATAGCTCAGGTATTAACAGCATACAACCTTGCCATTGTTACAGATATGTGGGGAGATGTTCCCTGGTCCGACGCCTTAAAAGGCTCAGGAAATGTTCATCCGAAATATGACAAACAGCAGGATGTTTATACCGCCATTTTCGGATTATTGAACAACGCCATTGCAAATCTGAGTGGAAGCAACGGCTCAGCCTTTGCCTCAGAAGATTTGATTTATGGAGGAAATACCTCGAATTGGTTAAAAGCAGCGTGGAGCCTGAAAGCAAGGTACTTTATGCACCTTGAACGTGTGGTACCAACAGCCATAGATTCGGTGTTGGCCTGCATTCCCAAAGGATTTACGAGCGGCAGCAATGCTTTCATCTTCAGCAAATACGAAAACACGCAAATAGGTTCAAACCCGTGGTTTGATTTTACGTATATGGAAAGAGGTGACTTCTGTGCGGGTGCAACCTTGTACAACCTTATGGAATCAAGAAATGACCCAAGGATCCAGATGTATTTTGTTCCGATTGATAACAACGGAGACATTGTACCGGCACCCAATGGTACCTCAGACAGAACAAGAGCCGGAAATGGTGAATATTCTTATTCAAATATCACTGCCGGTTCTGAAGCTGATGCCACTGTCCCCACCCCGCTAATGACCTACCATGAACTTCTGTTTCTCGAAGCAGAAGCTTTGGCAAGAAAGGGTCAAAGTTTCACTGCTGTTTTGCAACAGGCCATCGAAGCCAATTTTGTTTTTCATGGATTGACCATTGGCGAGGCTGATAATTATTATACGACTGAGGTAGCTCCAAGGCTTGGAACTACAATGGCCGAAAACCTTCAGGAAATTTTGACACAGAAATATATCGGGATGTACGAACAGGAATCTATTGAGGTGTACAATGATGTAAGAAGAAACGGAATTCCAACCATGAACAACCCGAACAACAATTTGTCCAGTTTCGGTTTCCCCGAAAGATTCCCGTATGCAAGCAGTGAAGTCACTTCCAATCCGCAAAATGTACCTACGGTAAATATCTTTAAAGACAAAATCTGGTGGGATCAATAAGCCTTGCTTTTTAATGTTCACAACAGGGAGCTAAAAAAGTTCCCTGTTTTTTTATTTGCAATAATTACCGGCAAAGCCGGATAGCATTTGAAAATACTAAGTATTTAGTTTGATTTTATTCTCTTCCCGGAATGGCTTCAATCAGATTCCTGGTATATTCTTCTTTAGGATGAAAAAAGACATCGGCGGCGCTCCCCGATTCTACGATTTTTCCTTTTTGCATTACCATAATCCGGTCACTGATATAATAGACCACCGAAAGATCATGAGAAATAAAAACAGCCGTAAATCCATATTCACGTTTTAAATCGGACAGCAGATTTAAAACCTGGGCCTGCACACTGACATCGAGAGCCGAAACACTTTCATCAAATACAATAAAACCCGGATTCACTGTCAGTGCCCTGGCAATACAAATACGCTGCCGCTGGCCACCGCTGAATTCGTGAGGATAACGGTCATAATGTTCTGCTTTCAATCCCACCCTTTCCAGCAATTCTATTGTTTTGTCTTTTCTCTGCCGTTCGTTTTTTCCGATTCTATGAATATCCAGCGGTTCCCGGATGGCGCTCCCGATTGTAATTCTCGGATTGAGGCTACCGTAGGGATCCTGAAAAACGATTTGAATTTCTTTTCTTTTATCTCTCAATTCATTTTCATTAATGCCGAGAAAATCTTGACCGTCCATGAAAACCTGGCCTGATGAGGGATTTATCAATCTCAACAACACCCGCCCAAGAGTTGTTTTTCCGCACCCGCTCTCCCCCACCAATCCCAAAGTCTCTCCCCGTTTGATATTAAATGAAACATGATCTACCGCATTGTATTCAGTTAGTATTTTACCAAAGAAGTTTTTTTTCAAAGGGTATTTCACAGAAAGATTTTTTACCTCTATTAAATTATTGCCTTCTGTATTTTCATGTTTTAATCCATTGGAAAGAACTGCGGAAAAATGAAGTATTTCTTCATCCTTCAGTTTTATAAAATCACTGACCATGGGCAATGGTTTCCCTTTATATTCAGGCCTGGGGTGGCAACTTAACAATGCTTTGGTATAATCTTTCTCAGGATTTGTAAAAATTTTTTCTCTCGTCCCTGTTTCAATAATATCTCCCCGGTACATTACCACCACCCTGTCGGCAATTTCCTTTACCAGTCCAAGATCGTGCGTGATGTACAGAACACCCATTCCCATTGATTGTTGTAATTCTTTAAGCAATTCAACAATGCTTTTCTGAACCATTACATCAAGCGCTGTCGTGGGTTCATCAGCAATTAATAATTCCGGTTCGCACCCCACAGCCATGGCAATCATCACGCGTTGTTTCTGCCCGCCGCTCAATTCATGTGGATACCTGTAAAAAATATTTTCAGGATTGGGCAACCTTACCTTTTTGAAAAGATCAACTGTCCTTTGGAAGGCCTGTCGTTTTGAAATCTTCCTATGCCTTTGTAAAACTTCGGCTACCTGTTTGCCGCATTTCATCACAGGATTAAGTGAGGTCATGGGTTCCTGAAAAATCATGGAAATCCTGTTTCCCCTGATATCTTTCAATACGGAAGAATGAGCCTTCAGAAGATCGGTCCGGGTATTCTGATAATCAATTAGAATTTCACCTGAAACCACCTCGGCAGATTTCGGCAGAAGATTAAGTATGGATAGCGAGGTAACGGTTTTTCCCGAACCGGATTCCCCGACAACTGCCACAATTTCGCTCTTTTGAATATCGAGTGAAATATTTTTCAGTGCATGATTACGCCTCCCCTCCGAAAGAAAATCAACAGATAAATTATTAATTCGTAAAAGGGAGGGTTGCATGGAGTTGATAGACTAAAATCTTAGGTGACGAACGGTAAGTCCGTTATTGATTAGCTGTTTGAGAGAATCTATCCCGATACGGAGGTGTTGTTCAACAAACTTCGATGTAACAGATGCATCACTTTTTGCAGTTTTTACACCTTCCGGAACCATCGGTGAATCGCTGACAAGCAGCAATGCCCCGGTGGGAATTTTGTTATAAAATCCAACTGTGAAAATAGTTGCAGTTTCCATATCAACCGCATAAGCCCTGATTTTTCTCAAATATCCTTTGAAAGTTTCATCATGCTCCCACACTCTTCTGTTGGTAGTATAAACAGTGCCCGTCCAGTAATCCTGCGAATATTCCCTGATAGTAGTTGAAATGGCCTTCTGCAGCGCAAATGCAGGCAGCGCCGGAACTTCGGGTGGAAAATAATCGTCCGAGGTACCTTCACCACGCAGTGCGGCAATGGGCAAAATAAGATCTCCGATTTTATTCCGTTTCTTCAATCCGCCGCATTTGCCCAGGAACAAAACGGCTTTGGGATTAACGGCACTAAGCAAATCCATTATTGTTGCAGCACCCGGACTTCCCATCCCGAAATTGATAATGCTTATATCATTGGCCGTAGCACATTCCATTGGTTTATCCATCCCCACCACCTTTACATTGTGGATGTCGGCAAACATCTGAACATAATTGTTGAAATTGGTAAGCAAAATGTATTCTCCAAAATTTTCCAATCGCTCTCCGGTATAACGAGGAAGCCAGTTTTCTACAATTTCTTTCTTTGTCTTCATTGTTATTGACAATCTTCTGTTTAAAGTGCATAAAAATACGATTTACAGATTTATTAAAATGGTTATTGTTATTCTGCATGTATATCAAAACCTTTCCGGAAATAAATATTGTATTCGGTAAAACATCGGCTGGTGGCGAATGCTAAACGATTCTCTGATCCGCCGGCGAAAATCCAGGATACCCTTAATATTCATAAAACCCTTTCTTTGCAATTTATAAACCAGAAAACAAAAGATTGGAAGGCCTCATCAAAATAGAATTTCCGAAGGATTGTGTTCAGGTCAGAAATGCAAACAACCGTCAGGAAATTTTTTGCATCATCAGAAAAGAATGGCTGTTGCTGACTCCCGAAGAATGGGTACGACAGCATGTGATTCAGTTTCTAATCTCCTACGGATATCCTTCCTCTCTGATATCAGTCGAAAAAAAAATCTCACTTCCAAACAACCTTACCAAAAGATGTGACATCGTAATTTATGACAGAAATGCCAGGCCGTTTATGATTATTGAATGTAAAAGAATGGAAACGGATCTTTCTGAAAAAGTATTAAACCAGGTGTTGAGATACCATATCCCTTTGCAACCAACTTATCTGATCATCACAAATGGCCTTTTCACAATGGGATTTAAAAAAGAAAGGAACCGGTTTATTCCAGCCGGTTCCTTTCCATCTTTTCCTGTATAATAAAAACACTATGGGAAAATACCCAATTCTGTGTAAGACGTTGCAACCTTATTGATAGCGCATACATAGGCGGCTGTACGTAAATCAGGAATACCGGGTGTATTGTTCCAGATATCAACAATTTCCCTGGTGGCAGTGATCATTGTTTCTTCGAGTCCGCTTCTCACCAGATCAATTTCTTCGGGTCCATGTTCAATGAAATCTTTGGAACTCTTGTCGATAGTCTTTCCCGTCAAACCCTCTACCTGCGTAACGATGTGTTTGTTCATATTCTCGGTAAAACGTTTTTCCAAACGGCCGTATCTGACATGACTTAGATTTTTCAGCCATTCAAAATAACTTACGGTAACACCACCGGCATTCAGATACATATCAGGAATTACAATGACACCTTTTGCATTAAGTATGTCATCAGCTTCTGCCGTCAAAGGCCCGTTGGCTGCTTCTGCAACCACCTTCGCTCTGATTCTTGCCGCATTGCCACTATTGATAACATTTTCCAACGCTGCCGGAATCAAAACATCACATTCCATTTCCAAAGCATCCTGTCTCTTTTCAAAATTCTTCGCGCCTGGAAAATCCAGAATAGAACCTGTTTGTTTACGATGAGTAAAAACAGCATCTACATCCAATCCGTCATAATTGTAGATAGCGCCTTCATATTCCGCAAGGCCAACGATTATAGCGCCGGACTGTTGTGCAAACAGCGCTGTATGATAACCTACATTGCCCAATCCCTGAATGCAAATTCTCTTTCCTTTGATTCCAACGGGCAATCCGGCTTTTTTCATCAACAAATCATTATTGCAAACTTCTGTAAGGCCATAAACAACGCCAAGACCGGTGGCTTCACGGCGTCCGCGGACACCTCCCTGCGATACAGGTTTGCCGGTGACACAACCCGCAGAATCTATTTCTCCTGGATGCATAGCTGAATAAGTGTCCAGTATCCATGCCATTTCTCTTTCACCCGTACCATAGTCAGGTGCAGGAACGTCAATACCCGGGCCGATAAAATTCTTTTTGATCAGCTCTGCTGTGTATCTTCTTGTAATTTTTTCCAATTCATAGGGTGTAAAATTCCGGGGATTAATTTTTATCCCTCCCTTTGCACCTCCGAACGGAACATTTACAATTGCACATTTATAAGTCATCAATGCAGCCAGGGCCATTACTTCATCCTGATCCACTGCAATACTGAATCTGATACCACCTTTACAAGGTGTTTTGTGATGAGAGTGTTGTACACGGAAAGCTTCAACAGTAATGATCTCACCGCTTTCACGTTTGATCGGAAAGCTCATCTGATAAACACTGTTACATCCCTTAATCTGCCGCAGGATACCCCCATCCCACTTCGTAAACACGGCGGCTTTATCAAAGTTCCGCTCCACATTATGGAAGAAACTATAGTGAACTTCATTTGCCATAAAATATATATTTAAGAGTTTTTATTTTTCTTTCTCCTTATGTGAGATTTTTATGTCTATCCTTATCAGATACAAAATCAATACAACCAAAATCACAATACAGACGGTCATCACCACATAAATCTTATTGTTACTCCGCATAAAATCATCAAGCGTCTGTCCGGTTGGTGTCGCACCCTGAGCTAAACAGTTCAGGCTGGCCAACAGGGATATAACAGTTATGAATAAGTTTTTTTTCAATTTTCTAAGCATTCACAATGGTTTTGTGGGTAAGCAAAAAGTAGCGGATTTTTAAATCACTGATCCATATCCCGAGGAGGATCCAACCAAAAACAGCAGGCCAGAAAACGGCTCTCATCGTGGGGTCAAGGCTGCCTCCGCCCAGGGCCGGATTACCACCTCCCTGTGCACCTTCCAATCCGCCGGGATGAAGTGATTGTACCATTCTTGGTAAAATTATTATCAGTGGAATATAAATAAACCAGGCAAAAATGTTATAGACTCCCGAAATGCGTGCCCGCTTGTCAAAATCATTCATTGACCCGCGCAAAACCACATAGGCAAAATAAATCAGGACAGCAATGGCTGCGGCCATTTGTTTGGGATCGTTGCTCCAATATTCACCCCAGGTAAACTTGGCCCAGATAGACCCGGTAGCCAGACCGAGAAGCCCGAAGACAATTCCGGTTTTGGCATATTCTCCGGCCCTGATATCATATTTCAGATTTTGCGTACGCAGATAGGCAATGCTGTATCCGAGAGATAGCGTAAGCAATGTGATCATCGTGAACCACATGGGAACATGAAAAAAGAAATTTCTGATTGTTTGATGAAGGTTGCCGATGTTGGGGACCTTAATTAAAAATCCGGCAATAAAAGAAAAGAGAAGGAACACTATGCAAACAACTTTCCACCACGTAAACTTCATGAGAAAAATATTTTATAAGTATTTCACTTATTGAGCAAAATTACAGCTTATTGACCAATAATTTCATTTATCAAAAACCGGCACAAACTAAAAATTTCTTATAAAGAAAAGAGACATTCTTTATTTCAATTTCTCTGCCTTCAGGGAAAAATAATCATAATTTTCAGTCCTTCCACAAGAAGGGAAACAAAATAACAGCAAGTACAATAACGAGGATATTAAGCCCCGAAAGAAGTAAAACCATTTGGGTAAGCGCTCCGCTTTCAAAACCCAATCCAAAGGCAGACTTGGAAATACGGATCAGCAACATTAGCTGAGGGATAATCAACGGGAAACCGAGAATAGCCATAATAGCTGCATTCTGCTGTGCTTTGGCAGCAATGGCCGACATCAATGTAAACACCAGGCTGATGCTGAAAGCGCCATAAAAAGAAATTACTGCAAATCTCCACAAATCCAGCATCGGGCTTCCGAGTAAAATCAGAAACAAAATTAAACTCAGCACCACCATAATTATTACTACCACCGCGTTATAAATCATTTTGGCAATGACAAACTGAACCGGCGAACTGACCAGATAGAAATAAATCATCCGCCCTTTGCTTTCCTGCAAAAAACTTTTGGCCACAGCATTAATGCTGATAAATAACTGCATCATCCAGAAAACTCCGTTATATACATCTGAAGCAGGATGGCCGATAGCAAGAAACAGAACAAAAATGGAAGATGCCACATAAAGAAGTATCCCAAAAAATGTGTGTTGATGGCGCAATTCAAGCAGAATATCCTTTTTAATTAAGATGGCAATGGGCTTCATGGATTTCTTTTAACAGCCTTATCGCCCAACTGGGCACAAACACGGCACCTGGGTTCATAAATATCTTTTTCGCCAAGCAAAACCTGGCTTCCGGAATTTATCTTACGGTAACTAACATGGGCTATATTACCACAAACAACACAAATCGCATGAAGCTTGGTGATATAGTCTGCTACTGCCAGCAATGCAGGCATTTGTCCGAAAGGACGTCCCTTAAAATCCATATCCAATCCGGCAACGATTACCCGCATCCCTTTCAAGGCAAGTGTTTCACAAACAGAAACTATCTGATCGTCAAAAAACTGAGCTTCATCAATTCCCACTACATCCACATCCTGAGCATACATAAGGATAGAACTTGAATTTTCTATCGGTGTGGACATAATCTTATTTTCATCATGGCTCACAATCTTCTCTTCATCATACCGCGTATCAATGGCCGGTTTAAATATCTCCACTTTCAAATTGGCAATTTTTACTCTCTTCAATCTGCGAATAAGCTCTTCCGTTTTTCCGCTAAACATGCTTCCGCAAATCACTTCTATCCATCCCCGGCGTTCACCCGTGAATTGAGGTTCTATAAACATTTTTGTAAATAATTATCAGTTACAATCTGTAACTTAGCCAATTGCAAGGTTAATCTGAATTTCATAAAATTCAAAAACAATTTTTCTCAATCCGCTTACACACAACTCTGTAGATATGGAAAGAGTGAAAACACTCATTAGAAAATTACAAGAACAATCTGAATCCAACGCTTCTATACGCGTGATCATGCAAACTGTCCAAATGTTACAGGCAGAATTGCAGTCGATGGAATGCAATAAAAATACAGATTCAGGCAGGAAGGTATCTGTAGTTATGCCGGTATCTTTTGGTTCTCAAAATAAAAATATTGGTAATCCCGAAAAAAGAACGGGAGAAGAAAAAGTGGTACACACACTTCAGGTAGATGAAAAAGAAATTGAAGAAGAACTGGAAGAAATAAAAAGGCATGCAACCGTGTTGCAAACTTTCAGCCATCATAATGCACTTGACGGCCTGGATGTTTTTGAAGAAGTACCAACTCTTTCTCATCAGGATCCGTTGCCTGCCGCTGAAAAAGTAGAAATTGATGAAAGGATTCACATTACAGAAACAAATCAATTTTACGAATCGCAGGAAACCCGGGAAAGCCTGAATGATAAATTAAAAGTTGAAAAGCTTGAATTGTCGCAAACGCTGGCTGATACGCCAATCAAGGATTTAAGAAAAGCAATCAGCGTAAACGATCGTTTTCAGTTTATCAATGAATTATTCCGCGGTGATGAATCCATGTACGAAAGATGCATCAAAACCATTCAGGGTTTTTCTATTTATCCCGAAGCAGAATACTGGATCAGAAGGGAATTGAAAATTAAAATCGGATGGCGCGATAACAATCCGATTGTAAAACATTTTGATGAAATGGTGAAAAGGAGATTTTTGTGAATTGTTGCTCAAATTCAATCGTCATTGGTTCCGATAACATCAGTCTTTAGCCTGTTACACCCTTTCGAAAATCATTGCCCCACCCTGGCCCACTCCCACACACATTGTAGCCAATCCGTATTTAGCTTTTGATCTTTTCATTTCATATAACAAGGTTGTGGCAATCCGGGTACCGCTGCAACCGAGTGGATGTCCTAAAGCAATGGCGCCGCCATTTACATTTACTTTATTTATATCAAAACCCAATTCACGGATACAAACTATAGATTGTGATGCGAAAGCTTCATTCAATTCAATAACATCGAGATCTGCGACTGACAACCCTGCGCGTGCCAGCGCTTTTTTTGTTGCCGGAATCGGACCAATACCCATAATAGCCGGATCCACACCTGCTACGGCCATACTTCTGACTATCGCGAGAGGCTCCAGGTTATATTTCTTCACGGTTTCCTCATTTACGATCAAGGTCATAGCTGCGCCGTCATTGATCCCGCTGGAATTTCCTGCAGTCACACTTCCATCTTTTAAAAATGCAGGTTTCAGACTGGCTAATTTTTCCAAAGATGTTTTGCGTGGATGTTCATCTTTATCAAAAACAAATTTTTCAGCTTTGTAAGGAGCCACTTCTACCGGTAAAATTTCATCTTTCCATTTTCCTGAATCCAATGCGTTAAAATATTTTTCCTGGCTGCTCATTGCAAAACGGTCTTGTTCTTCCCTCGTCAGATTCCACTTCCTGACCACATTCTCGGCGGTTTCTCCCATTGAATAGGGATAATATTTTTTTATGAGTTCCGGATTCGGAAAGCGCCAGCCAATTGTAGTGTCAAAAATTTCCGGTTTACGGCTGAATACTTTGTCAGGCTTTGTCATTACATAGGGTGCCCGGGACATGCTCTCCACTCCACCGGCAAGGTAAATATTTCCATCGCCGCACATGATGGCTCTGGAAGCGTCCATCATCGCCTGCAAACCACTTGCACATAAACGGTTCACCGTATTCCCGGCAACAGAAACCGGCAATCCCGCCAGCAATGCTGCCATCCGCGCCACATTCCGGTTATCTTCTCCCGCCTGATTTGCATCACCTGAAATGACATCTTCAATTTCGTTCACATCAATTTCAGGGTGCCGGAGGAGAAGCCCCTGAATCGTCTTTGCCAGCAAATCGTCCGGCCTTATGGAACTCAGCGCGCCGCCATATTTTCCAATCGGGGTCCGGATAGCATCCACCACAAAAGCTCTTTCCATTTCAAAATATTTACAGACGTGCAAGTTATTATTTTCTTTGCAAGGCTTTATTCAGCCAATGACCCACGATGTAAATAAAGAAAAATGAGAAATCCATTTTCTTTGATAATGTCTCTTTTGTTTAAAAATATTTTTTTTCAATAATATTTTAAAACGAAGAATCGACGGCCATAAATGTATTTTCAACCATAGCAGTTCTACGATGTATTTGTGTGATCTACGGTAAAATTTTCTCTTGTAAATAAAAAATCACCAGTGGATACAATAAATAACTTTCAAAAAAGGTTACAACTAATAAATCACAGGTTCCAAACAGGTGAAAAATGTTAACCGCTTAATAAAATTTGTACCAATTGATGTATTTGAATGGAATCAGATAACCGAAAAACCCAATAAATAACCTATTTTAGAGCACTTTCAAAAAATCCAATATTTTATTTTCAAAATTGAATTTGTGCAAGCTCGCTAAAAACCGTTTCATGAAGAGAAAAATGAAAGAAGTATTAAAAGAAATCAGCCCCTTGTTTCTGTTGTTGATGGTATTTCCTTTTTTGTCTGCCAGCCACAAACTGAAAACTACCACCATCAGTCCGGTTTCAAAAAAAACTTTAAAATCAGATTCTGCCAAACCGGTTGCCGTACCGTTCAGTTTGTACAATGCGATGGATCTTGAGGATGCCGGACTCTCCGAGCCTGCATTTCAACTTGCATTAAAAGGTTTTGGAAAACTGCTTGAACAGGGTAAAATTGAGAACTCTTCGGTTCTGACTGTAATAGATTTCAGTAAACCATCCACAACACAAAGATTATTTGTACTGAGCCTGGACAGCCTGAAAGTTCTTTATAAAACATTTGTAGCACACGGCAGAAATTCCGGAACACTGTACGCAAACCGGTTCAGCAACCGGGTAAATAGTCACATGAGCAGCCTCGGTTTTTACACTACGGGAAATACCTATTCGGGAGAACATGGTTATTCACTGAAACTGGTTGGCGAAGAAAAAGGAATTAACGACAATGCCGCCAGAAGAGCTATTGTGATCCATGGCGCGTATTATGTTACGCCGGCGTATGCCAATGTAAAAGGGTATATCGGACGGAGCTATGGATGTCCTGCCCTGCCACAAAAAATTTCAAGGCCGATCATTGAAACTATTAAAGACGGTAGTTGTGTTTTCATTTATAGCCCTGACGGAAACTATATGAAAAAATCTGATCTCCTTTAAAGCATTAAGGCCGCTTCCGGATATTTTTCAAAGAGTTATTCCACTTATTTTTCAGGAAATCTTACATTTTGTTTTTTATCAGTTCCAAAAGATAATTCAACAGGTTATCCTTATTTTTTCTTACTCAAAACTTTTGTTCGCTAATACAAAATAAAATCTCAGGCATAATCTAAACCATAGAATGTTTTTCTTTGCATAATTAAAGATGGCTAAAGGAAACATTCAAAAGTCAATCAGGAACTTCAAATATTTTAAAAGGGTAGCCAAGACCTACGCTTTTAAAAAATACAACCTCTTTGAAATTTTAATTCTCTGGTCAAAGCGCCATCTCACCAGGTTTCAATTTCTCGTTTTATCAGGAATCATTGTTGGATTTCTTGCGGCCGCGGCAGGTATTACCTTAAAAGCCACGGTGCATTATATTCAATTCTATACGGTAGAAAATCTTTCTGTCGGACAAAAAATAATTGCTTATTCCATTTTACCCATTGCCGGGATTGTAATCACCACTCTTGTTGCAAGGTATTTGTACAAGGCCAAAGAAGACATTAAGCTTTCGCAGGTGTTGGTTGACATTGCTCAAAATGACAGTAATATCAACAAACAGGAAATGCATTCCAGAATTGTACAGAGTGCCATTACAGTTGGATTTGGAGGTTCTGCAGGATTGGAAACTCCAAGCGCAATCACAGGTGCAGCCATCGGATCAAACTTTGGAAGGAGGTACAGGCTTGGCTACAAAGAGAAAACCCTTTTGCTCGCCGGGGGTGCGGCTGCCGGTATTGCATCTGCATTCAATGCACCGGTTGCCGGAGTGATGTTCTCGTATGAAGTACTATTAACCGGTGTGGTATTTTCGGATTTTATCCCTTTGGTCATTTCTTCTTTGTGCGGAAGCCTTCTGACGAGAATTGTATTGAGCAATGATATTTTATTCACACTCGATACCAGGATTGCATTCAACTATTTCAACACACCTTACTATATAGTTTTGGGAATTGTAGCCGGTTATTATACACGTTATTACAATCTTGCCAGCGCCAGAATAAAAAAATTGCTGGATAAATTTCATTACGGAGGAATGAAGAGGGCAATACTCGGTGGTGTGATTCTTGCCGCTCTCTGTGTGGCGTTTCCAGCGTTGTATGGAGAGGGTTATACCGGCATTGAAAAGTTGAGCACAGGAGAAATCAGCTATTTAATTTATGATGAGGTTACCGGCCTCTTCAAAGATCCACGGATTATTATTTTAATCATGCTTGCCTTGTCGACGCTGTTCAAACCGGTGGCCACAAGTGCATCACTTAATTCTGGCGGTGTTGGCGGTAACTTTGCGCCTTCACTGATTGCAGGCGGTTTACTCGGATATACTTTCGGATACGCATTGATTTTAATCGGGTTCAAAGATGTACCATTAATCAATCTCATGCTCACCGGAATGGCCGGTGTATTGGCCGGAGTCATGTATGCTCCGCTTACAGCCATCTTCCTGATTGCAGAATCAAGTTCAGGTTACGATTTATTTTTGCCATTGATGATTGTATCGGTCACTTCATTTCTCATCAACAAATATTTTTCACCCATCAATCCCGATTATACAAAACTGGCTGAGGAAGGAAAAATCTTTACCACCCGAAATGACAGCAATATTATTAGTCAGATAAAACTGAGTGACTGTACGGACAAAGACAGTATTACGGTTAACAATAAAGCTACTGCGAGAGAAATTAATATGTTGTTTGAGAATTCAGAAAAATCTGTAATCGCAGTCGTGGATAGCGAAGGAAGATTCTGGGGGATGATCAGCAAAGAAGAGATCATTAAAATTGCCGATGACGAGGCAAAACTCAGTTATATGACTGCTGCACAGTTGGCCTTTATTCCAAATCAATTGGTAAAACCGGATGAAGATGTAGAAAGTGTTGTCAAAAAGTTTGAGGAATCAGACGTATGGTATTTACCCATCGTAACAGAAAATCATAAATACATGGGGTTTGTAAGCCGCTTCCGTTTTCTTGTCAAATACAGGCAATTATTGAAAAATCTCTCCTGAAACTTCTGTAAAAAAAATCCAATTCATTTTTTTTTGAATTGAATTTACAAACTCATGTCATACCGGCTGTCTTATTTTATTTTCAGAAAAAATTCCAGCACGCTAACTTCGCTGCAAAAAAATGTTGAGAGTTGGTGTTTTTGGAGTGGGGCATTTGGGGAAATTCCATTTAAATAACTGGAAAGAAATCCCTGACGTAGAAATTGTGGGATTTTATGATACGTCCGACGAAACAAGTCGTCAGGTTGCAGAGCAATATCAGATTAAGAGATATCAATTTGCAGAAGATTTAATCAATGAATGTGATATTGTCGACATTGTAGTCCCGACTACTTCTCATTTTGAACTTTGCAAAAAAGCCATATTAAAAAGCAAACATGTATTTGTTGAAAAACCGATGGCCAATAATATGAATGAAGCCGGAGAGCTTGTCAAACTGGCAAGAGAAGCAGGTATCAAGATGCAGGTAGGCCATGTTGAAAGGTTCAATCCGGCATTTCAAAGTGCAAAAAAATATCATTTAAATCCGATGTTTATTGAAGTACATCGTCTCTCTCAATTTGACCCGAGGGGCACCGATGTAAGTGTTATTCTGGATTTGATGATACACGACATCGATATCATCCTGTCGATTGTCAGGAGCGAGGTAAAAAGTGTTTTGGCGAGAGGTGTTCCCGTGTTAAGCGAAAAGCCTGACATTGCCAATGCCCGGATAGAATTTGACAACGGGTGTGTCGCCAATCTCACCTCTTCGAGAATCAGTATGAAAAAAATGAGAAAGATGAGGCTCTTTCAAAAAGATGCTTACATCGGAATTGATTTTCTCAAAAAGAAAACGGAGATCATCAAATACAAAGAACCGGGTGATAAAAATGTTTTTGAATTTGATATCGATACCGGCCATGGTATCAAAGCTCTGGCGGTTGCTATGCCGGAAATCAGGGATACAAATGCGATTAAAGAAGAACTCATCAGTTTTGTAAATGCCATCACGGAGAATCACCCGACAGAAGTTTCCGAAGTGGATGGTTTCAGGGCAATGGAAGTAGCGCATCAGATTCTTGAAAAAATCAACAGAACTTTAGCCTAACAATAGTGCATTGAACAGGTATATCCATCCATATAAATATGTGCTTTCCGATGCGATTTCAGCCATCGTTGTTTGGACAATTTATTTTTGGATACACCGTGTACTCAGTGGCGTAGGGTTTCAGTTTACAGATAAATTTTTTGCCGGCGTAATCCTTTATCCGCTTTGTTGGGTAATCCTTTTTCATTTGACGGGCAGTTATAAAAATATATATTACAAATCCAGGCTACAGGAGTTTTTATACACCATAATATATTCTCTGGCAGGAACGGCAATTGCCTTTTTCATCATGATTCTTTATAAAAGGAAAGAATACGATCCGCAGTTCTTTTCAGAGTTTTTCATTCTTTTTGCATTACAGCTTTTCATCACCTACTTTTTTCGTTATAGACTCCTATTCAAGGCCCATCATCAATTGCAACGGGAGGAAGTATGGTTCAATACATTGATTATAGGAACACATGACCATGCCGATGCGCTTTATTTCGCACTGAAAAATAATCCTGAAAATACGGGTTACAAAATAAGAGGATTCATATCGCCGGATGAAAAAGAGTACGACGGGAAAAACAATCCTGTAAAATGGCTGGGGAATATTCAACAGTTAAATGAAGCAATTTCAGAAGAAAATATCACAGAGGTGATTATTGCATTGCCCTACGAGGAACGATACGGATTGGAAAGGATTATGCAACAACTGGCTTCAAGAGATGTCAATGTAAATATGCTCCCGGGGAAAATAGATTTCCTGAGCGGATGGGTACGAACTACCAATGTGATGGGAATCCCGCTGGTTCATTTGTACACCGGCCTTTGGCAATCATGGGAATTAAATATCAAACGGCTAATCGATGTCTTTGCCAGCATAACAGGAATGATTATCCTAAGTCCGTTGATAGCATATACCGCTTTGCGGACCCGGTTCTCGTCCAAAGGGCCTGTCATTTATTCCCAACAGAGAGTGGGTTTCAAAGGCCACGCGTTCACTATATACAAATTCAGAAGTATGGTGGTAAACGCCGAAAAGGGTATTCCGCTTCTCAGCAGTGAAAATGACAACCGGATCACGCGGTGGGGAAAAATTATGCGCAGATGGAGGCTGGATGAACTGCCACAATTATGGAATATTCTGAAGGGTGAAATGAGCCTGGTGGGGCCGCGTCCGGAAAGGCAATATTTCATTGATATTATCCGGAAAACAAATCCCGAATATGACCTTCTTCTCAAAGTAAAACCCGGCATTACCAGTTGGGGCATGGTAAAATTCGGCTATGCAGAAAATATAGAAGAAATGATAGAACGGATGCAGTATGACCTTATTTACATTGAAAATATTTCGCTGGCTGTAGATTTTAAAATCCTGGTTCATACGATCAGAATCATACTTTCAGGAAAGGGAAAATAAAAATTCATTATAAAACAATTTTGTCCGGTATTTGATGTTTATTTGGAAAGCATCTTTGATATATCAGAGAATAAAAAATTCTATTTTTGATAAAACCAACTTTGTGAAATATTTCCTGTTCTGCTTGTGGTCAGTAATTCCGCTCATCCTCCGGAGTCAATCCATTCCTTACTTTCAGCAGGAAGTGAATTATCAGATTCAGGCACAACTGAAAACAATTGATGAAACACTCGATGGAAATATTCAAGTTATCTATAAAAACAATTCACCCGATACACTTCATTTTATCTGGTTTCATCTTTGGCCGAACGCCTTTAAGAATGACAAAACAGATTTCAGTGAACAATTATTAAAAAATGGAAACACATCATTTTATTTCAGCGACAACGAAAAGCGCGGCTATATCAACAGATTAAATTTTAATGTAAACGGCGCCACTGTTTCCACAGAAGATCATCCCTCTTATTTTGATGTCGTTAAATTGATTTTACCCTCTCCTCTCAATCCGGGTGATTCGGCAATTATCGAAACTCCCTTTCACGAAAAGATTCCCTTTCTCTGGTCGCAGGAAGGTTACGATGAAAATTTTTTCAGTCTTGTGAATTGGTATCCGCAGCCTGCCGTTTATGACAAAGACGGATGGCATCCGATGCCCTACCTCGATCAGGGAGGTAATTACAATGAATTTGGGAACTATCATGTGGAAATTTCTATGCCTTCATCTTATGAAATTGCCGCTTCAGGAAACCAGACAGAATCAAATGTTGAAGGAAGAAATAAAAATTTAAAATTTACCGGAGAAAATATTTCTTCATTTTCCTTTTTTGCCTTTAAAAATTACCGGATTGACAGCGGTGAAATCACTTCAGAGGATGGGCACAAAATAAAAATCTATTCTTACTACCGGAAAGACAGCGCCGCAAATTGGAAAAAAAGCATTTCTTTTCTGGAAGATGCCATTCATTATTTCGAAAAAGAAATTGGCACCTATCCGTACAACTCCATTAAATTGATCCAGGCACCCAAAGCATTTCATGAAAACAGAAGTTATTCCGGAGTGGTTCTCGTGCGGGATGCGGCAAATGAAAAAGAAATGGATGAGGCTATTTACAAAGCTGTTGGCGGAATGTTTTTTAGCGAAATACTAAGTCCGGACACGCGTAGTTCACCCTGGATGGCAAATGCACTCAATACATTTTTTACGAATAAATATATCGATAGTAAATACAGAAGTAAAAATAATGCCGAAGAGAATTTCTTTAAGAAAAGAACTCCGGAAAATATGGCCAATTTTACCTACCGAATGCAACTGGCCACCAAAGAAGATCAACCTTTATCCACCCATGCGGATTCTTTTTCCAGAAGAAATTTCAATACAATAACGAGTGTCAAAGGTGGTTTGTGGATGCAGCAACTTCAAAAATTACATGGAAATAATTTTGGAACCACAATCAAATCATTTTATAACGACTGGAGGTTCAGACACCCGGATATAAACGATTTCAAAAATGAAATCAACGAAAACAATAACATCCCGGTTGATTCTTTATTTGAATTGCTGAATAAAAAAGGCCATCTTTCCCAGCCTCAAAAAAAAGAATTCAAACTCGCTTCTTTTTACAGTTTGCGAAATACTGACAAATACAATTATCTTTTTGTAAGCCCGTCCGTCGGTTTTAATTATTACGACAAATTGATGGTCGGCGCCCTGGTTCACAATTACACTTTGCCTGAACCATCATTTCATTTTCTCTTTGCACCGATGTATGGTACGGGAAGCCATTCTTTCACAGGATTGGGAAGGATCGGATATTCATTGACCTCCTATGGATTCATTCGCAAAGCAGAGCTGGCGATTAGTGGAGAAAGATACAACATGGATGAATTTACAGATTCCACGGGCAAAAAGAATTTTATGAATTTCACTAAGATCGTTCCATCGCTCACACTTCATTTTCGCCAGAAAAACATTACCAAAAAGGTAGATGAATTTATTCAATGGAAAACTTACCTGATCACAGAACATTCACTGCTCTTCACCTACGATTCTGTTCTGCAGACCAACGTTATTACCTACCCGAAATCTTCGTATTATATCAATCAGCTTCAGTTCGTGCATCGCAATGACAGAGCATTATATCCATTTACCTACAATTTACAATTGCAGCAATCAACCGGCTTTCTTCGCTTCGCTGCCGAAGGAAACATGTTTTTCAACTATGTAAAAGAAGGTGGATTAAACGTAAGGTTATTCGCAGGAAAATTCATGTATCTGGGTGACAAAACCATTACCAAAGAATTTGAAACGTCAAGATATCATCTCAATCTGACAGGAGCTGATGGATACGAAGATTACACTTACAGCAACTATTTTCTTGGTCGGAATGAATTTCACGGTTTACCGATGCAACAAATTATGATCCGGGACGGAGGTTTTAAAGTGAGAACTGATTTGCTCGCAGATAAGGTTGGCCAAACCGACAACTGGCTTGCAGCCGCGAATCTGAACACCACTATCCCAAAAGAATTCAACCCGCTTTCCGTTTTGCCATTCAAAATTAATTTAAAAGCATTCCTCGATGTTGGCACTTATGCGGAAGCCTGGCAAAACAATGCAGCAAACGGAAGGTTCTTGTTTGATGCGGGATTACAACTTTCTGTAATCAAAGATCTGTTGAACGTTTATATTCCCATTGCATACAGCAAGGTTTATGGTGATTATTTTAAATCGACAATTCCAAAGAATAAAAGATTCTGGACCAAAATTTCATTCAGCATCGACATTCAAAACTTTCGGTTGAAAAAAATATTCAATTATTAATGAGCGATTCATCGCAGAAAATAAAATTGCTGACGCGTGAAGAAATAAATACTTCATGGTGGAATTCTTTGATTCTGCAATCCAACAGCCCACTGATTTATGCTGAAGCAGAATATCTGGATTTCATGTGTCCCGGCTGGTCGGCATTGATTGAGGAAAAAACAAATACTGTAATGCCATTTCCCGTTTATAAAAAAATGGGGATCCGTTACGCATTGCAACCACCATTCGTACAGCAATCAGGCGTTTTTACATCTGAAAAAGTTACCGAAGAAATGTTGGGTGAATTTATCATTGAAGCGAAAAGAAATGCTTCCCTCATTGATTTGCACTTAAACTATAATAATGTTTTTCTGGACTTACCGGTAAAGACAAATTTCGTTTTAGATCTTAATTACCCCTTTAATGAAATACAGAATAAATTCAGAAGGGATTTAATTCACAAACCTCTGAACGCACAGGTTCGATATTTTAACGCCAGCCAGGAAGAAGTCTTTTCTTTTTATGAGATGCACTCATTAAAAAAAACAAATCAGAACAAAAGGGATATTTTGAATTTCAAACAACTATGCAATTTTTTCGAAAAGTCAAATCGTGTCATTTGTAAAAAAGTTATCTCAAAAGACAATCAAAATCTCTGCATGGCACTTTTCCTGAGAGACAAAAAAAGGGTTTATTACATGCTTTCTTCCAGCTCTGAGAAAGGCCGGGAGACAGATGCAAATGCATATTTGCTGTACGAATTGATCAGGGAATTTTCCAATTCTGATTTGATCCTCGACTTTGAAGGTTCGGAAATTCCCGGGGTAAAATTTTTCTTTCAAAAATTCTCGCCGCAAAATCAGCCCTACCCGCGATTCCTTTCAAACAGGTTAAATACTTTTCAAAAAGGATTAGTGGCCCTCCATCACTTTCTGGGATAAAAGAAACGAGGCAAACTCAATATCCATAGGTGAACTTATCTTGATATTTTGTTCTTCGCCTGCTATCAGATTAATTTTTAATCCAAATTCTTCCACCACAGATGCCTCATCTGTAAAATGTTCTTTGTAGGCAATCTGGTATGCCTGAAGTAAAATATGACTGTGAAACACCTGCGGGGACTGAATCAGTTTTACTTTCTTCCGGTTAATTGAATTGTTGCCATTCCTGTCCATGATCCTCAAATCGTCCTTGCATTTTATTGCCGGAATGGCCATGCCATTTGCCAGAGCTTCTTCATAACAACGACGAATTAATTTAGTTGAAACAAGGCAGCGAATACCGTCATGAACAAAAACAATACTTTCTTCGATAACTTTTTTCAAACCATTTTTGACAGATTCAAATCTCGTGGCTCCACCTTCACAAATCCGGAATCTGAAAGGATCAAAAAATCCATCAATGATTTCCTGTCCTTTCCCAATGTGATTTTTAGGTAAGACAAGAATTATTTCTATGTCGTCAAAAGCATCTATAAAAGCCTGAATGGTGTAACACAAAAGAGGTTTGCCCTCAATCAATAAAAACTGATCGGGTATCCCGCGATAAATTTCATCCTCACTGTCTGCTGCCACAATAATTACTTTCTTCTTCATCAACACCATAGATTTATTAACTGTTAGCATAAATTTCGACTGCGCTTTCACCCTCGCTGTTTTGAAATGCCCTGTACATGCCTGCACTATTGAATACGAGCGCATGATTCCCTTTTGCATCAACACCAACCAATCCACCTTCGCCGCCCATCGCCACCAATTTCTTTTTTACCACCTCTTCACATGCCTCCTGCAGAGAAAAATTTTTGTATTCCATCAGGCAACTGACATCGTATGCCGCAACAGCTTTGATAAATATTTCTCCATACCCGGTGCAGCTGACGGCACACGTTTTATTATTTGCATACGTACCTATTCCTATAATCGGGCTATCGCCAACACGTCCATATCTTTTATTTGTCATCCCGCCAGTGGAAGTAGCAGCAGCCACATTTCCTGAGGAATCACATGCAACCGCGCCTACCGTTCCGAATTTTTTATTTTTTAATAAACTGACCAACCTGTCACTTCCCTGATCCAATTTATAAAAATCACTGTCTCTGATTTCCCTCCATTGATCATAACGGTGTTGGGTGAAAAAGTATTCATCAGGTTCCAACTTAACCCCCCGTTTGATGGCAAAGTCGTTGGCTCCCTTTCCAACCAAGAAAATATGACCGCTGTGTTTCATAACTTCTTCTGCAAGGAGAACAGGGTTTCTTACATTCCTGACTCCGGCCACAGCTCCCGCATCCAGGGTCTGGCCATCCATAATCGCGGCATCCAATTCATTCACTCCCTTCTTGGTAAATACGGCACCTTTCCCGGCGTTAAACAAAGGATTATCCTCAAGAGACATAACAGCAGTTTTCACTGCATTCAGCGCTGCGCCGCCATTTTCAAGGACAGTGTATCCGGCCTTCAGCGCTGCAGCCAGACCTTCTCTGTATTCTTTTTCCAACTCGGGTGTCATATCTTCTTTCAGAATTGTACCTGCACCGCCATGAATTGCTAAACAAAATTTTTGCATCTCAAATATTTATTCGTTTTTTTTAAACAGTCAACCCGGCTGATAAAATTACACCCTGATAATCCAATCTTTTTTAGCCGGCATCGGGAAACTTGGTGGCAAAATATTACAAAATCCAATGCACATTTCAAGATTGGTTAATCATTGTTATTCTTCGTTTGTTCTTTAACGTTATATTTCCCGGATTTATAACCTGCAACCGTCAAATAGTAAACAGGAATACCGGCAACAACAATACCCAATCCCCACAAAGTATAAAGAGGTTTAAAGAAAACGAGAAACACACAAAAAACGGTTCCCATAATAATGTAGATAAGTGGAATCACAGGATATCCGAATGCCCTGTAAGGCCTTTCTGCATCCGGCCGTTTTATCCTGAGAATAAAGATTCCGATAATAGTAAGCACATAAAAAATAACAACTACAAAAGCTATCATATCTAATAAATCATTGTAGCCGCCACTGAGGCAAAGAACGGAGGCCACAACAGCCTGTGCCCACAATGCCCATTCGGGAACCGCATTTCTATTGAGCTTCGCCGCCCTTTTAAAAAATAATCCGTCATTGGCCATTGTATAATAAACCCGCGCACCGGCAAGAATTAATCCGTTGTTGCATCCGAAAGTGGAAATCATTATCATGACAGCTATCACAATAGCCCCTGCATCACCGAAAATTCTGTTTGAAGCTGCCACCGCCACCCTGTCTCCTCCCGGGAACGCGATTTCCTGAAGTGGCAACACATTTATGTACATAAGGTTGGTCAGAACATACGTAGTGCAGACTATAAAAGTTCCAAGAAATAAAGCCAGCCCAATATTTCTCTTAGGGTTTTTTATTTCACTCGCAATAAAAGTTACATTATTCCATGCATCGCTGCTGAACAAAGAACCTACCATAGAAGCAGCCACGGCACCAATGAGCACTGAGCCGGAAATCGGGAACCAGTTTCCACCCTTCATAAATTCCCCTCCTGCTTTTTCTAATTGAGTCGGATGAAAACCAGTGGTCCAGTTGGTCGACCAGAAACTATCTTTCACAAATAAAAAACCAACAACGATCAATCCGAATAAAGAGAAAAGTTTTACAGACGTAAATATGGTTTGCAGGGTTTTTCCTTCTTTGATTCCTTTCGTATTGGTATAGGTGAGAAACATAATCATGGCCATTGCCAAAATTTGTGCAGCGGAAATATGCAATCCGAAAATATCTGCTACCATGCGATCTTCTCCGACAGCAGGAATCAGATATGCGGTAAAACGACTAAAAGCAACGCCGACAGCCGCAATTGTCGCCGTTTGAATTACCATAAACGAACTCCATCCGTAAAGAAAGCCGGCGAGCGGGTTGTAGGCTTCCCTGAGAAAAACGTACTGGCCTCCTGCACGCGGAAACATACCACTCATTTCCCCATAACTCACCGCCGCAATTACCGTCATAAATCCGGTGATTACCCAAACCAATACCAGCCATCCCGCACTTCCCACATGTCTGAGGATGTCTGTACTTACAATAAAAATTCCGGAACCGATCATTGAGCCCGCCACAATCATGGTGGCATCTGTTAGGGAGAGAGAAGACTTGAACGCAGTCACTTTTTCACTCATACAAATTTATTGGATTGGCTATGGTTTAGAGGCGGAAAAATAATTCAATTATTTATAAAACATTCTGGTTTTTGTTAAGAATGGTTTTTCAGACTAATTCAATGGATAGTAAAACATCCGGCTTTATTTATAAAATGTTTGTTATAGTCAACCTGTTTTGGTATAACTCAATATTTTTTCAAAAAATTAAAAACCAATTTTACCGTAAATTATAAAACAGATTTCAATTCGGTTTTAAAAAGAAAAATAGCCTTAAACTGCCACCCGGATTGGTTATTTGGTTTCTTTTTTGAACTCAGCATTGAGGCCATCAACTACCTGGGTAGTTATATTCAATGCAGAATCTTTGAAAAACATAAAACCCGGTTCGTAAGAAAAGATATAGGAATATTTATGGTCTTTATTAAAGTCTTTCAGAAAAGATTCAATCCTCGAAATAATCTGTTCCTTCATTTTTGAATTATAATCAAATAATTCATTGTCCAGGTTTTGTTTGCGCACCTGGAAATCCTGTTGCATTTTGTTGATCTCGTTCATGGCCATTTCCTGTTGCTGAGGAGTCATTGTGGTTGACTTCTGTTGCAATTCTGAAGCTCTTGCCTGAAACTTCTTTTGCAATGCCATAATTTCATTGTTGGCGCTGTTTGTCTTCTTGTCGACATCGGCTTTTATTTTCTGGTAAAAATCATATTTGCTCTGTAGTGAATCAAGATCGATGTAGGCAATTTCAGTACTGCCACCGGGAACAACTGCCGTTTGATTCGAAACAGGGGGAGCAGATACCGGAGAACTTTTGGCAGAGAAATGCAAATAATACAGATAACCAACAGCGAGAATTAAAAGGATATTAATTCCAAGCAGAACATTCTTCATAAAAGGAAATTTTGGCCGGCAAGATAATTAAAAAGATACACGCTTAAAACCTGAAACCTTTTCTAGGCATTTTCCCGCTTCCCAAAAAAACGTTGCAGAGTAAAAATATCCTATACTGAATGATATTTAATGTAAGCTAAATACGCGCCCATCCCAGTCTGGCAAGCCATTGCTGCGGTATTCTGAAAATGGCCGGAGATTTTGAATATCTCTCCCTTTCAAGCTGGTGGATAGGGATTGCTTTGCCTTCTACCAATGCAAGGCGCAATTCCTTCATTAACTCATGAATTACTTCTTCGTCCGCCACTTCTGCCAGTTCGCAGGCTTTTAAAAAGTCGCGGTGCATTCCGAGGCTTTCCAAAACAGGAGGCACATCTTTGTATTCCGGATAAAGAGAGAACCTTTTTACAAAATACGTTGTTTCTCCGTTTACCTCCTTTGTGTACGCTTTGAAACTACTTTTCATCTTTTTGAGTTTTTAGGGTTTACAGATAATAACTACTCATTGCTGGGTGTTATCATTAAATCAAACTCAGTTATTCAAGGATATTCCGGATTTATTTCAGAGAACTATGTGGGGTATATCAAATGCAGTGCCAGTCAATCCACATAGTCAATTCCGTTGCTGAATCCGGGAATTCACTGGTGTTTCATGGAATTAAGAATAATAAAATCAAAGGAGATTGGGGATTAGATCGTAATGGCAAAATCAAATGTAAAAATATACATTGCCCTTTTATAAAGCAAGGCCATTAACATAAAACTTATTCACAAGAATAAAGGGTCATAAAATATTAATCTTCAACAGATAATTTAATTTCAACTTAAATATCCCCCGGAAAAGGAACAAAAAAAATACAAATAATAATAACATCAGCTTATAAAACAGAATTCATGACTATTCATTCTCTAATGTAAATTTGGCACTGTCAAAAATGAAAACCAATCCAACCTTTTAAATATGCGGCTATTTGGATTTATCTTATTGATATCTTTTCCGGCGCTATTGCCTGAGAACACTTTTGCACAGAAAAAAACCCTGTTTAAACCTCCTGTCGTTTTCACTTCAATTGGAATCCGTACAAACGGAGACAGTGTAAAGGTTGAGGAAGGCGTGCAATTGGCGGGCTTACCATTGAAAGTAAAAGATAAGGCCGGAAATGCATATGAAATTGCCAATTACCGGTTTTTGTACCGGCAAAAGGGATACGTTGAAAATCCGGAAAATGGAAAGATTGAAGTTGTATATACCAATGCCGCTTCCAGATTTGACCACACTCCACTGCCGAAAGTCTGGAAAGAAAACATCGCAAGGCAACTGCAAAAAGGAGAAGAATTTTCCTTCTTCGAAATTTTGGTAAAAGACAAACAGGGAAGATTGTTTTATGCTCCCGACCTGCATTTATACATTGACTGAATATGGAAATCAGAAAAGCAACCATTGAGGATATTCCGGCCATTATAAAAATTGCACGGATAACATGGCCTGTTGCTTATAAAAATATCCTGTCTGAAGAACAATTGAAATACATGCTGGATAAATTTTACGATCCGGAAGAATTAAAAAATCAAATTGAAACAGGTCAGTATTTTATTCTTGCATTTGATGAAAACAATGTCACAGCAGGCTTCGCATCCTTTGGAAAATCAGAAGACACTCCCGGCACTTTTCATCTTCACAAACTTTATGTGCTTCCCGAATTTCAAAAATTACATGCAGGAAGAATGTTATTGGATTATGCAATTGAAGAAACACGCAGACTTGGCGTTCAGGAAATTAATCTAAACGTAAACCGGTTTAATAATGCACGATATTTCTATGAAAAACTCGGATTCAAAATCGTACGCACAGTTGACAATCCGATAGGAAACGGATACTTCATGAACGATTTTATTATGACTAAAAAACTCGTTTGAAATTATTTTGAATTTCTTCTCTCCCGCCGGGTTTCCAAAGAATGGACACTCAGATTAACCATAAAGCCAATAAAAGCAGCCAGTGAATTCAGGTAAACCATTATCATAATTACCATCACACTTCCAATTGACCCGTACAGAATATTATAACTTCCGAAGTTGTTTACAAAAAAACTAAATCCGACTGTAACGATAATACTCAATGCCGTGGCAACAACTGCTCCCGGACTAAATAGTCTCCATCTTTTGGTAGTGGAAGGTGCATATCTGTAAATAAAACCGAAGGAAAAAAAAATAAGCAGGCCAATAGCAATCCACCTGGCTACCAGAATCAGAGAGGTAACAGAATCGTTGTGGACACCCATCCACCTCAGAATTTTTGTTTGAAGGAAAAGAAGCAACAGCGTACCCAATAACAGCCCAAACAACATTAAAGTGAGGCCAACCGCTTTCATTCTTTGTTTGATTCCTTTGAGCGTTCGAAAACCGATATAATCCTTCCTGTTAAATGACCGCATCAGGCCCATCACACCATTGCTGGCAAAAAACAGAGAAAGGATAACAGTGAAAGACATGATCCCGATCTTGGAACCATCAATAAAACTGTCGACAAAACTGATCAGTTGCCTGTTGTAAACCTGAGAAGGTATGATGTCGCGGATTAGCGCATGCAATTGTAACCTGATGCCCCGCTTAGAAAAAAACGGAAGGTTTGGGATAAGGGTAAAAATAAAAAGACATGTCGGAGGGAGGGACATGATAAAATTATAAGAAATAGCAGCCGCCCTTTCATAAAATCCCTGCATGTCAAAATTGTGGCGGATGAATTGCACGATATCGAAAACAGACTGGCCCTGAAAACCTGGTGGTTTCCACTTTCGGCTCCAGCGGTTAAAATTTTGAAACGCAGGAATATTTTTTCTTACGGTCTTTTTATTCAATATCTGATTTCTGTTGTTGCATTTTTTCTAAACTGTCAAGTGCTTTTTGATAGGCCTTCGCATTTGTAAGGTGTTCAGCATAAGTCTCAGAAAAATTGGAATACCCGCTAAAATCAGGCTTCGCAACAAAATACAAAAAATTTGTTTGAGGTGCGTTCAAAACTGCATCTATCGTCTTGATCGAAGGGGTACAAATAGGTCCGGGAGGAAGCCCCGGATTCCGATAGGTATTAAATGGGGACGATACCCCCAGAAGATTGTGATAGATTCTTTTGATGGAAAAATCCTTCACTGCAAATTTGATTGTCGGATCAGCCGCCAGTGGCATTCCTTTTTTCAAACGGTTAATATAAACGCTCGCAATCTTGCCTTTGTCATTGTCTTTATTGGTTTCTTCTTCTACGATACTGGCCAACGTATAAACCTGTTCAGGAGTAAGGTTATGTTCTGACGCCAGTTTTAATCTTGCGTCATTCCAAAACTTTTCCTTCTCCCTGATAAATTTCTCAAATACTTTATTCATGCTCGCTGTCCAAAAATACGTGTAGGTATCCGGAAAAACATCTGTCAGAACCGTGTTTGTATCTACCTTAAATTTCTTCAGCGAATCATTGTTATTCAGAAATTCCAAAGCACGCAAAGAGTCAATCTCAAGATATCGGCCTATTTTTCCGGCAAGGTCCTCTTTCGTCCGGATCTTGGTAATTACCAAATTCACAGATTCCTGTCTTCCGGAACGCAAATTTCGTACGAGGCGGTAAATACTCATACCGTTGCCGACTTTGTACTTTCCCGGTTTTACATTTTCAGGCAGTTTGGCATAACCGGCAAGTTTATCAAAAACATAAAATGAACTGATCAGTTCATTTTTTTTCAGGCTGTCTTTTAATTGGGCAAAAGTGGCATGGGAAGGAATATACAGAAACTTGTGTTTCGGATTATTTACGGCAGGGCCGAACACCTTCCAAAGTATCAAACCCGCAGCAATGACTATTAAAATAATCAAATAACTGATTGCTCTTCTCATACAAATGAATTCTAAAATATCAAATCAAATTCAAAAGCCAAATTTTATTTTATGATGGTTTACCAGACGGTTAAAATCACTGATATTAAAAAACCCTGCAGTTTTCAAAGCAGGGTAAAGATTTATGGTCAATTAATTGAACTTCTATTGGGCAGGCGGCGGCAGCGGTTGAGATGGCTGGGGTGTTGTGGACTGCTGAGAGGGAGCTGCCGGCAACTGCTGGGTATTGCCCTGAGGAGCCAGAGGCTGGCCAACCGGGGCTTCCTGAAAAATCTGCTGGCTTGAATTCGGGCCCGCCGATTTTGGAATAAACAAAGTAGATGTTATACTGAGAAAAGCAATAATCCCGGCAAAAATCCAGGTTCCTTTTTCAAGTACATCATTGGTCTGGCGTACTCCCATAAACTGGTTTCCAATGCTTCCAAGAGATGAGGTGAGTCCCCCACCTTTTGGGTTCTGAATTAAAACAATAACTCCCAATGCAATGGAAGAAATAAATATCAGTGCTCCAAAGATCCACAACATATATTAATCGTTTATAAGGCTTTCAATTTTGGCGGCAAAGTACGCACTTTTGGACGGATTCATCAAACTTAATTTCCTGTATATTTCAACCGCTTTATCCTTTCTGTTTTGTTTAACAAGAACCTCAGCCATGGCTTCTGTAAGAATGCCTTCCTCTCTGTTGCTTACCTCTGATTCATTTCTGATGATCCGCTCCACGGCCTCATCCTGTTCAGGTAATTTTCCATGCAATCTCTTCATGCTTTTTAACCAGCCGGTGAAACTTTTGACCTGTTGAGCCAACTTATCTTCTTTGAAATCATCTTCATTCATTTTAATTCCCTGAGATGCAAAATAATCTACCGTATGCAAGGGTTCAAAGGGCAATGAAACTTCCTTCTCCTTTTTTATATCTACTTCATTTTCCGGATTGACAAATTCTTCAGATGGTTCTTCTATTTCTTCCTTTTCAATTTCTTCAACCGGAGCTGGTTGGTTTTCATCCTGCTGCTCTGTTTCTTCCTCAGAACTTAAAGATGAAAGTGTAATATTTTCAGTAATCATTTTTTCATCAGCAGAAACTGAGGCCTGTGTAGATTCCAAAACGGGAGGATGCTCTTCTTCAGCAATCTCATTGATTTCAGGTTTCGCAGGCTTTTCTTCCTCTTTTGAATCCTGATCCGTAATATTTTCTTCCTGAATTATTTCAGGAATCGAATCGGACAAAGGTTCTTTTTCTGAAACCGGTTCCTCATCGGCTATTTCCTTTTCAACAATTTCTTTTAAAGAATCATCAACCTCTCCTCCTCTTTCTAAATAAGTCAATACAAATTCGTACCATGGGAAGTTTCCAGTATAAAAAGCAAGTTGTTGTTTCAGATTTTCTGCATCAGGATGATTTTCCTGTATTTTCTTTTTAAGAAGTAATAATCTGGCGAGGCTGCTGGCGGGCGCATTTTGGACTATTTCCTCAATGTCTCCATCTTTTTCTGAAAGGGATTTCAGCAATTCTTCTATGTCGCTTGATGTCGCTTTCATTATAAACCCAATTACCAGTTAGAAAATATTCTGTTAAAGATAGCATCCGAAACGTTCTTGACGATCTTATCCCCCAATTGTTGTTCTGCCTGCTGCAGAGTCAGATCAGCATTGAAATCGTAATTACTTGTAAGATCTGCTTCAAAATTTTTCTTTGCATCCTGGGAATCCTTAAAATCCAGATGGAAGGTCACATTCAACCGGTTGGTACCTGCCTGTTGGTTGGCCACACCACTGGTGGTCACCGAATAATCAGAAACATAACCACTGATATCATAATCACCCATTTCACCGGTAACTTCTCTTAACCTGGTCAGGCTAATCACTTTCTGCCTCATCTGCTCGGTCAGTTGTGGGGCAAATTGCGGATTTACATATCTGGCCCTGTTATCAAATGCATTCAGACTGAAAGTTTTTATTTCAGGCGGGATGGGAGATACATCTTTGAAACTGTATTTGCAGGTAGCAAATACCATCGTGGAAAATACCACTAAAATGACCGGATAAAAGAGAAACTTATTTTTCAAAGTATTCATTTTAATTACGTCTATTCATTAATGTTATACTCCTTCAGTTTCCGGTAAAGGGTTCTCTCACTGATTCCAAGTTCACTCGAAGCCTCTCTCCTTTTTCCTTTATGTTTCCGGAGTGCTTTAACGATCAAATCCTTTTCAGCATCCATGATATTCAGGGATTCTTCCACCACTTGTGGCTCAACGATTTTATTTTCTCCCTCATGAGTCTGACCAGGGTTCTGAATTACGAATGGCTTGGGAGTTGTCAATACCGGTTGAGGTTCAGGATATGCAAATGCCGGTTGATTATCGAAGGCTTTCTTTCTGTCTGCGAGTTCAGGATTTTGCAATATTTCAAAAAACATTTTTTTCAAATCTGTTACATCTTTCTTTACATCAAAAAATAATTTGTAAAGAATCTCCCTTTCATTGGCAAATTCATATCCTGAATTATTATTTGCAAGAACCGGTAAAAAGTTGGCCTTTACTTCCGGCAATAACTTTTTCAGGATTTCAGCATTTACCTCTTGTCCCCTTGCCAACACAGAAACCTGTTCTGCTACATTTTTCAACTGTCTTACATTTCCGGGCCACGGATATTCTTCCAAAACTTTCCAGGCATCATCGGTCAACTGCAAAGGTTCAGAACGGTAACGATCAGAAAAATCAGAAGCAAATTTTCTAAACAGCAATGCAATGTCTTCTTTTCTGTCTCTCAAAGATGGTACCCTGATGGGAACCGTATTTAATCTGTAATACAAGTCTTCACGAAATCTGCCTGTATGAATAAAATCAAGTAAGTCTTTATTAGATGCGGCAATGATTCTGACATCTGTTTTCTGCACTTTGCTCGAACCCACCCTGATGTATTCTCCGGATTCAAGCACTCTCAAAAGCCTCGCCTGTGTGCCGAGTGGCAATTCCGCAATTTCATCCAGGAAAATCGTACCTCCGTTTACCGTTTCAAAATATCCTTTCCTGCTATCCACAGCTCCGGTAAAAGATCCTTTTTCATGTCCGAACAATTCCGAGTCAATTGTTCCCTCAGGTATGGCTCCACAGTTGACGGCTATGAACTGATTGTGTTTTCTTGAAGAGAGCGAATGGATAATATGGGAAAAAACTTCCTTACCCACTCCGCTTTCACCGCTGATCAATACGCTCAGGTCGGTGTTGGCTACCTGAACGGCCACATCGAGCGCATAATTCAATACCGGTGAATTTCCTATAATTCCGAATCTGTTTTTTATTGCCTGCTTATCCATTTGTATTCACTTTCTTTTTTAAACTGCCATTGCTTTTTCCTTGTGCACAACCTTTCCTATCAAAGTTCCGGCTGTACAATCTGTAATCAATACATCTGCGTAATCTCCTTTTTGTATGATTCCGTCTTTTTCAAAAACCACCATTTTATTACTGTCGCATCTGCCTGCCCATTGATTTTTATCTTTTCTCGAATTGGCCTCAACCAACACTCTCAATGTCCTACCCACTTCTTTCTGCATGCTCAACAGAGAATACTTACGGTTCTTTTCGATTACTTCAGAGAGCCTACTCTTCTTTACTTCAAGAGGTACATCATCCTCAAACCTGCGTGCAGCAAGTGTTCCGGGCCTTTCACTGTAATAATACATATAAGCCAGATCGTATTTGCAATAATCAAATAAACTCAATGTCTCCTGATGGTCTTCTTCTGTTTCGGTACAAAATCCGGAAATGGTATCTGTGCTCAACCCGCAATCAGGAATGATTTCTCTGATTCTGTCCACTTTGGAAATATACCATTCACGGGTGTAAGTTCTGTTCATCAGTTGAAGTAATCGTGTGCTCCCGCTCTGAACCGGCAGATGGATATAGTTGCAAATATTATCGTACTTGCGAATTGTAAACAATACCTCATCTGTAATATCCTTCGGATGCGAAGTTGAAAATCTCACCCTTAGCAAAGGAGAAATCAAAGCCACTTTTTCCAGCAGATTTGCAAAAGAAACAGTTTTGTTGATTGCAGCATCATACCATTGGTAGCTGTCCACATTCTGGCCGAGAAGTGTTACCTCTCTATATCCATTTTCAAACAGTTCGGTACACTCACGAATCACGGAATCTGCGTCGCGGCTGCGTTCTCTTCCACGTGTAAACGGAACCACACAAAAACTGCACATATTATTGCAACCTCTCATTATACTCACAAAGGCTGTGACACCATTGCTGTTGAGCCGGATGGGAGAAATATCGCCATACGTTTCTTCTCTGCTCAACAATACATCCACACCCTTTTGACCGCTTTCTGCTTCTTTAATTAGTGTGGGAAGGCTCCGGTATGCATCGGGCCCAACCACAATATCCACGAGCTTCTCTTCCTCCAGGAACTTCGATTTCAGCCGTTCTGCCATACAACCCAGTACACCGATGAGGAGACCTGGTTTGGTCTTTTTAAGCTTTCTGAATTCGGTCAATCTTTTTCTGACTGTAGTTTCTGCTTTTTCCCTGACCGCACAGGTGTTGATAAATATTAAATCTGCATGGGTAAAATCCTGTGTAATTCCCATCCCCTCTTTCCGGAGAATGGAGGCAACAACTTCACTGTCGGCAAAGTTCATGGCACATCCATAACTTTCTATGTAAAAATATTTGGAAACATGGGCATTGGGTTCACTTTGCCCCTTCAGGGCTTCTCCCTGCCTGCTTTCGTCGTGAAATTTAGTAGGTTGCATATCAATCATCAGACAACAAAATTTAGGGAAGCGCAAATATAGCTAATTGTAATGACCGGATGTCTTATTGTCAGGTGTCGGAATTCAGAAGGAAAAGCAAAAAATTGAGGTGATGAGGGCTGAATTATTCTTTCGGCATTGGAAGCAAAAAATATTTGGCGGCAACCGTTAATAATGCTTCGGTTAAAACCTATTCACGTATAAATCTTTGCATGGGTAACAAAAGAATTTTCCAAATTTTGATAAACCATTTTCATTTCACTCCTACTCCTCAAACGAAAGTATTAACATAGATACAACGGCCAAAATCATTCCGATGATTACAATATAATGGGGAACCACCTGATAAAGAATCAGAGATATGATAACAGTCAATACCGGAGCTGCTGCATTGGTAAGCGGACTTACCACAATGGCTCTCCCGTACCTGAATGCATAAACAAGTGTGAGTGCACCGATAGAATTGAGAATTTGTATCCCAAAAGCCGAGAACGGGCCTTTCAATCCCCAATTGATGGGTTGAGAAAAATCTGTCATCCACAACGCAAGCGGGGCAAGGAACAAACCGCTTAGCATCATGTAAAAGAAAATACTTTCGGCATTCATGGTTTTGTTGGCAAACCGCATAAAATAAGCCTGAACACCCCAGGCAAAAAATACTATCAGTGCATAAATCAACCAGAGAAATCCCGATTCCGTTCCCTGCCCACTCTGATAAGAAAGAAAGGGAATCGCTGCCAATGCAAGTAAAATTCCCAACCAACCCCTGAACGAAGCCTTTTCTTTTAAGAATAAAACCGAAAGTAAAATAGTAATTACGGGAGAAAGCGAGATAATCGGAAAAATCAAATACGCCGGTCCGTGCGCAATGGCTCCGGTAAACAAAATCAATTGCCCTCCTGCGCCGGTAATTCCGATCAACAAACCAAAGAAAATTGATTTTTTGCCTTTATCCAATTTCCATCCGATTTGCTTAAGTGCAATGATAGCCGGAATAATCATCGTGATTGACCATACTACGTAAATCAAGGTTTCAGGAAATCCTGCTTTCTGTGGCTGATCAATCAATGCTCCCCATAAGCCCCAGAATATCGTTGTAACCAGCGCATAAAACAACCAACCTTTTTTCCTCCCTGTTTTTTGGGAAGGAATATTTCCAGTTGAATTCTCAGCTATTTCCAAGGAAGAAAAATTTAGTTGATTATGATTTTATCATTTCTTCACAGGCTTTGCAGCAATCATCAAAAACCCTCTGAAACTGACATTCAAAGACGGATTTGAACCTTTCACTTTTCCCAACGATACATTGTGAAAGTAATCAGTCACTGAATATTGCTTTGAAGGATCCAATCCTTTCAATTGAATTTTTCCATTGAAATTATCATTGTAAACTGCGTAATACACGACACCGTCTTTTTCTATGCAATGCGTTTCAGGATAATTATAACCAATGTCATACAAATCGCCGCGGTAAGTACCCTTGCTCAATTCCATCGTGTTGTATAAGCCAATCCATTTTTTATATAACTTTTCTTTTTCAGGGGTGAGCAACAAACTCTTTTCTTTGGCAGTTCCTATATCCGGCCAAACGAATTTGGTGCCGGGTACACCCCCCACTCCGATCTGCGAAGCAAAATCATCATTAATCAATTCTACATGGTCACCATAAAAGGCTGTATGTGGCATCAAAGCATGATAAACCAAAGCTCTCGTTCTGACCTGCCAACTGCTTTCAGGATCACTCGCCACAAATTGATTCATGTAAGGCATGATATAAAAATTGATAACCTCTCCACAGGGACAAAATTCGATAGCTGCCTTAGGATCAATATTTCTGGCAGTGGTAAAAATATCTTTGAAATAAACCGGCAATAGCTGATAAGATTGATTTGGATTTGAAATGTTGTGCCCGCCGGCATAATCGGGATAACACATATTTTGGTTTTGTCCATCCAGTTTCAATCCATCAAATCCCCAGTCTTTCAAAAACATTTCAACCGTACTCCTGGCAGTGGACAGAGCTACACTATCTGTGGGTGAAATCAAAAATGAATCCCACCAGGTGATGTATTGAGGAGAGCCATCTTTTTTTATCAGAAGTACATCAGGATGTTGTTTCAGAAAATTACTAACGGGTGAGACGGCAACCGGGTTCCACCAAAGCATGGCTTTTAATCCGTAAGAATGGATGCTGTCCACAAGCGCTTTCATATCGGCATCACCACCGGCAAATTTCTGCGGATTGGTATGCCAGTCGCCATAATGTTGTTGAAATCCATCGTCAATTCCAACCCACTTCATGCCCAATTCTTTTACCATCGGAAGTGTACGAATGATTTCCTGAACAGTAAAATCTCTTTCATATCCCCAGGCACACCACATCGGTTCATAAGATCCGTTTTCGGGCGGTGCAGGTTTTATTCCTTTGGTCTGCATGTAATCCGCGTAATTGCGCAGAACAGGGAAACAATCGCCCTTATGTACTCCTGCAAAAGTTCCGTATGTACTCAATGTTTCTCCCGGCATCAGCACTTTGTTATCCGGATAATCATAGCTTATGTGAATGTTTGCACCGTCAGCATACTGATCATAATTGACCGGAATTGAAATCAATCTCATCACACTATCTGTCAGCCCGATAGCAATTCCACCAGCATCCTTCCTCCACAAATCAACCACAGGAATTCCACCACCATAATCGGTGGCATTCATGCCCATATAATTTTTATGGTAAAGCCCGGGATTTACTTTCTGAATCCAATCTCTTCGATCGGCATGCGAGCTTCCCTGAAAACTCCAGAATCTGGTCGAATCATTTTGAGATGGAATGACATTGTAATTGTTGTTTACCCATTTTTCAACAGGCAGATCTTTTTTTCCTTTATTAATGTAGAAAACTTTGAAGTAAGCATTGCCCGGATAATTTTTGTAGGTAGAAATGCTGACAACTTTTTCCAACGGGTATCCTGCATAAGTTCCTTTCAAAGTCCATTCAGTGCCTTCTCCGGCTGCATCAATGATTTCTTTGTGAGTTGTTGAGGTCAGTTTAAAATCTTTGGCGGTAAAATATCGCGTAACAATATATTCAGATGAAGTGAATCCCGGCATCAGTGCATGCCGGGGCAGGGCAAGGTTTTCAATCTTCATCTGCATTTGTGTATTCATCAGAATCCGGAGGTTTCCACTGCTGATTTCCACATCACCTCCGGTCAAACGCCAGCCCATAGCAAAAATGGCAATAACGAAAAATAGAATGGTCTTTTTCATGTCAGGAATAATTTAATTTACTGAATTCACGATTTCGAGTTTTTTAGTAATCAGTTCTACCACAGCTTCTGTTGCCAACGGGAACACTTTTCTTAAATCAATCTCATCATTATCTCTCAATACCGTCTGAAGTTTTTTCATAAAAGCATTTTTCGTTTCAGTAGCCAGATTGATTTTACTTATTCCCAGACGAATGGCTTCGCGAATCTGGTCATCAGGAATTCCGCTGCTGCCGTGCAATACGAGCGCACAACTTACAGATTCCCTGATTTCCTTTAATCTGTCAAATCTAAGATGCGGTGTTTCTTTATAAAATCCGTGGGCATTTCCAATAGCTGCTGCCAAAGCATTAATTCCCGTTTCATCAACAAACCTTTTTGCATCCTCTGCGCGGGTGGGTTCTATCGATTGTTTCTGTCCGAGCTTTGCAATGTAACCAAGTTCGGCTTCCACATTCGCATGATAAGGTTCAGCCATCCTAACTACTTCTTTAGTTATTTTGATATTTTCTTCCAACGGTTTTTCGCTCGCATCAATCATGATGCTGTCAAAACCAGCATCCAGGCATTCCTGCACCAACCGGATACTGCTTCCATGATCAAAGTGAAGCCAGCCGGTTACACCAAAATCACCAAGCATGGCCCGGGCCATTGCCACTGCGGGTTTTACACCAAGATAATGGAGTGTGCCTTCACTTGTTTGAAGAATCAGATTACTCTTCGTCTTTTGCGCTGCAAGCAACAAGCCCTTCAATGTTTCGAAATTGTAAAAATTTGTTGCAAGCAACGCCGTACCACTGCGGGCACACTCCATTAGTTTTTCTTCACAGGTCATCTATAGAATAATTGAACTTTGTACAGGCAATATTTTTGAAATCTTTTTTTGAACTAAATGCTGCTGTGCCGCCATGCGCAGTTGTGTTTACAGCTCCACAAATGGCACCCAGCTCAAGGCATTTTTCAATGGTCTTATTTTTTAAAAATGCATGGATAAATCCGGCATTGAAACTATCCCCGGCTCCAATGGTATCCATTACCTTTCTGTTCAGAAAAGCAGGTTGCATGTAAAATTTTCCCCCGTCCCAGGCCAGGCATCCTTTTACACCATTTTTCACAACTATCGTATTGGAAAATTCTTTCAAAGAATTTATTCCAGACTTTGCATCTTTTTTTCCTGTAATGGCACGCATTTCATCAATATTCGGCAAAAAGATATCTGTATCGTTTAATAATTTTTTCCAATCGCAATCCCATTTTTCTTCCGGATCCCATTGCGTATCGAGCGACGTTGTCAAATGAAGTTTTTTAGCTCTTCTGAATAATTCAGCCACCCCATTCCTGAGAGATGACTGAAGGAAAACAGAACTCACATGCAGATGATCGTAATCTTTCAAGACCTGATCAGGCACATCCTTTTCCGTCAATTCCTGCATGGCCCCGGGATAGGTAACCATCGCTCTTTCATTTTTAAAACTAAAAGCTACGGTCAATCCCGTTTTCAAAGTCGGACTATAAATCAGTCTGTCAGTATTGACTTTTTTATTTTTCAGGCTTTCTTCAACCTGCTTCCCAAATTGATCCTTTCCTACTTTTCCCAAAAAAGTCACATCGGTTCCAAGTGTGGATAGATTACATGCGAAAATGGCTGAACTGCTTCCCATGACAAGATTCATTTTTTGTGCAATGATTTCCTTTTTTACTTCGGGAAACACAGCGAGTTCATCCAGAATCAGATCCAGGTTGAGTTCGCCAACCACCAGCACTTTTAATTTCCTGCCTGGTCTTTTCATGATACTTCGGTTACAGGATAAATGTGAACACCTTCTACCACTCTCGATATAGCGCCATTCAATGAGGGAGTATCGGGTTTCAAACCAAGCTTCAGACTTTTAAAGAAACCAAGTAGCTGAGCCGGAATAATAAAATTCAATAGTTGCAATTCTTCAGCAAGCGCCGTTTCAGTATCGTTGAAATTGATCTGGCAATCCAGGATATCCGTCTGAATGGGTTTCTGGCTGACACCCAAATGAAAAAGCGCTTTGGAACCTCTGCTCATATCGTTCAGCAAATCCATTTCATACCTATGTACATATTCGTCATTGCTGAAAAAATACACAACAAGTGTGTCTTCATGAATTACGGCTTTCGGCCCATGCCGAAATCCCATAAAGGTATCTGCTTTACAAATGATTTCCCCGTTTGTCAATTCCTGTAATTTCAGTGCGCCTTCAGAAGCTGTGCCATACAGGGATCCTGACCCAAGAAAAACAGCTCTTTTGAACGGTTTATCCGCAATGGATTTGACAGATGCAATCCCATTAGCCAGAAACTTTTCTCCCAATTCAAATGCAAGTTCAAGTTGAGAATTCAGGTTGGGAACTATTTTTTTAGTTGCAAGGATGGTAACCAGGCCACACAGTAACATGGAGGAATAACTTCCTGTCATCGCAAGGCTTTTGTCATTCGTGCTTTCAGGAAGAACAAATATTTTAACAGGATTGACAGAACGGTACTGAGCAAGGTCACCTTCAGCATCGCAGGTAAAAATCAGGTGGAAACATTTTTTACAATACCTGTCGGCAAGTTCCAATGCTGCTTTACTTTCCGGACTGTTGCCACTGCGTGCAAATGAAACAATGAGACAGGAATTATCAGAGTTGAAATAATATTCAGGGAAAGTGACAATTTCCGTGGTAGCCACAGCCTGTGATTGTTTCCTCAAATATTTAAATGATAATCCGGCCAGAGAATAGCCTATAAAAGAACTTGTACCGGCCCCGGTAAAAATAATACAATCCACTTCCTCCAATGATTTCCTTATAAAGGAGGAGAGGGAATCAAACTGTTGCGAAAATTTATCTGTTGTTTCTCTCCATACTGAGGGCTGTTGGTTAATTTCTGTTGCAGTCCTGAATCCTCCTCTTGTTATCAATTCTTCTTCAGAATATTTAAAAATATCCATAATCCGTTTTATTACTACCAAAGGTATTATAATTTTTAAAACTTGCATAATCTTTCATTCTCTTATTATTTTTGGAGGAATAAAGATTTAAATTGAAAACTTAATTAACTTTAAATCCTAAAAAGAAACTATGCCGAAAAGAAAAGGAAGAATGACGGTATCCCGCCGGCGGGCAATCATCGAACAGGTCAAAGAAAGTGGTGAAGTTCTGATAACGGACCTCAGCAAACAGTTTGCTGTAAGTGAGGTAACCATACGAAACGACCTGGAATATCTCGAAGGAAAAAAATTGGTTATGAGAGCCCGAGGAGGCGCCTTTAATGTGGAGAGTCACGTGGGAACGGATCAAAGTATTTTTGATAAAAACAAAATCCATTCTTCAGAAAAATCTGCCATCGGAAAAAAATCTGCTGAACTCATCACCGAAAATGATACCATAATCCTGGACAGCGGGACAACCACTGCAGAAATTGCCAAAAATCTTGGTGGGTTTCAACAGTTAACTGTTATAACAAATGCAATCAATATCATTAATATTATGATGGGATTGCCTAATATAAACCTGATAGTGCCCGGTGGCGTGCTCCGGCAAAATTCAATGAGCCTGAAAGGTCCATTGGCAGAGAAAAGTCTCACCAACTTCTTTGTTGACAAGGCTTTCATCAGTACTGATGGTTTTGATACCCGCCAGGGAATATTTACGCCAAACCTGGAAGAAGCATCTTTAAATATGGTCATGATCGCTGCTGCAAAGCATGTGATCTTAGTTACCGACAGCAGTAAATTCACACGCAAAAGTCTGGTGTTTATCTGCGGTCTGGAAAAAATTAAAACAGTGGTAACAGACGCGGGGATTCCTGAAGATGATCGCAAAAGGCTGGAAGATGCAGGTATCCAGGTTATCATAGCCTGAAAAAAATATCAGGCGATTATTGATTTTTTTCTGCAAAAGACGGTACCCTAAAACTGCCTCTTCTAAGAAAAAGTTCATTTACTTTTTTTAACCGGTCCATACAAATAAATGAGCTGTCAAAAAAAATTTCGGGATATTAAAAAATTTATCTTTTGGTGAAATCAAGAACTTCTTTTTTCATCTGGCTAAAAAAGTCATGACGACTTAATCTGGTATTAATTCACGGAAAAACAGCTTTTTAGAAACATTCGTATTCAACGAAAGTTTAGAAAATTTGAAAAAATAAAAAAAAGGTAAATAAGAATAAAAAGTTTTATTACCTTTATGTAAGTTTAAAATAGTTGTTTTTACGAAAATAAACGAAAGGATATAAAAGATCTTTGATAATAAATAAGGTTGTGGTGTTTTACTTACGGCTCTTAGGGAATTGCAGAGTATTGAAAAACCACACATAAGGATAACAAGTACCCGAACAAAATCTTCTTGCTTGAATTCCGATATTTCAATCAGAAATCTACATGAGAAGTTTGGTCCCGTGCTGTTGGGGGGCCCGGATAAATTGCCGCAACCTTTTTTGAAATCTATCTTATCAAAATCTTTCTTCCCGGAATTTAATTCGTAATCATGAGGGTAAGAAAAAATAAAATTATTACCACCCAGACTATGACCTTAATGAACCAGACTAAAATCAACTACGATCTTTTGCAATACGACAAAAGTACCAGACCGTTTTCCCAAACCTACAAAACCTTCATACCAATTAAGAATAATCACAGATGGAATTTCTATTCATCGTTTTCACACAATGAGGATCCTAAAATATTATTCAGAACAAACGTATATAATTCAACACTTTTTTTAATTCAGTTGTTGATACCCGGATTGGGGGCAACAGAAAACACCACACAGTTATCCATTTCCAAAACGAATAAGCAATGAAAAATAACCGCAGAAATTTTATAAAACTTTCGGGACTGACCGGGCTTGGATTATTGGGAAGCAATTTCGCCAATGGAGTACAGCGCATTCAGAAACAGAATGAAGTAATCAACTCCCCGGGGCACTCCGATAACCAGATTTTCAACATGTGCGGTTATGCAGCGCCTAAACTTGATGTAGTGAGAGCGGGTTTCATCGGACTGGGCATGAGAGGCCCGGAACACTTAAAAAATATGTCTTTGCTCGAAGGTGTAGAAATCAAAGCCCTTTGCGACATCCGCCCCCGGTTTGCAGAACAGGCTGGAAACAGTTTAAAAGGCACATCTCACAAACCTGATATTTATAGTGGTACAATGGATGCATGGAAGAAAATGTGTGACCGCAATGATATAGACCTCATCTTCATTGCCACCCCGTGGGACATGCACGCTCCGATGGCTGTGTATGCGATGGAGCACGGCAAACATGTCTGCATAGAAGTACCGGCAGCGATCACTTTGGATGAATGCTGGCAGCTTGTAGAAACGTCAGAAAAAACAAAGCAACATTGCATGATGATGGAAAATTGCTGCTATGATTTTTTTGAACTGCTTACACTCAATATGGCAAGGCAGGGATTTTTCGGAGAAATTGTTCATGGGGAAGGCGCCTATATCCACAACCTTCTCGATCTCAATTTCGACAAGAACGGTTATTGGGAAATGTGGCGACTGAGAGAAAACATCCATCGCAATGGAAATCTGTATCCTACACACGGACTGGGCCCTATATGTCAGATTATGGACATCAACCGCGGAGATAAACTGGTCTCTCTTGAATCAAGATCGGGCAAAGATTTTTTAATGGGACCAACTGCAAAAAAACTTGCATCTGCCGACAACTTTTTCGCACCTTATGCCGAAGCATCCTATCGTGGAAATATGAATGTCACCAATATCTCTACCCACAAAGGAAGAACCATCATGATCCAACATGATGTAACCTCACCCAATGTTTATTCAAGGATACACAGAATTACAGGTACCAAAGGCACAGCGCTCAAATATCCTCTACCTCCAAAAATTTCGAACGGAGGTGAAGACTGGATTTCTGATAAAGAAATGAAAGAGCTGGAAATTAAATACCAGCCACCAATCTTAAAGAAAGTGGGTGAACTCGCAAAAGAGGTTGGCGGACACGGAGGAATGGATTTTCTGATGGACTGGCGCACTGTTGATTGTCTGCGCAATGGATTACCACTGGATCAGGATGTGTATGATGCAGCGCTATGGAGTTCTGTATCTCCATTGAGTGAAGCTTCTGTGGCAAACAAATCGCGTACGGTGGAGATACCTGATTTTACACGTGGCTCGTGGAAGACAAACAATCCTGTGGATATCCTTCTTGAAAAAGGAGGCACCACAAAAACGAAACTTAAAAGTTAAACTAAGGGATTTAAAAAAGAAATAAACAACAGGCCGGAAAAATAATTCCGCCAGAATTTTTTAAACTATAAATATCGAAAAGTCACACACTCAAAAATTTTAAAGCTATGAGGATTAAATCATCGGGTATTTCAAAACTCTTATTCCTTTTGTCTGTTCCATTCTGGTTCCTGTGCAACAGTACGTATGCACAAAGCCAGACAGGTGAAGTCGTGGGCACGGTAATTGACAATAATGGAGCGCCCGTACCGCTGGCATCCGTAATGGCCAAAAACAATTCATCAGGATTCACAACCGGAACCACAACTGATTCTACGGGTCATTTTACATTCCGGAATCTTCCACTTGGCGGGCCTTATACTTTTACTATTACGGCCGTCAATTTTCTTGGGCAGGATTTGACCGGATATACCATTAAAAGCGGATCCCGTATTTCACTATCTGCCAGTTTAGAGCCATCGGTAGTTAATTTAAAGGAAGTGGTTGTAACAGGATACAGCCAGGCACGAAGAAGCGATTTGACAAGTGCCATTACCACGGTTTCGTCCAAAGAATTAAAAGATGTAACCACAGATGATATCGGAAGCATGCTACAGGGTAAAGTACCCGGCTTGCAGGTGGTTTCAGGATCCGGTGCACCAGGCATTGGAAGTGAAATCAGATTGAGAGGTGTATCTTCTGTCAATGCAAACCTCTCTCCTCTCTTTGTAGTGGATGGAATTATCGGAGGAGATTTTGATCCTAACGATGTTGAAACCATTTCGGTATTAAAAGATGCAGCAGCCACAGCCATTTACGGTTCTCAGGCAAATGGCGGAGTCATTGTAGTGACAACAAAACATGCAAGATCAAATAAAACACGTTTTGAATTCAAGGTATCCAATGGCTTGCGGACTCCTGATTTCGGAACGATGCAAATGATGAATTCTTCTCAGCTTTATGAATACCAAAAAGAATTTTACAGAGATTATATTCCGGGTGATACAGGAAATTCTTATAAAATTGATTTGATTAAATTTTACAACGAACGTCCGCTGACTTTGCTGAATCAGAATTTCGACTGGTTGCACACGATGTTTAAAACAGCTCCTCTTCAGAATTTCTATTTTTCAGCCGCAGGCAAAACAGATAAGGCAGATTACTACATTGGCCTTACTTATTATCATGAAAAAGGAACATTTGAGAATACTATGTTCAGGAGAATCAATGTCCGGGCTAATTCAACGTATCATTTTTCGCCCAAAGTCAGCGTGACGAATAATATCAACCTCAGCGCATCTCAGTCCAAGTCATACAACTACATGGATATTTATTATGCTTATTTGAATTTACCCTGGGACAATCCTTTTGATTCAACTGGCAAACCGATTTATGTGGACGGAGCTTCCACCTTCAAATGGTGGTCAAGAGATAAAATAAATCCACTTAACTCCATCGAACATTCTGATTATCCATCAAAGAGCCTGGATGTAAATTATGATCTTGTTCTCAATGTGGATGTAACAAAATGGCTTAACCTGAGCAGTTCAAACCGCCTGGCAGCAGCAACAAACCGGGGAACAACATTCGTAGATAAAGAAGCTGCCGGCCAGTATCACGGAACAGGATACCTCAATGATCAGGCCGCGTTTAATGCCGGGGTGATTACTACCAATCTCGCTAAGTTCAAATTTGATTTGGGTACCAAATCAAAACTGAGTGGCCTCGCCGGACAGGCATGGCAGTATGGTTGGAATGAATCGTTGGGTGGCCAGGGAAGAGGGCTTCCTCCCGGATTGAGGGTATTGGATGTTGTTTCCAACAATATCCTGGTAAACGGATCCAATGACAGAGGTTATATCCTCTCTTACCTGTCGCAGGTAAATTATAGTTTTGAAGATAAATATTTCTTGACCGGGTCGTACAGATATGATGGCTCATCCGCTTTCCCTCCGGGAAAACGCTGGGGTTCCTTCCCTTCTGTTTCCGCAGCATGGGTTATCAATAAAGAATCTTTCCTGGCTGATAAAACCAATATCGATTTATTGAGGATAAGAGGAAGCTGGGGAATTACAGGTACTCAGGATATCGGAGCTTCCAGATATCTCGGATTGTTTGATTTGAGTTACAAATACAATAACCAGACCGCAGCTTCACCTTCTCAATTACCAAGCCCTGATTTAACCTGGGAAAGCAAATACCAGACAGACATAGGTTTTGATTTGGGATTATTCAACAGAATCAACCTGACTGTGGATGTTTACAACAACAAAACAAAAAATCTTCTGTTGCAGGTGCCCGTACCTCTTTCCGTCGGAATGGAAAATCAATGGGAAAATGTGGGCAGGATCACCAACAAAGGATTGGAAATCGGGCTTAATACTGTTAACATCAGAAAAAGAAATTTTGAATGGTCAACCACTTTTAATATTTCGTTTAATTCCAATAAACTTTCAGGATTGCCAGCCGAAATCATTACGACAGGCCCATGGGAAATTTCCCAGATTTATCAGAACGGAGGTGACTTATATGAATTTTATATGCCGAAATGGTTGGGTGTAGATCCTCAGACAGGAGCACCTCTTTGGGAAAAATTAAGTTTTGATTCTACCGGCAAAATAATCGGCAGGGATAAGACCAGTGACTATGCATCTGCAACTCTTGAAACCGCAGGTTCCGCTCTTCCCACATTTCAGGGAAGTATTACAAGCCAGTGGAGATACAAAGGATGGATGCTGAGTGTGAATGCATTCTTCACTGGTGGCAACAAGGTTTACAGCAACAATCTTCGGTTTGTTATGAATGACGGACATGAACCTTATTACAACCAGATTGCCATCCCCGTAAACTATAATATCTGGTCAAAACCGGGTGATATTGCCACCAATCCAAGCCCGCAAAATGATGCAAATTCAAATCTGACATCGACAAGATTTCTTTTCAAAGGAGATTTCCTGAACATCAGAAACATTACATTGTCTTATGAGCTGCCACACAATGTTTTGAAAAGACTGGGAATGCAGGGGATCACGCTCTCTGCATCGGCAGACGATGTTTATACATTCACCAATTTCCTTGGTCAGGATCCGCAGGCTTCTATTACTCCTTCAACCTCAGGAACTCCCGGTGTAAGCGACTGGAAATATCCAAACAACAGACAATACATGTTCAACATTGATTTCAGATTTTGAACCATCATAAATAATAACTGATAAACTTTTTGAAATGAAAAATCTTAAAATATCACTTCCAGTCTTTTTGATGGCGATCATTATGGTTACCGGATGTGTAAAAGATGTACAAACAAGCAATGCCATTACAACCAATGACCTTGTTTCATCTGTTGACAACCTCCAAAGCGCTGTCAACGGAGGGTATTCTTTGTTCAAGGATCATCTGCCATTCAATGGTCAGACAGACGATAACCTGATGTATCTCCGGCAATATTTTCAGATGTCTGATTTTGCCAGCGATGACATTGTATGTGCACAGGTAACAGAAGATCCGCTTTTTCTAAGTTTTACACTCGGACACACTCCCACCCAAACCAATTCGCGTTACTTCTGGTTTATTTCCTATAAAATAATTTCCGGAATGAATACAGTAATTGAAGCATTGGAGAAACAAACTAACCTGGATCCTGCTTCCTCTCAACTTTTGGGAGAATGTTATTTCCTGAGAGCTTTTGCACATTTTAAATTATGCAATTTTTATGCAAGGCCTTATACCCAGGATCCTAACGGACCTGGTGTAATTCTAAGGCTTTCTGTAGCAGATTCCATCCAAAAACCAAGAGCTACGGTTAAAGAAGTTTACAATGCTGTGGTAGCAGATGCAGAGAAAGGTGCTTCATTGATGAATCAGCCGCGCGGCCCCATGTATGCATCCAAAGAAGCTGCCTGGGCATTGCTTTCAAGGGTATTTCTTTATGAAGACAATGAAGACAGCACCATTTATTATTCAACCAAAGTCATCAATTCGGGAAGGTTCAGTCTGATGACTTCCGACACCTACCCTTCTTTGTTTGCCAATGCAACCACTTCACCCGAAACCATTTTCTGCATCGCTTTTACACCTACTGAAGATTACGGAAAATTTGGTTCCATTGCTTCCATGATTTACTCAGATGGCAATTCAGGATGGGGAGAAGAATTTGCTTCTAAATCCATCCGCGATTTGATGGGAGAACATCCTGAAGATGTGAGAAACCAATTGATCGTCCCATTAGAAGATGCCGACGGAAACATCGTTACCAAAAACGGCATAGAAACCTATTACATCACTAAATTCTCCTTTCAGGGGGGAAGCCCTACTTTAAGCTCTCCCATTATTTTCAGGCTGGCCGAAATGTACCTCAACAGGGCCGAAGCCTATGCAAAGAAAAATGATGTGGCTGATGCTCTTGCCGATGTGGACGAAATAAGAAAGAACAGAGGATTGGGTGATGCTTTATACAATGGAACTGTGCCTCAGGGTATGTCTTTATTAGATGTAGTCTTACAGGAAAGACGTATAGAACTTGCTTTTGAAGGTCAAAGGGTTTTTGATGTTTATCGGAATAAACTTGATATGAACAGAAGTTACTGGGGATATCATTTACCAGGCCTCAAAGAAACAGATATTGATTTAAGCGTACAACCCACCGGTTATCCAAACGAAATTGTTAGTTGGCAAAATCCAAGGACGATTTATTACATACCTATTGATGAAATCAATACCAATAAACTTTGCACTCAAAATCCTTAATTCATAAAACAATAACCAACAATATTTAAATCAACCATTATGAAACATAACAAAATATTTTCCCTTCTGGGTTTTCTTGGGGCCCTGATGTTTTTATGGGGTTGTAAAAAAGCTGTCCAGGATCCTCATCCGGCAATCAGAGTAGATTACACTGTTACCATCGACGAATTTCAGGTCACTTTTACCAATACCACAGCAGGTGCCAAATCGTTTAAATGGGATTTCGGAGATGGCACAACATCTACAGAGACAAGCCCAACCCACACCTATGCCCGCAAAGGAAAATTTGTAGTTACTCTTTTTGCAACTGCCGCTAATGGAAAAGTGGAAGAAGGCTCCACCGTATTGCACATTTCAAAAACCTCACCGGTAAAACTTGATGATGGAACATTCAGCGATTGGGACAATGTGTCAACAGTTGTATGGACATCACAGGACCCCACCAATACCATCAAATTTGCCAAGTTCGATTATGACGCAACTTCTGTTTATTTCTATGTAGAATCGACTCGCACTTTGGCCGATGACGATATCCTGGATATCTATTTAGATGCTGACGGAGCATCTACTGGATACGACTTATCTGGCTATTTTCCCGGTGCAGGGATAGAGGCTTTAATTGAAGGACAATTGCTCGACCCTACAGCACCCTGGGGTGATCTTTACTACTACACAGGCGATGGTTCCAGTTGGAGTTGGAGTGCTGTATCCATTCCCGGAGCTTATGTAATCGGGACAAAGAAACAGGACGGCGCAATATTTAAATTTGAAGGAAAGTTTGATCGTACGAAAATTGCCAAAATGACCGGTAAAGCCATGAAGTTGGGTATAGTATTCACCAAAAATGATTGGAGCGCAGAGGTAGGCTATCTTCCCGATATCAATACCCCTCCAATCTTTATTGACATGAGTGAATAGAATAATTTTTGAATGCTGTAAGAAAATTCTGTTTAGAAAAGTAATGGTAATGGTACATAAAAACTCAATTGTTTTTAAAATATTACTATCAGCATTTTTGAGTGTATTCGGTATTTTACGAATCAGCCAATGCAGAAAAGTAACTGATCCCGTTCTCTTTCATTATCCACCGGCAGATACGGCTACATTCATTGCATCTGATGAAGATTTTCCAAATCCGGAAAGGGGATTTTTTACATACAGCGAAACGTATGCCGACGATTACCAACCTCTTGATCCAAATGAGTTAAAGACTGCGAGGACTGAACAACAGCAGGCTAATGGCGGCAACTTCAAAATTTACAGCACACTTGTTTATCGTTATTTTATTTTAAGAGGATTTAATGATAAACCGCTTAGCCAGGATTTGCTGGATAAAATAAATGCGGACTTTGGAATAGCACGGCAGGCCGGTGTGAAACTGATTATCAGATTTGCTTATACTACTGTAACCCATTCCGGTAATTGTCCGGATGTAACGGCATGCCCGCCATACGGCGATGCTCCTAAACAAATTGTGCTTGAGCATATCTCCCAATTAAAACCTGTCCTGCAATCGAACGCCGATGTGATCGCTGCTTTACAAATGGGGTTTATTGGGATCTGGGGTGAAAATTATTATACTGATTATTTCGGAGATGCTTCAGGCAATGGAAATGGGAAATATTTCGACAGCAACTGGAAAGACCGAATAGATGTATTAAGAGCAGAACTCGATGCATTACCCGCTGACAGAATGGTACAAGTAAGGTTTCCTCAAATGAAACAGAGGTATGTGTATGGTGTGGATGCACCAACAAACTCAGCTCCACTCACTGATGCTGAGGCATTTACCGGATCAGACAAAGCAAGAATCGGATTGCATGATGATTGTTTCATTTCAAGCGCTGACGATGTGGGTACCTATCAGAACTATGGTAATTCAAATACCGAACGGGGCGGCGGAACCGCTGATTTGAAATTGTATGCTCAGAAAGATAATTTTTATGTGGTAGTTGGGGGCGAAACCTGCAGCAATCTTTATACGCCCCAAAACAGTTGCGAAGCTGAAGGAGGAGGTGTTCAGACAGAGCTTAGCGCAATGCATTTCAGTTTTCTGAATAGCGCTTACGACAATGATTTGAATAATATGTGGCAGGATGGAGGTTGTATGGATAATATCAGGAAAAATCTTGGATATCGCCTCGTATTGATTGATGCAATTTTTCCTACGGCTGGCGGCACACCAGGTCATCAAATGCAGATACAGATCAATTTAAAAAATGTTGGATATGCTTCCCCGTTTAATCCGAGAGTGGCAAAACTGGTGATGAAAAATACAAGTACCGGCAAAGAATTTGTTTACCACCTTGCAACCAATGTTCAGAAATGGTTTCCCGGAAACGTAAGTATTAAGGAGATGGTACAAATCAATAGCGACATGCCATCGGGTAAATATGCATTGTTTTTGTTTCTCCCGGATCCCTACGAAAGCCTTGCAAACAGGCCTGAATATGCTGTCAGGTTTGCCAATCAGGATGTTTGGGATTCGACAACCGGGTACAATAATTTGAAATCCATCATTACCATCCACTAACGTCTTAGGAGAACTATCACCGGGAATATAAAAAAAATACGTTCCAAAAAGAATTATACAAAGCAAAAAAATCAGGGAAAGAAATTTCTATTAAGCCTTTGTCACAGGTTTCATCTCTCTGACAAATTTCCGTGCCAAAAGAAATAAAATAATGGTGACTACAGTTCTTGCACTCATGGCAACTAATGTTTGAGTATCATATGGGCGTCCTGAACTGATCCAAATGACAAATCCAATGAAGGTCAGAATTAAAATTATGAGTGCCAGCAATAATACAGGCGATGTGAATTTTCTTTTCATAAAAAATCCAAAGCCTGCAATAACGTATAAAAATCCACAAAGAAAATTTGCCCATAAAACGAATGAAACATAATGGGGATGGTCGGCCCGGAGTCCAAACAAATCGAGAATAACCGAGCCTCCTTCGAAAATGGTGGTCAGTCCGAACAAAAGTGAAATGGCACCTGCAATCTTTATATAAATACTTTTCATAAAAATTTTATTCTGTTACTTACTAACTGAATAATTCCTGGCAGCTAATTTCTCAAGATTGTAAAGTTCAGGACTTATCATTATTGAGAATTTACCAGTTAAGAAATAAAATAGATTCTGCTGTTTCAGATTATTTTCTTCTTCACGAGTTTTACTTCTGTGACCGGACTAAAAAGAAAATACCTGTGAGTGGATTCGTCTCTGGCCAGGATCCTGATCCTCTTTTTCCCCATTTTTTTAAATAGCAATCCATTCTTTGTTTTGAAATAACTCTCCTCGGGAAGTTCTTCCAGAAGGAAATGATCTGGTTTGGGAGAATCATATTTTCTCAATACCCTGACCAAAGAAGTTTCTGCACAGGAAGATGCGGCGGGGTTTTCCAATGTTCTCAACAGCTCATCCCTGATGTCTCTTGGAAAAAGTTGTTGGGTGAGAAAATTAGAAAGAATTTTTTTGTATTCACATTTCCACTGTGTACCATGTGCGGGGATGCGCGGGCCAAACCTGTCAAAAGCCATCATGTGGCCAAGTTCATGCAATAATGTAATCAGGAATGCATACCTGTTCAGGTTTCCATTGATACTGATCCGATGGTTTTTACCTGTATAACCGCCCTGATAATTTCCGAGCACCGAACTTCGTTCACGCGTAACCGTTAGTTCCACTTTATACTTGCTCAGATATCTTTCTACGTAGATGTATGCGCCCCTGGGTAAGTAAGTATTCAAAACATGCAACGGTACCTCTTGCTTTGCCATTCCTATTTTTTCTTTACCATTTTCATTAATTGAATTACTTCTACAGATGAGTATAAAACATAAATACCCATGGATATTAAAATGGCGGCTTTATTAACCTCCTTCTTAAATACCACAATAAAAATAAATAAAGCTCCAATAATCAACAACATTTTCAATAAAGCTGAAGAATAAACTCCCCTGACAAAAGCATTCGCATTGGGCGAGTGCAGGTGACGGCTTTGCAAAAACAGCCCTGCCAGACTTAAAACATATAATAACACATTGGCAATCAATAGAAAATCAACATCTGTCTCCTTGCTTTCAAGTTGCGTCCTGAACGAAAATAAAGCTGCCAGAATAACCACGAAGATGATTGTCACAGGTAAGAACTTTCTCATATTACTTTTTATTCGTCTCTATTATAATCTTAAAAATTAAACCAATAATAATCAATAAAGGTAGCAACCAGACAAATAAGGGAACTGAAAAATGTAACATTTTGTCAATTTTCAACCCAAGAAATAATCCCAGCCCAATTGCCACCACAAACTCGGCGCCCATCCCGGCATATTGCATCAATAGTTTTCTGGAATCCTTTTTTTTATCCTGTTGCATTCATTCCCATTTTGACAAATTAATCCTGTCGTTACAACAACTGTTGGACACTAAAATTAATTATTATTCTTTTTCAGCACATCCAAAAAACAAACAGGACAAATCAATTCATAATTCTTCCTTTTTAATCTAAAATACCGGTTAAAAATTCCGAAATAGACATGATTGGTTGCCTACGGCTCCAAAATAACCGCATTTTTAAAATATTTTTGTCAAAAGTCAGTTTAATATATTGCAGCAAATTCTCCGTATCCTTGCTATTTTAAAAATCTCCTGAATGACCCCAAAGACAGGCCATCTTATTTGTTTGATTTTACTCTTTACCCTTCCGGCATTGCGTTCGTTAGGGCAACTGGAAAAGATCACATTTGACCTGGCCAAAGAAAAGCCGCAAAAATTTGAAGAAAGGGTCCTCAAATCTGAAAAAACCGGCCAAAAGAAATTTTCACTTCTCCGCAAATTTTCGCAAAATACCGGGAGTCATTACAACTATTATTTCAATGCAAATAATAAAATCAACAGCATAATCGAACGTGCCAGAATAGCGCAAACAGACGATTATACAAGACTCCTTCCCTACTACAGCTATTCGCTTGATAATACATCTTCTCAAAAAAACGATCTGGATTCAGTACTCCAAAAAGCCACCGCGGGAATCCTTCTTCATGATTTACGGACAAACTGGGTGGACAATTTTTATATGCTCATCGGAAAAGCGTATTACCTGAGAAAAGATTTTGATTCCGCCTATATGGCTTTTCAGTTTATCAATTTCAATCTTTATCCAAAGAACAATAAAAATAAAGATGAACCGCTAATCATAGGAAGCAATGAAAACGGAGCTGCCGGTACTCTTTCCATTTCATCAAAAGAGGACAGGAATTTTTTCAAAAAAATCTTGTCTAAGCCTCCGAGCCGCAATGACGCCCTGGTTTGGCAGGCCCTCGCACTGACCCAGATGGGCAAATATGCGGAAGCATCGGGATTGATTAATACATTGAAAAACGACCCGGCATTTCCAAAAAGGCTCCAAATCCAATTAAATGAAGTGCAGGGATTCTGGTTCTATTCCCAAAATATGTATGACAGTGCCATTAATTATATCCAACTGGCATTACCAAATTCGTTAGATCTTCAGGACCGTGCAAGAAGAGAATTCATCCTGGGCCAGCTTTTCGAAATGAAGCCTGATGTGGATTCGTCTGCCTATTACTATACCAAAGCCATTCACCACACGACAAATCCTTTGCTTGATATTTACGCCAATCTGAATAAAGCCAAATTATTGAGAGATCAGAATCCGGATGAAATACAAAACAGCATTTCGCACCTGATGGCAATGTCCCGCAAAGACAAATACGATGGATACCGGCATATTATTTATTTAGCCGCAGGAGATCTGGCAATGGACATTCCGGATACGACTGAGGCGCTGATCCTTTATAACAAAAGCGCTGCTGCCAATAAAAATAATATCATTCTGAAAAATCAGGCTTTTCTGAAGCTCGCAGATATTAGTTACAGCAACCGTAAATACAAAGATGCTTACCGGTTTTACGACAGCCTTCAAACTACGGAAGACAGTACGCTGGACCGTGACAGAATTAATGAGAAGAAAGCCGGGCTTTTCCAGGTGGTAAAACAAATCAATATTATTGACCGCGAAGACAGCCTCCAGTCCATTGCAGCGATGACAACCGCCGACCGTGAAGCATACCTTAAAAAACTTTCCAAAAAATTACGGAAAGAGAGAGGTATAACTGATGATGATGGATCGGTGTTCGGAAATGCTTTTGATGCTTTCAATAAAAACAATACAAGCCTTGATATTTTTTCAGGCAATAACTCAAAAGGCGATTGGTACTTTTACAACAATGATTTGAAATCAAAAGGGTATAACACATTTATCCAACAATGGGGAAAAAGGCAAAACGTAGATAACTGGAGAAGGGTTTCAAATACCGGACTTGCTACTTCCATCAGGCAGGAAAATACCCACGATATGGGCACGCCGGACAGTGACCCAATGAACCCTTCAAAAAAGAGTTTGGCTCAGGAAAGCAATGCGGATCTGTCGGCGCCGGTTCAGGAAGACATTTCAGTAGATGGGCTCCGTGCGAATCTGCCACTGACCCAGCCTCTTCTCGACTCCTCCAATTCGAAAAAAGCCAAAGCGCTTTTTCAATTGGGCGAGAATTATCAAAATCTGTTGGAAGATTTCCCCGCAGCCATTTCAACTTTTGAAACTTCCTTGAATCTTTACCCGGACAGCCTTTACGAAGGCAAACTCTACCTGGATCTGGCAACGTGTTATAATCAATTGGGCAATAATGCCATGTCTGAAAAATACCGGAATTTATTAACCAACAGGTTTGCAAATTCTTCTTATGCAGACCGCGTGCTACATCCGGAGAAATTCATTGAACCTGCAAAAGATTCCGCAGCAGCAAACAGATATGATAAAATTTATACCAGTTTTATTGAGGGGAATTTCACACAGGCTATAACCGATAAAAAAGCGGCGGACAGCCTTTATGGAACAACTTACTGGAATCCCCAACTGCTCTATATTGAATCTGTTTATTATATCAAACAAAGGCAGGACAGTGATGCCATTGCAATTTTAAAACAAATACAAACCAAATATGCGGCTTCTCCAATGAGTGACAAAGCATCTGACCTCATCAGAGTACTCAGCAAGAGAGACAGCATTGAAAATTATCTGACCAATCTGAAAGTGGAAAGAGTAAAAGAAGATTCTCAAATCGTGGTTTTTGATGACACAAGGATCTTTGGCAACATTGGTCAAAGGCCTGTAAGGAATGACAGTAATTTATTACCGCGAAAAATAACTACCGTGAATGTTCCCGAACTGGCAGCAGATAAAAGAACACCTGCACCATTAAAGAATAAAGAATTTATTTTTGATCCATTGACTACCCAGAATGTAGTAATGATTTTGACCAAAGTGGATCCGGTGTATAGCAGCGAGGCAAGGAATGCATTTAACCGGTACAATCAACAGAACTTTTACAATCAAACTATTGCAGTCACCAAAGATACGCTGGATGCAGACCGGACAATGCTGGTCTTTCGTAATTTTATAAGCGCAGACGCAGCGATGAAATACCTCGAACGGATCAGACACGATGCACCTACAGAAATTTCATGGTTGCCGTCGAACAAATATGTATTCTATATAATTTCGGATGCCAATCTGGAATTATTAAAAGAAAATAAACAACTGGATAGCTATTTAAAATTGTTAAAAGAAAAATATCCGGACAAATTTTAATTAGTGTTGCAGTTATAATTTTATTCATCAATGAAGAGTTCTCAAAACAGGAAGAGTTCAAAAAACCAGACCACCAGGTCTGTAAAAATTTTATGGAGAGTCGTTTTTGGAGGAATGGGTTTTATCGCTTTATTATTCATCGCCGCTTTCGTCGGAGTATTCGGCAAATTGCCCTCTCTGCAACAATTGGAAAATCCGGATGCAGACCTTGCCACGGAAATTTATGCCGATGATGATACCACATTGATGGGAAAAATTTATGCAGAAAACAGGGTTTCGGTGGACTACAAGGATATTGCGCCGGGTGTAATCAATGCGCTGATATCAACAGAAGACGAAAGATTCTACAGTCATTCCGGAGTGGATGCAAGAAGCATTGCCAGAGCTGTATTTTCTCTCGGTTTAAAAGGCGGAGGAAGTACCATTACCCAACAACTTGCCAAAAATATCCTGGGCCAGGGAAAAGGGAACATGCTGAAAAGAGGGATAGATAAAATCAAGGAATGGATCGTAGCCATTAAACTGGAAAGAAATTTCACCAAGCAGGAAATACTTGCATTGTATTTAAACAGGGTAAGCTGGCTGAATATTTATGGGATTCGGAATGCCTCACTGGTTTATTTTCAAAAGGAACCGGCTCAACTCACAGTTGATGAATCAGCTCTTTTGATAGGAATGCTGAAAGGGCCAGGAGCCTATAATCCGATTACTCATCCCGAGGCTGCATTGGCAAGAAGAAATGTTGTCATTGATCAGATGGTGCGCAATGATGTGATTTCTCCATCCGCTGCTGATGCATTCAAAAAGAGAGATCTCGGTATCAGGTATAAAAGGATTACCGAAGAAACCGGTATTGCGCCTTATTTCCGATCTGTCCTCACAAAAAAATTGCAGGAATGGTGCAATACACACAAAGACCCAAAGACAGGGGAAAATTATGATTTGTACCGCGACGGATTAAAAATTTATACAACTATTAATCCGGTGATGCAGAAGTATGCAGAACAGGCCGTGATTCAACACATGGCTTTTATGCAAAAAACTTTTAACCGCCAGTTGGGCAAAAATGTCTGGGCAGGCCACGATGATATTTTGCAAAGAGCCATGCAGGCAAGTGACCGCTGGCGCAATATGAAAGACGACGGGATCAGCGACAGCGCCATCAAAGCTTCATTCTATGTGCCGGTTAAAATGAAAATTTTTGCATGGAATGCAAACCGGGAAACCGATACGACGATGACACCGATAGACAGCATCAAATATTTGAAACAAATGATGCAGACCGCTTTTTGTGCAATGGATCCCTCAACAGGAGAAATCAAAGCGTGGGTGGGAGGTATCGATTTCAAATGGTTTAAATATGATCATGTAACTGCCAACAGGCAAGTGGGTTCCACGTTTAAACCGTTGCTTTATACCCTGGCCATTACCGACGGTGGTATGACCCCTGAAACATATATCGGAGGAAAATCAATTACTCTTAACAACAAAACAATTTCCGGCGGCGGAGGTACAATGGCTTATTGCCTTGCCAAATCAATCAATGTGGCAGCTTATGACCTGATTCAAAGAATAGGGCCGCAACGCACAGTTGATTTTGCCCACCAGTGTGGAATCCAGAGTACCATTCCTGCTGTTCCTTCCATTGCATTGGGCTCGGCAGATATTCAGTTGATTGAAATGCTGAGATCATATACCATGTTCCCAAACAAAGGTTTTAATACCCAGCCTATCATGATCACGAGGATTGAAGATAAGAATGGAAATGTGCTGGAAACTTTTCAGCCAAAGGTGAAACAGGTGATCAGCGAAGCTGATGCATATACCATGTACAGAATGATGCAGGGAGTAGTGGACTTTGGTACAGGTCGTGCAATGCGTTCTGTTTATGGCATCCACAGTGAAATGGGTGGAAAAACCGGGACGACAAACGATAATACTGACGGATGGTTTATTGGTTATACACCTCAATTACTGGCGGGTGTTTGGGTTGGATGCGACGATCCCTTTTTACGCATCAAACAAACCAATGGAGGAAACCAGATGGCCATGCCGGAATTTGCGTATTTTCTGCAAAGGGTATATAATAATCCCAAACTCGGAATAGATCCAAAAGCTGAATTTGAAAAACCACCGCAATTGAATAACAATCCAATTTTTGCCGATCAGAATTTTTCACAGATACTTCAGGAGGGGTCGGGAACCAGCGATTTTAATGATGATGCAGGAAACGGAGATGCAAATGATTATGCTCCATCGAGCAATATTCCGGTAGAATCTGAATTCAATAATAACAAAACAGGCAAGCGCGCTGATTCCCTGAATAAGAATAAAGAAACCCCGGGAATCAAACAGAATCAGGAACCCAAAGCCATTATGCCAAAAAAGGACGAAGCATCAAAAACAAAAGTTCCGCGTAAAGAAAATGATTATTAAAAAAGGAAAAAATACTGTTTGAAATAAATAATCTTTTCATCTTTGCCCATTAAATTTATTTTTTAATGACAGGTCAGCATTAATTGAAATTATAAAACGACACATTGTTTCCCTGTCTAATTTTAAAATCTATGAAAAAGAATTTTCTGAAAGGAACTTTACTTGCAACTCTTCTTATCGTTTTTTCCGGAATTGTATGGGCATGGGGTAGTTGGGGACATAAGCATATCGATCGTGCAGCCGTATTTGCATTGCCCGAAAGCATGCGTTTTTTTTATTACAATCATATCGATTACATAACCGAAAGTTCGGTTATCCCTGATCTGCGCCGGCCATTGACCGGTGACCCGACAGAAGCACCAAAACATTTTCTGGATGTGGAAAATTTTGGAAACATCCCTCTCTCAGAATTTCCTAAAACACTTGCCGAAGCACAGGAAAAATATGGCAAAGATTTCCTGAAAAAAAATGGAACCCTGCCATGGAATATCGAAGATCTGATGGCCAAGCTGACCCGTGCTTTTAAATCTGGAAACAAGTCGGAAATTTTGTTTCTGTCTTCCGATATAGCGCATTACATCGGAGATGCCCATCAACCGTTGCACACTTCAAGTAATTACAATGGGCAGTTATCTGGCCAATTCGGAGTGCATTCTCTTTTCGAAAGTACAATACCTTCCATGTTTGGGAAGCATTATAATTTTCACACTTCTGCTCCTCAATACATTTCCAATATTTCTGATTATACATGGAAAATGATTGCACAATCGCATAATCTTTTGCCCGCACTTCTGAAAGCTGAAATGTCGGTGCGTGAAAAGTTTGATACTACAACCATGTATAAACGAAATGCGAACGGCCAGCGAATTATGTTTTATAAGGATCCCGTTTATTCGGATGCCTATGCAGCAGCTTTCAACAAAGCGTTAGGTAATATGGTGGAGGATCAGATCCGTTTATCGGTTTGGGATATTGACAATTACTGGTACACGGCCTGGGTAAATGCAGGGAAGCCGGACTTGTCAAAACTGGATGATCCCGATCTGACCAGAAAAAATAAAAAAGATTACAAAAAAGAATACAAAGCCTGGCAAAAAGGAAAACTTCTTTATATGAATGCAGATAAAGAATAATCCCTTTTCTTTCTTTGTACAAAAAAAGCGCCGTTAAAAAAACAACGCTTTGTGCAGGGATCTTTCAAAATTCAATCCTGAAAAAATCATTGCTGATTTGTAATGTTTCTAATTTAAGAATTATGCTTTTTCATAATTTCAATCTATAATTTTTGTTTTACATTAAACGAAACTAATTTCTTTTTTATGTGTGGAATTGTAGGATATATCGGACCCAGACAGGCCTACCCTATCATTATTACAGGATTAAAAAGGCAGGAATACAGAGGATACGACAGTACGGGGGTTGCCCTGATTGTTCAGGAAAAATTGCAGATCTATAAGAAAAAAGGGAAAGTACAAGAACTGGAAGATTCACTTCTCGGCAAACAACTTCAGTCCAACATCGGCATCGGCCATACGAGATGGGCAACACATGGCGAGCCCAACGATGTGAATGCCCATCCGCACAGAAGTTTCGGTGGCAAACTCGCCATGATCCATAATGGGATCATTGAAAACTTTGCACAACTGAAATCAGAGTTGATTAAAAAAGGCTATTCCTTCAAAAGTGAAACAGACACAGAGGTATTGCTGAACTTTATCGAAGACATTTATATCCACACCGGTTGCCCGTTGGAAGAAGCTCTGCGGATTGCATTGAAAAGAGTAAGCGGAGCATACGTAATTCTCATTCTGGATGAAGACCATCCCGACACCATTATCGCCGCACGCAAAGGAAGTCCGCTGGTAATAGGCATTGGAAAGAATGAACATTTTCTGGGATCTGATGCTACACCGATGGTTGAATACACTAAGGAAGTAGTTTATGTAAATGATTATGAAATTGCCATTGTAAAGCAGGATGAACTTATTTTAAAAAATCTCGGCAACGAAAAACAGCTTCCCTATGTAAACAAACTTGATATAGAACTCGCTGCCATTGAAAAATGCGGATATCCCCACTTCATGCTGAAGGAAATATTTGAACAACCTGTTACCATTTTTGACTGCCTGCGGGGCCGCCTGGATGCAGTACAGGGAAGGATCACGATGAGGGGTATAGATGAAAATCTGGAAAAACTGACAAATGCACCACGCTTTATTATTATCGCCTGTGGCACAAGTTGGCATGCCGGTCTGGTAGCAGAATATGTAATTGAAGAACTCTGCCGGATTCCGGTGGAAGTGGAATATGCTTCGGAATTCCGTTACCGGAATCCGGTTGTCAGAAACGGTGATGTTGTAATTGCCATTTCACAAAGTGGTGAAACAGCAGATACCTTGGTAGCCATTGAAAAAGCCAAAGAAAAAGGAGCCTTTATTTTAGGAATTGTAAATGTGGTAGGGTCATCAATTTCACGTGTTTCACATGCAGGCGCTTACACACATGCAGGTCCTGAAATTGGTGTAGCTTCTACAAAAGCATTCACTGCACAACTTTCTGTGCTAATGATGATAGCACTGAAGATAGCATTTGAAAAAAAATCAATTTCAAATGAAAAATACCTGGAGCTGCATCTCGAATTGCAAAGCGTGCCTGACAAAGTGGAAAGCGTTTTGAAGGATGCAGAAGCAATTAAAATTATTGCGAAGAAATATGCCCAATCAAACGATGCACTTTTTCTTGGACGCGGATATAGTTTCCCGATTGCACTTGAAGGCGCACTCAAACTGAAGGAAATTTCCTACATCCATGCAGAGGGTTATCCGGCAGCAGAAATGAAACATGGCCCCATCGCATTGGTTGATGATAAACTGCCGGTGGTATTCGTAGCTACCAAAGATGAACACTATTTGAAAATTGTCAGCAACATTCAGGAAGTAAAAGCTCGAAAAGGAAAAGTAATCGCAGTTGTCTGCGAAGGTGATGCTGCCATCCCTCAAATGGCCGATGACGTTATTTTTGTTCCCGAAGCCAATGAAATTATTGCCCCGCTGATTTCGGTTGTTCCACTTCAGCTCCTTGCTTATTTCATGGGTGTTGAACGGGGATGTGATGTGGACAAGCCCCGTAACCTGGCGAAATCTGTAACCGTTGAATAAGGAAATCGTTTCTATAACAATAATGAACAAACGAAATGAATAACATTACCAAACATCCCATCCATGAGCTCGGTTATAATTTCATTGGCAAGAACTATATTCCGAAAGGTAAAAACGAATACTACCTCAGAAACCAGCAGAATAAAACAAACTTTTACAGGCCGCTCAAGGTCTCTGAAATAGAAATCTTAATACGAAATGGAAATACCTCTGATGATTGGGGGAACATTTATGTATCGCAGGCTTTCGATCCTGCATTGGTAAAGAACACAAAGTTTTTTGGCCTTGTCAGAATTGGAAAATTAGAACCTTACTATCTCGAGTTTCACAACCTGCGTTTGCCGGTCGGCATTTACAACAGCACTATTATAAGTACCGATTTCGGAGACAATGTGTGTATCGAAAATGCAAATTACCTGAGCCATTACATCATCGGAAACGAAGTAATGATAGCCAACGTAAATGAACTTGCGACCACCAATTATTCCAAATTCGGGAATGGAATTTTGAAGGACGATGAAAAAGAAGACATCAGGATCAGAATAGAATTAAGAAATGAAAACGGAGGAAGGGCCGTGATCCCATTCAATGGAATGCTGCCGGGAGATGCTGCGATAGGAAGCGAATTTCCGGAGGACATCCTGTTGCAAAAAAAACTGACAGATATGACCTCCAAAATCATTTCAGAGAAAAGAGGGTTTTACGGAACCATCGGAGACAGATCAGTCATCAAAGATTGCCGGATAATCAAAGATGTAAAAATCGGATCAGATGCCTATATCAAGGGAGCTAATAAATTAAAAAATCTGACGATTAACAGCAATGAAGAAAGCCCTTCCCAGATTGGTGAGGGGTGTGAACTTGTCAATGGAATCGTAGATTACGGATGCCGCGCATTTTACGGAGTGAAGGCTGTGCGCTTTATCATGGATACTCATTCGCAACTGAAATACGGTGCACGTTTGATCAACTCTTATCTGGGAAGCAATTCAACCATTTCGTGCTGCGAAGTTTTAAATTCATTGATTTATCCCGGTCATGAACAGCATCATAATAATTCATTTTTGACTGCATCGCTTGTCATGGGTCAAAGCAATATTGCTGCAGGAGCTACCATCGGCAGCAACCACAACAGCCGTGGTGCAGACGGAGAAATCATTGCCGGACGCGGATTCTGGCCGGGATTGTGTGTAAGCCTGAAGCATAATTCAAAATTCGCATCCTTTACCATTATGGTCAAAGGAGATTATCCGTACGAATTAAACATCCCTATTCCATTTTGTTTGGTGAGCAATGATGTATCCGAAGACAGATTAATCCTTAACCCGGGATACTGGTTCCGGCACAATATGTACGCACTCGCACGCAACGCATGGAAATATCATCACCGCGATCAGAGAAAACATCCTGTCCAAAAGATTGAATTTGATTATTTGGCTCCTGATACGATAAACGAAATGTTTGAATCAATTCATCTGATAGAAAATATGGAAAGAGATGCAAGAGGAAATGCAGTTGCAAAAGATTTCGAAAACAGTGACAGGCCCTGCCTGATCGGGAAACCGGACGAATCGATCAAACTTTTTAAAGAGCTGATCGTTTATTACGGAGTAACCACACTCATACGATTTATCGACACAAAGAAAATAAAATCAGTTAACGAAATTAAAAAGCGTGTAAGGTCAAAAAATAAAAGAACGGAATGGTATAACTGGGGTGGGCAATTGGTCAGAAAGGAAGAAGGCCATCAATTGATAGAAAAAATTAAATCAGATAAAATCAAAGTCTGGGATAAAGTACACGATATTTATAAATCATGGGGAGAAAAATATAAACTTGAAAAGACTATTCACGCATTTGCTTCCCTACTCGAAATAAAAAATATCACCCCAAAAGAATTCAATAAAAAATTATTCACAGAATATTTGAATGAAGCCTTGCACACCCGCGAATGGATGACAAAAGGTATTTATGAATCGCGCAAGAAAGATTATACAAATCCATTCAGGAAAATGGTTTATCAAACCCCGGAACAGATGGAAATAGTAACCGGGAAATTAGACAAGAATTCTTTCATACAGCAGGAGTTAAAAGCCTCTGAAGAATTTAAAAAGACGGTTCTCAAAATCAGAAGAAACCTTTTAGAATAATTTGTAATAATCCCATTTTTATCTGGTCGGGCAATTGGAAAAATTTCCGGCGCCCTGCCTTGAAACAGTTGCACCCAACCGGAAAGAAAAGGTGAGTGCCGTTATATAATACCAGTCTTTGCTTTTGGATCCGCCACGTATGGTATTGGCAGGAGGATATGGAGCACCCGGTTTTAATTCATCACCCCGGTAGGCAAGTTCAACAGCAATTGGCCCGCGGGCCGAAAGAAGTTGTGATTCATCCACATAAGTGGTGCTAACATCATCCAAATAGTCAGTAAATAATTTCCGCAATCCCAGCTCCACTCCAACATTCAAATTATCAGTAAGCGACAGCTTCACTCCGAAGCCAAAAGGAATGGCCATCTGTGTCAGGCTATAAGGTTTCCTTCCCTGAATAAAACCTTCACCTTCGGTACTTAATGGTTTCAAAAAATATTTTGCACCCGTAGTATCATGAGTATAAGGATTAAAATGATACATAGCCAATCCCGCAAAAACATAGGGTGTGAGGGAACGGCTGTTTAACGGCGTAAAATAATATTGAATAGCACCCTGAGCTTCAAAAATAGAAGATGCAAAATTAAGGTTGCGAGATTTATTCCTGCCTAACTTGTCATCTGCCGAAACTTTGCCAAACAACAATTGAACCCTCCATGCAAAATGATCATTGATATTCGTTGTGATCCCAAGGCCACCGGCCAAATGGGATTGTTGAAAAGTATAACGCTTATCCTGAAAATCACCCTGGTAATTCATATCTCCCAAATAAACATCAACCCAGGTTTTTTGTGCAGCAACCGGATAAACACTACAAAACAAAAACAATAACAATAAATACCTCATCGGAAAGTTTGGACATTTACATTTTACTCAAAAACGATACCACTCGGGTTTTCGATATATTTTTTTGTAAAAAATTACAAAAAAGTTCACCACAAAACTAATTTGGCTTTTATATATTGCGCTCTAATTTAAATAAAATGCATCATTCCAGCTCTCTGTTAATTATTTGCTTTGTTTTACTTTTCACTTCATGTAAAAAAGATTCTGTACAACCTCCTGCACAGGGAACGTCAGGTTTTGTTGTTTTTAATCTGGCTCCGGATCAAAATAATCTATTAGTCGCTATTGACGGCCGATCCATGTCCGGAACGGCTTTGAAATATGCAACCTATTCCGGGAATTATATCAGCATTTTTAAAGGCTCGAGAGATGTAAATTCTTATGACCAGTTGACAAATCTGATTCTTGCAGATACAACAGTCGACTTCAGGGATAGTTCTTTTTATTCACTATTTTTTATCGGATTAAATGGTCATTATAAAAATTTTGTTGCAGAAGACAAACTTTCATCAATTCCTAAAAATACAGGAAACGCTTTTGTCAGATATTTATACGGGATTGCAGATTCTTCACATGCACACGTAACTATCGAAAAAGACGGCAACAAAATATTTGATGAGAATAATTCATTTGGTAATATTTCAGATTTTAAACCCATTGCGCCGGGAGATGTTTCTGTAAGTGTAAAAAGTGATGATAACACAATAAACACCCAAAGAACTCTGACTTTACAGTCAAATGGAGTTTATACAGTACTGCTTCAGGGATTTGCACAAACACTTGACACTACCCAGCAGATAAAAATCGGATATATCCAGAACAGCCTTGCACAATAAAAATAAGTAAAGGTGGAATTGGTAAAAAACCTCTTTCGGTAAAAAAGATTTTTTACCTCACATCTTTTTTGTTTCTCGCCGACAACCGTATCATTTTGAAATAGGGATCATGACTAATTGCTGGCCATCCTCCGCTAACAATCCGCACATTTTCCATACCTTCTTTTTTCAATAAAGAAGCTGCAGTCAAAGATGTTTCTCCATCTTCCCCATAAAAGTAAATGTTACTCTGTTCCTCCAAAGCGGCAATCTGAACTATATCCGCCAACTCATCCAACGGAAGCGATTTTGATTTCTGCAGATGTTCTTCTTCATATTCTTTCCAACTACGCAGATCAACCGGCAAAATTTTTTCGTCAAACCTCATGTCCATCAGAAATTCATCTGCCTCAACTTCAATAATCATATTTAGCCTGGGCGAATAAAATTCAACTTCTTTATCGTTCCATAGATAGAATCCTTTCAACTCAGGTTGCTGAATGCCATCAAAGAATGGTTCCAATTCATTAACCTTCCGGTGATCAGATGCAATAATTATGAGAGGGATATTTTTTGTAAAAAATTTTTTGAATCTTTTCTCAAAATTTTTGTCAACCGGCAAAAAAATGCTTCCGGCAATGAAACCGGAAGCAAATTCAGTTGTTCTTCTTGTGTCAAGAAGGTAATGTTCCTTTGATTGAAAATCCTTTAAATCCTGAAAGGTTAATTCAGTCATGTCGAATTATCCTACCAGATTATCAACAAAGTTCATAATATCTTCAATCCTGTCCTGATTGACAGTGTAGAAGATAAATTTTCCTTCGCGCACTGTGGAAACGACATCTGCTTTACGTAAAATAGCAAGATGTTGTGATGCCACGGATTGTTCCAGTCTCAGCTTTACGTACAGATCGGTAACAGAAATTCTCTTGTGTTCGTAAATGGTTCTGACAATGAGTTGCCTCAACTTATGGTTGACCGCTCTTAAGACAAGAGCAGCCTTCTTAATCTTCAGATAATCTGCTTCACTCAAAGGCCCTTCATTTTTCAATCCTGTTTCATTCATAACAGCCGGAGAAATGGCTGTAGGGTTCATGTGATTTTCCATTCGATTCGGTTATTTAGTAACCACAAATATACACTTAGTAGAAAAAAAATATTATTAAATATTTTACTAAAACATCGATCTATTATTTTTTGGGCGCAGTGGTATATGCTTCTTTTAAATAGTTTGGAGCTACCAATCCAGCATCGGTCAGCTCTCCCAGGCTAAATTTACGAAATGCAGAAATTCCAAACGATTGTACATTCACTTTCTGAATATCAAGCCATTGATAGTCAGGTTCGGTTAATATTTCCGGATTGATTCCCGAACCAAAGAAATACCTGTCTCCGTTCTGCAGATCAATTCCGTTCTTTAAATCAAACCAGCCTTCGGGTCTTATCTTTTCCATTTTTTCATTATAAAACCCTGCATAAAATTCCTGCATCCTCGCGTGGATCAAGGGGATATAAGTACCAGCCTTTCTGATTTTATCATAAGCGGTTGCGGCCAGTGCTTCAAGTGTACTGCAAACGATTATCGGTTTTTCCAAGGCATAACCAATTCCCTTGGCTGCAGAAAGCCCGACTCTGATTCCTGTATAACTGCCCGGCCCACTTGTAACAGCAACAGCATCAATATCACCAGGCACTAATTTTTCTTCATCAAAAAGTATCTTAATTGATTCGTGAAGAAAAGATCCGTGATCTTTTTGAATACTATTTTCTGCAACGCGTACAATCTGCTCATCATTTGTGATAGCTGTAAAAGCATCATTCAGTGTTGTATGTATCAACAACAATCTTTTCATTCTTCTATATTTTCCGGATTAAAGGAAGTTTTATACTTCGAATCTGTTTCTGACAACTTCGAAAGCAGATCATGGATTTTTTGATAACCGATCTTTTCAGCCCATTCAAATGGACCAAACGGATAATTTGTGGCAAGTTTCATCGCAATATTTATTTCATCTTTTGTGCTTACCTTTTCATTCAGGGCATAAAAAGCTTCATTGATTATTGCACCAATTACCTTAGCAGATATCAAACCCGGTTCATCCTTTACCACAATCAGTTTCCTCCCAAGCGCTTCGGCCACCCTTTCTGCATCAACTGAAATATTTCCGGCCACTTCCCAGACTTTTCTCTGTAAAAATCCTGCCCAGCCATTTATACGGAGTACATTTGCCGGTGCATTCAGGTCTTTAAGGATACCAATCACCTCATTGATAAAAACGGGATATTTAACCGGCAGTAAATTGAAATCAATATGCTTCTCATTCAAAAGAAAAAGGCCATCTAACGGAAAATTATCAGGGTAGTTGATGAAATTTTCCTGAAATATTATTTCATTCAAATTTTCAGGTAGTGCATTTTTTATTTCAGCCCCTTGTTGTGGGGAACCACAGATTAAGATCCGCATGATTTAATTTCCGCAAAATTAGGTTTGTTAAATGAATGATACTTTTGCAATAGAAATGAAATAAAATTTTGGGGTATGAACAAAGAAATTATCAACAGTAAGAATGCGCCTGCACCGATTGGTCCGTATAGCCAGGCAGTGAAAACGGGAAATCTGCTTTTCCTGTCGGGCCAGATACCCATAGATCCGGCCACAGGCAACCTGAAAATGGGAAATATTGAAGAGGAAACCCTGCAGGTAATGAAAAATTTAAAAGTTGTTTTAAAAGAAGCCGGAGCCGGATTTGAAAACGTTGTAAAGACAACAATTTTTCTGAGCGACATGAGCATTTTCTCACAAGTGAATGAAGTATATGGAAAATTTTTTACCAGCAATTTTCCCGCACGCGAAACGGTAGCTGTAAAATCTTTGCCAAAAAATGTGAACGTAGAAATTAGTATGATAGCTGCATTATAAAATGAAATCTGTACAAAAGTTAGTTATCATTACTGCAAAAGCACACCCTTACCTTTCAGAAATTTTAATAAAAAAAGGTTATACCGTTAATTATTCTGAAAAGATAACCTACGAAGAATTGATGGACTCTATCGGGGAAGCTGCAGGCCTGATCGTAACTACACGAATCAAAGTAAATAAAGAGTTGTTAGACCGGGCGGTAAATCTCAAATGGATCGGAAGGCTGGGCAGTGGCATGGAATTGATAGATGTGCCCTATGCTGAATCAAAGGGAATCAGGTGTGTAAGCAGTCCTGAAGGAAACAGGAATGCGGTGGCAGAACATACGCTGGGCTTATTGCTAAACCTGACTAATCATATCAGCAAGGGTTTTATTGAAGTAAGAAGAGGGCTTTGGCTCAGAGATGAGAACCGCGGAATGGAACTGGAAGGAAGAACCATCGGAATTTTCGGGTATGGAAATACCGGTTCCGCATTTGCAAAATTATTATCCGGCTTCGGCATCACAGTTCTGGCTTACGACAAATACAAATTTGGGTTTGCAAAGGATTATGTCAAAGAAGCAAACCAGGAACAACTGGCCAGGTATGCAGAAGTCATCAGCATGCATATCCCACTCACTGATGAAACAAAACATTTGGCCAATGACGACTTTTTTAATTCTCTTCAACAAAAACCATTTTACCTCTCAACGTGCCGTGGTCCGGTTACCGATACGAATGCACTGATCAAAGCTTTAAAAAACGAAAAGATCAGAGGAGCCGCTCTGGATGTTTTGGAAAATGAAAAGCTGGCAACTTATTCTATTGAGGAGAAAAAAAATCTGGAACTCCTTTGCAACATGCCAAATGTGATCATAACTCCCCACATTGCGGGTTATAGCCATGAAGCCCTTCTTAAAATGGCAAAAGTTTTAATTAAAAAACTGGAGCTATAGGTTTTTTAATTCGATTTCATTATATTTGTGTTGTACAACGTCTTCTACAAAGCAGGCGTTGTATTTTTTTTGATCTCATAAGGATCAATAACACATAAAAAAATGATATACCAGTCCGCATTTCATCGAAAACAGCCCTCCGATTCTTAGAGAATCCGGAGATGTGCAGTTTATACTGTTATATCAAACAATTTTCACCCTATTTCATTATTTTAAATTCGAATGGTTATGGACCAGGTAAATTATGTAACACAACAGACATTTGACCAAATGCAAAAGGAACTTCAACACATGAAATCAGTTGATCGACTGAATGCTGCAAAAGCTATTGCGGAGGCCCGTGAAAAAGGCGACCTCAAAGAAAATGCTGAATATGATGCTGCCAAAGAAGCACAGGGGATACTTGAAGCAAAAATTAAACAAATGGAAGGTGTCATTTCGACGGCCAAAATCATTGACACAAGTACCCTCGATACCAGCCGTGTATCCATACTTACGCATGTTACCGTTACAAACCTAAACACCAGGAAACAACTCACCTACCAAATAGTTTCTGAAAAAGAAGCCGATCTGAAACTTAAAAAAATTTCTTCCAGTTCACCGGTAGGCGCAGGTCTTCTGGGCAAAACAGTTGGAGAGGTTGCGGAAATCAAAGTACCTGCAGGGCTGCTGAAGTTCAGAGTTGATAATATTTTCCTTCAATAACTTTGGGAAAAAAAGATGACTATTTTCAGTAAAATCATTAACGGGGAATTACCGTCATACAAGATCAGAGAAAATGAAAGATTCTTTGCCTTTCTGGATATTCATCCGCTTGTAAAAGGCCACACACTTGTAATCCCGAAAATTGAGGTGGATAAATTTTTTGATATGCCCGAAAACTATCTTTCGGAAATATTGGTATTTGCCCATCCCATAGCTGAGGCGATTGAAAAGGCATTTTCCTGTAACCGTTGTGCCATCAGCGTTGTAGGCATTGAAGTACCTCATGCCCACATGCACATGGTACCGCTGAATACAATGGATGACCTGAATTTTACACGAAAAAAACTTACACTTACAGATGCTGAGCTCAAAGAATGCCAGCAAAAAATCCTCAGATACCTTCCTGAAAATTAATTTTCATAAATCCCGGTTTCAAAAAGAACAGGATTTTTTTTGCGGCAGCAAATCATTTTATCCGCTGGGGATTCTTATTCAAAAATTCTTTCCAGCCTTTTAATTTATCTCCATCCTGACTTCCGGATTTATTTTGAAAATGATGGCACACAGCTACAGCAAGGGCATCCGTTGCATCGAGTGATTTGGGGATTTCATTAAAATTCAAAATTCTCTGAAGCATTTTAAACACCTGCATCTTATCGGCATTGCCGTTTCCTGTAACCGATTGTTTAATCTTTCTTGGAGAATATTCTATCACCGGAATTCCCGATTGCATTGCCGCGGCAATCGCCACTCCCTGTGCCCTGCCGAGTTTCAGCATACTCTGCACATTTTTTCCATAAAAAGGAGCTTCGATGGCAAATTCATCCGGATGGTAGGCTTCCAGAATAGATCTGACTTTGTGATGAATAATTTCCAATCGCTGATAGGCATCTTTTTTTGATGAAAGCCTTAGGGTATCCATTAAAATCATTGATAAAACTGATCCTGATATTTTAATGATTCCAATTCCCATTAAAACGGTTCCCGGATCTATTCCAACAATGATTTTTGAAGTTTTCGGCAATTGAGTTTTATTTTTACGCGATTCAGGTTTGGAATCTGCAAATGAAAGGTACAGGCAAAAATATCAAAATATTGTTCAAATATTTTGTGGCTCCGGCTCTCGCAGCATGGTTATTTTATTCTCTTTACAAGCAAATCAGGAATCAGCCCCATCTGTATGAATCACTTGAATTGATCAAAAATGCCCCTTTCGGGAAAGAAGGCTTCAAATTCTGGATGGTAGTTGTCCTATTGTTTTTCAACTGGGGATTCGAAGCATTAAAGTGGCAATACCTCACCATCCCGCTTGAAAGAATATCCTTTTTAAAAGCTTTTAAAAGTGTTTTGAGCGGAATTACATTATCCATCAACACACCCAATCGCATTGGCGAATACGGCGGAAGAATCATTTATCTGAAAGAAGGGAACCGTCTCAAGGGTATTTCCCTGTCAATTGCCGGAAGCATCAGTCAATTGATCATCACCCTATTGATGGGGTGTATCGCACTTTTCATTTTACTGGTATTTTACCTGGGAAAAGATCAGGAAATGATGGGGCTTTCCAGATTCTGGATTGAAACTTTTCTATGGATTTCTCTGATTGTGACATTCCTGATTCTTTTGTTTTTTTTCAAAATGGCCTGGCTTGTCAGGTTGATCGAAAAGCTTCCGCCTGCCCGAAAACTGATCCCTTATATCAAAGTGTTGGGCCAGTTCGAAAATAAAATATTGTTAAGACTGCTGTTTATTTCTTTTATTCGTTTTACAATCTTCGTTTTTCAATATCTATTGCTTCTGAAATCTCTTAATGTAGATATAGAATGGTTTACCGGTTTATTACTTTTATCCGTACTTTTCCTGGTAATGGCAATTGTACCATCCTTTGCTATAGCCGATCTCGGTATCCGCGGTCAGGTCAGCATAGCGCTCCTGGGCATGTACAATTCAAATACAATTGGTATATTGGCTACCATCTTTGGCATCTGGATCCTGAATTTATTTATTCCGGCCGTCGCAGGGAGTCTGATGATTTTAAGTGTAAGATTAAATAAAGAACCTAAGCATTGAAAACGATTTATCTTATTTTGGCCTTTTTGACCTTTTATCCTGTTTTGAATTTTAGCCAGCGTGAAACGAAAAATAATCAGGATGATGGCGATGAAATATTTTGCGGAGTAAAAAATACTGCTTTTCATGCCGGAGAGATGGTCACCATGAAAATTTATTATTCCACACTGGGATTATATGTGGGTGCGGGAGAAGCCAGATTTACAGTAAACCTGGCGCGGTTTAATGGTAAGCCCGTTTATCATTGCGTAGGCGAAGGAAATACTTATTCTTTTTTTGATCACTTTTTTAAAGTCAGGGATCGGTATGAATCATATATAGATACCGCCGATTTGCTGCCGGTAAAATTCATCCGGAATGTGGATGAAGGTGGATACAAAATCTATAATAATGTCACCTTTGATCACAACAACAATACGGCTGTAAGTACAAACGGATTATTCAAAGTGACGCCCTGCATTCAGGATGCCATCAGCTCATTTTATTATGCCCGCAACATCGATTTCAACAAATACAAGAAGGGGGATAAAATTCCTTTTGACATGTTTATCGACGATGAAATCCATCATCTGTATTTGCGATACGAAGGCAAAGAAAACATCAAGACACGTTACGGAAAATTCCGCGCGATCAAATTCAAGCCTTTGTTGATTAAAGGTTCCGTTTTTCAGGGCGGAGAAAAAATGACAGTGTGGATCAGCGATGATGACAACCATCTGCTGTTACGTGCCGAAAGCCCCATCTCAGTGGGTTCCATCAAAGTGGACATGATGGGATACAAAAATCTGAGGCATCCCCTGAAATCATTGATTAGTGTGAGATAGAGATTTGAAAAACATTTCGCAAAATTTTTTACCGGGCTTTTGAGTTAAGCTTTGCAGGCCTTTCCAATTTCCAAAACTTTGAAAATTTGAAATCCTTAAATAAAGTCTTTTTTAAAATGTCCATGTTTATTTTAATTCATCAAAAGAATTTTCTCCGTTAAAGTTTCAATTTTGATTCTCTTATGATCAAAATTCCCGTGTGCGTAAATGAATGGCAGAAATAATTTCCTATTTAATAAAATGCTCTTTCTCCTTTCTTTCTACCTTCATTTCATCTCCGAAAGGAAGAACTGTCTGCAGGGATAGTAAATAATAAATTGCTATAAAATATGGAAACACAGCCGAAGGCATTAATCGCTTTTTGTACACTTACCGGCAATACGGAAGAAATAGCCACCCGTCTTTCAGAAGAATTAGAAAAGTGTAATGTCGAAGCCAAAGTAGAAGATATCATGGTTGCCTCGGCAAAAGATTTTCTGAAATACGATATATGCGCGGTGGCCACCTACTCCTTTGATACCGGAGATGATACGGTACCTCAGGAAGCCATGGATTTTTTTGAAGATCTGGGAAATCTGGATCTGACCGGAAAAATTTATGGCGTTTTAGGCTCCGGCCAGGAAGATATCTATGAACATTTTTGTGGAGCTGCCGACCGTTTTGAAGAACAGTTTAAAATCAGCAAGGCTACAAGGGTAAGTGATCCTGTAAAAATAGATTTTAATATTTCTTCTGAAGAGGATGAACAAAAAATCAGAAATCTGGCAGGTTCACTGGTGAATGGCTACAGCACGGCTTCGATGGTAAAATTATAATTTTACAGACATTACAATCAACCCCAAAAATTACAATTGTTAGGATTCTTAAGCCTGATTATCCATTGTTTCCGGTTCGGAAGAAAAAAGAACTATCCTGTCCAATTCTATTGATACATTGAACAACCAAATACCTTTTTGGTATTTTATCGTTTATCATTATTTACCACTAAGAACCCTGAATTGTTCTTGTTTTTTAGAAATTTCTATCGACATAATTGTACCCCCGATAAATTTCCTACATTCGATTGCCAATATCTTCTGCAATTCCCATTCATCATCTCGGTAATAAAAATTGAGTTATGCAATTGAAAAATTTCTTAGCTGGGATCATTGGTTTCCTATCTTGTCTGTCCATAGCGATTCCGGCCGACGCCCAATATGGAACCTTCAAATACAATACACGGATAAATGGCAACATGAATGGGTATTATGAAGTTCTTCCACCTGATTATACTGCGAATACTGATACCAAATATCCCCTGATCATTTATATACATGGGTATGGAGCTACAGGTGATGGAATGCCTGCACCGGGCCCTACACAGGATGATGCAAAAGGACATCTTGAATTTTTGATCTATACCGGCTGGGGTACCATTCCGTGGAGGGCTTACAGGGAAACCCTTCCCACATCTTTTACAGTGGATGGTAAACAAATGGAATACATAATGATCAATCCTCAGTTCATGGTTGAACCATATTTTAATTACCCTGATCGAACCGCCAATGTCGATATCACCGATCTTCTTGAATATTGTTTTGCGCATTACCGCATAGATCCTCAGAAAGTTTATCTGACGGGGCAAAGCGCAGGAGCAAATTATATAATGAATTATATGGCATCAGGGCTTCCAAACTCAAAGAAGATAGCTGCCGTTGTAGCAACATCTCCCGGGGCAAATCACAGCACACCCAATACCGGCAGTACTCCGGCCAAGGGCCAGGCAATAGCAAATACCCATGCTGCGGTATGGATTTCTGTCAGCGAGATAGATTTTATAGATCCAGTGGACGATCAGGGCCAGGAATATCATGACGCACAGGATTGGATAAACGATATCAATAACGCCAATCCAACAATCGGAGCAACCCTTTATGTATTACCCGGAAAAAATAATCACAATGCGGCTGCCACTACTACTTATGATCCTTCCACCAATTTTGACGGCAAAAATATCTATCAATGGATGTTTCAGTTTTCAAATTTGGATGTCGTTCCTCTTACTGGAATAAAACTATCTGCAAATCCTGAGAATAAATTTATCAGATTAAACTGGAATAGTTTTTTGATTCATTTAAATTCGACATTCAATATTGAACGGAGTAGTAATGGTGAGCAATTCAACTCAATCGGGATTATTCAAAGTATCAATTCCTCTTCAGAAACCCAATATACTTTCTTAGACCAATTCCCGCTGAATGGTAATAATTTTTACAGAATATTTCAGCGTGATGCCAATGGAAAAATCACTTACAGCACGGTTGTCTCTGTTAAAATAGACCGGCCAAATGCCATTCGCATTTTTCCAAATCCGGCCAGAAAAAACATCAACATCTATTTTGAAAAACCAATCACAAATACTGCATTGCGAATCTACAGCAGTGGTGGTGCACTGGTGAAAGAATTAAAAATTAGAAATACCAACTCCATTACAATTGATGTTTCAAATCTTTCCAAAGGTGTTTATAATGGCATTCTGTCAAAAGATGGAAATATAACCCACTTCAATTTTGTGAGGGAATAGATAATTTCCATTTCAACCGGGACTTTGCAGTAGCCTTTGAGGCCACTGTAAAGTGCGTAAGAAGTTGAGGAAAGCACCCCGGTAACCCTGATTTAGAAAGCCTTTGCGAAAATGATTTATTTGAGTATTAGGCTTTCTTAGTCGTTTTGCATTCAACTGCAAAATTTGGGTTCAACGATTTCCCTGATCATTTTATTCAAATTATACCAAAATGAGTTTTATTATGACACATAAACTCCTGGTATCATGCCGCCTGTCCAGAAAATCGGGAATACGATAGCTGTTTAGAACAATTTTATTGAACTATTAGGGATATCCTTGGGGTATAAAGAAAATCCGCAAATACGAAAAAATCCCAATCAAAAAAATATTCAGCCTCCGGGATACCAATGAATTTATTTTAATACGATCTGATATTCGGAAGGCTCAGAGAATCTTCGCCAGATCAAAGGTTTCATTACTTCTGATTCCTTTTTCGGTCATTCTCAAATCGCAACATTCGTGGTAAGCATCATGTTCAAAAAACAACGTGTATTTATTTTCATAAGCTTCCTGAAGAAATGATTTCTTTTCTTTCAAAGTCAGCAATGGGCGCGTATCATACGCCATCACATAGGGAATGGGGATATGCGGCACAGATGGAAGAAGGTCTGCCATATACACAATGGTCTTTCCATTATAATTAATCTGGGGAAGCATCATGGCATCCGTATGGCCATTGACAAAACGGATGTTTACATTTTTCATAAACCCTATTCCTTCGATTTCCTCTACAAACTTCAACTTTCCAGATTCCTGAATGGGCAAAATATTCTCTTTCAGAAAACTGGCTTTTTCACGGTCGTTGGGTTCAGTCGCCCATTTCCAATGTGCTGCATTGCTCCAATAAGTTGCATTTTTAAATGCGGGAACCAGTTTATCATCCTGACGGATGATGGCACCTCCACAATGATCAAAATGAAGATGTGTCTGAAAAACATCCGTGATATCATCCTTTGAAAAACCGGCGGACTTCAGCGATCCTTCCAACGTATATTTCCCGTCCAGAAAATAATGGCCAAAGAATTTTGCATCCTGTTTATCCCCGATCCCGTTATCAATCAAAACAAGCCTTCTGCCCTCCTCCATTAAAAGGCATCTCATAGACCAGGTACACAAATTGTTTTCATCCGGGGGATTTAGTTTCTGCCACATGGTCTTGGGTACAATACCAAACATAGCGCCTCCGTCTAACTTAAAATTGCCGGCATGAATCACATGTAATTTCATTGTAACAACCTTTTTTCTTTGTTCTGACGGTGAAGTGCTGAAAACAATCCGACAGCTCCGATCAGGAAAAAAACCATCAATACCAATACGGAATTTCTCATACTTCCCGTCTGTTCTTCGATAATTCCAAAGGTAGTCAATCCAATAACGATCGCGATTTTTTCGGACACATCGTAAAAGCTGAAGAAGGAAGCGGTATCATTGGTAGGTGGCATCAAACGGGCGTAGGTACTGCGGCTGAGCGATTGAATGCCTCCCATGACCAAACCAACGGCTGCAGCTAAAATATAAAAGTGCATAGCCGACTTCATATAATATGCCGCAATACAAATTGTTGCCCAAAATAAAACAACAGCAATGAGTACACGAAGATTTCCAAAATATTTTGAAAGGGTAGCCATCAGGTATGCGCCGGCAATAGCGACCAACTGAATGACAACCACAGTAATAATAAGATTTGCATCCGGAAGATGTAACACTTTGCTCCCAAAAAGAGTGGCTGCCAGCATTACCGTTTGTACACCCATGTTATAAAAAAAGAATGCAAATAAAAATCTCTTAATCACCGGGGATTTTATGATCATGCTGAAAACTTTTTTCAATTCTATAAAACCACCGGCCAGGAAATTATAACCATTCCCGTTTTTTTTAACCGAAAAAGTTTTGGGCAACCTCCTGAATGTAATTTGTGAAAATCCAATCCACCAAATCCCGACCAGAAAAAAGGTGAACCTCACTGCATCGCCTGCACTCCGGAAAAAAGGAATTTTATCCCAGAACAAAACAAGTGCAAAGCCTGCCATTTGCATCAATACACTGCCTATGTATCCGAATGTAAATCCGCGTGCGCTCACTTCATCTCTGTCTTCGTCGGAGGCGATCTCCGGCAAATAGGAATTATAAAAAACCAGGCTCCCATAAAAACCAATGGCAGCTACCATCATGCAAATCACTCCAAATGCAAAAAACCGGGGAGTAAAAAAATACATCAGGCTGCATGCCACAGCGCCCATGTAGCAGAAGAACTGCATGAATGCTTTCTTATTTCTTTTATAATCGGAAATGGAAGTGAGAATGGGCAACATGAAAGCCACAATGATATAAGAAAATGCGAGTGCATAATTATAAAGCGCTGTATTGACAAAAGACCTTCCAAAAAATTTGACCGTACCATTAAAAGGAGGGGCTGCTGTCATTTCAGAATAATACACAGGAAAAAAAGTGGTTGTGATGACCAGATTATAAACGGAATTCGCCCAATCATACATTGCCCAACCATTGATCACCCTTTTCGGCGCAGTCTGCATAATTTTAAATGAAGGTTGAAAAGTATGAAAACCACAGAATCTCCCCGCTTTTTTTATCAACTCTTTACAAAGCCCTTCTCTATGTACTCATTTGAAAGATTTTATCTTTACCGGATGAAACCGCTGTTGTTATCATTGATCCTGGTGAGTTTTTTAACTCCCACTCATGCCCAAACAGAAGATGCACAAACGCTTCATGAGAATGCAAAAAAATTCATGAGGCAGGGCGATTATGCCAATGCAACCGTGATTCTGGTAAGAGCATTTGAACAGGCGCCGGGAGATATAGGAATAGCAAAAGATTTAGCGCTGAGCTATTATATGCAGAGCGATAATAACAGGGCGCTCAATGCACTCAAACCCTTTGTAGATAAAGATAATGCCGATGCCCAGGCATACCAGATTGTCGGCATGGTTTATAAAAGGATGAGCCAGCCGAAAGATGCGGAAAAGGTTTACAAAAAAGGATTAAAAAGCTATCCGGACAGTGGCCCGCTCTACAATGATTATGGTGAACTTTTGTGGTCGATGCAGGACTCTCAGGGAGCAATTGCCCAATGGGAAAACGGCATCAAAGCCGAACCTTCCTTTGCAGGAAATTATTACAATGCCACCAAATATTACTATCTCTCTCCCGATAAAATATGGGAACTCATTTACGGGGAAATTTTTGTAAATATCGAATCCTATTCTTCGCGTACCGCAGAAATAAAAAATTTACTCCTTGAAGGGTACAAAAAATTATTTTCTGATCCGGACCTTCTCACCAGTTCCAAAGGGAAAAATAAATTTGAGATTGCCTATCTAACGGTAATGAACAAACAGAATTCGATTGTTTTGCGCGGAATTGGCGCCGAATCGCTGACCATGATCCGCACAAGATTTCTGCTGGACTGGTATAAAAAATATGCAAACAACTTTCCTTTTTTCCTATTTGACATGCAGAAATACATGGCAGAAAACGATCTTTTTCAGGCGTACAATCAATGGCTTTTTGGCACCGCAGAAAATTTAGGAACCTATCAGAATTGGGTAAATACCCACCCTGATCAATATCATGCCTTCACGGAATATTTAAAAAACAGAAACCTCAAAATACCCAATGATCAATATTATCACTGATCTGTTGGTTCCCCGCAAAGCTGCTCCACTCCTTCTTAAATCCTTTAAATGGCAATCGCTGTTTTACACGCTTTTGATTAATTCGATAAAAATCAGTTACTTTAAGTCAACAATCTGAAATCTATTATGCAACAACCCTCCAGGTTATTCGACTGCATTGAAATGGCGGTAGAGAAGATGCCCGATCATGTCATGCTTGCAGGCAAGGAAAATGGAACATACAGGGAATACAAACCTGCAGAAATAAAACAAGCGGTCAATAAACTGGCTGCGGGCCTGATGAAACTCGGGTATGGAAAAGGTGACGGGAGCGCCGAAGGAAGGGATAAAATCGCATTGATCGCATGGAATAAACCCGACTGGTTAATCCTTGATCTGGCGGTTCAAAAGGTTGGCGCTGTCCTTACCCCGATTTATCCCACCATCGGAGAACCTGAACTGGAATTTATTTTGAGAGACGCCGCTGTCCGTGTCATTTTTCTCAACGACGACAGTTATCTCGAAAAACTGGAACCCATCCGTTCCAGACTACCACTGCTTCAAACTTTCTTTTCATTTACACCATCTCCCAAAATTCCTTCCTGGAAAAATATTTCTGAAGGAATAACGACAGAGGATATACGTAAAATGGAGGAAGAATCAGCCAAAATAAAGAGAGAGGATTTAGCAACCATCATTTATACTTCCGGGACCACCGGAGCGCCAAAAGGAGTCATGCTTTCTCACGACAACATTCTGAGCAATGTAATGGACTGCATACCGTGTTTTCCTCCCGGAGAAAATATGTGTGCCCTGAGCTTTTTACCACTGAATCACATTTTTGAAAGGATGGTAATGTACATATACATGTTCAAAGGAGTTGCCGTTTATTTCGCCGAAAATATTGACACCATTGGCGATAACCTGAAAGAAGTAAAACCACATCTCTTCACAACCGTTCCCCGGCTTCTTGAAAAAGTGTATGAAAAAATCATGCTGAAAGGAAATGAACTGACCGGAATAAAACGCAAACTGTTTTTCTGGGCACACGGACTGGCAGAGAAATATGAAATCAACCAGGATCAGGGGTGGTGGTACAATCTTCAATTAAACCTCGCCAACAAAATTGTCTTCAGCAAATGGAGAGAAGCGCTTGGAAACCGGGTAAAATGTATCGTTAGCGGTGGCGCAGCCTGCCCTGTAAATCTGATAAGGATCTTTACTGCTGCAAGAATCATCATCATGGAAGGATACGGATTGACAGAAACTTCGCCTGTGATCAGCGTAAACCGTTACGAAGAAAAAGACAGAATGTTTGGAACGGTTGGCCCATTACTCGATCACGTTCAGGTAAAAATCGCAGATGACGGAGAAATTTTGTGCAAAGGCCCGAACATTATGATGGGATATTATAAAAATCCGGAAGAGACCGCAAAAGTAATGGATGGGGAATGGTTTAAGACCGGGGATATCGGAGTTATGGTCGACGGCAAATTTCTGAAAATCACCGACCGGAAAAAAGAAATTTTTAAAACCAGTGGCGGCAAATATGTAGCGCCGGTAGCAGTGGAAAATCACATGAAAGGATCGCCTTACATTGAAAATATTATGGTAATCGGTCCGGGAAGAAAATTTGTTACAGCCCTGATAGTTCCTTCTTTTGAAAACCTGGAGAATTGGTGCAGGCAAAGAAATATAAAAACAGATGACCCCAAAGCCGTTGTTGCCAACAGCACAGTTTTATCTCTTTTTCAAAACGAGATCAACCGTTTAAACAGTGAACTTGGCCATGTGGAACAGGTGAAAAAGTTTGCATTATTACCCAATGCCTGGGGAATAGATACACAGGAACTGACACCGAAACTCAGCCTCAGAAGAAAATTTATTATGAATAAATATGAAGATATTATTGAGAAGATGTACAATGATTGAAATAACGTGCGTTATACAACAAACTATTCCATAAACTTTCATTTAAAAAAACAACTGCTATATGAAATACTACATCGCTGCTTTAAAAAAATATGCAACTTTTAGCGGCAGGTCAAGGAGGAGCGAGTATTGGTACTTTGTACTCTTCAACTTTTTTGCCTCAATACTGGCCGTATTCATTGACCGCGCATTGGGAACAACATTTAATGTAACCGACCTGAATGGAGATCCCGTATTCTTTCCTTATGGCTACATATATTTCATCTATGCCATCTTCACATTGATTCCTTCTCTGGCAGTCACCATCAGAAGACTTCATGACGTGGGCAAGAGCGGTTGGTTTATCTTTATTATTTTGATTCCGTTTGTGGGAGCGATCTGGCTGCTCGTTTTATTTTTTACAGACAGCAAGTTCGGACCCAATCAATACGGTGCAAATCCGAAAGGGATCGGGAATACGGATGAGATAGACCAGATAGGAATCCATCTTGCACCTTAATCGAGGATCATCATTGCACGCCTTCCTGCGCATTCATTCTTATCCGGATGAATATGCTTTGTATTTATACAGCAATTTGTGAGAGATATCCGGCTGTCTTCTTTTAAAATCAAACTATTCTCCTGAGATAAGAGACTCTCTCCCCAAGGGACCACAAAATCACAAATCAATTTTTCCAACCATCTTCTTCGGATCCACCCATTCATCAAATTGTTCCGGAGTGACGTATCCGAGCTTGATTGCCATCTTCCTCAGTGTGGTATTTTCCTGAAGTGCTTTCTGGGCAATTTCAGCAGATTTGTAATAGCCGATATGCGTATTCAATGCAGTAACAAGCATCAACGAATTTTCAACGTGCTTCTTAATATTGTCCATCACAGGAGCAATCCCTTTCGCACATTTCTCATTAAAGCTATTGCACCCGTCCCCTATCAATCTGGCGCTATGTAAGAAGTTGTAAATAATCAAAGGTTTGAAAACATTCAATTCAAACTGGCCGTTTGATCCGCCGATATTAATGGCGACATCATTACCCATCACCTGAGCCGCAATCATAGTCACAGCCTCACATTGTGTCGGGTTTACCTTTCCCGGCATGATGGAAGAACCCGGTTCATTTTCAGGAATATGAATTTCTCCGATTCCACTTCGCGGACCGGAAGAAAGCATACGAATATCATTCGCAATTTTCATCAGGCTCACTGCCACAGTTTTTAATGCACCATGTGCTTCCACAATGGCATCGTGTGATGCAAGAGATTCAAATTTGTTGGTTGCCGATTTAAAAGGAAGGCCGGTAAGTTCGGCAATGGTTTCAGCCACTTTATCGGCATAATTCGGAGGTGTGTTGATGCCGGTCCCAACTGCCGTTCCACCCAGAGCCAGTTCGCTCAGATGATCCAAAGTATTTCGCAGCGCATGGATACCGTGTTCTAACTGTGATGCATATCCGCTGAATTCCTGCCCGAGTGTAAGGGGAGTTGCATCCATAAAGTGTGTCCTTCCGATCTTTACAACATCTTTGAATTCCTTTGATTTTTCTTTCAACGTATCTTTTAGTGCAGTCAATGCAGGTAACGTCAGATCATGCAGGATTTTGTAAGCAGCAATGTGCATGGCGGTCGGGAAAGTATCGTTGCTCGATTGAGATTTGTTCACATCGTCATTGGGGTGCATCACTTTTGGTTTATCAGTGAGCGAACCGCCATTCAAAACATGCGCCCTGTTGGCAATAACTTCATTCACATTCATATTGCTTTGGGTACCGCTACCTGTTTGCCAAACCACCAGTGGAAACTGATCGTCCAGCTTTCCTTCCAGGATTTCATCAGCCACTTTTGAAATCAATTGCATTTTTTCTTTCGATAAAACACCGGCCTCAAAATTTGTAATCGCCGCCGCTTTTTTTAAATGGGCAAATGCGCGAATAATTTCTTTCGGCATCCGGTTGATGTCTCTTGCAATTTGAAAATTTTCTATACTGCGCTCTGTTTGCGCTCCATAATAAGCTTCGGCAGGTACTTTTACCTCACCCAGCGTATCCTTCTCAATTCTGTAATTCATCTTGATATTATTTTTTTGTTCTTAGTCTCTTTTATTTCCCCGGAAATGCAGGTTTTCTTTTTTCAATAAATGCTTTTGTGCCTTCCTCCTTGTCGTCGGATTCAAAGGCTTCTCCAAACATCCGCGACTCTTCCATAAAACCTGCCCTGGTATGATCAAATGTATTCACGGCTTTAATAGCTTTGGATACAGCCACAGGCGATTTGCTGAGAATAACCCGGAGGATTTCTGTGGATTTGGACAATAAGTCTTCCCTGGCAGTCACATAATTTACAAGGCCAAGTTGCAATGCATCCTGCGCTGAGATGATTTCTCCGGTAAGAATCAGTTCCATCGCCTTTCCTTTTCCAATCAGTTCCGTTAATCTTTGTGTGCCTCCATAGCCCGGAATCAAACCGAGATTTACTTCGGGCTGGCCAAACTTTGCGTTTTCTGATGCGATCCTCATGTGACAAGCCATCGCCAGCTCACAGCCGCCGCCAAGCGCGTATCCATTTACTGCGGCAATCACGGGTTTAGGGCAATCTTCAATCTTAAAAAAAATATTCTGTCCTCTCTCTGATAATTGTTTTCCCCTGTTCCACTGAACCTGAAGAAATTCACTGATATCAGCGCCGGCCACAAAAGATTTTTCTCCCTTTCCTGTCAGAATTATCCCTTTGATATTCTGATCCGCATAAACTTCGTCCATAGCGTGATCCAAATCGTCAAGCACCTGTTTATTTAGGGCATTCAATTTATCTTCTCTGTTGATGGTAATGGTGCAAATACCATTTTTCGTTTCTAAAAGCAAAGTTGAATAAGTTGCCATCTTTTTTGTATCAAATTTTTGAAGTTGCCAAAACAAGTTTCCATTCGTTCAAAACATCTGTAAAAAGAATCCATTGAGATTTGTATTCAAAATTGTATCGCATAATCTCACAAGAATGATGCCCTGAGTTTTTAGTTATTCCCGGGTCTCAAACATTTTTCTTTTCACCATGAATATTTGTGGCAAAATTAGGCAATCATTTTCAGGCATTACCGATAACCTCCAAATTGATTGTGCAGGGAATCAATCCGTTTTTGAAATTGCTGCCTGAAACCGGATGATGGATTCTTTAATGTCAGGATTAAAGACTTATATTCTCTTGAAAAAGGATCCGTAATGCTATCCATCACTTTAATTGCATTGAATTGCCTGACATAGGGATCATCCATGACATCTTCATTTTCCGAAATCAAAATCACATTATCAGGAAACCGGCTTGAAGGCAGCCAGAATAAAAAACTTCCGTTGGCGCTGTAGGCTTCAGGGAGATGATATTTCTTTCCGAAAAAATTAATGGCCCCCGCTTCGCCGTAATTATCGCACCAGATAATCACATCTTTTTTTTCTTCAGGTGTAAGTGTTGAATAAACTTTTCCCGTTTTTTCCGTCATTTCTTTCCAGCCAAGCATGTCTGCAAAATCCTGCGGAAGAGGATGTAATTTTAAATCTTCCCATTTCAGCAATCCCGATTTATCGAGATGCATCTTCTGATAAAGCTTTGCAAGCTCAGCCGGACGGGCCACAGGCAAAAGAAGCGGCCAGAAAAATATACCCGTGGCCACAGGAAATGCAATAACCATATATTTCACCAAACTCATTCTTATGCCATTTTCCAATGCAACAGCCCCGAAGACAAATAAAAAAGTAAAAGAACCCGCTGTATAATAAGATTTACCGTGCAACAATAACATGATGGCCTGTAGTACAAAAAATGCAATACCGAAAACTTTATAATCCCTTCCACGACGCGAAAGACAAAAGATCAATCCGGCAATCCAGACAAAGAAGACCGGCAGGTACATGAGTAATTCTTCTTTTAAAAAATCCCCTGGTCTGATGTAATTGAGCTGAGTCGATTTCAATTCTTCCATGTGATGTAAGAAAGCGAATTGATGAAATGCCTGCCAGAGGATATTGGGCAGAAAAATGAGGAATGCAACAAGGATCGAAAAATAAAACTTTCTTTCTTTGAAAATTTTTCTTTTTGAAGTCAATGCCAATCCAATAAGTAAACTGAATGCCCAGAATGCAACGGTATATTTCGTCAGCATTCCCAATCCGGCAGCGATTCCAAAAAGAAAAAGACATTTCGGTTTACGATCGATTATGTACCTGAAGATTCCATAACTCATCAGGGTAAAGAAAAAGATTTCGGGTGCATTGGGCTGAAATAGAAAAAACATGCGTAACCATCCCGTGAAAACAAAAGCAAAAAATACCAGCCAGATTGAAAACTGTTTACCACCCAGGCGCCTGACTGCATCTGCACACAGGAGGAACGTCAGTGAACCAAACAAATCAGGCCAGAACCTGATCCAGAAAATAGAATTTCCAAACAGATGAATCAGCCATGCAAAAACCGACAGGAATGGCGGCACTTCCAGAAATCCCCAGGCCAGATGATTGCCCTGTGCAAGATATAAAAATTCATCACGATGAGGTTCGTATATTCCATTTTGCAACAAATACGGAAGTACAAACCGGGCAAGAGCCAGGAAAAGAATAAGACGAGTGTGTTTTCGCATTAAAATATTTTAGCCAGAAATCTTTCTACATAAAACCAACTCATTTCCATCCTCATCTCAATAAACTTTTCCTACAAAAAAAGAAAAGCAATGATAATAAACAAAAAGTCTTTCTATAAATCAAAAACAACTATTCACCCAAAGCATCATTCAACAGCCTGATCCCATTGTGAATCCTGCCGAGCGTTTCTTCCTTGCCAAGAATCCGTGCAATATCAAACACACCCGGGCCGAATTTTCCTCCCACAAGTATTACTCTCAACGGGAACAACACTTCCCCCATTTTGAATTTCTGTTCTTTGGCAAAATCCTTGAACGATGTTTCCAGTAAGTCATGTTCCCACGAATTCATCTGCTCCCATTTCTCAATAATGGCGTTGAAGAATTCTTCTTTTTCATTGGTCCATTTTTCACTTATCAAATCTATCTGAACTTTAGGCCTTGTAAAAAAGAACCCGGATTGTTCAATAAAATCCGGTAATAAAGTGCATCTCTCTTTTACCAAAGAAATAATTTCTTCCACTTTTTTTCTGTCGTCCACATTGTACTTTTCCTTTTCATACAAGGGCAAAACAGAAGGCATCAACTCAGCAGCCGTCAGTTTCTTTATCCATTCATGGTTGAACCACCTGGCCTTTTCATAATCAAATTTGGCGCCATGGGAATGAACGCGATTGATATCAAACGCATACACTAATTCATCCAACGAAAAAACCTCCTTCCCTGATCCGTCATTCCATCCAAGCAAAGACAGCATATTAATAAAAGCCTCCGGTAAAAATCCGAGTTCCCTGAACCCCTGTACTTTCCCCAGTTTGGGATCATTCCACTCCATGGCAAAGACCGGAAATCCCAATCTTTCTCCATCCCGCTTGCTCAACTTTCCATTGCCATCAGGTTTCAAAATAAGCGGGAAATGAGCAAATTGCGGCATCTCATTTTCCCAGCCAAAATATTTGTAAAGTAAAATATGTACCGGCGTACTCGGCAACCATTCTTCACCCCGGAAGGTATGGGTGATTTTCATTGCATGATCATCAACAACAACAGCCAGATGATAGGTCGGCATTTCATCTGCTTTCAGCAAAACTTTGTCATCCACAGAATCGGTGGTCATTTCCATTTCACCTTTGACAAGGTCGGTAAACCTTACCGTTTGTGCCGGTTCCACTTTCAATCTCACAACATGGGGCACACCCTGTTCAATGAGATGCTTTGTTTTTTCCGGCGTCAGTGTCAGGGAATTTTTCATTCTCATCCGGCTCTGATGGCCATATTGCAGATTGTCTCTCCCCTCTTCTCTCAGCTTTTGCCTGAGTGCTTCTATTTCTTCCGGTGTATCAAAAGCATAATACGCATGCCCGCTTTGAATCAATTTTTCTGCAAACTCTTTGTACTGCGGTTTTCTTTCGCTCTGCCGGTATGGAGCATAAGGGCCACCTTTTTTCGGACTCTCATCCGGCGGGATACGGCACCAGTCGAGGCAATCGTAAATGTAATCTTCCGCCCCTTCCACATAGCGGGTCTGGTCAGTATCTTCTATGCGAAGAATGAATTGGCCCCCCAGTTTTTTGGTAAATAAATAATTAAATAGCGCTGTGCGAACGCCACCTAAATGCAAGCCACCTGTCGGGCTTGGTGCAAATCTTACTCTTGGTACCATAATGGCAAAGATAAAATAGCATAAGAGAAAAGAGAGATATATACTTTCGGGTGCAGATAATAACTTGTCATTCCTGACAAATTTGGTTATTAATTTCTATCTTATTTATCTGTCTGAAAAATGGGGAGTATTATAGAAAGTTGTACACAGATGCCGGTAATTGGTTAAAGAGATCACATCAGGAATTAATCGTCAAGGAATACAGTAAAGATATTATACGTAACGATTGCCATCGAACTTCGCGACCGGGGTCGACCCAAACTAAAACCAAAAGCATACTGACAAAGAAATCATCCGGGATCATCTTGCCTCCTCTAAAACATTGCGGTTATTGGGTAAGGGGAGTGTCGTTCTGTTGGCAAAAACGTGGTGAGTTCATTTGGAAAGCATCTACAGTTTGCTTCTCGGATGATTTCCACCAAGAGTCCAATTTGTAGTTATCCTGTTTCGGTAAAAATTTCAATAGGTATCTTTTCTTTCGTTTTAGAATTTAAAAAGTATAATTGAATAATCCTTTTAAAACTAATTTATTAGCAATCACAATGCATCGTGTACCATCAAATGAATAATCATATTATTAAATGTTATTAGTTATACTTACTCAAATGATTGTATGAGGTAATTAGATATTTTTAAGTTTGAATTATAGGTATCTAAATTTTCGATTTTAAAGTTTTCTCCATCCCAATGCTCTAAAATAACACGCAATTGTGCTAAAAAAGCAATAGATGAAACTGGAACGTAATGACCTTTTACAATTTGTCCAGCGCCAGTGGACTCCAACAATCTTATAATTTTTCTGATATCATCAAAAGTTCTTCCATGAGATTTGAGAAGCTTCGTTGTTTGTGTATCTTTTGCTAATAATGTAAGCAATTCATCAATATATAGATCACGCTTCGAAGGTTCTTTCTCCTTCACTAAATTTTTTAAAGCTTGATTAAAATAAGCCTCTGCATCGAAATCTTTATAATTGAAATTTGATTCAGCAGCAATTTTAAATAATAGTTTCGACTTCTTAAGAGAGAATCTTATAAAGTTCATGTTCTTTTGAATTTTTGTTCAACTATGATTAACAATTAACCTGTTTATTCATAAATCATCGTTCAAAACGAGTATCTGAAAAATAGCAGGCAACGGTACGCATTGGTGATGACAGGGAATTCAATGATTTTTCTGCCCCGAACCAAAGACCAATAAAGAACTAAAGTACAGAATATGCATCAAAATTCATCAAGGAATTTTCAGCTGGAACTGCTACCGAATAATGAACAAAAAAGCTGATGGAATGCACGTCAGCCCTGCTATTGCGCTTGTTGGCTGCATACCACCCAATGAAAATAGCGAAAAAACAATTTTCACAGCTATTGATTTATTAAATGTCATTTGCGATGGATTGTGTCAATATAGAGTTCCGAATACATCTCCTGACTTTTCCGTCAGTATAAAAATGCCTCCAGAAACGTTCAATAAATTCATGTCGGAAATGAGATGCGTTTATGATGATATAAATGAAACTGAATTAATATACGGACATTTTAAGTTCTCTGTCACAAAAAACGACTAAGCTAACTTATTAAGAAATGCAAGATTTTCTTTGTCGCCATAAAGGGTTTTATGTGCAGTTTCGATATGTAAAGCGTTTCTTAGGGTGTTTGGCTCATTTGCAAGTGTTGCACCGTAATCTTCTATTAGTTTGTCGGATTTGTCTGATAAACTTAGTAAAGCATAATCATTGCTTTTACTTGTCGAAGAGTATAGTTGAAAAATTGTTACATCATTTTTCAAAGTGTAATCAGAATTATTGTCAATACTTTCAGCAAGAGGTTTCCAATCTTTGCCAGAAAGTAGATACAACTTTGCATCTCGTGTCATAATATATATTTTTTGAAATTAAATGCTGTGTCCAATAAGATTGCAACCAACGGTACGGCTTTGTGCAGGCGGGAAAATAGTATTCCTTCTGCCCCGGACCGTTGCCAAATTTATAATTAAAAGTTCATGTTTATTCTATCCTCAATAGAATTTCGTCAGCCGGAACTACTGCTCAATAATGTTACAAAAAGCTCACTGTTTTTCCTTCAGCCCCACTTGCTGCAAACTGATGTAAGCGGCTGGCAAAGCAGTCAACTGAAGTGCCGATTAATTTCTTGCATAAGTCCCCAATAAGCATCTTGTCCTGTCAGCCAAATACCAGCAAATAAAACAAAAGCGTCAAAAAAGGTCAATATAACCAAGTCTTTTCCGTGAAGCATTTTCTCAATTTTCAAATGAAAGAGTAAGTTCATTCCAAACAAAATGAAAATAACAGTCAAGGCGATATAAATGTCTTTGGCTTGATAATTTTCTACCCACGATTTGAGTGCAGCGGCTGACGCTTCTTTTGTTTCATAAATAGCGGGTCTAACAATTACAGCAAGTTCCATAATAAACATCCAAGCAATAACAAATACAACAGTATTCAAGAAATATTTCAAAGTCCTTTTTGTTAATTGCCAGTTCCGTTTAAATAATGCAGTGAATAAAATAACTAATAAAATTATCCAAATGGTGTAAGCCATGTAGGTTCCTGTCCATAATAAATCATTTGTCAATTGGAAGTCCATATGTGGTGAGTTATTGCTTGCAGCTTACGTCCAAGGGCTTGCTTTTCGTGCCGGAATTCGAAGCTGTTTCAGCCCGAACGTTAGCCTAATAGCGAACCCAAAGCCGAAGATAATTATTAAAGCTCAACAGTGAACTTTCAGCCGGAACAAATGTTCAATAGAATTACAAATGCTGAGATTTTATTCCGTCAACCGGCATGGAAGCAAGCCTCTTGTTGTAAGCCGTTTTATTTTATCAACCTAATACCAATTCCAATATTTATAGAAGCTCTGCTTTGTTTAGAGTTGTCAAACTCTGATAACACTCCAAACTTAGATGAGCTAAGTTCTGAAAATGAATTTGTCAAACCAAGTAAGTATTCTGCTCCTAAATTAGCAAAGAAGGTTTTTGAAATATTTTTTTGAAAAGTTATTCCAAAAGGAATTGCCCAGTCATTGCCTTTATACCTTTTTTCGGCTGGCGGTAGAAGAATATCTTCTAAAATTACATTCTGATAATTATCCTTTCTTTTAACTACAAATCCAACGTTTAGTCCTGAATAGAAACTCAACTTATTTTTTGATGACGAAATAAAGTCATAACTCAAAGTTAATGGAATTCTAACGTAATTTAATTCGGTTGTAAAAATCCTGTCGCCTACCAAGCTTGACTTTAAGCCAATATTTTGCCCTTGTTCAGAATATTGGAATCCAGTAGACAACGAAAACTTTGAGGTCAACTGGTAATTATATAAAATGTCAATTGTGTTATGAAATGTGCTCTTGCCATTTCTTGAATCAAAATATGAATTGTCAAAACCTTGCTTTTGTTTACCGAAGTAAGAAATGCCTGGTTTATAATTTATTGAAATGCTATGCTTTTGCCCAAAAGACGAAAGGCTTACTAAGAAAAAAATAGGAAGTAGTAACTTCTTCATATAATTTGGTTTATTTGAGATGACAAGGGAATTTTAAAATTTGTTGCAGCTAAGTCAAATAAGTTGTCAAGTTATGGTTCGTTAAAAATGGCAACATTCAGAAAAGTATCCGAAAGGCCCCCTAAAAAGCCCCGGATTAAAAATAACCTGCGGGGCTTTGCGGTATACTTTTTCGTTGACCGATGTCGCCACTTCCTTTGTCAGGGAAGGCTACAACTTGCTATTGGGTACAAAGTATCAACCGGTTCTTTTCTTTATGTTTATTTTAAAAATTAAATTTCAGTCTCCAAAGCACTGTTTCTTGTTGGCTTACGGCTTTCAGAGATTTTGTTGATTTAAAAGTAGTGATAATATTTTTCACTTAACCATCTTTTACGCCGGTTTTTTATTACAATGATATACCTCTGCCGTTATCCTGTACAAAGAGGATTGCTGCTTTCATCCCTAAAAACACTTTGTAAATATATTTTATCCATCATCGGGTAGCCGGCGTACAAGTCTTGCTTGTCTTCGGGTTCTGTCCGCCCAAAATGAATAACATCAGAAATTATATCTGATAAAAATTTCCCGGAAATATCAAGGCGCCAAAACTGATAGTATAGCTTAAACCCTCTTCACGACATCTCCATATTAACCGGTTTCCCCGATGGATATCGGGGCAGGCTGTTCAATCCCGAATTTTCGGGAGCTTCATTGCCGGTTCTTCGCACCCAACGAAGCCTTAGGTGTTCCATGCGGTTCAGTTTTCTATCGTTGTTTCTTGGTCAAAGTTTAATTTATAATTGTAATTGTCCGCCGAACCCGACTTCTACAATTTTCTGAAGTGTTGAGATTCTCGCTTCTTTAATATTATTCTCAATTTTTGAAATGTAGGATTTTGTTGTTCCCACTTTTTCCGCAAGTGTTCTTCTGTCAAACCTTTTTCCAATCTGGCTTCGTGAATCAATGCGCCGATTATTATTCCGTCAGATAGCCTATTGCCAAGCATAATGTAAGCTGCCGTTATCCTTTTTCTTCTTTGTTCTGCCGCCACTTAAAAAGCTCATCAGTTGTAATAAAGTTTGTAAAACCCTTTTTTGAAAGTCCGTTCATAAGTACTTTATCGCCGCTCCATATTTTGCAATGAAAATGTTTGGAATATGCAACATAATTCGTATCTTTTGGGTCAATGTCAGCCACTAACTTTTCGGATTCAAGCCAGGTTGATAGTCTGATTTGTTCTTCTGAAATAAATGTAATGTCCTTGCAAACTTGAAATTCTGATTCTCGCACCTGTTCCAAAGCCATACCCGAAATTTTGCAAAGTCGTAGATAGTGTTTGAAAATTTCTTCATGTAAAAAATCCGGTGCGATAAATTCCAAATATTTTCGGGAATTGATAAGCAAGTCACCGATTTTCCCTTTAGAATTGAGGATTCCGCTAAAGACAATGTTAGCATCAACAATTACTCTCACTTGATAAAACGTTTACGGTTTTTCTCCCACCATGATGCATTTACTTCATCAGCCAGTTTATCAACGTCAGATTGTTTTGCTTTACTTTTTGCTGTTGCTTCAAGGTACTTAATATAGTCTATCAGTCGCTGCAGTCCGAAACTGTCAACCGATGAAGAAACTGTAATTGTTATCTGATTATTGTTTGTTCGTTCTATGAGCATTTCGTTAATTCGTTTTGAGGGTTAAAGATAAAAAATAATCCGTCTTTAATGTGAAAATTGATTGATAAATGTTGCGTCTCAAGGGCAGCCTACGGTGCAGGGCTTGGCGGTCGGGCGGCATTCAATGAACGTAAGATGACCACTTCGCGAAGCTGATAGAAAACAAAAAGTTGAGGATTAGCACTTGTCCCCCGACTGCCGCTTGTTGTAAGCAGCCAATTCTCTGTCAGTTGATTTCACCATACCAATTTACTCTCTTCGTTAATATTGTTGACCCGTTTGTTTTCCCGCCTAGGAAAATATTTTTCAGTTTAGTGATAAAGTCAGTCCTTTTAGGTTCTTGAAAATTTATTGTTGTTGAAAATGCCATTGTCGGTTCGTCCTTGTGATACTGCGATGCACGTAATAATTTACCGTCTTGCTCTTGATACTCAATTATTATATTTCCATTTATAAAGTCCTTGATGTAGTCAATTACCGAAGCACAAGTAAACTGATTTCTCGTTTGTTTATTTTTCACTTCATCAAAATAAAAATTTCCAAAATGTCGGTGGTCAAAGTCTGAAAAAACTGTAATCTCTGTGTCGTCAATGTCAAAACTTAGTTTGCCGAAAACTTTCGATTCAGATGTCACTGAGGAACAAAAGTTATCAGCGTGGATAATACCTTTCTCAATTTCAATTTCAATCCTGGCTGTTAAGTCAGGAAATGATTTTCTGAAAAGGCGAAAGAATTCCTTTTGTAGGTCGTTTAATTTTGTTTCTATTTTGTCCTGATAACTCACTTTGTCGTCCTTTTTCTTTTGAACAATTTCTCTATAAGCAATCTCCTTTTTACCGATTTTATCAATGTTGCCATAGAAATATTTGCCATCCAATGCTCCTGAATTCTTTACCGTAGCAAAAATATTCTCATCTTGATTTCGGGGATTTTTAAATTCGTCTATCAGTAGGCTTTAAGTATAATTTGTAAAACGTCCACTTTGTAAGATAACCGATTCCATTGCTGTCAACGGTCAAAATATTGTTGCTCGCATTTGATTTTAATAAGCTAATTTGTCCGTAGTAACCATTGGGAACAGTTATTGTCAACTTTGGTGAATAAAAATAATAATGTAGGAATAAAAAAGCTGCTGTTGTCGTAATGAAAAATAAAGCAAGGAACGATGTCTTTTTGAACAAAAGTTTTAGAACTCCTGTTAATATCAACCCAACAATAAGAACTCCCACTAAAACCATTCCGCCTAAAAACCAACCGGGTAAAATCATCCCCCCTGGAATTGTTGTCAACTTATAAAGTAAAGTCGTCAAAAGTATGAGGGATATAAGTCCGAATATTATTTTTAGTTTACGGTCTGTCACTTTAATTGCTGCTTACGAACAGGGCTTGGCGATGGTGGGGCAATCGAAGTACAAAACCTCAATTTTGCACAAAAGTTGAACCGAAGAACAACTGTTGAACTTTGCAGTTTCGCCCCACTATTGCAAAACCCTTGTTAGCGGTTCGGGCTTTTGCGGTTATTACTTTTCATATTTTAATCCAGTTGGTTTTTCAGTCAATTTGAAAAATGGCACTTGTGATAAAATCAAAATTATACCAGAAGATGCTCGTCCGACATAGTTTTGATTAATGTAATCACGAGTTATTGAACCATCTGTCAAAAGTCTATTCACAGCTTCCTTAAATATCTCTATTTTAATTTTTCCATTATTTCCATTTGAGGTTTTTCGTTCTATTCCGCTCCAATCAGCTTTAATTATTTGATTGGTTTCTCCATTTTTTCTAGTCAATGTTTTACCTTGGAGAGGAATAATGTGGTCTTCCCAAATTTGCTCAAATTGTAGATTCCGGAGTATGTTGACCCACCATTCCGGAACATGTTGACCCACCAT
>ERZ778017.169-NODE-169-length-110381-cov-888.208455_pt1 | contig 110381 bp, 89 predicted proteins | sample MGYA00375747_ERZ778017 | MGnify/ENA primary metagenome ERZ778017 (study PRJEB29350, sample SAMN05509838) | bioreactor metagenome | biome: bioreactor; material: wastewater | place: South Africa: University of Cape Town | collected 2014-03-17 ... | reverse complement strand
ATTTTAATCCATCTTAAATTGAAACAGGGCTTTTCTTTTAATGAGAAAAGAATATGAAACCGGGACTTTAAAAAATATAGGGGAGATTCTCAAATTGTTTTAAGATGGATCGGCATAGTAGTACAATCTTTATTTAAAAAATCCTACTTAACATAATATAAATTATATAACTTATATTATTTTGATTTCCCGTGCATCTCAAAATCATATACAAGCCTGGAAACCCTTGCCATAGCTGAGATAGACGATTTTTCATCCTGTAGGTTTTTTGAAAGCAACACAAGAATATATTTTCTGCCATCAGGCAAAAAAACAATTCCCGCATCATGATCAACACCGGTAATATTTCCGGTTTTATGTGCGACCCTGACATCCTGTGGTAAAAGTGCAGGAATAATTTCATTGAATTTCTGATCGAGTAAAATATGAATCATTGAATCCGAAGCCGGCCTGCTTACAGCTTTCCCCAAGGCAATTTCTTTGAGCAACAACATCAGATCGCGGGCAGATGTTACATTATTCAATCCAAGATCAAATGCTTTCTGATCTTCCACACCTCTCAGAACCTTCATTTTTTTTACACCCATTTTCTGAATTGTTTTCATTACATTTTTAGCTCCGACCAGATCTATTACAATATTTGTTGCCAGATTGCTGCTGTGGATTATCATCAGATAAGTCAGGTCGTAAATAGATTTTTTTTGTCCGGTTTTATGATACAAAGGCGAATAACTGTCATCAAGCGAATCCAATTGATACACACTGCTGTCCACAATACTTTTAAAATGATTTTCCACTTTGAGAGAATCATTAAGATTGAACTTGCCTTCGTGATCCTGTTTAAAAACTTCAATCATTACAGGAACCTTCATGGTGCTGGCAGCGTGGAAAACCTGGTTTTGGTTGATATATAAATGTTTTCCTGATTGCAAATCATAAAATGCCAGTGCAAAATCCTCTTTTTGGGAAGAAAATTCTTCAATGATTTCCTTCTTCAGCGTTCTCATATTATGTTTTTGTTGGGCATAAAGGCCACCCGGTAATTGCATTGCGAAAAGTATGAATCCGATTAGTAGTTTACACATACTGATTATCAATTAATTATATGAGATCAAAGTTAAGTTTTAAATTCTGACTTTCAGTTATATGAGTAAGGCTTAATATGTTAAAGCAATGAATAAAAAATTGGTTTAGTTATTGAAGTAAGAAGTTACAATTTTAATCCGTCTGATGGATGATGAAAAAGGTTTTAATAGTTGACGACGATAGCGATATCCTCTGCGTCGTGGAGAGAATACTAAAGAAAAATGGATTTGACGTAATCTCTACTTTACGCGGTGAGGAAGTTGTGTCTAAAGCAAAAAAGTTCAATCCACAAGCGATATTACTTGATGTATTCCTGTCGGGGGTGGATGGTATTGAAGTATGTAAATGCCTGAAAGCGCAACCCGAAACTAAGGAAATTCCTGTCATCTTATTTTCTGCCCATACCAATAAAGAAGAGGTCATGAAATTTTGCAATGCGGACGACTTCCTTCAAAAACCTTTTGAAGCTTGTCAACTGGTTAATAAAATAAGCTCAAACATTGAAAAAAGCTCTACTCATCATTGATTGAACATTTTGCTATACTGTTGATCCTGATTTAATATCTAAGTAATTCTTTAAGTTTTTTGTAAACTTTATCTCCTGAGGGCAACATTGCTTTTTCAAGATTTTCATTCATAGGAACTGCTGGAACATCCAGTGCGCCAAGTACCTGAACCGGAGCATCCAGATGTTGGAAACAATTTGTGGTAATTCTGGCCGCCAATGATTCAGCAAAAGAATTCGTTTGCTGAGATTCTGTAAGAACAAGGCATTTGCCATGTCTGGAAACCGTTTCGAAAATGAGTTCTTCGTCCAGGGGAAAAAGGCTCCTAACATCTATGATTTCAATTTTGCCTGCCAATTTCCCGGCTGCCTGCAATGCCCAATAGACCCCCATTCCATAAGTGATAACGCAGGCACTTTCTCCATTTTCAATATTTTTCAAATCCGCTTCCAACACAATTCTCCCTTTTCCGAAAGGCACAATATAATCTGCATCAGGTTCAATGGTCTTTGCTCCCTCCGTACCCGGCACCTTACTCCAATACAACCCTTTGTGTTCAAGCATAATCACAGGATTGGGATCATAAAATGCGGCTTTCATCAATCCCTTCATGTCAGCAGCGTTTGAAGGGTAAGCAATTTTAATCCCCTTAATGGAAAGAAGCGTAGATTCAACGGAACCGCTGTGATAAGGCCCCCCTCCGCCGTAAGCGCCCGTCGGAACCCTGATCACGGCAGATATCGGAAACTTTCCACAACTCAAATAACAACTTTTGGAAATCTCGGTAACCAGTTGATTAATCCCCGGATAAATATAATCTGCAAATTGAACTTCCACGATGGGTCTCACTCCGGTAGCGCTCAGCCCTGTCGTACTCCCGATTATATATGCTTCCTGAATAGCAGTATTGAAAACCCTGTCAACACCGAATTCTTTTCCGAGCGATGCTGTTTCTCTGAATACGCCTCCCAGTCTTTCTCCCACATCCTGACCAAACAAAATAGCCTCAGGATGCCTCTCCATAATTTCCCTGATAGCGTGGAGAGCAGCATCAACCATGATAATTTTATCTTTTCCTTCAGGAGTACGATTTCCTTTCTCTCTTGTAACAGGAGTCGGAGCAAAAATAAAATCTTCCACTTTGCTGATATCGGGCTCTGCAGCATTTTTTGCTCTTTCAAAGTCGTTCAAAACTTCCTGTTCAGCTTGCATCCGGATACTTTCAAGTTCTTCCTCTGAAACTCCTTCCTGCAATAAATCATTTTTAATTTTTGGAAAAGGATCATGGGCAGCATGCTTTGCCAGATCTTCTTCACTGCGGTAAAACTCTTTCCTGACGCCGCTGGTATGATGTCCCAACAACGGCACCCTGGCGCGGACAAGGTAGGGGCCACTCCCCTGCCGTATTTCCTGCACTACCCTGCGAAGCATTTTGTAAGAATTCCTGAAATCACTGCCATCAAAACTTACTCTGTTCATTCCTTTAAAACCTTCAGCAAATTCAAAAGCATTCATGCTCCTTGCTTCCTGGGCTGTGACACTGATTCCCCAGTCATTATCCTGAACGAGGTATAAAATGGGTAATTTTTTCAATACCGCAAACTGGAATGCTTCGCTTACTTCACCTTCGGTGACACTGGCATCACCCAATGAACAAACAGAAATCGGGTTTTCCCCGTCAGGCCCTTTTTTCAGTAAAGGAGATTGTATGTTTTTCAGATATTGGATTCCCTGAGCTACTCCTGTAGCCGGGATAGCCTGCATTCCTGTGGCACTGCTTTGATGAATGATGGTGGGCTTATCTTCTCCTCGGTAATTCGGATGGGAATAATATTCTCTTCCGCCGGTGAAAATATCGTCACCCTTCGCAAGTAATTGTAACATTAATGTGTAGGGAGAAAATCCGAGTCCCAACAAAATACTTTCGTCTCTGTAGTAAGGGCTGATAAAATCGCATGGAAATAATTGCATAGCCATGGCAAGCTGTACTGCCTCGTGCCCCCTCGACGTGGAGTGAACATATTTACAGATCTGACGATTGGATTCATAGGTATTTGTCATGGCTACGGCCTGGCACATGAGACGGTAAGCTTCTATTAATTTCTCTTTCATAATTCAGCGGTCAACTCTTTCATTAAACCCCTCCTGATCTCTTTAAAAAAGCAACAAAGACTTTTCAACTGTAATCCGGATCAATTCTTATGGATTCAGCTTTTTTATAAAGTTATTGGATTTTAAACTTATGTTATTCGAAGTAGCTTAGGTTTGTTTTGGGAGAAAGAGCCAACACACTTTCATACATGAGCTGGATTGTTTTTTCAATATCGGCCCTGTGAATCATTTCAACAGTGGTGTGCATATATCTGAGCGGAATTGAAATTAATGCAGACGGGCAGCCATCGTTTGCATAGGCAAAAGATTCGGTATCGGTTCCGGTACTGCGGCTCACTGCATGCAACTGATAGTCTATTTTATTTTTCACCGCTGTTTTTTCTATGAACTGTAATAATTTGTTATGTACCGCAGGCCCGAAAGTGAGAACAGGCCCTTTGCCACATTTGCATTCGCCCTCAATTTGTTTATTTATCAAAGGCGTACCCGTATCGTGGGTAACATCGGTAACAATGGCCACATCCGGTTTTATGCGGCGTGCAATCATTTCAGCGCCGCGCAACCCGATTTCTTCCTGAACAGAATTAACGATGTAAAGAGAATAAGGAAGCGATTTCTTATTGGACTTCAGATGGCGCGCTACCTGAGCATTCATAAAACCGCCAATTCTGTTATCGAAAGCCCGTGCGATAAAATTATCAAAGGCCAGTTCATCAAAAGTATCAACGTGCGTAACCAGGGATCCGACATGAATTCCAAGTTTTTCCACTTCTCCGAGACATCTGGCTCCGCAATCCAAAAACAAATTTTCCATTTTGGGCTGGTATTCCTTGTCATCTCTTCCCATGCGTGTATGAATGGCCGGCCATCCAAAGACAGCTTTTACCGGACCTTTATTGCCATGGATAATTACCCTTTGGGAAGGTGCGATAATAGGATCGGTTCCTCCGTTTCTTTTGAGGTAAATAAATCCGTCGGGATTAATATAATTGACAAACCAACTGATTTCATCCGCATGGGCTTCAATGACTACCTTAAAAGGTTTGCCGGGGTTTATTACACCCACTGCCGTACCATAGGGATCAGTAAACGTTTCGTCCACAAAGTTTTTGATGTAATTCAGCCAAACCCTTTGTCCGCCTGATTCTGAGCCAACGGGTGAAGGTGTGTTGATGTAATCTTTTAGAAATTGAATTAATTCCGGATTCAGTAAAAAAGGATTTTTGTTTTTTGGCATAATTTGATAAAACTATTTTAACAAATTTATAGTTTTAAATAGTACGGGTGGCACGTGATCAAAAATGAAAAAATATTTTTCGGATTTTAATCACGGGTTGTATCAATGAAAATTTTGTTGAAAGCAGATGAAATGAAAGTTCAGTTTGGGTGAAACAGCAATTGCCTTTAAATTAGTTTTTCGGATAAACCGAAAAATCTGAATTTAATTCCTTTTTAAATAGCAACTTTATTGAAAGATGGTAATGATGGGAGAACTTACCGTATCACTGACATTCCCTTTCTCATCTTTCAAAACAAATCTGAAAATGGCTTTATCGTCCTGCTGGCATTGCGGCCCCAGAATGTCCGAATAGCCAGACACGTTATATCCCAGGGTAAGAACAATTTGGCCTTTCATATCGCTGGTTGGAGGAACCGAAGGCATAGGGAACCACTGATTAAAGGAGGTAGCCGGGCAATCTGCAACGATTTTCTGAATAAAAACGGAGTCACTGATATCACCGTCTTTATCAGTAAATCCCAAAGTGAACCGGATCAACTGTTGCCTGTGCAGCTCAGTAGTGTTCACATCCTTGAATTCCAATACGGGTTTTGATTCAAATTTACTTTTGCCACAGCCTGCAATTATAAAAGCAAACAACATTATAATAATAGAGTTCCTCATCTTTGTGGTTTAATTGTAAAATTAGTTATTAAACTGAAACAGCATCCTGAAATATCATCTCTTGAATCCGGCATTTTCGATTCCTCTTACTACAACTTTCAACAAAATGCACTGGATGTTTTCAGATTTCAATATAGCCAAAATAAGATTTATAAAGAATTTGTGGATCAGTTAAAAATAATTCCTGACACAATTAACAACTTGAAAGCAATTCCCTTCCTGCCGATCTCCTTTTTCAAAACACACGAGATCAAATCTGGCGTATTTGAACCGGAAATTATTTTTGAAAGCAGCGGTACTACCGGAGAAAATACCAGCAAACATTTCGTAAAAAAATGGAGTTTATATGAAGAAAGTTTTGTCAGGGGTTTTGAATCTTTCTATGGAGACATTTCAAACTATTGCATTCTCGGCCTTTTACCGGGATATCTTGAAAGAAAAAACAGCAGCCTGATCGGCATGGTTGATACCCTGATTCGCAGGAGCGGCAATCCCAATAGTGGATTTTATCTTAATGAGTTCGATAACCTTTACAGAACACTTGTCTATAATGAACTGAAAGGCCAATCCACTTTACTTATCGGAGTAACGTATGCGTTCCTGGATTTTGCATCTGAATTTCAAATGAAGCTGAATCATACGATAATTATGGAAACCGGCGGTATGAAGGGAAAGCGGAAAGAAATTACCCGCGAAGAAGTACATCATTTTTTGTGCGATAAGCTGGGCGTACAAAAAATTCATTCAGAATACGGTATGACGGAATTATTGTCACAGGCTTATTCGAAGGGCGGTGGAATTTTCAATTATCCTAATTGGATGAAGATTATGATTCGTGATATCAATGATCCGTTTTCCATTTTATTTCCCGGTGAGAAACCGGTTTCGGGTTTAATCAATGTCATCGATCTTGCCAATTTATACAGTTGCAGTTTTATTGCTACAGAAGACATAGGAAGGCTATATAAAAACGGAGAATTTGAAGTTTTGGGCAGAAGCGATACGAGCCTCGTTCGCGGATGCAATTTGCTGGTAGTCTAATTTTTTTAACAACAGGGAATTTCAAAATCGGGTATCTTGGATAAAAATATAGAATTGAAATCTTTATTTTCTTTAGTGGTGACATGCTGTTTTGCTATGGCATCTTGTGGCCAGCAGTCCGGTCCCGTTTCTGAAACGATAAACTTTCCCGATAAAAATCTGAGTCAGGCGACCTTTGGTGCTGGATGTTTTTGGTGTGAAGAAGCCATTTTTGAAAGCGTAAAAGGTGTCAGGGAAGCTGTATCAGGTTATGCCGGAGGAACCAAACCCAATCCGACCTATTATGATCTGGGAAGCGGTCCAACATGTCATGCCGAAATGGTGAACGTCTATTACGATTCTTCAAAAATCGACTTCCCTACCCTCTTAAAAATTTATTTTGCATCGCAGGATCCCACGCAGGTGGACGGACAGGGGCCTGACACCGGAGAACAATACCGATCCATCGTTTTTTACCGGAATCCATCCGAAAAGAAAATGATTGAAGGTTACATTTCCCAATTAAGAGCATCGGGAAAATATAACAGGCCCATAACCGTGCAGTCAGAACCATTTACAAAGTTTTGGGATGCCGAAGCCTATCATCAGAATTTTGTCAAACGTCATCCCAATAACCCTTATGTACTCGCAGAATCCATTCCGAGAATCAGGAGATTTCAAAAACAATTTCCTGATTTGATAAAACCGGATGAAAAATATTGATTAGCTGCCGGAGTATATTTATTAAATTTGCCCAAAAGAAAAATTGGTATGAAGATTTCAAAACAGTTGATTGTTAGTTTTCTCATTTTAATCGGGGCAGCTTCTCTTTACAGAGTAATGCCCGGAAGGCCTTATGGATTTGCACCTCAGATTGCCATGGCTATTTTTGGCGGGGCGATTATTACAGAAAAGAAATTTTCTTTCTTATTGCCTGTTTTATCAATGTTCGTTTCTGACGTGTTGTTTCAGGTTTTATTTGTTTATGGATTATCTGCAATACCGGGTTTCTATGAAGGACAATTGGTCAATTATCTTTTGTTTGGAGGACTTACGGTATTTGGATTTATGATTAAGGAATTTGATCTTAAAAAAATTGCTTTGGCATCTGTTTCTGCGCCAACAGCATATTTTCTCATTTCTAATTTTCTTGTTTGGGTAAGCGCTTCTCCAATGGCAGGTTTGGCAAGGCCCAAAACCTGGGATGGTTTGATGATGTGTATGGCAGACGGGCTTCCGTTTTATCCGTGGAGCATTTTATCTACTGTGATATTCTCAGCTTTGTTTTTTGGTAGTTACTATTTCCTGTTCAAAAAGAATATTTCTCTGGCCAGGACTAAGTAATCGCCTTTGTTTGTAAATTGTTTTTAAGGTTAGCAAAAGGATTTCAGTTTTTGAGATCCTTTTGTTTTTAAAGAAGACTCATCACAACGACGATTTTCTTTTATGGATTTATTTTCCGAAGGTCCACCTTTCCCAAAAGTTTGTCCACATCTGTTTTATAGAAAACCCCCAAATCTTCACGCAAACAATTAGCTGCTCCGCAAGCCGCTCCCAAACGGGCAGTCTCTTCAAGGTTAAGATTTTTACAATAGGCCGAAGTTAATCCTGCAAGCAAACTATCGCCACTCCCAACCGTGCTGTAAATATTTTTCAATTCAATCTTTGCGTGGATTATTTGTTTTCCATCGGAATAGAAAAGCCCTCTGGCTCCCGCAGTTACAGCAGCGAATTGACAATCATTAGTCAAAGTCAGAACAGACTCCTCCATTGTTGCTGCGAGTTTCAATTCCTTTGCCTCTTTTTCATTCAGATGAATAGTAAATGGTTTTTGAGAAAATGCATTTATAAGTTGGTGACCTGCACAATCAAGAAATACTTTTTTTCGATGTTGATTGGCTATTTCCATCAATTGTGCATAACCGTTATCCGGTGCACCTTTTGGCCAGGAACCACTCATCGTAACACACGCTGCATCAGAAATCAGGTCCCTATATGTTTTCACGAAAGATGAAAAAAGTTTCAAATCAATTTCCGGACCTGTACCCAAAAGTTCGGTATCATTTAATTGGCCATCCGATTTAAAAGTGATGCAGGTTCTCGTCCACGATGCAGTTTCCGGTCCTGCACAAACGATTCCGGATTTTCTGCATTGTTCTTGAATCCAGGCTCCGGTAGGTCCTCCCCAAAAGCCCAATACTTTTACTTCGTGACCCAATTCTTTCAATCCAAACGCCACATGAATTCCTTTTCCCCCGGGAAAATTTTTTTCCTTTGTTGCTCGATTAGGTTCTCTTTCAACAAAAGTTTTCAGCCAGACATATTTGTCAACAGAAGGATTCGGGCAAATGCACAGGATCATGATAAATCAGTTTTGACCTGAGGGAAGATAGAGATAATTCTTCCTTTTGCAAACATTCAAAGATTATAAGAATGAAAACAACCTCATCCGAAAAAGGGATAGAATATTATTTTGAATTGGCGGAAAACCTAACCGTGTAATTCCTTTGATTTATCGTTTTTTTTCAATGAAAAAACAATCATAAAAGCAGAAAAGATGATAAAGATAATTCCACAAATAATATTGACATCTGAATGAGATTGCCCCAGAACAGCAAGCCCGTAAATCACCAGCATTAATCCGAGAACCAGAAAAAATGTACCGATGACAAACCGTAAATCAAAAAATTTATTCATCTTATTTAGTAAAAAATGATATTAAAGATTAAGGTAATTAACAAAGCAAGCATTCCCAGCCAGAACGGATTTTTGTACCAGACTTTGTTTCGGTCTTTTTCTTTCGGTGTCAGGCTATAAACCAGTCCGGTCAGTTCTTTGTCTGGTCTGGGTTTCGTTACAACACTCACAATCAGCGTGACACTAAAACAAATGAGAAAAGATATCCACGCAATATTGAAGGCCTGGCTGGTAGCCGAATGAAACTCATGAATATTTGCAATCCAACCGCCTTTTCCTTCGGCAACAGTCAATCCCTGTGTGATTGCAGCTCCTGCTGTGCCTGCGAGCAATCCCCAGAAAGCGCCATGGCCGGTTGTACGTTTCCAGAACATTCCGAGAAAAAAAGTTGCAAATAACGGAGCATTCACAAAACTGAAAACCAGTTGAAGCAAATCCATAATGCTATTGAATCCGCGCGCCACATAAGCTGTGGCAATTGAAATCAGGATACCCGCAACCGTTGTAACTTTTCCGACATTTAAATAATGGTGGTCACTTGCATTCCTGCGGATATGCGTTTGATAAATGTCATAAGTCCAAACAGTGTTGAACGCGGTCACATTGCCCGCCATTCCGCTCATAAACGAAGCTATTAGTGCAGTGATCCCGACTCCCAAAATACCATTGGGATAAAGTTGCTTGAGCATGGTGGGCAATACCATGTTGTAATTCGGAAATCCATCCGGATTTTTAGGCAAATCAAATCCCGGAAATTTATTTTGCATGGCAAGAATCATTATGCCCGGAAGGATTACAATTAACGGCATAAAGATTTTTGGGAAAGCTGCAATGATGGGTGTCAGCCTTGCGTCGTGGATATTTCGCGAAATCATCGCTCTTTGTACAACTAAAAAATCTGTACACCAATACCCAAAAGACAATACAAACCCCAATCCGAAGACAAGCCCGATGAAATCAACGCCCATCGGATTTTTGGATGCATCGGTCATTCCCACCCAAAGGTGCATCTTGGCATTGTCCACATTTTGCATGATACCCTGCCACCCTCCTATTTTCTCAAGCCCGATAAAAACCAGAGGTGCAATTCCCAGAACAATTAAAAAAAACTGAAGCACCTCGTTATAAACAGCACTGGTAAGTCCGCCGAGAAAAGTATAAACAAGTACGACACCCGCAGCCATCCATACCGACACATCAAAACTCCATCCCAAAATTACCTGCATCAGCATAGCGAGTGCATACAACGAAATACCGGAGGAAAAAACCGTCATCGCTGCAAAAGTGAATGCGTTGAAAGTCCTCGTCTTTTCATCAAACCGCAATTTCAGATATTCCGGTACACTCCTCGCCCGGCTTCCATAATAAAACGGCATCATAAAAACACCGAGAAATACCATGGCTACGATAGCTCCCATCCAATAAAAATGTGCAGTATATAAACCGTATTTGGCGCCGTTGGCTGCCATTCCCAACACTTCCTGTGCACCCAGATTGGCAGAGATAAAAGCAAGTGAAGTAATCCACAACGGAATGCTCCTACCACTCATCAGAAAATCACTTCCGGTTTTAATTCTTTTTCTCAATATGAAACCCACGCCAATTACAAAAAGAAAATAAAGAGCTATAACGAGGTAATCAATTAGTTCGAGATGCATAAAAGGAGATTAAAAAAATTGAGTTGCCTAAATTAAGGTTTTTATCAAGTTGAGATTTTTTTTATTGAAATAAAAGCAACTTTTTTACCGGAAAAAACGAACTATTACGACTGCAAACGTTACCGTAATACCGGTTAATCAATATTCTTCCAAAAGAAATTTGAACTCTGAGTATATTTGATATGTCAATTTTATCATTTCAATAGCGGTACCTGAAACCATGAATCAGGAAATTTTTTCTGATTTTTTTCTATTCCATATATCGCTTAAACCAATTTGACTCAATGCCCAGCGTTAAAAAAATTTTATTATTCTTTTGCTCATTAATCATCATTGCGATGTCAGCTAATTCACAATCTTCATCGTGGGAACCCTACAAAAAAGAATTAAAGGGTAATTGGAAAATGCAATCGTCTTCCAATGTTTCAGCCACAGCCAAAGAAATTTCAACACCGGAGTTTTCATCAGCCGGGTGGTATAAAGCCCGGGTGCCGGGAACTGTTTTAGGTGCATTGGTTTCGGATGGTGTATTTAAAGATATCTTTTTTAACCGCAACCTGTCCGAAATCCCCGACAGCCTTTTTAATGTTCCATGGTGGTTTCGCACCACATTCCGGCTCAATAAAAAATCTGCTAATCAGGTGGTACGCCTTCGTTTTAATGGGATTAATTATAAAGCAGATGTCTGGATCAATGGCAGGCAAATAGCATCTTCCGATTCAATTGCAGGCGGATTCAGGCAATTTGTTCTGGATGTCAGCAATTATGTTCACGACGGTGAAAATGCACTCGCTGTGGAAATTACCCGTCCCTACCCGGGCGATTTAACGCTCGGATTTGTGGACTGGAATCCTGAACCTCCTGACAGAAATATGGGGATGTGGCGCAATGTGGAATTATTAGTTTCGGGACCTGTGTCTGTTGATTTGCCTTTTGTACAATCCAAAGTGGATACAGCTTCTTTGAAACATGCAGAGCTTACCGTTAGTTCTGTTTTGAACAATCATTCAGATCAAACGGTGGTGGGTACACTAAAAGGTGCTATCGGCAACGAGATTCATTTTTCTCAAAAAATAACATTAAAACCACACGAATCAAAACTGATTGTTTTTGATCCGGAAAAATATGCACAATTAAAAATGAACAATCCGCGCCTTTGGTGGGTACATACCTGGGGCAAACCCAATCTTTATCATCTGAGCTTACAGTTTGAAGAAAAAAACGGTGAATCAGATTTCGCAAACGTCCGTTTCGGTATCAGGCAAATCAATGATTATTTCACGGCTGACGGACATCGCGGGTACAAATTGAATGGAAGAAAGATTTTGATCAAAGGAGGTGGATGGGCTGATCCAATGCTGATGAATGTTACGCCGGAATACACAAAAGCAGAAATTGATTATGCTGTTCACATGAATCTCAATACGATCCGTATGGAAGGTTTCTGGGGAAACAGCCAGTATATTTTTAACCTGTGTGATGAAAAAGGGATTCTCATTATGGCAGGACTGAGTTGCCAGTGGGAATGGAATGCATACCTCGGTACACCCAAAATGGATATATACAATGCGTTCTTTACACCCGAACAAAATGACGTTGCCGTTGGTTCTTTTGAAGACCAGGTAAAATGGTTGAGAAACCATCCGAGTATTTTCGTCTGGTTGTATGGAAGTGATAAATGGCCGAGACCCGATTTGGAAAAAAGATATTTAGCCACATTAAAAGAATATGATACAACCCGTCCGTCTCTGTCCTCGGCAGGCGGCGTAGTGAGCGCTATTACAGGTCCATCAGGCGTCAAAATGCGCGGGCCGTATGATTATGTACCTCCTGTTTACTGGTACATCGATTCAACGCACGGCGGAGCTTATGGATTCAATACTGAAACCGGCCCCGGCCCACAGGTTCCAGTTATTGAAAGTTTGAAAAAAATGATTCCCGCCGATTCTCTCTGGCCCATCAGCACTTCATGGCTTTTCCATTCTGCAAGGGGGCATTTTTACAACATGACTTTTTACAACCGCGCAATCAAAGAAAGATTGGGAGATCCGGTTAACCTGGCAGATTATTCCAGAAAAGCCCAATACCTCAACTACGATGGGATGCGTGCGATGTATGAGGCCTTTGAAGCCAACAGATTTAAGACAACAGGAATTATTCAGTGGATGTACAATGCATCGTGGCCCAAACTCTGGTGGCAATTATTCGATTATTATCTGCAACCCACCGGCGCTTTTTACGGGGCGCAAAAAGCCAATGAGCCATTGCATATATTCTATAATTACAAGAACAATTCAATAGGCGTATTGAGTAATGAACTAAAAGGAGTATCAGGGTTAACAACAGAAATACAGGTTTTGAATTTTGATTTAAAACCCGTGGTGAAGAAAAATATTCCTGTCGCAGAAATACCTGTACAGGGCACTGAAAACATTTTCAAAATACCCGACGACCTGCAGCTCAGTAAAACATACTTTGTCGATCTGAAATTATTCAGCAAAGCACATCAGTTGATAAGTTCAAATTTTTATGTGCTTTCCACTCAGGCAGATATTTTGGATGAACCGAAATCCACACCTTTTGTCACTCCCGAAACTCAGTTCGGTGATTTGACAATGCTTCAAACCCTGCCAGATGTTGCATTACAGGTTTCGCGATCTGTCAAAGAAGAAGGTGGAAATACAACAGCCACCATCAGGATAAAAAATCCTTCCGGACATTTAGCCTTTATGATTTATCTCGATCTGAAAAAGAAAAAGACCGATGCGTCTGTACTTCCTGTTTTCTGGAATGATAATTTTATTACCCTTTTGCCGGGAGAAGAAAGAGTAATTAACGGTTATGTACACACGAAAGATTTGGATGGGGAACAACCGGAAATAACCATTTCAGGATGGAATATCAAATAAAATAATCACCCTAAACTATTTACGGAATGGAAGGAAATAAAAGTACGGGCAAAAGGAATTATTACATCGTATTCCTCATAATGCTTACCTTCTTTGTGATTTCTTTTTTGACAAATATCATAGGGCCTCTTGTTCCTGATATTATCAAAGGATTTCATCTTAACCTGACACTGGTAGCCATCCTTCCGTTTGCTTTTTTCATTGCCTATGGCGTTATGTCCATTCCCACCGGAATGCTCAATGAAAAGTACAAGGAAAAGAAGATTATGATCTGGGCATTCATCGTGGCTTGTATCGGTGCACTATTGCTGGCTTTGTTTCCAAATTACCTGACGGCTACGGTTTCTCTTTTTCTGATTGGTTGTGGAATGGCCATGTTGCAGGTTGTTATCAATCCTCTGTTGAGAACAGCCGGTGGTGAGGAACATTATGCATTCAATTCTGTTCTCGCTCAATTAATCTTCGGCGCAGCTTCATTTTTAAGCCCGCTTGTCTATTCTTATCTGGTTTTGAATCTTAGACCGGGAGAAGTAAATAAAAATTTTCTTTTGGAGACTTTATCCAATATTGTTCCTTCTAACCTGCCCTGGATTTCTTTGTATTGGGTATTTACCATCATTTGTCTTTTAATGGTCGTGGTAATCTGGGTATCCAGGTTCCCAAAAGTTATTCTAACCAGTGAAGAAGAAGCCGGGCCTTTAAAAGTTCATCTTGACCTCCTTAAAAAGCGGGCCGTATGGCTATATTTCATTGGCATTTTGTGTTATGTGGGTACAGAGCAGGGTGTGTCCAACTGGATTTCTCAATTCTTATTTGAATATCATCAATTTGATCCGCAGACCATGGGAGCTAAAGCTGTGGCTTATTTCTGGGGATTGATGACGGCCGGTGGTGTGTTGGGTTTGATATTATTAAAACTTATTGACAGCCGGAAAGTCCTGATCATCTTCACTATTCTTGCTCTCATCAGCCTGAGTTTCGGATTGTTTTCTTCAGCAGAAGTTTCTTTCTGGGCTTTTGGAGGCGTGGGTTTTTTTGCATCCGTGATGTATCCGGTCATTTTTTCCCTTGCATTGAATTCTCTTGAAAGCAATCAGGGCGCCTTTGCCGGGATTTTGCTGACCGGCGTTATCGGTGGCGCCATCTTCCCTTTGCTCGTCGGTTGGCTGGGCGATCATTTTGGATTGAGAACCGGATTGTTTGTTATCTACCTCACTATGGGTTATATCCTGAGCGTGGGTTTCTGGGCACGGCCGATTATTTCAAATGAAACTATTGGAAACAGGAAGAAAGAAATTTCATAAGATGTTTCTCCTGCCGGTAAAGAGGTTGATTGGTTAACAAAATCAGATTATTTTGAGGTTTAATCTGGTTTCTGCACTTTTCAATCAGGAAATTCGTTTATGACATCTGAAAGGAAATTAAAAGTTTGTAAGCAGAATTTTTATCAAAAATTCGCCGGATATTCCGGTTCTTTTGGTATTATTAGATCATAATATTTACTTTGTTTGTTTGAAGCTATGGCTCCCCATCAATTGCAAAACCGGGATATTGTTTCATTTTTGAAAGAGACCAGATTTTCCGGTGGTTTTTTTGATACTTTAAAAATCAGGTATAGAACTTATATCTGCCCGTTTATCGATTTGATCCAAAAGGTAAAGCCTGGCGACAAAGTCGGAGATGTGGGTTGTGGCAGTGGTCAGTTTCTGTTATTACTCAGCCAATTTGCCGATAACCCCAAAAGTCTTTATGGAATAGAAATTTCGCAACATTTGATCGCCAATGCCCATAAGCTGTTTTCAAAAAACAACCGGGTAAAATCAGAATTTGAAACGTTTGATGGCATTCATTTTCCTGGATCTTTAAAAGACTGCGATTTAATTTACCTGATTGATGTTCTTCATCACGTGCCGAAAGAAAATCAAAAACAATTCCTTACAGATTTGTGTACACTAATGAAACCGGGAGCAAGAATGGTTTTAAAGGATATCAACAAATCAAGTTCGCTGGTTCTCTTTAATAAAATGCATGATTTGATTTTTGCCGGTGAAATCGGAAATGAATGGAAGATGCAGGATGCTAAATCTTTGCTGGAACAAAATGACATGAAGATTCTGGAAAATTATAAACGACGAATGTATGTTTACCCCCACTATACCATTGTGGCCCAAAAAAACTAAGGGGCGAAGGCTCTTTATTTGTTTTTGCTTTGCACTCTTATCGGTATTACCAATTTACCGTAGCTTCTATTACAGCAATGGATTGCTGACCTATGAACGCCAGAAAGCACTCATCGCCGGACATTCAGAATTTTTCAATCCGTGGCAATACCGGGTATTGTGCCCATTCACTATTGAAGGTATTGTGTGGGCTTATGACCATACAGTGGATAAGGTTTTCCCGATTGAAAATAAATTTCATTTCTCCATTCAGAATACTTCCGGAACCAATCTCGAAACTGACAAATTTGTTTCCTTAATGCAGACTCCGGGCGTAATGAAATACATGCTCATTTTTGTTTTGTTCCGGTTTGTTGAACACCTATTCATCTTTTACCTCGCCTGGATATTATGGAGTTATTTCATCAAAGGGAAATGGCTTATTTTTTTTGGGATCAACTTTCTCGCTTTGGCATTGGGCAATTCGGTCACGGCCGCAGATCTGGCTTTTAATACTTATCTCGATGTCATTTTTTATTTAATCACGGCAAATCTGATTTTGTATAAATGGAATCGAAACTGGTTGTATCTGATCACACCTCTTGCCGCACTTAACCGTGAGACCGGGCTAATGATTCCAGCTCTTTATTTTGTTTCTCAAATGGGCTTTTCAAATTTCTCCTTCAGGAAATTTAATCTGAAAAAGATTGTCTGGCCGGATAAACCGACCTGGATTTTCACCATAATTCTTTATATCATTTTCATTTCCATTTTTACAGGATTGCGGATTTATTACGGATACCAGCCTCCGCAGGAGTGGAAGGTACCGGCCGGGTTGCCCATGCTGAAATTAAATTTATTCAGCGCTGTCGGATTCAAAGCCTATATGGAACTGCTCGGAACATTCGGTGTAATCCCTTTTATCATTTTATACAAATTCAAATCGTTTCCATTAATACTCCGGCAATGGTTTATTTTCATGGTTCCAATCTGGTTTTTGGTCCATTATATTTCTGTTGTGGCCTATCAAACAAGATTATTTTTGGTTCCGATCATCCTGATCTTTTTACCGATGATGTTGTGGCTTGCAGAGAAAGAACTCGTTCAGCGTTATAAATCGTCTTCATAAAAATTGCGGTCAATGAAAAATTACATTTTACTTTTAAGGCCAAAGGATTGGGCTAAAAATGCCTTTCTTTTTCTACCGTTATTTTTTTCAGGACAATTATTCCAGACAGAATTATTGCTAAAGGCCGCGGAGGGTTTCATCTGCTTCTGCCTGGTGGCGAGCAGCATTTATATCTTCAATGATTACAGGGATATCGAAGATGATAAAAACCATCCGGTAAAATCTAAAAGGCCACTGGCTTCCGGCGCTGTAAATAAAACGCTGGCATTGGTTATTGCATCGGTACTTATGGTCGCCGGCCTCGTTTTTGCCTGGTTTATCCGGGATAAGTTTTTCTTTGTACTTTCAATTTACCTTGTTCTCAATATTGCCTATTCGGCAGGCCTGAAACAAATTCCCATCCTCGATATTTTCATCATTGCCATCGGTTTTGTACTGAGGGTGAAAGGTGGCTCCGTGATTACCATGATCCCATTGAGTGAGTGGTTGGTCATTATGGTCTTTTTGCTGGCCCTGTTTTTGGCTTTGGCAAAGCGAAGAGACGATGTGCTTTTGAAACTGAAATCCGGGAAAGACATGAGAGCAGCCGTAAAAGGTTATAATCTGGAATTTATCAACATTGCCCTTTCACTGATCTGTGCGGTAATTATAGTTGCTTATTTTATGTACACCATGTCGGGTGAAGTGGTTCAACGGTTGGGAACCTACCGCCTCTATTACACCTGTCTTTTTGTGCTGGCCGGAATTTTCCGTTACCTTCAACTCATCTATGTACAAAGTGATTCCGAGTCGCCGGTAAAAATTCTTTATCGCGACAGGTTTATACAGGCAACCATTGTTTTATGGATTATCAGTTTTTATTTAATATTGTATGTAAAGGATATAACTATCTTTGAATGAGTATGTTGCAGAAGATTGCATTCTTTGATTTTGACGGAACCATTACAAAAGCTGATTCTATGCTGGAACTGATAAAGTTCCATTTCGGAAAGAAAAAGTACTTTCTTGGATTAGTCATTGCCGGTTTCTATTTACTTGGGTTAAAAATGGGTTTTTTGTCGAGACAGAGAGCCAAAGAAAGATTCCTGACCCATTTCTGGAGTGGAATGGATGCTAACCAATTTGAGGAAATATGCAAAACCTTTTCAGTTTGCAAATTACCCTCTTTGATCCGCCGGGAAGCTGTCGATAAAATAAATGAATTTAAAAATGAGAACGTCGAAGTGGTGGTTGTAACAGCTTCTGCATCTGACTGGGTTAAATATTGGTGTGAGAGCCAAAACTTAGCTTTCATTTCTTCGGAAATGGATATTCAAAGTGGTAAAATAACCGGAAAATTGAAAGGCCTGAATTGCAACGGGCCAGAAAAAGCTTCGAGAATAAAACGGGATTACGACCTGAGCCAATATGGAGAAATCTACTGTTTCGGAGATAGCAGTGGCGATAAAGAAATGTTTTCCCTCGCAACAAAAAGCTATTATCAAAAGTTCAATTAATCTTGTTCAGGGCAATCGCAGATTTTCATCGAAATCCTGCTGGCAAGCCAGCTTTCTTTCAAAGGTATAATCCAGCTTTTCAGGAAATCACCGATTGTAAGAATGGTATTATTAAAGTATAAGGTATCCTTTGTAACGAACTGGTTGTCAAGTTGCTCCTTTAAATTAGATAACGGTATCGTGAGAATATTCCCGTCTTGAATAAATGCAAGGTTTTGCCGGTTGAGAAGTGAAACCTTAAATTGATCTTCCAGTTGCCTGATAAATTGTACAGCGCTGTCCATGCTGCATCCGCCGACAACCACTTCACGCTCGTCAGCCATCAGAACAACAAATCTGTTGAAAAATAAATGCGCATAACTATTAATTGAATTTCCATGACTGTGCCATTGGCTACTGAATTCCTGTAATTCGTCTTTAACCAGCACAGCCTCTTCGTTAGTAAATGCCCGGTCAGATTGATAAATCCATATTCTCGAGTTATTGTCAAATCCTTTTGGCACCCATTCCTTGTATTCAAATGTCATAAGCCTTAAAATTAGTAACCTTTTCTCTAAATGAGGCAGGTTCTCATAAATAAATCTGAGAATTAGAGTGGAGTTACCTTTGAAAAGTGACAAACCGGATTTATGATAACAGGAAATTCTATCTGTCTGACAATTTCCTGATATATTTTTTATTTAAAATACGGCCGGAATGAAATATTCTACGTGGTCTTTTGAATGAGAGAATCCAGATTGTTCAAACCAACCATTTTTCTGGTTACAAAGGCTTCGGCATGTTTTACTCCGATCAAATGTCCGAATTCAGCCGATCTGCCGATAATGGTATTCAAAAACTGAGGTGTGGAAATATAGGTCTGAGGCTCATTATTTTTATAATCATCAGAAAAAAACTGGCTCTTGTAGCATTTGATGGCTTCTACCTTTTGATCAATGACATCTGAAATATCTACCACAAAAGAGGGCGTATAATAATAATCCTGCAGGTAATGCAAAACATAGGCAGGCCTCCATGCCTGTTGTGTCTTTCCTTCGTCGGTGGTTTCAATTTTTCTGAGTCCGGAAAGGAAAGCTGCATCTTCAACCAGTTTTGCTGCCCTGCCATGGTCGGGGTGCCTGTCATCTATGGAATTGCAAAGAATGACATTGGGCTGATACCTGCGGATCGCACGGATCACCTTCATTTTGTTTTCCTGATTTATTTCAAAGAAACCATCTGCCATACCCAGGTTTTCTCTTATTTCCACTCCCAATATTTTAGCCGAATCGGAGGATTCCTTATCTCTTGTTTCAGCAGATCCCCGTGTGCCCAACTCGCCATGTGTCAAATCGACGATTCCTGTTTTTTTCCCTCTGGCCTTTTCCATCAACAAAACCCCTGAACAACTTAACTCCACATCATCAGGGTGTACGCCGATGGCTAATACATCTAATTTCATTTTTTAAAAATAATTTTTGCAAAGGTACGTGCTGAAAGAAAAGGAGAATTATGAATTGCAGCAATTTAACTTGGATACCCGTACATCCGGCGGACTTCCTGAACAATAACTTCGATATCTGCATCCTGGCCGTAAGCATCATAAGGTTGTTTGAGGCTGCTCCCGAATACAAAAGCCACCGTTTGCCAGAAACGTGCTGTAAAACCACCTTTTAATTCTTTGATTATATCATAGCAGTTGGTACCGCCGGTCTCCCTGTTGATAAGCTTCATCAAAATTTTTCCCTGGTAGATGGAGAGGTTTTTGAGCGGATCTGCAAATTCTTTTTTCAATTCTTTCTCGCGGCTGTTGATATATTTTGAAACCTGTTTTTTGTCTTGCAGATTGGTAATATGCCTTTCGATATCGTTGAAAACAATTCCCGCTTTGTAAGCATAGGGATAAGTGACATATACCGCATTCCTCAACCGCGTCCATCTGGCGCTGACCTTCCCCCTTTGCCAAACATAAACTCCGGCTAAAACTTGCGCCGGAATGGTATCTCCGTTATAAATTACTGCCGGGACAATAAGTGTATCATGAATGCCATATCTGGCCTGGGCTTTCCCTGTCATGATATTTAATGCACAACATACAACCAATAAAATGACAAACCTTATCGTAAATTCCCATTTCATTTGGAGAATAAAGTTATCTTATTGTCTTTAAATCCCCAATGGGTGAATTGTTAACAATGTAAAGCCGAAAGGTTTTCATCAGCAATCATACCTCAATTTCATTTTATCCATGTGCAAAAAGGAACAAAAAGATCAGGGCGCTAAACACCAAAATCATCGCAACCGTTGAAAGGCCTTTCGATGCTTTGGATCTGTGAAGAAGAGACACAAGCAGGCCTCCTGCCATAATTATTAATCCTGCCCAGACAAGATTTATATAAGGAAATATATAAGTCTTTACTGCAATGAAATCGGCCAGCGCATTATTTTCTTTCACTCCGATTTTAAACTTATCGCCTTTGGCAATTCCGCTGAACCGAACATACAGGTTCTGCGTGATTGAAGTATCATCAAGTAAATCTATGCTCATGTTATGCACCTTCAGCCCGGGATATAGTTTGTAACTGGTGCCTTTGTTGCTGTACGCTGTGATATCTGCAACCAGTGCTGTATCGCCTGAGGAAAAATGAAAGCGCTCATTATCCGGATTTTTTTCAACCTTATTTAAAACGATGTATCCATTTGAATAAAAGGTTGTGTCTCCGATGGCCATTTCATGTGTAGTGAAACTGGTTGTATCTTTTTTATTATGATCAGGATTTGAAATCGTGGAAACATAGGTAAACACATCATGTGTAAAATAATGCCGTGTATCAGGATTACTTGTCAGGTTGTTATCCTTCATCCGGTAACTGTCAGGTTGCAATACAAAGTTCTCCCGGTTCTTTCCAAGGCTGTCTTTGCTTTCAAAATGAAGTTTATAATAGGTTCTTGTCTTTTCATTTTTCGAAGCGCTGTCGGCGTAATAGGTAACGATATATTTTCCCATTTCTGTCGGGATACCTTTCAGAAGAGTCAGGTTTTCCATCGGATCCTCTGTGCCTCTGCCCGAGGGATCTTTGTCGAATGGAATAAACAAACCTGTTTTGCTGTTGTCGCTGATGGTAAGTTTATTGGAAGAAGTAATCAGCATTCCTCCAATCATTAACGCAAATCCGAAATGCGCAATAGCGCTGCCGGCAGTTTTCATTTTTCCGTGCAAAACTTTGAAAACATAGGTTGCATTTGCAATGACAGAAAAAATACAGGCAAACAATGCAAGGTAGATCGCAATTAAAAATCCCGGGCCTTTGCTGTCATACGTAATTGGATATACAATTGCCAGCAACACTGAAACGGCAACAGCTCCGATGGCCGGCCACATCATCTTTTGATTGAAATACTTTTTAGTTGTATCACGGTATCTCAGAAACTGTGCGAAACCGGTCATCAATCCGATCAGAATAATTACCAATACCAAAACCTTATTGTAAACAAATTCCCTGTCAGGAGGATCAGCAAGATTTGTATGGAGAATCCTGTTGTAAACAGGCAAAGACGTGATGGATATAATGAACACGGCGCTCAGAAAAAGCAGCAGGGAACCGATGAACATCCAGAATTCACGGGATGCTAAATTCTCTTCTTTTTGAATCGCCGGAATGTATTTGTAATTCTTAAGAAAGAGGAAAAAAAGCGGAACAGTCAGTCCGAACATGTATAAACCAATCAATACATTCATGGTTATTCCCGCTTCCGTAAAACTGTGCACTGAAGTGTCGCCAAGTATGCCTGTCCTCGTAAGAAAAGTTGAATAGAGAACAAAGAAATAAGCAAGCAATGTAAAAAGATAAGATGCCCTCAATGCCCTGCCTGTGGATTTGTAAATAACCATGCAGTGCATTGCAGCGATCATGATTAACCAGGGAACAAGCGATGAATTTTCTACCGGGTCCCATGCCCAGAAACCACCAAACGAAAGAGACTCATAAGCCCATTTCCCACCCATCATAATGCCCGTACCGAGTGCAAGGCCGCTGAACAAAGCCCAGGGGATAACAGGCTTGATCCATCCGCCCCAGTCTTTGCTGACCAATGAAGAAAATGCATATCCCGCAGGAATGATGGTGCTTGCAAATCCGAGGAATAATACCGGAGGATGGATGACCATCCAATAATTGCGGAGCAGTACATTTAACCCGACGCCATCCTGAATGAATGTCAGATAATTTGCCTGATTAAAAATCGGGCCGTTCAATTCATTTCTTGTAAGGCTAAAGGGGCTGCTGCCGATTTTGGCATCAAAAACATAAATACCGAGAAGCATCAGGATCAGGAAAACCTGGGCTGCATTCACAGCAGTCATAACCAGCGCCTGCCTTTTCTTTTCGGTCAGGATAACAATCGTTCCCAATACACAATGCCACATAGACCAGAGCAGGAAACTCCCCTCCTGCCCTTCCCAGATACAGGCCAGCAAATATTTCGGCTCAAGTTCTTTGGAAGAGTGCTTGTATGCATAGAGATATTCGTAGAGGTGATTGGAACAAATAAAATATATAAACGCGAATACCGCCAGCAAAGAAGCAAACTCGATGAAAAAAATTGTCCTGGCAAAATTCAGCCATGACTTTTTCTCCAATTCCGAAGAGGCTTTATAAGATTTGAAAAAAGCAATGGTTGCTAAGATGGAACAAACAAAAGCCAGCAATACGAAAAAGTGCCCTGTCTGACCGGGCAACAAGTGTTCATTGAGGTAATGCATTGATGGATATTAATATTGAGTTACGGTCTTTTCCAGTTGCGATTTGTCGTCTTTGTATTTTGACGGGCATTTGAGCAATATATCATCACATTGAAAAACGTCGCCTTCCATTCTTCCTTTGAGTACTACCCTTTCACTTCTTTCCAGATCGGCAGGCTTCGGATTGTGATAAATAACTTTTGTTACACTGCCCAAACTATCCACAGCATAAAAAGAAAGATAATTCGGGTCTTTCAGTGCATCATATTGAATAGGTTTATCCTTATCCAGCTTCGCAATTAAATGAACATATTCCCCCTGCTTTTGCTTTGCAGAAGTAATCGTATCATAAGTGCTGAAATCCACAGAGTACATCAATAGCCCTCCGATTGCTGCAGCAATCAACACCAGGATAATTATGCTTGACGTCTTCATGAAAAACCGGTTAAAATTTTGAGAGCCAAAAGTACTTAAAAAAGAGATGCATGCAGTTAATTAGAAATCTCATTTGGAAGTAAATGTGTGTATTACCAATTTTTGACATGCGAAGAATTATACAGGAATAAAATTTTCATTCTTCAAATACCGTTATTTAGACACTTGGACAATTGACGTACCTTTAAAAAAGTTTCTTGGTGATCAAAAGTCTTTTCTATGTTTAACAAAAAGTTTTAATTATTTGTGAAATCAACAGATGAAAAAAGTACGTTGAACCAATGTTGTTACAAAACTTTTAAATTAGTACCCGCTAAGATTGAAACACATCCTTATATTTTTAATTTTTAAAAACTAAAATGAAAAAGCACCCGTTCCCTAAGCCATTTCTGGCGCTGTTACCTGTAATATTTTTCTCTGTTTTATTTGTTTCCTGTAAAAAACAAAAAGACAACGGGCCCACCCCTCCGCCAAATCCCTCCGGTACACAATTATCGGATGCTGATTCGCTAAAGTTGCTGATGTATAATATCATGCAGGTTAGCTTTGTTGATGGTGGCAGAGATAAGAATTATAATCTTCCGACATATTACTGGTACAATCAGATAAATGGCGTCAATCCGCTCAGCAGCACTTATCCTGATGCGCCTTCACTTTTAAATTACATGAAAACCTTTGCCAAACAACCCAACGGAAAACCATACGACAGGTACAGCTTCCTCGATAACGGCCAGGTGGCAGGTCAAATTCAGCAAGGTGTCGCCGGAGATCTCGGAATGGACGTATCCTTTGCCTACGACGCAAATAAGAATATTATTCTGGTAGTTTTATATACCGATAAAAATTCACCTGCAGGATTGGCCGGTGTTCAAAGAGGTATGACCATAACCACCATCAATGGCAACCCTGTGGTGTATGACGGGCCGAATGGCCCCAACGTAAACAGCATCATCAATGCAGTTTTTAATGACCCGTCTGCCACATTTACTTTCAAAAGATCTGACGGCACAACCTTTACGACCACACTTTCAAAAGCACAATACGATGTAAACCCTATCCTGTTTGATACAGTTTATAACATTAACGGAAAGAATGTAGGATACTTTGTTTTTTATACTTTTTCAAACATCACATACAATAATACTTCCACACTGACCAAACAGGAAATAGACCGAGTGTTCAGCAAATTCTCCTCTTCCAATATTTCAGATCTTATTGTTGATCTGAGATACAATGGCGGCGGGTCGGTGAACACTTCAGAATACCTGGACAGCCTCATTGCTCCATCCTCAGTGAGCGGAAAGGTTATGTACAATTATCTGTACAATGATAAACTGACTGCCAGTGCTTCGGCGATCGGGTTGGATGATAAAGTTCTCTTTGGCGGCGGTGGAAGCCTTAACCTCGACAATGTTTTCTTTATCGGTGGCCGGAACACAGCTTCGGCAAGTGAACTTACCATCAACAATCTGAAACCTTATATGAATGTGAAACTGGTTGGTGACACCACCTACGGAAAGCCGGTCGGGTTTTTCCAGTTTACCATTTCCATTTTCAAAAGCGGGGTAAAAACAGATTTGGCCGATTTGTATGCTATCAATTTCGAAACAAGAAATGCAAATAACCAGGGTGGATATTTTAACGGATTAATTCCCGATAAACTTGCAACGGATTATGTGGGTATTCCATGGGGAGATCCCAGCGATGCCAATCTGCAGAGTATTTTCTCCTTTATTTCTACCGGATCTTACGGAAGAATGCTCCCGCCATTTGAGAGGATGCAACAAAATTCGCAATTGAAGTTACAAGTACAAACCAGGGCATTGCATGAATTGAGATTTAACGGAATGGTCAGCGAACGGGCAAGCAGGATGCTGGAGAAAAAATAAAGTCTGTTCAACCGGGATTTTGCAGTAGCCTTTGAGGCTACTGCAAAGTGCGTAAGGGGCTGAGGGAAGCATCCCGGTAACCCCGACTTAGAAAGCCTTTGCGAAAATGATTTATTTGGGCATTAGGCTTTCTTAGCCGTTTTGCAGTCATCTGCAAAATTTGGGGTCAATTTATAAAGAAGGCTTGGAAAATGATGATCTTTTTCAAGCCTTTTTCTTTCGATCTCAAAAACATAACCGTGAAATAATGACCGCGATCAAAATATTGCTTTTTAAAACTCACTTAGGACATAGAGCTGATTCCAATCAAAAATCCAATCACACCGAGTGAATATAAAACAAGAATGATGATCGTGAGGATACCATAAAATTTGAAAAGTGATTTCAGGTTTTCCAGTGATTCTTCAAACGACAATTGATTGGTTTGGTCAAGCGCTTCCTTCATTTTGGACGAAAATTTCAACAGGAATAAAGAAGGGACAAAAACACAAAGCGCCATGATAAGAAAATTGGCGGTGATGCCTGTAAGTCCTGTAGTTGACCTCAGTTCGGATAATTCAGCCGATTTGAGTTGGTTGATCAGCGACCGGAAAAAAACAGCCATCAGCACAAGCAGCCCTGTGGTTATAAAACCTACAATGGACAGAAATTTTGCCCACTTTGAGGTTTCCTTCAAAAAAAAGGATACTCTCGGATTTATCTGCAGATCCTGCGAAAGAAGATCATCTTGTGACATAGGGTGTCAATTTTGGAACACAACTTTACACCAATTTTTTTTATTTATGAGATATTCCTGAAAAAAAATGCAATTGCAGTTCCGTCCGCAACATCCTCACGACTTCTTCTGATTTGAATAAAGTCTGTAAGCATATTTTCAAAAAGCTGGTTGTTTGAGAGTATGGTTTCTTCCAATTCATTATCCATTTCTTCCGGTTCCGATTCATTATACCGGTATATTTCCCATTCGCCATTGTTGTATTCAAGGGCGGTCAGATTTTCAATCCAATCGCCTGAATTCAGATACATAATGGAACCGTGTTCGTTGGATATTTTCCGTATCTCGGGTTGGTGAATGTGCCCGCACACCACAAAGTCGTAATGATTGGAAATCCCGATCTCCGCTGCGGTGTTTTCAAAATTATTGATATGCTTGACGGCACCTTTTACGCTGTTTTTGATTTTTTTGGAAAGGGATAATTTTCCTTTTTTGAAAATGTGTTCAGAGATAAAATTTACGAACCGGTTAATACGAATCAACATATCATAACCTATCGCGCCTAATTTGGCTACCCACCTGGAATGCTTCATGACGACATCAAAAACATCGCCATGAAATATCCAGGCTGTTTGCCCGCTATCTAATTCCAGTACAACTTTGTTTACGATTTGCAGTGATCCCATTTTCAGGCCGGTGAATTTTCGCAGCATTTCATCATGGTTCCCGGTAACATAATACACAGGTATGCCATCGCCCACCCAACCCATTATATGCTTGATTATCTTCATGTGGCTGTCCGGCCAGTATCTCTTTTTAAACTGCCATATATCAATAATATCGCCGTTTAAAACAACTGTCTTTGGCCGGATGCTTTTCAGGTACTTGAGAAGTTGCTTTGCATTGCAGCCAAAAGTACCCAAATGCACATCGCTCAATACCAGCACATCTATATTTCTTTTTGTATTCATATTCATATATGCAAAACAAGAAAGAAGTTATTACCAACAGGTTAAGAAACGATTACATGTGGGTTAAGAATTAAAAGCAAAAAAAGCGACAGAGCCACTTCTGAAAGCCAGGCTCTGCCGCGCATCTATGGGATTCTAACAAATGTTATCTGGATTTTGGAGCAGAGCGGGTCTGCCCACATTCATCCGCCCGTTTCAGGAGTTGGCATGATTAGAAATTATATTTTGTCCAGGCAAAAACCCCCGTAGTACATCCGGTGTTTCCCGGCTCAACCTTTCCATTGGGGAAGCCCGTTTGGGGGTTAATTTGTTTGCCTAAAATCTGAGCGGCGGCAAGGGAGCTTGTCAGGCTAACAGACGATTCTGCGTTGCCGGTCCCTTTTCCATCGGTAAAATCAATCAGGTCTATAGCTGTGCCCGTGCCTTTAACCAGTGCGTTGGTAATGGCGGCTTTGGCTCCTCTTCTTATTTTTATGACGTCCTGCATTTTGTTGGTCACGTTTTGTATATCGCCATCGGTAGCGGGTGCAAGCCTCAGATCGAAGGTGACATTTTTGACTGCAAAATCCGACTGCACGGTCTGTTCAGGAAACTTTCCATCTAAGTTACCATCTGCTTCTATTCCTCTCGGGTCTGATTCGGTACTGGTATAGCCCGTTTCCCAGATTCCATAGGCATTTTCCAATGTTCCCTTGTATCCTTGCGTAAAATCAAACATATCGTCATCGGGATTTACCACCAGAAGATTTTTGACGTTTACTGTACCCCCGAAAAATTCCACGCCGTCATCTGCACCATTGAGAATATAAACATTTTCTATTCTTGTGCCGTTTCCAACGCCGTTCAGCGTAAGGCCGTTGTGCTCTACATCTGCACTTGAGCGCGCACCCGAATAAGCAATGGTCAGGTATGTGATGGAGCCGGAATTATCGTTTGCGATGTTGCCGCCATACTGATGCTCTGAGCTGACCTCCGTGGTTCCGGTGGTGCCGCCCGACAAGGGAGCTTTACCATTGATTATAAGTCCACCCCAGTGTCCCGCCTCAGCATTAGGGATATCTGCGGTCATGGTAACCGGCTTATCAGCGGTGCCATTCACATTGATTTTACCGCCCTGCAACACCAGGATGTAGTTGTTGAATCCCTTATTTGCCTTTATCATCGTACCGGCGGGGATGTTCAGAGTAGCGCCGCTTTGAACTACCACCGGGCCTGTGATTGTATAAGTTATGGCTGCATCCAGGTTTCTGGTGCCTGTTACAGGACCGTTTAAGTTTTCGGAAGTTATTACAGGAGGCGTGATGCCACCTCCGTTGTCCTTTTTACAGGATACCAGCACAACTGAGAACAGTACCATTGCAATTGCACTCAGGTTTAGAAATTTAGTTGTCTTTTTCATGTTGTTTTTGTTTGTGTGTTTAAAAATTTTCAAATTCATTTTTTACTTTTTGTATTTACAGATTAAAACGGGCTCCTATACTCAGGTTTACACCTTTCCTGAATTCATTCAACACAATGTTTTCATTGGATCCGGTTGGTTTCCGGGTAAGACGGTAATAAGGATCCAGCAGATTGCCGGCCCTGAACTTCAGACTGAGATTTCTGCTGAATTTAAATGACGACACAAAATCAAGTGTGCCGGCCCCCTGTTCCATAATATCCCCGTACCCGACGGTGCCATTTGTGTAAATACGGTCGCTGAAATAACTGAAGACCAATGAAGATGTCAGGCTTCTTTTATTGTTTGAATAGTAATGTGTGATATCTGCGTTGGCAAGGAAGGGCGATGCACCTTCTAACCCGGATTTCCGTTCGGGAGTGTTCGCCAACTTCAATAGTACAGACGTATGGATATAGGATGCATTGAAGCCTACCGAAAATTTATTTGAACCTGAATGGGCTGCATTTTCATTGTTCACCAAATTTTTTCTCACTTCTAATTCAATACCGGCTACACTGGCCATATCACCGATATTGTCATAGGTAAGCAATCCCGCTGAATTCCCTTTGTCCACCCGGTCAATCGGGTTTTTGATTTGCTTGTAAAAGACACCTACCGACAACAGCTCCGACCGTCCCGGGTAATTATCCCACTTCAGGTCTATATTATAATTGTCAGACGGCTTTATGTTTGGGTTACCTTCGCTTGCAAAACCAATATCCGCATACTGATATGGAGATATTTCTTTAGACTGGGGCAAGGTGTATGTCTTGCTTGCCCCAAGACGCAAAGCGTTCTTGCTATCAAATTCATACCTCAGGTTCACGCTCGGTAAATAATAAGGTTTCTTGATACTGTTGCGATCCATGCGTCCGGGTACATCATACACCACCTTCATATCCACGAAGTCTAACCGGAATCCTATATTTCCGCTAAGCGCTTCTGTTATCTGGTAAGAACTCTCAGCAAAGCCGGCATGTATCTTAGTCGTTACATTGTATTTATTGGCAAATCCCTGTGTCAGGGAAAACATACCTTTTTCAAAATTGGATGTGTTGTACACATTGTCAAGCACGATATGATTCAGAGAAAAAGATTGGCCGGGGACAGCGGAGAAATTATATTCTGTCGATTTAAACGCATTGTCGGATATATGCACGTTATATCCGAACGAAATTTTAGAATTGTCGCTTCCGGCATCACTCAGTTTGTAATCAAACATCAGTCTTCCGTTATACTCATGCGCATTGAGGTCCGAGAAAAATCTTTTCTGCCGGTTACTTCCGGTAAGACCGTAGGAACCGTCGGTTTTCATAGAAAGATAATTCTCGCGCCGGTCGGGTTCAAGGCCTTTCAATGTGTTTAATGAAGCATCTGCTGTAAGCGCCCATTTTTCCGACAATTTCCAATTGGTTAATAACTGATGTGTAAACAGACGATTGTCGTTTATCTGCTGACGCCTCAGATATCCCATATAATTGTAGCCGTCCTGGTGTTTTTCGGAATGCATGCCGATATATTCTCCTACGTACTGGTTTGTAGCGTGGAGCACCATAAAATTGTATGCTACAGAATGTAATCCGTTTATCTTGTAGTTGGCGTTAATTAATGCCAGTTGATTCATTTTTTGTGAATACCTCTTTCCTTTCTGATCCTGGTATATCGTTCCGTTGGTAGTCATATTCCGAACGATTTCCTCGGTAAACGAATAATCGGTTGAGTGGGTGAGCACACCAAAAAGCGACAATGGATTTTTACCCGCTTCAAATCGCTTCCCGCCCCATATTCTATAGCTTTGATCGATGGGCAGGTTGACCACGGAAGGGTCTAAACTGTTTGAGAAATCAAATTTCCCTGATACGGGTTGTTTCGTATTTGCAAAGCCCAGAAGATCGGTTCCGCCGGGGCGGTAAAAAGTATTTTTATTTGCCTGAAGATTGACACCCTGTGAAATTTCCAATTCAAGTTGCGAATTATTATACAGCTCTTTAGAAGATATATTGATGACCGCACCTCCCACATCTCCACTTGTCTCTGCAGAAAAAACCTTATGTACGCCGATGCTTTGAATGATATCCGTACCAAAGAACGACAAAGCAATATTTTTATATTCCGGATCTTCAGAGGGAATAGGCATACCATTTAACAGGGTGACATTGTACCGGTCGCCCAGTCCCCGCACAAAAACGTTTTTCACCCCTTCCTGATTTGAGATTCCCGACACTTTGGCCACGGCTGTAAGCGCATCGCCAATCCCTTTTCGCGATAACTCGCCGGCTCCGACATTCTGAACCGCCAACAGGGAATTGCGCTGTTCGGTCAGTAAGGTTGTTTCTGCCTCGCGGTTGGTACCTGCAACAATTTTTATCTCGTCAAGGCTTAGGCCCAGCGGCCGAAGTGCAATTACTATTGTGGCGGTGTCGCCTTTAGCAATGACGACTCCTTCCTTAGTAAAGGATTCATACGACAGGTTAGAACCGGTTATCCGGTAAACACCCGGAGTAATATTAAGAATGATGAAATTTCCACCGGAATCAGCGATTGCCGCCCCGGTAATGCCCTCTACTTCGATGGTCGCTCCGGCCAATGGTGCCATTGTTTTAGAATCTATAATATTCCCCCTGATGGCGCTGTGCTGACTGAAAACCGGGAAAGAGTGGAAGATAAACAGAAATAAAAAGCAGCACAAAGATGTAATCCATCTCCGTATCATTGTTTGGTTTAGAAATATTTGCATAGATGATTTTTTAATTGCACTGCAAAAGTGAAAACCAGATATTACGGGGGTGTTACAACGATATTAAGATATGATTAAGATTGCCTTCAAAAACAAACCGTTCACAGAGTTGATTGACCGGGCATACTGCATATTTTGTGTCCGCCCGACCAACCGCATATTGCGCGGCCATTTACATTGGAATAGTTTTGCCACAAACCAATTCTATATGGAAAGGGGACAACAGATGGCTGCACTTATTGAAGGATACCCTCAGAGCGGACAGAGTTTAAAAACATTTTGCCTTCAAAACCAAATTAGCTATCATACCTTTCAGTACTGGCGTTACAGAAAGAAACGGCTCAGTAACAAGCAGGGGGCTTTCATAGCTGTTCATGCCAATCTACAACCATCCTCCGGTAAGGTAGAGATCGCATATCCAAATGGAGTCAGCGTCCGGCTCGGCTGTTTTGATTCCCACCAAATTTCAGAGCTGTTGAAGTCAGACAATGTTTAACCCGGGGGTCATCCAGATGCAAAGGGTGCCGCCTGCATCTATTCATTCTTCGCCACCTGCAAAAAGCATGATTTCAATCCGTTTCAATGGCTAAAATATATCTTCAATAATCTAATGGATACCAGGGTAACAGAACCGGAGAAATTATATCTCCTAAACTCTAAGACGGCAAAGGAAATTCAATCAACCGTTCCGGTACGAAAATTATTTTGAAGTTCAGCTATGTGATTGGTCGGGGGGATACGATATAGGTGACTATGCCATCTGAATATGAGACTTTTCTTTCCTCCGAAAAGTCGTCTGAATTAACCAGGTTATGCCAGGCCGTGAACAGGGGGTCAGTATCCGCCGGAACGTCGCTTCGCTTGCCCCTATTGCAGAAGAAACCACCGTTTTTCTGCTCCCTGAATGAGGGGTCAGTATGAACCAGAATATCCACTTAACATCCTTGGAGCCATTGCTGCTTACTCCTTCTTCCCTAAAAAACCATCTATCAAAGAAGATATTGAAGAAACCAACCCTATACTGATCCAACGACATAATCAACCCAAACTAATCGCAGCTTAACCCGAACTCAGGTTCTTAGTGAAATTTTGCTGCAATGTGGGCTACACATTAATCAAAAACTTTTTACAAACAGGTCTGGATAAACAACAAACCCTCTTCCCTGATACGGGTTCCTCTATACCGGAGCATGATAATATCCGGGGAAGGTGTACACAGCAAGCTGGATAAAAAAACAGTGAAGCGCATGCAGGATATTGAGAGCCTGAAGGATGATGAGAAAAACCATCTCTTTGCCATCGTAGATGCTTTTCTTAGAGATGCCATTACAAGAAAAGCTTACGCTTCGTAAAATACAAAAGCCGCAGTGATGCGGCTTTGCTCTTATTTTCTAAATCCGGGTAAGCCACTTTTTCGCTTATTAGACTTTTTTGTAAAACGCTTATAACTGACATGGTTAAACGAAAATAATTCTGAAGGATTTTTTACAGTAAACAAACTAATAATCAGGATTTCTATTTGCTCGTAAGTGCAGACTCTAAGCAGCGCTGATATTGTGCAACTGTTCTAAAATAGAACCCACAATGATAATAACGCTATACTTACACTTACATACCAATATTTTTTAAACCATTTTAAAAAAAATATTGGTATCAAAATACTGATAAATAAATATCCATAGAAAGCAATTTCCAACAAATAGCTAAGTAATACAAGTGGCCTTTGTTCACCTGCCGAATGTCCTGAACTTAGAATTGGAATACCAACTAATGCGCATAACAATATAAGCAATAACCATTCTAAATATAGTTTAGGCGGATTATTAAAAAAATAATGTATCCTCATAACCTCAATTTTGTTTAATAAACTGACCATTTATAAATTTATATGTTCCTTCTTGAAGGTTTTGTATAGCACTCATGAAATCAAAAATAGAATGGCCACCATTAGGATTAACGTTATCATTGCTACCGTTTTCTTCTCTTCCACTTTCTTTGGCGTGGTGGCTCCCTGTTAATTTACCGATTGTCCCTCCAACCACATTGTCCCCTTCATTATCAAATTGAAATAATGGAACCCCATTTATGGCTGATTGCTTATTCTGTTGGAAAGATGCAAAATCATATTCCGTTATTCCTAAACCTCTGGCTTCGTCCGGATGAGCTTTGGCATATTTTATTATTGCAGTTATATATCCTTTTGCCCATGCACCGCCCATACTATGACTTACAACTTTAATTGATTCTGTAATATTTCCATTTTTATCCCTTGCCAAGTTTCTAAGGATATTCGCCGCATCCATTTCGCCATGTATTTTCCCATCAGCAAACCTATCGCCTACGCTTAAAGGATTATTTGGAAAGCCTAATATACTTCCAACCCCACCCATAGAGCCATCTTTATAAATAGAATTATGGTCATTAAAATGATTCATTACTGCATCATCAAAATTTTCTTGTCTTGTTGTAGTTTTAAATTCATTCCGGTAGGAAGGAATACCAAAACTATTTATTCCATTTAAGGAAGAGCTAACAAGCGTAGATTGTGTTACAGTTCTTCTCCAATAACTAGGTTTACCACCCTCACTCCCATTATTAAATCCATTTACAAATATTACAAGTTGACCATCAGGGTCTACAGCGTTTGTCGGCTGATTTAAAGCATGGGCATAAGGGGATGTAGCAAAATATAATTCCGCTTTGCCATCAGTTTTATGCCATCTGCCTATCTGTGGGTCATACATTCTTGCACCATAGTCATACCATTCCAGCCCGCTTCCATCGCTGAACTCGTTATTTTGTTTTTCCTTACCATTATATTGAAATTTGTTGGTGAGCGAACCTGCCGCTTTAGAAGATATCCCCGCCATAGTCAAGCCGAACGGATAATAATGCGTCTCTTCCAAAATAGGCCCACGGTTATGTGTAACCTGCAAATTGTCAAAGAACACATCTATGTTCGGCGTTTCATTGCTTACAAAAACATAGAGGTAGCCGTTTTTTGTAATGGGCAGATTTGTTCTTGTGTGTATCTTAAACTCCTGGTCATTGCCTACCTGCTCTGCTCCACTGCTGCTCTGCACAAATTTAAACTGCTCGTCTAATAAGATCCAATTAACATACGCCTTAGGCTTTGTAGCTCCGGGCGCGGGCTGGTTGCTCAGGAAATTGCTTACTGAAGTAGGTACAACGCCACTGCTCGTAAGTTGTGCCGATGTGATCGCCCCATGCACCGGGCCACCGCTTCCTGTTAGGCTGTTGATAAGATTGGTTACCAGGTCGGCGGCAATACTGTTAGGTGAGCCTGGTGTGGCGCCATTTTTCTTATACCAACTGCTTACCCGGATATTGAACTTGTCACCTGCCATGACTTTCAGAATGATAGAAGGGCCTATTTTATTGCCGTTACCATTGGTTTTTGCAACATAAGCGTTTGGGTTGGTAAAATTATCTGTCGGGTAACCGGCTATAGATGAAATTCCTGTTCTTGTTTGAGGGAGGTTGGCATAGAGCGCTTCTTCTGTAGTTGCCTGTGCTGCCTCCATTGAGGCAGGCGGATAAAATGAAGTGTCTTTTTGCTCTGTGAGCACCATCCTCACATTGCCCAAATGATCTTTGAGGAAGTAATCGTAGGTGAATGATGTGATGTTCCCGCTGCCGTCTCTTACCGGTCGTATTCTCCCTTCTTCATTGGTAATGAATTGAAGTGTATCGTTTTGAAAAACGGTTCCACCCATGTAGAGTGTGGTTGAAGTCTTTGCTGGTGATATGGTGTTATCAACTGTTACTTTTTTTAATTTGTTGCCTGTAGCATCATACGTGTAGGTTATAGTTCCCTTCCCTGTTACTTTTATTACAGTTGGTAGATTCAAATAATTATAAGTAATGCTGCTGATCTTTTTGTTTGCGTCTGAAATAAGATTACCATTACCATCATAACTATAATCAGTGCTGCCTTTGGTAGCAGGATCATATTTAAAGTCTCCCAAAGTGCTGGTATTATCATTTAAGGCGTCCACTACTTTTGACAGTTTGTTTGAGTTGCTCTGGTAGGTATAAGTTAACTGATCTATCGCAGAAGAACTGTTTATTTTCAGGCCGTTTTGATTCATGGTAAGGATGTTGCCATTGGCATCGTAAGTTAATCCATTCATGCTAAAATCCACACCTGCTGTATATTTTTTTGGCGATAAATATGTTCATCCTATAAATCTGATGAAAACCTTATCCACATTGCATTGCAGCCAATGTGGCAGAGTGGAAAACTTTTTTGAAGGCAAAATTTTGGGGATAAAAAAATATTTTCTTGCCTATTCATTTACGGTGAAGCTGCAAGCTGTGAAAAAAACAAAAGCCCCGTGAGGAGCTTTGCTTTGTTATTATTCATTATTGTTTAATCAAGTAATAATTCATAAAATTTCCATTAAACCCAATGGGTTGTAGTTTCGTTCCACTATCTTTTATGTGCCAAACTTCATTGTCAAAAATTCTATTCTTTTCAAGTCGCACTCTAAAATAATTTGACTTTCGTTTCTTTAAAAAGTAGGTCGGATATTTAAGCCCTCTCGTATCTATGATATAAAAACCTTTCAATGTAGTATGATTTATTACAGTATCAGCAAATACATCTTCAATATGCAATGTGTCCTTATTCGTAATTAGATACAATTGATAATACAAGGGTTCATCAGTTTTATAAGTTACATCAAACTTTATTTTATTACTCCGATTTTTCTTTTCTTCTACATTAATTTTTTCTCTTTTATCACTACTGTTTAAAATCAGGTCATCGCCTGATACGTCCCAATAGCCATTAGCTTTTATTTTAAGAAACTCGGTATTCATCTGGTATTCAAAAGTTGAGTCTGCGTTTAATGTAATAGCTTCTGAAGTAAATTTATTATCCTCTTGCTTAGGGCTGTTAAACCTTCCTATTACATTTTTCAAAGTGTCTTTGCTGGTTGTTTCTGTTTGACTATATACCCTGCTATAATAAAGTCCAAAAACAAACAGCAATAAGAAAATTAATTTTTGGTTGTGCATCATAATATTTGCTTTAATATTATCACTGTTGCCCCTGTCCTTTTTTATAATCAGTTTGCCAACCTTTATAAACTTCTGTAACAGGTGTACCTGCTTTGCCTGCATTGATGGATTGTTCTCGCAACGCTTTCCCTGCTTTTGAATTAATGTCAATAGGTCCACTTGGCAAGCCCTGATATGCTGGCGGTGTCATTGCTGCTCCTCTTGTCAATACGCCTTTATTGTCAATTAAATTTTGTTGATAGTAAACGCCATGTTCAAGATAAGCCTGTCTGTTGTAAGCGGCTTTTTCATCTGATAAGTCATATAGTTTTCCGTAACTCTTACCATCTACGGCAAATGACACTTTTCCTGTTTCAAATTGATAACCGTGTTTTAGTTCATGTGCTGCTAATCCAACAGATTGTAAAGGATTATTACCTTTTGCTACCCCAACATCAATCTGTCCTGTTTTATCATCATACGATGTACCCCCTTCATTCTGGCTGCCATTATAAGAAACATTATAGATTTGGTCGGATTTTTCAAGTGTGCCAATTTCACTTAAAGTTGTCTGATATTCGCTTACCAAACCATTAACCATGTCTTCGGTTACACCTTGCGGCAAAGTGCCTGCTTTTACCATTGCATTCAAAGAAGTAATAGAATTATTGAGGTAGGTTTTAAGGTCTGCAACTATATTGTCTTTGTCAATGATGCTATCCCCATGAGCATCCATGTATCTTATTGGATTGTTTGCAGCATATTGATAAGGGGAAAGAGAAAAATATTTTTCACTAAATCTGTCTTGTGTGTTGAAGCGTCCTGTTTGGTTATCATACATCCTCGCCCCATAATCTAACCACTCCAAGCCACTTCCATCAGAGAACTCCTGCCTTTGTTCTTCTTTACCGTTGTATTTATATCTATTTGTTGGAGTGTTGTTGAGAGCTTTAGAACTTATCCCACTCATCGTTAATCCGAACGGATAATAATGCGTTTCCTCTAATATCGGCCCACGCACATGTGTGATCTGTAGGTTATCCCAATACACATCTATGTTCGGTGTTTCATTACTTACAAAAACGTAGAGGTAGCCGCTTTTGGCAATTGAAAGATCATTTTTAATATGCGTGTACACCTGATTGTTAGGAGCGGTGCCAAAAGATGATTCATCCGGAACCTGGTCTGCTCCACTGCTGCTCTGCACAAATTTAAATTGCTCGTCTAATAAGATCCAATTCACGTACGCCTTAGGCTTTGTAGCTCCGGGCGCGGGCTGGTTGCTCAGGAAATTGCTTACTGAAGTAGGTACAACGCCACTGCTCGTAAGTTGTGCCGATGTGATCGCCCCATGTACAGGGCCGCCTGTACCGGTCAGGCTGTTGATAAGGCTTGTAACCAAATCCGTCGCAATGCTATTCGGTGAGTTAGGGCTGACACCGTTCTTCTTATACCAACTGCTCACCCTGATATTGAACTGATCACCTGCCATGACTTTCAAAATGATACTCGGGCCTATCTTATTACCGCTTCCATTGGTTTTTGCAACATACGCGTTTGGGTTAGTATAATTATCTGTCGGGTAACCGGCTATAGATGAAATTCCTGTTCTTGTTTGAGGGAGGTTGGCATAGAGCGCTTCTTCTGTAGTTGCCTGTGCTGCCTCCATTGAGGCAGGCGGATAAAATGAAGTGTCTTTTTGCTCTGTGAGCACCATCCTCACATTGCCCAAATGATCTTTGAGGAAGTAATCGTAGGTGAATGATGTGATGTTCCCGCTGCCGTCTCTTACCGGTCGTATTCTCCCTTCTTCATTGGTAATGAATTGAAGTGTATCGTTTTGAAAAACGGTTCCACCCATGTAGAGTGTGGTTGAAGTCTTTGCTGGTGATATGGTGTTATCAACTGTTACTTTTTTTAATTTGTTGCCTGTAGCATCATACGTGTAGGTTATAGTTCCCTTCCCTGTTACTTTTATTACAGTTGGTAGATTCAAATAATTATAAGTAATGCTGCTGATCTTTTTGTTTGCGTCTGAAATAAGATTACCATTACCATCATAACTATAATCAGTGCTGCCTTTGGTAGCCGGATCATATTTAAAATCACCAAGCATGCTGGTATTGTCATTTACAGCATCTGTTACCTGAGAAAGTTTATTAGAGTAGGTTTGGTATGTGTAAGCAAGCTGGTCAATAAGAGGAGAAGCATTTATTTTTAATCCTTTCTGGTTCATGCTCGTAATATTCCCGTTGGCATCATAGCTCATGTTGCTCATACTAAAATCTACTCCGGCAGTTTTATTGAAACTACCACCTGTATATTGATTGAAGTCTGCACCGGCTATTCTGTTCACTGCATCATAGGTAAAATCATACTTTCTTTTTTCCCCGTCCCCTTTACTTTTCCATACGGTTCCTGCTATATTTCCGTTGTATTGGGGAGTATAGCTGCCGAGTACTCCGTTCTTATCATAACCCAGGTCAAAGCCGAAATAATTATTGCTTGCCGCATCTTTTACATAATCCCTGTTGGCACCTAGCAACCATCCTCTTATGTTATAATCGTAGTCAAGGGTTTCCAATCCGGCATTGCTATCGTATTCCGGGGCTAACTTCTTTATCTTCACCTGCCCGAGGGCATCGTACTCCATTTCGCTTACGGTGGTGTAGGAGCTCGTCGCTCTGCTGTTCAGCAGGCTGTGGCTTAGTTTCTTCTCGGTCTTTATCAGTCGGCCCAGCTCATCATAGCTGTTTTGGGTAACTGTGGTAATGGTCTGCGGGTTGACATCTGCCTTCTGTTGCTTTTGTACCACGATGAGCGGCAATCCCTGCCATCCGTACTGGGTGGTCAGCACATCCGTACCTCCGGTGGCATTGGTACTTTTGGTTTGTATTATCCTGCCCTTGTCGTCGTAGATGAGCATGGTATAAAGATAGGGAGATGAGACTGATTTCTTTGATTCCATTCGTTTGTGACAAGGGAAAGCTTCACATAAAAATTCTGAACTCATACAACGTTTTAAAGAAGTAGATTCTCTCCTGATTAAATGAAGCAGTTTAAAATGTACAAACTGCCAGGAATACCCGACAGCGCTTTTAATTTAAAGCACTGGGATTCTGTAAAACTCTGAAAAAAACTTACGATTCTATTATCAGGCAACGGTTCGGGTATTGGCGATGCCCGCACTTGTAAGATTCAAATTATTAACAACCGTCCTGCGGGTATTGCCAATACCTTGTTAAATGCAGTGCCGGGCAATAAAAGAAAGATTATGTCAGAAAGAACATCATTAACGGATATTGAAAAGAAATTAGTCAGAGCGTTGGGTCAAGTTACTTTTTTGCCAGCCTCCTACGACAAACATTTTTTCCGTTCATTATCTGTTGATGCTTTATATACAGAAAAACAAAAGCGATACCTGCATTTCATTTTCAACAAATACAGGCGGCAAATAAGTAACTATCAAGAATTGGCATTTGAATTAGAACCAGAAAGATTTGATGTGAAAATAAAATTTGAAAGAACGTTATTCAGTGCGGAAGGCGGTCAGGCAGAAATTGATTTTAAAGATACGTTTAAGCCGTCACGATCTGTCAATGGGAACGGCCAGTAGGCATTGCATTTAACGCATCATTAACGCGCCTCCCTCTCATATAGCTTATAACAATAGTATAACGTGCATGAATAAACGAAAATAATTTTGATATTCTTTTTTACAGCAAATAAACTTTTAAGAAGGATTCTTATTTGTCCGTAGTTAAAGACATACCGACAGCGGTTCTTTTATGTTTTCAACTCTCTACGAATAGCAGGAGGAGGCGGCTTTTGCTGTTTAATATCACTTTAGTTTTTTCTTATAATAAGGTATAAACTGTTGCGTATAGCAAGCCTTATCCGTTTTAAATGAACCACTATGGACTGGAAGTCCATAGTTTCTTTTACAGACTGAAAGTCCGTTAAGAATATTTCTCTGTCATTCTATTATGAAATTTTCATTTGTATCTTCTCCCGATTTCCGTTGCTATACTGCGAAAGGAGCAAAACAGTGAATTCAGGATTTTATTATGTAATTGAATGACAAGCCTTTAATTAGAATATAGATTCACAATTTTATCCCTTGCGCAGTATAACTTGGATTCTGCCCAATACAGCCGTATCGAGAACGGTAAAACTGACCCAACAGTAACGACATTGGAAAAAATCGCCAAAGCGCTGGGGAGTTCGCTTTCGGATTTGTTCGCTTCTACCGGTGAACTAAAGGAGATAAATTCTTACGATAAGTCCATTATGGAGAAAATGGCTTTACTGGAAGCCTTAAGCGACAATGAGAAGCAAACCATTTATACAATGCTGGATGCTTTTATTGGTAAGCAAAAATTAAAGGATGCCCTTTCCGGTGTGCTTAATGATGTAAAATGAAAAAGCCATCCAATTAGGATGGATGGCTTTAAAATTATTTTTCTCTCGATAAAGTGTACTTACTCGTTCCGTCTTTAGAACTTAGTTCAAGTATTTCTAAATTATCCTTTGTGTATATTTTATAGAAATACTCCTTTTTATCAAAATATGGCTGGTCAACTTCAAAGACAAACTCAACTTTCTTACTATCTAATGACAAGGTATATGTAAACTCAATTTTTTCATTTGATGGCTTTGTGATTTCCCCTGTACCTTTTTTAAAAAACTCTATTTTAGGGCAAACGTTGCATTTTGATACAATATTATTCCTTTCTTCACTTAAAATATGCCATTCACCTCCTGTCACTAAATTATTATCTACCTCATTGCTATTCATAGTGAATACCTCTTTTTTAAATTGATTCTTATCACGTTGTGAATGATTACAGGAAAAAGAAAAAAAAGCTATAATCATTATTAGTAGTACTTTCATAACTCTTGATTTTTTTATTCCTTATGCCAAGGTTCTTTTTTTCTTAATGGACTAGGGCCAGTTTGTCCTTTTTCCTTGACTTCCTTCCTTACTTTGTTTTCATCATCTACTGCATTTCCAGTGTCTCCTCCTACCGTTGCAGGAATGGCGTGTCCAACAAGTTCGTGTCCCAATATATCAGCAGGTTTATCCTCCAAAGGTTTGCCTGACTGATCTTTCAGGTTCTTATTTTCATTTCCTGAAATAGTAACATCTACATCCGAAGCCAAATTACCAGATTTATCAGTCGAATATTGTGTTACACCTCCTCCAGCATCCTCGTCAACATCTTTTTTTACACCATTTGATGTATATTTCTGGGCAATTTTGACATTTATAACATCTTTATCTTTTATTGCTGCATTTAATCTATCTGCATAATATTTAGAATATCTTGACGCATCACCTGTTGACCTTACTTGATAAAGTTTACCATTTTTATCAAAAGCATATAGCCCAAGAACCTTGCTGTTTATCATTTTTAATACGGCAGCTCTATCTGCTTTATTTGGAACAACAATATCCCTTCCATCTGGATCAATTAAGTTTATAGGATTATCTGCAACAAAAGCATATGGTGAAAGCGATGGATATTTATCTGCGAGCGGGTCAACCGTCCGCCATCTTCCCAATTGTGGATCCTGCATCCTTGCACCAAAATCGTAAAGTTCTAAACCACTGTTATCGCTGAACTCATTTGATTGCAGTTCTTTGCCTCCAAATTTATATTTATTGGCGGGCGCACCGTTTAGTGCCTTAGAACTTATCCCCGCCATTGCCAACCCGAACGGATAATAATGCGTCTCTTCCAGTATTGGTCCGCGAATATGAGTCACCTGCAGATTATCAAAATACATATCTATGTTCGGTGTTTCATTACTTACGAAAACATAAAGATAACCGTTCCTGCTGATGTTTGAAGTGGCAGTGAGCAGTCTAAATTGCTGGTCATTGCCCACCTGCTGTGCACCGCTGCCGGCCTGAACAAATTTAAGTACGCAGCCTTTGTTTTTTCTACGGTCGTAAGACGATCTTTCGAACTCATTAAACAGTCAGCCACCCCGCATACACACTGTCGGCGGCATCTTTTCCATCTTCACTGATGAAGCCTATCCATGTGTGTACCTCACCGGTATAACCATGAGTTTTCAATTCGGCCATCCCGTCGCCCCTGCGCTGTGTACTGATCCCGAAGACAGCCTGCTTTACGGCGGGGAAATAAGCAACCAATACGGCAATATCGGAACTGCGCGCCGTGCCTGTTCCTGCATTATCATCCCACGTAAACAGGATACTGTCTGCCCCTCCCGTTGTTGCCGCGACCGGTACAGAGGGCATGCCGCCTCCGGATATTTGCACATCGGGCCACGACAGTGATATGTCCGGATAAACTCCTGTGATTGCTTTTCGCATCAGTGCGCTGGTGGCTTTGTTATAGCCGGTGGCCGTGTTTATTTTTTGCGGAAATGTCCGGTCAAAGAAACCGCTGCCGGTAAAACACCTGGTAAATTCGTGGCATATTTTGATCTTTTGCTGCTGGGCAAGCCGGGCAGGGGTCACGGGTTTGGTACTCTTCCTCCTTTTACTGCGGATAAAGTTGGCGCCCATGCGCATATAACCGGATACATTTCCGGCATTGCCTGTAAATTCACCGAGGATGCCGTAAGGTATTCTTGCCATAATCAAACGTTTTTGAGATGATCTTATATGCTAACGCTTCCGCAGGCCCTTTTGGTATCTGGCATAAGTGAATCAAAAGGGTGATGAGGCAAATGTTATTCGTTACCTGGTTCCCAATTATCTCCGAATTAGCAACGAATAATGTAGGGTTTGCGACAGGAACATTACTACCCAAATTCTATGTATCCTCCGGGTTCTTTATGGTTAAACCTGCCGTTACCCGGAAAATGTTACACGAACATGTTTTCCTGAATAGGAGCGATGGATTCCCTGCAATTGAGTGATGTTTTGGAAATTCAGATTCATTTATTCCGGGGATGACAGAGCTGTTGGGCAAATGCCAAATTATCTAACCGGCAGAAGTAATTAATCTTCTCCTCCCGTGAAATTCATTTTTTATTAAATACATACTCAGTATGCCCTTGCAAACAAAACGCGTTGAGTGCTTGGTTTGCCGGTAAGAATACATTTCCCCTGTTCATGCTCATTATCCAACGGAATGCAGCGTATTGTCGCTTTGGTCAGTTCCTTTATTTTTTCCTCGGTTTCGGTGGTGCCATCCCAATGTGCAGACAGAAACCCAGATTTCGTATCCAGCAGGGTTTCAAATTCTTTCCAGCTATCCACTCTGGTGATATGGGTATCTCTGAATTCTTTTGCTTTATTAAAAATTGAAGATTGAATGTCATCCAGCAAGTCCTTTATCACATTGGCAATGCCATCCAGGGAAACAGATTCTTTTTTACGTGTATCCCTTCGCGTTACTTCAATGACTTTGTTTTCCAGATCGCGTGTACCGAGAACCATTCTTACAGGTACCCCTTTCATTTCGTATTCGGCAAACTTCCATCCGGGCCTGCGTTTGTCATCATCATCATATTTGTAAGATATCTTAAGCGCCTTCAGGTTTTCCGTAATCTCTGCTATCTTTTTATCGAGCTTTTCTTTTTCTTCGCCGGTCTTATAAACCGGAACAATCACTACCTGGATGGGAGCAAGTTTTGGAGGCAAAACCAAACCGTCATCATCGCTGTGTGCCATGATGAGCGCACCGATCAGGCGTGTACTGGCTCCCCAGCTTGTAGCCCATACATAATCGAGTTTATTGTCCTTATCACTAAACTTTACGTCAAAGGCTTTGGCAAAATTTTGACCGAGAAAATGAGAGGTGCCCGATTGCAGGGCCTTTCCATCCTGCATCAGCGCTTCAATGGTGTAGGTATCCACAGCTCCTGCAAAACGTTCATTAGCGCTTTTTACTCCTTTGATAACCGGCATGGCCATCCATTCTTCAGCAAATGTGGCATACACATTCAACATCCTTTTCGTTTCTTCAATGGCCTCTCCGGCAGTGGCATGCGCTGTATGCCCTTCCTGCCACAGAAATTCAGATGTGCGCAAAAACAACCTTGTTCTCATTTCCCATCTTACTACATTGGCCCATTGGTTGATGAGCAGCGGCAAATCACGATAACTTTGAATCCAGTTTTTATAGGTATTCCAGATAATGGTTTCCGAAGTGGGCCTGACAATTAATTCTTCCTCCAGTCTGGCCTCGGGATCAACTATGATTCCTTTCCCGTCCGGATCATTCTTTAAGCGGTAGTGGGTTACGACAGCACATTCTTTGGCAAATCCTTCCACATGTGCAGCTTCGCGGCTTAAAAAACTTTTTGGAATGAAAAGAGGAAAATAAGCATTGGAATGCCCTGTCTCTTTAAACATGAAGTCCAGTTGGTCTCTCATCTTTTCCCAAAGCGCATATCCGTAGGGTTTGATAATCATACAACCTCTTACAGCGCTGTATTCGGCCATGCCTGCTTTTAATACCAAATCATTATACCATTGTGCATAATCTTTTTCTCGGCTCGTTATCTCTTTACTCATAGTTTAAATATTCCGGTTTGCAATTTATCTGCTTTTTACGCGGTAGGTTTGTGATTATTTAACACTGAATTTCTATGCGTGTGAATAAAAAGCAAAATAAAATTCTTAAATTTACGTAGTTAAAAAAAGCAAAAGTATAGGAACTACTAACCACAACCCAAAAACTATTAACATGAAAACATTATACTATATAATATTGATTGCGGCTTTCCCCCTGCTGCTGATAAGCTGCGGTTCTTCGTACAGAACCATGCAGACCACAGATGATGTTTATTATACACCGGAAATGGGGGATAATACAAATTATGCTGACCGGAATGATATTCAGCAATCCGATAATTATAATTATAACATGGGAATCGGAGGTGTTCCTTATTATCCGTTCCTTTACCCTGGCGGTTATGGCTATCCCTATTCTTTTTACAGTTCCCCCTTTTATAATCCAATGATGTACGGGCTTGGGTTTGGATACAGCAGCTACTTCAGTTTATTTAATCCGTTTGGCTTCAGTTTCGGATTGGGTTACTCGCCATTTGGTTATGCATATTCTCCGTTCGGATATTCTCCTTACGGTTATGGTACTTATCCTTTTGGTTATTGGAATTCACCTTACTACGGCTATGGTGGCCATTACATGTACTCTTATCCGGGCTTCTATGGAAAAACAGGATATGTGACAAACAATGGCCCGAGGATCACTTCGTCCACAAATTTCCTAAGACCATATAACGGAGTCAGAAATACTTCTCCAAACGTGAGTCCGTCCATTGCACCGGTTCGCAGGTTCAGTACGGTAAACAACACCGGCAACAATGGAATTATCGAAAGAAATATTCCGGCTCCGCGGATGAATAACGGTGACATAAATAACAACAATAACAGAAGCAATACCAGAAGAGAAATCAGAAGGTTTAATGTGCCAAGACAGGAAAACAATCCTGTAAGAAGGAATAATTTTGAACAACCTGCACGTTCAAACGAAAGATTCACTCCCCAAAGAGAATTCAATAATCCTCCGGTAAGGCAATTTGAAAGATCCGTTCCTGAAAGGGTTGTACCCAGTACCCCTCCGCCAACATCGAATGGTGGAAGCACAAGCCCTATCAGGAAGTTTTAGATAAAGAAATTGTAAAAACGTGCGAATGGTTATTTTGAAAATTCACAATAATCGTTCGCACGTTTTTTTTGAGTATTATTGTAACCTATGCGAAGAATATTTTTTACCGGTTTATTTTTATGCTTGATATCAGGCCTGGCATTTGGGCAGGAACCTGCTGATGCCCTTCGTTATTCATACCTTACAGGACAAGGCGGCACTGCAAGGAACCAGGCTCTCGGAGGAGCCGGCGCTTCATTGGGAGGCGAATTCACTTCTCTTTTTTTAAACCCGGCCGGACTGGGTTTTTACAGAACAAGTGAATTTGTTGTGACCCCAATGGTAAGGGCAAACAGCAACAATGCAAACTATCTGGGAGAAAATTCAAATGCCACAAAAAGTAAGTTTACCTTAAGCACAACCGGATTTATTATGCCCACCTCAGGAAATCGTGGAAATGTGAGAAACGTGACGGTAGGTTTCGGAATAAACCGTGTTGCCGATTTCAATAATTCCATTTCATACAGCGCTTTTAATAATCAATCTTCTTATGCGGAGCAATACCTCGAGCAATTGACCAATAACAACGTAACCAACCCGGATGATGCCGCTCAAAATTTCCCCTTTGGAGCCAGTCAGGCACTTAATACATATCTGATAGATACAGTTTTAGATCAAAACGGGCAGGTTGTGGGGTACCAGACCTTTGCCAACCCGAATCTTGGCAATGGCTTATTGCAATCCATGAGCATGCAGACAAGTGGCGGTATCACTGATGCTTCACTCGGAGTTGGCGTGAACCTTTTGGACAAATGGTATTTCGGAGGCTCATTATCTCTTCCCATATTGAGATATGAGCGCAACTCAATTTACGGGGAAAGCGATCCGACATCCACAATGCCCAATTTTAATTTCTTCAATGCAATTGAATCGCTCAAAACAACAGGTGTTGGTGTTAATGGAAAATTCGGAGTTATTTATTCGCCTGAACCAAAAGTCAGGATTGGATTGGCTTTTTATACGCCGACTTTTTATCAGCTCACCGATTTATACAACATGACCATTGTAGCAGATATGAAAGGATATGGCGATCAGGGGCCGCATCAAATGAGCAGTACCGATTTAAATGACGGGCAGTTGCTTCGTTCAAGATACAACATGACCACACCGTTGCGGGCTATTTTGAGCGGAACTTACTTTATCAGTACCGGCGAGGAAGTTCAGCAACAAAAAGGGTTCGTCACGGCAGATGTAGAATATGTGGACTACAGCAAAGCCGCTTTTCATTCCGCTTCCAACGATGAAAGCTACAAGACTTATTATTCTTCCATCAACACACTGATGGATCAGATGTACGGCAAAGCTATCAATGCGAGAGTCGGTGCTGAATTAAAATTTAATCTTTTTATGGTAAGATTCGGGGGCGCATATTATGGCAATCCCTATCAGACTGAGAGCGCTAATACGATGAAAGCATCAGGTGGCGTGGGTTACAGAAACAAGGGATTCTTTTTGGATCTTGCTTATACGTACGCACATCAGAAAGATGTGGACTATCCTTATGTTCTACAGGACAAACCGAACAACCCTGCTTTTCTGAATAATAAAGGGAGTTATATCACTCTGACCGCAGGCTTCAAGCTTCAGCAATAACATCCCGTAGGCAGAACGAAATCTTTAGTTCCGGTTAGGACACACGGAGTGCATCCATCCGTGCACGGGATTTGTTATTGAATATTTTTCTTCCGTTCTTAAGTCCTTTGCGTTGTTCCCTTTGTTTTTCGATAGGAAGATGAATGGTTTCCTGACACTCCAAAGAACAGCATCCTTCATATTTTCTTGCACATTCATCGCATTGGATAAACAGAAGGTGGCAGGCCTCATTGGCACAATTGACATGTTTGTCACAGGGTTTGCCACACTGGTGACAATGACTGATAACTTCATCGCCGATCTTCTCCCCCAGCCTTTTATCAAAGACGAAATTTTTACCAATGAATTTATTCGGGAGTTCCAGTTTCTTTATGGTATTTGCATAATTGATTATCCCGCCTCTCAGATGATAGACATGTTGAAACCCTCTGTATTTGAGGTAAGCGCTGGCTTTTTCACAACGAATGCCGCCGGTGCAATACATGATGATATTTTTCTCTTTTTCATCGCCGAGCATATCAGCAGCCATCGGCAATTGTTCCCTGAAAGTTTCTGACGGGACTTCAATCGCATTTTGAAAATGCCCTACTTCGTATTCATAGTGGTTACGCATATCCACTACGATGGTTTCCGGATCATTGGTAAGTTGATTGAATTGTTCCGCATTCAAATATTTGCCTTTGTTGCGCATATCAAATGCAGGGTCTTCAATTCCGTCTGCCACAATTTTTTTACGGACTTTCACTTTCAGTACCCAAAAACTTTTGCCATCATCATCCACGGCAATATCAAGAAGTACATCTTTTAATTCAGGAATTGATTCCAGGTATGATTTAAATTTCCCCATTTCAAATTCCGGCACACTTAACTGTGCATTGATTCCTTCGGCTGCCACATAGATCCGCCCGAATACTTTCAATTCATTCAATCTTTGATAGAATTCGTCCCGGAATGCCTGGGCATCTTCAATCGGAAAATATTTATAAAAGCTAATGGTAGTCCGTTTAAAGTTTTCTTCCATCAGCTTTTTCTTAAGCTCTTTTTGAGAAACCCTGTTTTGTAACCACATAGTTGTGCAAATTTCCTCTTTTATAAAAAAATAACCAAAAAGGGGTAATCCGGGATTTTGCAGTAGCCCCAAAAGCTGCTGCAAAGTGCATAAGGAGTTGGGGAAAGCATCCCGGTAACCCCGGCTTAGAAAGCCTTTGCGAAAATGATTTAATACCAAAGTGAATTTAGTTATCGCCCATAAATCATGAGTATTATACCGCCTGTCCCGAAAGCCGGGAATGTGATAGCCGTTTAGGCCAATTTTATTGAGCTATGTGGTATAATAAGATAGCCACGAATACACAAATAATATTTTTTCATTCGTGCATTCGTGGCTGCAAAATTTGTTTGATGAAAAGTGAATGAGTTATAATGATTATCTCTTCGGTATTATTCTGAGATTTGAAAGGATAAAATCTTTGTGGAATAATAAGATAGCCACGAATACACAAATAATATTTTTTCATTCGTGCATTCGTAGCTGCAAAGTTTAGGGTAATTCAAAAATTGGTAAAAAGAGGATCCTGTGCCAATTATTTTTTTGATTACCCATCAAAAGTTATATTCTTTGTTCCATAGGAACAGCCTATTGATTGGAAAGGTGATTGAATTATGAAAGTTCGTTCCGTAAGGAACGTCTCCTGAGATTCCTCCTCCTTTCGTTCGCAGGAATGACAGATTTGTAGTGTCATTCCGAACGTAGAGAGGAATCTACATTAGAAAGTCTTGTACGGAACGAGCGTTTTAAAATGTTTTGTTTTCCCTGAATCACAGAAAAGAATTTATAATTGAATACATCATTAAATTCAAATGCGTCAAAATTTGAATTAGCCTGTTTCCGGCTAACAACAGATTAATTGATTTTCCGAATCAAATTAATTGCCCTCACCGGTAAGGATAGCCGATACACTATTTCTCAAATAGATTTACCTTGTACCGGGGATAACCTGAACAAAACATGGATAAGAAAGGATTGAATTGGTTTGAGAAAATTCATTCAATAGAAAAACTTGTCGTCTGCATTATCATCGGACTGATTGCTTTTTTACTGGCCTTTCATACCGGCGGGTTAACACGCATTATGATTGGCTGGGATTTATTCAGCCTGTCTATGATAGTTATTTTCTGGATAACTTTTGGAGTTACCAATTCCACAGAGATCCGTTCCCAGACGCGCCTTCAGGATCCCCGGCCTACGATAGTTTTCATTCTTGTTCTGATTGCAACCACTGCAAGTATAACTGCAATTATTCTGATGATAACCCTGCGCGATTCCAATCATGGTACAAGCAACTGGCAGGTTCCCGTTGCTATTTTTGGAATGGTATTGTCATGGATTCTGGTTCATACACTCTTTACTTTAAGGTATGCGCACATTTATTATGGCAATGATGTGGACAACCCAACCAACCATGCAGGAGGCCTTCAATTTCCAAATGACAAACGTCCGGAATATCTTGACTTTGCCTATTTTTCATTTGTGTTGGGGATGACATTCCAGGTATCAGATGTACCAATAACATCAAAGGCTATTCGCAGATTGGTTCTTTTTCACAGTCTCATTTCATTTGCGTACAATACCATCATGATTGCTTTGGTAATAAATGTGACAGTGTGATTAATGCACCGGATCACTGTTCCCAAAGCGGATATCAACATTCTGTTTTACTTTTACACCCTTTAACTAAAACTGTTTGGAATGAAGATTGAATCGATTCTGGATAATGATTTTTATAAATTCACCATGCAAAATGCGGTAGTGAATTTGTATCCCAAAGCCAGAGCCAAATATGCTTTTATCAACAGGGGCAATCATAAATTCCCTCCGGGATTTGGAGAATTATTGAAAGCTGAGATCAAAAAATTTGAAGACCTGAAACTCACGGTTGAAGAAAAAAAATTCCTTTCGCGCAATTGTCCGTACCTCACTCCCACTTTTCTTGATTTTTTACAGGGATTCAGATATGATGCTGATGAAGTAACCGTAAAACAGGAAGGCGGGGAATTGTCGGTAGAAATTGAAGGTTATTGGTACCGGACAATTTTGTGGGAAGTTCCCATCATGTACCTGATCTGTGAATTGTATTACCGGCAGCCGGAAGTCATTGCACAATTTGGAAAAAGAACCAGTGATGAAGAAGTAGCCCAAACAGCAAAAACAAAAATTGAGAAATACAAATCGCTCGGGATAACCATTGCGGATTTTGGTACGCGCAGAAGGCATAGCTATGAAGTGCAAAAGATTGTAGTGGATTCCATGAGAAAAAATGGTACCGGTTGTTTTACCGGAACCAGCAATGTGCATCTGGCGATGCTCCTTGGAACAAAACCCATTGGTACGCATGCACACGAATGGTTTATGTTTCATGCTGCCAAATACGGATTTAAAATGAGCAATCCACTGGCACTTGAAAACTGGGTACAGGTTTACCGCGGCGATTTGGGAATTGCACTTTCAGACACCTACACTTCAGAAGTTTTCTTCCGGGCTTTCGATAAGAAATTCAGTAAACTTTTTGATGGTGTACGCCATGACAGCGGTGATCCGATTCAATTTGCCACAAAGGTGATTGAACATTACAAGAGCCTGGGAATTGATCCCGTTTCAAAGACAATCATTTTTTCAGATTCGCTCGACTATGACAAAGTGAAAAAGATTGCCGGATTCTGCAAAGGAAAAATCAAAGCTTCATTTGGTATTGGAACCAACTTTACCAATGATGTAGGCCTGCCGCCATTAAACATCGTGGTTAAAATGACTGAAGCCCGTCCCGACCATGGCGAATGGAATCATGTTGTCAAACTTTCAGATGACAAAGGCAAATACACAGGTGATCCTGCAACCATAGAACTGGCCAAGATCATTCTCCATATCTGAAGACAATTCTCTGTTATTGTTGCGGCTGATTGTTTTTAATAACTTCCAATGCACTTTTCAGCGATTGCAATTCTGCGGTTTGCGCCTGTTGTTCTTTGGCGTTTGTACTCAGCTTGTCCTGAAGATCCTTGATTTTCTTTTCCAATGAAGATTGTTCTTTTTGCAACTTCGTTAGTTTCTTCTGGGCATTGTCCACCTCTTTTTGTTTTGCAAGAACAGACAGGTTATGTGCCTGCTGAACAACTGCCGGTTGCAGGCTTCCAAAGAATTCACCTGCGCCAGGTGCAGGTGTGATATTTGCTAATGACTTACCTCCATCCTTCACTTTCTCTGCAGGAATTTCTCCCGGCAAAGCAGTAATCATATTTACAATTGACGAACCTTTTTCCTTCCTGCTTTTTTGTTCCACTTTAAAAATTATATCATGCGAATTCTCTCCGCCAAATTCATTCATCTTTACATTTCTGTAAACAAGAAAACCTTTTGATTTTTCAGCGGTGTAGCCGGCGGCTTTCATTTTATCCTGAATGATTGTTGTCATATCATTTGCCGGTACATTATACACAAAGGATTCGCTCGGATATTTTGCGCCGTTATATTCCAATGTACCTGACTGCCCCTGTGCATTTGCAAAAGAGATACAAAAAATAACAATTAATGCAATAAAAAAATGTTTCATAATCAGTGTAATTATTTTTCTTGACTTTTCTGTTGAATAGTAACATAATCTTTTACAAAGATACGTTGCAGGACGGAACCGATTACAATTACCAGCAAGGCTCCAATCACATTCAACCAGAGAAAACTGATGATATCCATTTTATAAACTACGATCACAATGATTTCAGAAATAATAGCCCCGTAAAAAAGCGCATTGCCTTTGATAAATTTCAGCCAGAAAGCGACAAGAAAAATTCCGAGGATAACTCCATAAAACAAAGAACCAAGTATATTAACGGTTTCGATAAGACTATTGCCCACATTACTTGCAAATTGTGCAACGAGGATGCAGAAAATTCCCCAAAGGAAGGTGTAAATTTTTGAGATCCTGTAATCCATCTTCGCGGTCATCTTTTTATTAAAATATTTTTTGTGGATATCCACCACGGTACACGCCGCCAGCGAATTGAGTGCGGCAGCAATGCTTCCCCATGCAGCCAGAAAAATGATTGCAATCAACAAACCCACCAATCCGTGAGGAAGATAATCGAGAACGAATCTCAGAAAAATATAGTTCGCATCATTGACATCCTGTCCGGGCAATGCTTTTTGAATGGTTGCTACATACTCGTTTCGTATCTGTTGCTGTTCATCAGATTGGCCATAGGAAAGCGCTGCATACTTTTTTTCCAACGACAAAAGCTGAGGTTCGTACGGAGTTACTTTCGCCAGCTCCACCTGGGTTTTATTGAAATGTAATGGTGGTTTTTGAAAATGATAAAATGCAAACACGAGAACGCCAATCAACAGAATCATGAATTGCATGGGCACTTTCACAATTCCATTCATCAACAGACCCCTCTTGCTTTCTTTGGTGCTTTTTGCAGTAATGTATCTTCCCACCTGGCTGTGGTCTGTTCCGAAATAAGAAAGAGCAAGAAATAAACCACCGATTAATCCGCTCCACATATTGTATTTATCCTTCCAGTTGAAAGAACCATTTTCAAATCCGGAAGTAATGATATTCATTTTCCCGTTTTTACCGCCAATTTTCAATGCATCTGCAAAATGGATATTTTCGGGCATCATCTTCACAACGAAATAACCTGTCAATGCCATCCCGCCGAGCACAATCAGCAATTGCAATTTTTGGGTATGTGCCACCGCCCTTGCCCCTCCGCTCACAGTGTAAATAATCAGCATACCGCCCATAATGATATTGGTATAATAAATATTCCAACCCAGCAACGAACTTAAAATCAGGGAAGGCGCGTAAATACTGACTCCTGTCGACAATCCACGCGATACCTGAAATAGAAATGAGGTAAATGTTCTCGTCTTTAAATCGAACCGGGATTCTAAAAACTCGTAGGCGGTAAAAACTTTCATTCGGTTAAAAACCGGTACAAACACAATACAGATAATAACCATGGCCAGGGGTAAACCAAAATAGTATTGTACAAAGCGCATCCCGTCTGTGTAGGCTTGTCCGGGTGCGCTCAGAAAGGTGATGGCGCTCGCCTGTGTACCCATGATACCCAGCAACACCAGGTACCAGGGCATATCGCGGTTGCTCAAGAAATATCCTTCAAGGTTTTTCGAAGTACGGCTTTTGTATATGCCATAGGCAATGATAAAAACCAAAGTAATAACCAAAACTATCCAATCGCGGGTACTCATAACTGTTAGTTTGATTATTTAATGAAAATGATCAGTCAGATAGTTATACAACAGGATCTGAATTACCAGAAATACAATGACGACAATGTACCAAACCGGCCAGTTTGTATGGTCTTCCTGTTTCCGGTTCATGGCTGGGGTTTGGCGATAAGGTTTGCAAACAACCGGTATGCACCCGGTACACCGGCAGGTAATTCCCTGAACATGACAAGGCCGCAATACACAAACCTTCCCTTCCCGTAATTATCATAAATAAGGCTTCCTTCCTGAAGGCTCTCTCCCGGATCATGCATGGAAAGGACAGGTTTATAATGTCCGGAATAATTTGCGGCGTGATAGGTACTGCGTTCCTGAATCCAATTGTCAAAATCATTTCCGGTAATCTTATTCGGATAATTCAATAACCTGTCAGCAGGATTCAGAAAATTGACTTTCGCGTCTTCGTCGGTGATCCTTGTTCTTGAAATATCAAATGGATATGGGCCAATCTTTGCTTTGACAGGGCCAATGTTGTTGTTGGTATTGTATTGAACAAAAAGCACTCCCCCGTTTTTTACATAATCCATCAGTTGCGGATATACATCATTGAGCCATCCATGAATGTTGTATGCCCTGACACCTGAGACGATGACATCAAACCGGGAAAGTTTTTCTTTTGTAAAATCCGCCGGGGAAAGTGTGGCCACTGTATATCCCATCTGCTGCAATGCTTCCGGGATCTTGTCTCCTGCGCCGGGAATATATCCTGCAGTCTTTCCGGAAGTTTTCAAATCTACCGATACCAGTTTTGTCAAAGCTTCGGGGAAGTAAACAATATCCGGGATATGTGAATAACTGATCAGCACTTTGTATCTGTCGTAGGTCTGTCCATCAGCCGTTGCCTGGAAACGAACCGAATCAACGGTATTTGTAGTTTTGCCATTAAAATATTTTTTTACTCCACCTGAGTTTTTTGTCATCACTTCGGAAGGGTAAATCGCCCTTGTTTTTACAGATGTTACGGAAGTATCATTCTTTACAACATGATCCTGAATCTCCACGGGATTTTTATTTATCGACAAAGCAATATCAGGAGCAGAGGAAACTTCAACTTTTGGAACAACGAACAATGGTTGGTAAACCTCACCTTTTACGGGGTCATTGGTTTTGTATCTGACGGGAAGTTCGAAAGGAATTTTTATTCCACTGAAATCAAGTAAGACGTTTATGGCCAACGGATCATTTTCGGGTTTGCCAATCAGCCTTTGGTCATATACATTGTAAGAACCTTTGTTCATCGGATACTTCAGCCAATACGGCTGTGAAACCGGAGTATTTTCCGGGATTGTCCGGTTAAAAGTTTTATTGACAGTTTCATCCAGAGGTAATGTTTCCAAAAGTGTTTCATTGTTATCCATGAATTGAACGGATTCAATTTTAACCGGTATCCCCAGCCTGTCATCAGCGCTGAATGTAAGTTGAAACTTTTGACCGGGATAAACAAAATGAATTCTCGTGTATGCCTCCATGAAAAGCCCAGAGCAATCGCGGATCAGAGATTTTACTTCTTTCAGTTTTTCCGTTTTCCAATAACCATCGGGCAATTCAGAAATCTTTTGATAAAGATTTAAAAGAGCTGCAACTGATCTCTCAGGATGTTCCGGCAAATAATTATTTTGAATTTCAGAAATGAGTTGACTGATTCCGGAAGCTCCGGTTCTTGACCAGGTAGTATTCACGCCATCCATCAATGTCTCCTTAGGAGCCGTGCCCAAAATGGTTTTAAAATAATCAATTTGTTCGCCTCTTGACGAAGGCACACCAAATCCCTGGGTTTTGTGCTGGCTGCGGCTTCGCGCTGCAATTTCGCCATAGCTTTCGCCCAGTAATGCATTGTAACCTCCGGTGTTTATTTTGAATTGCGAATTGCTTTCCGTATTAACGGATCCAAATCTAAAAGTATTCCAAAGCAATCTCAGGGGTTTCCACGTAGTAACTCCATATTTAAATTGTTCCGGAAATTTAGTTGTATCCGCAGCATCGGCAAATGCTTCCTGGGCAAGAATTGCAGAGGCGGTATGATTTCCGTGACCGCCTTCTCCGGTAGTCGGGAATCTGGTGATGATGATATCCGGCCTGAATTTTCGTATAATCCAAACCACATCACTTAAAATTTTTTCTTTGTTCCAGAATTGCAATGTTTCACCGGGACCTTTTGAATACCCAAAATCGAAAGCCCTGGAAAAAAATTGTTCAGCACCGTCAATTCTTCGGGCAGCAAGCAATTCCTGAGTGCGGATCAGTCCCAATGCAATTCCCTGTTCATCACCAATGAGATTCTGCCCGCCGTCGCCGCGAGTCAGGCTCAGATAGGCAGTCCTGTACAATTTGCCATTGCTGAGATAGGCAAGCAACCGGGTATTTTCATCATCCGGATGAGCTGCAACGTATAAAACACTCCCTAATACATTGAGCTTTTTAATTTTTTGATAGATCTCTGTGGAAGAGAACGGAGAAGGGTTTTGGGCAGGGGATTTTAAAAAGAAAAGAGCAAAAGCAATAAAAAATAACCAACGCATCTGATATATGTTAATGGGCTAAATTACCAAAATATGTTGCCGGCGATTGAATTATTTTCTTTTTCACGTGGATATTGGAAAATTTTAAGAAAGTAAAAAACAGCGTGTCAATTGTACTACTACTCTAAATAGTATCTTTGGCGGCAATCAAAAGTTTATGGTAAAAAATATCTACGAGGCGATTCAGTTTATTCAAACAAAGACTTCAATGCGCCCTCCAACCGGCGTAATTTTGGGAAGTGGATTGGGAAGTTTTGCCGCCGAAATAAAAGCTGAAGTTGAAATACCCTACGCAGATATACCCCACTTTCCGGTAAGCACAGTTGAAGGCCATCAGGGCAAATTAATTTTTGGCCGCATAGATGATAAACCTGTTGTAGCCATGGCCGGGAGATTTCATTTTTATGAAGGTTACGAAATTCAGGATGTGGTATTTCCCGTTCAGGTAATGAAGTTTTTGGGAGTAAAAAATCTGTTGGTCAGCAATGCAGCAGGCGCCACGAATCTCGATTACATAGTGGGTGATCTTATGATCATTACAGATCATATCAGCTTATTTGCTCCCAATCCGCTGGTCGGAAGAAATGATCCGGATTTGGGTCCCAGGTTTCCCGATATGAGTGAGCCTTATAAAAAAAAGTTGATCAATCTTTCCAAAGAAATAGCAAAGAAAAATAACATCTCTTTGAGAGAGGGAGTTTACGTGGGAGTGACGGGGCCTACGTTTGAAACAAGAGCCGAATACAAAATGATCAGAGTGCTCGGTGGCGATGCCGTGGGAATGAGTACAGTTCAGGAAGTCATCATCGCCAATCACATGGGCATGTCGGTGTTTGGCATCAGTGTCATTTCGGATGTGGGTATTCGTAATGAAGAAAATATCATTACCCATGAGGAGGTGTTGAAAGCAGCGAGCGAAGCGGAACCTAAGCTAACACTGATCTTTAAGGAAATGGTCAGACAGTTATAATACTTCATGTATTCAAATAAAAAGATATTCCCGGGGCGTTTGTGCTTAATCGCATGCTCTGTTTTTATCCTTTCTGAAGCAACGGCTCAATTGCCCAAACGACCCATCAGGCCTATCGGTCAGGGGCAGGGCGGGATTCCGAATTTAAGCCAGAACCCCAACAGCCAGTCTGCCAGTAAGGATACCATTGCATTTGAACACAGAGACGACGCGAAAGACAGCATCACCATTTTTTATACAGAGTTCGATTCAGTTTCCAACCATTTCGTCGACATCTCCATTGATGATTTTAATAAAAATTTCTCCTTACCTGCCGGATATTATTCTATCGGAGGAAACGGAAATGCTGCATTCCCCATTCTTTTTGAGCCCAACACCAAACCAGGTTGGGATCCGGGGTTCCATGCTTATGATGTTTACAGATTTACACAACAAAATACCCGGTTTTTTCAAACAACAAAGCCATTCACGCAAATCAATTTTTATCAAAGTTCAAATACGGAACAGGTCATCAGGCTCCTCCATACACAAAACATCAAACCCAACTGGAATGCAGGTTTTGAATACAGGATGATCTCCAATCCTGGTGTATTTCAAAATCAAAATGTAAAGCACAACAATTACAGATTCTTTTCAAGTTATGTGGGAAGAAGAAAAAGATATGCGCTTCAGTTTTATATTTTAGGAAATAAAATTATTTCCGGAGAAAACGGTGGCATTACAGATTTAAGCCTGTTGACCAACCCCGTCTTCAAACGCCGTACATCCATTCCTGTTATGCTCGGAAATAATACCTCGGCTCCTCCCGCTTTCTTTGTTTCCAAAATAGCTGCGGGCAACAGATACAGCGATGTCAACTTTTACCTTAGCCACAGGTATGATCTCGGCAAGAAGGATTCTATCATGATTAATGACAGCACCAAAGAATATTTGTTTTACCCTAAACTGAGATTTCAACATACCTTTCAATACATCAAAACAACCAATACTTTTCAGGACGGGATGCCCAACTTTCAGACCGCCCAAACAGATTCAGTTTATTTTGCTGAATTCTATAATTTAAATATCAATCCAACTGCCTCCGATCTTACATTCAGTGATCAATGGCATGTTATCAGCAATGATTTTTCTATCAGGCAGTTTCCCGAAACCAAAAATCAACTCCAATACCTCGAAGCCGGTATCAGATTGGAAAATCTTCAGGGATCTTTTACACGCGTTTACATTCCCACTTCTATTTTAATTGTAAATCCACTACCTCCGTTGGTAAATAATTATTTTAATTCTGTGCTCCATGGAACATACAAAAACAAGACGCGGAATCAGAAATGGGATATGGTACTCAGCGGGGAATTATATGCAGCCGGGATGGATGCAGGAAATTACAAAGCATTCGCCTCTATCCAAAGAATGATCAATCAGAAATGGGGATTGGTTCGTTTATTCGGTGAAAACATAAGCAGGACACCTTCATTTGTTTTTCAATCACCCTCTTCATTTAATCTGGATTCTTCCTCGCTAAATAAAAAAGAAAATATCACCATCCTTGGTGTCATGGCAAATAATTCGAGATTTGAATTAATGGCAAGAAACATTTCAATTGCAAATTATGCCTATCTCACAAATTATTTTGATAAGGAACAATATTCGGGATTTATCAATCTGACACAGGGCACACTGGATACCAAAAACAAACTTTCGAAATTCTTTACCCTGTACAGCAATTTCATTTTACAACTGACCGCAGGAAAAAACCCAATCCATGTTCCCCTGTTTTACACGCGGCAGAGGATTGCATTTGAGGGAAACTTTTTTAAGAACCTCAATCTGAGTACGGGATTGGATATCATTTATAATTCACCTTACAAGGCGGATAATTATTCTCCCGTATTGGGAAGATTTTTTCCACAAGATTCAGTCACCATCAGCAACCGTCCCATGGTGAGTTATTATTTTGATTTCAGGATCAAAAAGTTCAGCGCCTTCATTAAACTTGAAAACCTGAATACCGCCAACTTTACGCAGGGATTTGAATTTACGAAAAACAGTTTCTACGCGCCCAACTATCCTGCGCCCGGACTGTTGTTCAGATTTGGCATTCGCTGGAACATGGTGAATTAATCTTTTTTTATATATTTTCCTTTACGGATTCTCACCCCACACATATATATCCCCTATTTTTATCTTTAATCAAAAAATCAAAAAGATGAAAAAAACTATTAAATCAACAGGGCTGCTGATTGCGGCTTTTTGCTTTGCGTTATTCGCGAATGCCCAATCCTCAGAAATATCAGACTCCGTAATGGTGAATGGGAACTGTGGTTCGTGTAAAAAAAATATTGAAAAGAGTGCAATGAATGCAGGCGCTACCTTTGCAATGTGGAATAAGCAAACCAAAATGTTGAACCTGAAATTTGATCCGGCAAAAACAAACCGGCAGAAAATTGAAAATCAGATCGCAGCAAAAGGGTATGATACAGAGAATGCGAAAGCATCTGATGATGCCTATTACAAGCTGGAAGAATGTTGCCAGTACGACAGAAAAGATTTAAAAACTAAAAAACTATAGAATTGAATGATGAGATTACTTTGAGAGAAATCAGACCTGCGGATGATCCGGTATTTGCAGCCATCGTCCGCCAGTCTCTCAAAGATTTCAACGCGAATAAAGCAGGTACCGTTTTTTTTGATCCGACCACCGATCACATGAGCGGTCTTTTTAAAGAGGATCGTTCCCGTTATTTTATAATCGAAGTAAACGGAGAAATTGCCGGCGGAGGTGGAGTATTTCCAACGGCCGGTTTACCAACAGATACCTGTGAACTGGTAAAAATGTACCTCTCATCAAAGTTCAGGGGAAAAGGCCTGGGAAAAATGCTTTTGAACAAATGCATGGAAACCGCAAAAGAACTCGGATATTCAAAAATGTACCTTGAAACATTACATGAATTAACAAAAGCGATTCCTCTTTACGAAAAAACCGGATTCAAATTCATTTCACATCCGTTGGGACATAGCGGCCACAATGGATGCGATTTGTGGATGACCAGGGATTTGTAACATTCCTGATTCTGAGAAATGAATCGACGCATCTCAGTTACGTATTGCATGAGTTGAGTATTTTCAAATCGGGTGCCAACAATTTGTACCATTCATAATTCGTTTGATAATTTGTAAAAAGACGGGAAGAATTCAATGAAACTTTTTTCAATTAGTTAATTTGAACCGGGGTGAATTTCAAATAACTAAATTGCACCATCTTTTTTGTCATAGAATTTAATACAGTTAATTTTCCTGCCCAAAGAATGAAACCCAGGATAAAATATTTTTTCATTTATTTTTTGCTTCTGTTACTTCTCCTCAGTCCGAGCCTGGTAGCCTACGTTATAGAGAAATTACCTTCGCGTTTTATATTATGCATTCTTATACAAGGCGGTCTTCTTCTTTTACCTTTTGGGATCTTTCACAAAAACCTCAGGCTTTATCTGTATCTCCTGATCGGATGGATTTTATTGGCGCCGTTCGCACTGATCTCTCCGGTTTTTTTTGGCATAGAGATGAATACAGATTTTCTGATCCTTGTTATAAATACCACTTTCAGAGAAGCAATAGAATTATTTGGCAAATTGATAATTCCCTTCATACTGTTTTTTATTGTGTATGTCGGGCTTTATATCTTCCTTGTAAAGAAATCCGTCAAAAAGATTTCCTGGAAAACAGGGATCTTTATTAGCATTCTCGGAATAGTCATGTTCATGACCGGTATCATTTCAGGTACCGGATTTCAAAATCTTGCAGTCAATACAAAAGCCGGACTTGTGTCGTATTATCCGACAGATATTTTGTACAGTGCCCTGAAATATTCTGAAAAGATAAAACGGGTTGACCATGAAGCGCTGATTAAAAACTATACTTTTCAGGCAAAGAAGGAAGACACACTAAAAGACAGGGAAATCTATGTATTGGTAATTGGAGAAACAGCAAGATATCAAAACTGGGGGCTGAACGGATATAAACGAAATACATCTCCGCTTCTGGAAAAAAGAAAAAATCTTTTGAGTTTTTCTGATGTAAGTACTGTTGGTTGTATGACAGAACTATCGGTACCGCTGATTATTACCAGGGCAAAGCCTTACGATTTTGAACAACATTATTCTGAAAAAGGAATCAGCGGAGCTTTTGCCGAGAGCGGGTTTCAGACCTATTGGATTTCCAATCAGGAAGATTATTTTAACATACGCATGCATGTGAATGAGCTGAAGAATGTGATCAACCTTGCACCTTCAAGATCAAGTTCACAAAGCGTATATGACATCAAAGTGGTAGATGCATTCGACAGCGTATTGAAAAATGATCATTCGAAGAAAATATTTTTTATCCTTCACACAATGGGAAGCCATTTTGATTATTCAAAAAGGTATCCGCCGGAATTCAATGTATTCAGGCCTTCAGGAAACGGAGAACCCATTAATGCAATGAATCCTGATAATAAAGAAATCATGGTCAACAGTTATGATAACAGTATCCTGTACACTGATATGATTTTAGACAGCCTGATTTCATTAATTAAACAGGAGAATGCAGTTTCCTATTTAATGTATTTATCCGACCATGGTGAAAATCTTTATGATGATTCGAGAATGCGTTTTCTGCATCCGCCTTCAGAACCCACCAAATATGTGGCTCATATTCCATTTTTCATCTGGACCTCCCCTGAATATGAATCTGCCTATCAGAAAAAGTTTCAGGAATTAAAAGATCATCTGAATAGTCCTGTCAGCTCAACCGATGTTTTTGAAACATTGCTCGACATGGCAAATATCACTTATCCGAAAGCCAATCTTCATGAAAGTATTTCCAGCGATAAGTTTCAAAATTCAAAGCAGGATATTCTGGGAGGTGATATGAAAATTTATAATTTCAAGAATCTGCACTGATGTTCTGACAATTTCAATCAGGATCGATTCCATTCAGAATTCAATACATGGCGTCAGCATTATGACCATGGCAGCTCTATTCAGGCATCCTATACCTTACCTGGCAATCGCTTCCACATAATCCGGGATTTTACAGTAGCCTTTGAGGCTACTGTAAAGTGCGTAAGGAGTTGAGAAAAGCATCCCGGTAACTCCAACTTAAAAAGCCTTTGCGAAAATGATTAATTGAGCATTAGGCTTTCTTAGTCGTTTTGCAGTCAACTGCAAAATTTGAGATAATTCTATTTTAGACCGGGCTAACTTTTTGAAGGTTTACTTTTGAGGAATATTTTTACCTCTCAATATAAACTAATATCGTAGTAGAGTAAGTATCCGACGAAAAAGAATGATAATTACAATTTGATTATCTGTCTGGAGGCACGCACCTGGCCGTTCACCATCAAAGCAACAACGTAAACTCCTTTGGCCTTTCCGGTCAAATCTATCTGGTGCCTGATTACAGAAACTCCCCCCATATAAACTTCTTCTTGTTGAATAATCCGTCCCTGCGCATCGGTAATTACCATCAATAATCTTTCGTTTGTCTTTTCATCTGTTATTTCTACCGTGGCCCTGCTTATTACCGGATTAGGGTAAACATTAAAACTATATTCCAAAGTAGTGGTAGTTGATTCCCTGCCGGCAAGCACAGTGAGTTGCATGGTATCTTTTCCAATTGCGCCTCTGTTGTCTGTCACAGCAAACTCAAACAAATACGTTCCGGCCACCAAATTACTTACCTGAGTGCTACTGTTGCCCGGAGAACTAATGGCTGCGGATGAAGGGCCTGAAACCTGCGACCACAAATATTTTGTAATTGTCCCGCCTGCATCGCTGCTGCTACCATCAAGAATTATATTGTCTGCAGGCAAAATAACAGACCGGTCGGGACCTGCATTTGCAACCGGAAGGTCATTCGAAGATGCATTGACCGTTACATTCACATTGTCGGCACCAGTTGCCCCTTTATCATCAGTTACTTTTAACTGGAATTGATATACACCGGCCACTAAACCGGTCACATCCGTTTTAGGAGAGGCTGGGTTTACAATATGGTAGGATGAAGGGCCGCTGATCTTTATCCATTGATAAGAAACAATGTTACCATCTGCATCGCTTCCGCTTCCTGAAAGTGAAACAGAATTTACCGGCATTGAAATGGTTATATCCGGGCCTGCATTTGCCACAGGAGCTTTGTTGGGAGCAGCTTTCACAGTAATTTGTACAATATCCGTTGCAGTAGCTCCAAGGTTATCTTTTATTGTAAGCTGGAATTGATAGATGCCTTCTACAAGTCCGGTTACATCAGTCACCGGTGATGTTGAGTTTACAATATTGAATGTATTCGGGCCACTTGTTTTTATCCATTGATAAGAAACAATTGATCCGTCTGAATCGACACCGCTTCCGACAAGAGAGATTGTATTTACAGGTAATGTGATTGTTTGATCCGGGCCTGCATTCGCCACAGGGGCATTATTCGGTGCAGCTTGTACCGTGACTTTCATAATATCTGTAGAAGAAGCACCTTTATCATCTGTCACTTTCAATTGAAATGTATAAACGCCCTGTACCAAACCTGTTACATCAGTTGCCGGATTGGAAGGAGAAACTATGGTAAAAGATGATGGGCCGCTGATCTTACTCCACAGGTAGGAAACCACCTGGCCATCCGGATCTGTTCCACTGCCTTTTAACGATACCTGACTGGTGGGCAATGTAATTGTCATATCAGGTCCTGCATTTGCCTGCGGTGTTTGGTTTTGCGCAGCATTCACAGTAATCTTTACATTGTCAGTAGCTGTTGCTCCTTTATCGTCGGTCACGGTCAATTCAAATTCATACACTCCCTGTACTAACCCGGTTACGCCGGTACCGGAAGAAGCAGGATTCGTAATAATAAATGATGACGGGCCATTGATTTTTGTCCATTTGTAAGAAACGATTGTTCCGTCTGAATCGTTACCGCTCCCTTTCAGATAAACCGAATCCATCGGCAATGTAATCGTTTGATCCGCACCGGCATTCGCTGTTGGGATTTTATTCGGTGCAACATTTACCGTTACTTGTACGAATGCTGTACCAGTGGCGCCCTTATCATCGGTTACGGTTAATTGAAATTGATAAATCCCGGATACAAGTCCGTTTACATCTGTTTTTGCGGAATTTGGATTGACAATATTAAAGGAAGAGGGGCCACTGACTTTCGTCCATAGATAAGAAGCAATCGTACCATCTGAATCGTTGCCACTGCCATTTAATGTTACTGTATTTACCGGCAGAGTAATCACTTGGTTTGAACCTGCATTGGCGGTAGGTGCTTTATTCGGAACACTTTTTACGGTAACCTGAACAATATCCGTTCCTGTAGCGCCTTTGTCATCTGTTACTGTAAGTTGAAACTGGTAAACTCCCTCTACAAGGCCATTCACCGTGGTTGCTGCAGAATTTGGCGAAACAATATTAAAAGAAGAAGGGCCACTGATTTTTCCCCAAAAAAAAGAGACCACTTTTCCATCGGGGTCTGTTCCTGAACCTGCGAGGTTTACCGAACTTGCAGGAAGAGTTATGCTTTTATCAGTGCCGGCATAAGCCACCGGAGGTTGGTTTGGCGGTGTGATTACGGTTACGAGCACTGAATCCAGGGCTGATTGCCCCTTGCTATTTGAAACCTGAAATTGAAAATTATAAACTCCGGCAATTAAATTATTTATATCAGTGGAAGCAACTCCGGGAGTCACAATCGTTGCGGATGAAGGTCCGGAAATTTGTGTCCATTGATAAGTCAGGGTATCTCCATCGGGGTCTATACCCACTCCTGTTAATGTGATTGAATTTTTTGGAAGCATAATCTGGATGTCCTGACCTGCATAAGCCGTCAAAACTGTGATGGTATCGGGAGCGTTGATATAGGCTCCCATGTCGTACACACCATTTCTGTTCATGTAATCGTAATCTGTAGTAAAAAATGCACTGGCATCTACACCGGTTATATTATATGCAGGCGAAAACGGGGAAAGTTTCCATGTACCGGGAATGAAACCTGCAATTGCCAAAGACTTGATTCCAAAGTTGTGTGTTGTATCTATCATCCCCGGAACAGCCATTGTTTTATCTTCATTGATAAAATTGTTTGCCGGGTTCACGATTAAATTATTTTGAAACCTGTTGCCTGAACTTACCGTACCATTGCTGCTATAAAAATTTGCTCCGTAACGCGCAGGATTTACAATGGTGTTGTTGAAAATATAGTATTTCTGATTGGGATATCTGTCGTTGCTACCCGGCCTGTCATCCGTCCAGATTCCATCCCATCCGGCATTAATGACAAGATTGTTATAGATTAAGGTGGGTGGTGCATTCTGGTTGAAGCCCATCAGATGAATTCCGGTAGATCCGCCCGAATCAATATAATTATTGTACATCCTTCCCCATGTTCTGCCACCCAGAATAAAACCATCCATCTGGCCGCTGGTATTTGTCATTCCATAATTATGAATATAGTTATTGTAGGCAACAAAATTATCCACTGCTGCAAATTGCATCCCATCCCATCCGGTATTCAAAGAAATGTTATCATGGAATTCCAGGTTTACGATACGTGGTGCATCTACATTAATGGTGGTACCACTTGCGGTTTTTACCGGCACATCATAATCGGTATAACCAATATAATATCCTTCAACACCGGTATTTGACATTTTACAATCGTGAATCTTGATATTATTGATAACCCCATAAGGATGCCATGTCAATGAATCATAGTCAACGGGTGTTGTTTTTAACTGTATTCCCCATACCCTCGTAGAGTCGCCCCAGACATGATCAATTTCAATATTAGATAATACACCATTAAATGAATATGCTGCACTGGTCAGATTTGTAAAAAATGGCTGGGTCTTAATTCCATAAAATGTATTGGGATCGCCGGTTCCTGTAATATGGAGGTACTTGCTGTTCATTACTCTGAACATATAAGTAAAATCGCTGCCGATAATAACCGGCCCTCCACAGTTTTTAATGGTAATCGGATTGCCGGGAGCGCCAATCAATCCATCAAAGCTTACATGGTTGAATCTCCCCGTTTTTAAACAGATTACATCACCTGCTTTTATTCTTCCATTATTAACCCAATACAGGGAACTGTCGCTCGTCGCCGGATCAAAAACCCAGGTACATCCGCAATCTGTTGTAGTACCTGTAGAACCTAAAGTTACCGTCAGATTAATGGTACTACTGGCAGTCTGTCCATCACTTTGTTTTACTGTGAGTTTAAAAGTGTAGGTTCCATTTGACAATCCGGTTAAATGTGTTGCACTATCTGACGGAGTAACAATGGTAGCTGTTCCTCCGGATACCTCTTCCCATAAATAGGAAGTTATTGTCAAACCATTCGAAGGGCTTGCCACTCCGGTGAGGGTTGTACTGTCAACCGAAATATTCAGATTATTTCCTCCATTTATGCTTACTGCCGGAGCTGAAGCATTGTTTACCGTCACCTTTACTGTCGATGTGTCTTTTAATCCTGCATCATTGGTAACAATAAAGGCAAAAGTATATTGGCCCGCAATAAGATTTTGAACCCATGTAGTAGCCGATGAATCATTCAATATATACGCAGACGATGGCCCAGAAACCTGGTACCATGCATATTTTGTAATTGAACCTGATGATGTAGTGCCGCTCCCGGATAATTGGACACTGTCCAGGGGCAAAGTAATTATCTGGTCTGATCCGGCATTGGCTACGGGCAAACTATCCTGTGTTGCAGTCAGGGACACCTTCATAGTTGCCGAAGACGCAAGCCCAAGATTATCAGTCGCCTTTAATGAAAAAACATAGGTACCGGCCACCAGATTTCTGATATCCGTATTTAATGAATTGGGCGATTGTATTATTGCAGTATTTGGACCGGAGTCCTGCGACCATAATATCTTTGAAATAGAACCATCCGGATCAGAGGCGAAACCGCTCAGGTTAATCGAATTTGCAGGAGCTGTGATCGTGGTATCTTTTCCGGCATTTACAACCGGTGGTTGGTTGACAGTGCTCGTCACACCTCCCCTTCTCTGCTTCAACATCCAGGTGTAAATACTTTCTCCGTCTGAGGGATCTTTCCAATTGGGATCATACCAGGTATTCCAACAGCAATGTCCGCCGTCATATTGATAATATCGGTATGCTCCGGGCACTACACGGTTTACCACATCTCTCGCACGCGCCATATAGCGCTGATCCAGTGTGCCTTCAAAGCCCCAAATCTTACCTCCGTTTAAAGCAAAAGTTTTTAAAGTATCATAACCTGCGTTCCCCGGTTCCACTCTTGACATGGAAACTATGGATGCAATTTCTTTTGTCCAATTGATGTCGTAAAAGCTGACGAAGCCTTCCACTTCCCAGCCCCCCATAGATAATCCGGTAAGGTTGATCCTGTTTGTATCAACTCTCCAGGTCTGGATGATTTGATCTAAAACGGGTTTCATTCCTGTTGCCGGCGACCAGGCATTTGGCGGTTGAATTGAAATGAGAATCGGTTTTTCCAAAACTCCATTTACCATGAATTCCATTGGGTTTCCATCTGCCACAAATTTATTGGGGCCGTAAACCAATAATAAGGATGGATCGGTACCCACCTCTCCCAGACCGGGAACAAAAACAATTAATGGATAATATTTTGTGGGGTTTTGATCATAATCTCCCGGTAAATGGACATAGGCATTCCAACCTGAAAGTTTTGTCTGGAACTGCTGAGAAAAGGAAACCTTTACAGCCACAGTAGTTAGCAAAACCAGAAAAGATAAACGTAAAGAGAACTCCCTCATTATTCGGTTTTAATAGGATCAGGTATTCAAAAATCTTGCGTTTAACCATGCCGCACTTTTTTGCGGCAAATCCATTTAACGTTGAAAAACAAAAACGAATCAGGGATCTGTTTTTCTTAGGTTTGGATATTTTGAAAACGAATATTCTTACAGAATATTTCGGCAAAGCAAATAAATTTTTCAGTTAAAAAACTTATGATTTATCCACATCCCAAATGAAAGCAGTACACTGTGGAAATAGTTATCCACATAAGCTGATTTAGAATAGTTTAAGTTGACAAACAAACTGTTAAATATTCGTATCACCTGGTAATCAACCCCGGAACAGCTTTTGCTAATGGCATGCCGAGCATTTCTTCAAGCTCGATAACGGCAACATTCAAATCCTTTTTTGCGGTGACAAGTTTACTCCTCTCTCCCATGTAGTTTTGATAGATACGGTTAAGCGCTTCAATAGTGATTGTACCGTCTTCAAAGTTTTTTTGTGCCAGTTGATAATCTGATAGATTATTGGCCAATGAAATATTCTGAAGTGTAACAAGATCTGCCTTTTCTTTATAGTTTTCATACCTCGTCAGTGTTTCAGCAGTAATTTCCTGTTCATGTTGTTTTTTGGTACTCTCCGCAATCAGAATGGTTTGCTCGGTCACCTTTTTTTCGTTCTTTATTTTTGAAAAAATGTCGAAAGGAAGATTTAAACCGAAATTATATTTTGGGTAAAAGTTAGCCGTCGGCGAATTATTAATGACAAATTCATTGATGTTGCCACCCAGGCCCACAGTACCAAGCAAAGCTGTTCCGGCTTTTCTCCGGTTGGCTTCTGCAATTGCGATATTGGCATCATCAATTTGAAAAATCGGATTTTTCAGGGCGATGCTGACAAGTTTTTTCTTGATGACATCTTCGGCAGTCACGTTATTAATTTCGTTATCCTGAACGATTTTTGCAGTTTTATCCTGGTTTCCTGTTTCAGGTTTCCTGAGTGTATCCGGAACCTGGTTAATACGTTGGGCAACGACTGGCATTGAACCCAATAAAAAAATAATCAAAACGACGATTCGCATTTAATAAATCTTTTATGTTCGCAATATAATTTGATTTTTCTGATGTTCTGCTTCATCAAATTCAAAAAGCCTTTTGGACATTCCAATGGCAGACATGAAAAGAATGATACCAGGTATCTGCCCAATCGATACCTGAGAATATTGAGTCACCATTATACTCAACAGGAAACCTACAAGGGCTACTGCATAAACTTTATACTCAGGATTTCGAATTCTGAAATAATGGTAAACACCCTGATACAAAATGGTCAGGTAAAATATCACAGTCAACCCCAGGCCTATCCACCCGATTTCCAAAGCCATTTGCAGGAAACCGCTGTCCGGCGGGAAACCGGCCAAAGGATGCGTTGGGTTATACTGTCTTCCTGCAACTCCGGCTGTAGCCAACCCCCCACCGATGGGGTGCGCGTAAATATAGGGCTGGATATAATGGCGATTTTCATCTCTTACATTCAACGAAGCATTTTCAGGATCAAAAGTACTCCGCATCCGCTGAATGGAAGGAGTGTAAATGGGTGCAAAGAGGACAAACAAAATAGCAAGTACCGTTGCAAAAAGGGTAATCAATGTTGTCCTGTTTTTAATTGTCATTAATAAATAAATTGAAATCCCTACCGGAACTATAATTGTAGTTGTTCTGGTTCCGGAATAGGACATTCCCAAAAACATGATGAATGCCATTAGGAACAAAATGTATTTTTCCTTTTTTCTTTTCTCATTAATTGCAAGTACCACTGAAACCACACACATCGTTCCCGCCAGGACTCCAAACGAAACCACATCGGATAAAAAAGAAAAGATCCTCATTTGCCCGCTTTGAAACATCAGGTCATATTCTTTGGGGTGTCTTCTCAAATAACTCATTTCAGGGGGCAGGTAACCAAACCAATGCTGATAGCAACCATACAACGCTGCTATAAATGCCATGACTATCCAGAACTTTAAAAAAAATCTGAATCGTGATGGCGTATTGATGAGCCGGTATGCAGAAATGTAAATGATGATAAACATAAAAAATTTCCGCATTACAAAAATATATCCGGCCTTGCTGTACATATCCGGATTAAAAAATTCAATCAGATGGTAAGCCGTATAAAGGATGAACACCTTGGCAACCGGTGTACTCAGTAAAGAATTTTTGATCCCTTTGGGAGGAACCTCTCTTGTCGATCCAAGAAATACTATCCACATCAATACCTCCACGAGGGTGCTGAAAGGAGGGTCAATATTCAAAATATGTTTTGGATAAAAAGCAAAAAAAGCTATGAGCGTTACAATGAAAAAACCTACGTATGGCTTGAAAAAACAGAGGTATAAAACTATGAGACCAATCAATCCGCCGACAGCTAAAAACGGAATCAGCTTATAACCTGTAAAAAAAAGAATTGCAAATACGACCGCCACAAAAGACAATAAACCTATGCCTGCCGGTGATACCATGCCCTTTGAGAAAAACTCTTTCTTTAACCAGCCACCCCGCGAATTTGCCAATGTTTTAATCATCCTTTAACCGAATAAAATTTTCAGAAACATGGCGAGAATTAAAATCGTCACGTAAAGCAAAGCCAATACTTCCGCCAGGGAATCGCTCCTGATTTCATTAATTGAACTCTTTAGTTTCCTAACTTTTTTTGTTTTCATATACTCCCTCGATAACCTTGTAAAACTTTTCTGTGGTTGCTTCCCAGGTATATTCATTTCCTCTCAAAATTCTTGCCTCCCTCTTTCTTTCATCACCGGATTCAGCAACCGCACATTTAATTCCATCGATATACCCGCTTTCCGTATCACATAAAAATACGAGATTCTCATATTCCATCATCGCATCCGTTTTGGTTGCTACTACAGGCTTTCCGGCTGATAAATATTCAAGAATTTTTCTTGGATGATTTCCTATGGTCGTTTCATTAATCACCTGAATATTTGTACAGACGTCAAAATGCTGAATATAAGCCGGAGCTAATGATTGTTCTTTAAATCCAGGAAAAAATACATTTGACATTTGGTGAAGAACCGATTTCTTAAATACTTCATCTTCCGGACCTATAAAAACAAAATTGTATTCCGGTAGCGCCTTCGCAATTTTTTCCAATAAATCAACATCAATCCTCTTTGAAGTCAATGCACCCAAATACCCTACCCTCGGATGCGGTATTTCCTTCAGGTCATCAGGCTCACTATGATCCAATTTTCTGAACTCGTCACTACACCCTTTGGGTATATAAAAACATCGCCTGTTGTATTGTCTCGCATAATTATCGAGATAAACCGAATCCGTAATTACCGCATCTGCTTTTGAAATAATCTCAGGTTCCGCCCTGCTTCCGTGCTTCTGAAAATATTTATGAAATCTCAGGTAATCTCTCAGGTAATAAATAAAAACTTCCGGGTTAAGATACTCCTTTAAATAGCGGCCATTAAAAAAATCATTGTCGATGAGCAACACCTCATTCTTAAATTCCAATTTTTTCATTGCATCGCGAATTCTCTTTGCCACCATCCGGTTATTTTTTTTATTCAACCAGGTATAAAAAAATCCTTTTGGTAAAAAGTTTATCGAATACAATAGTTCAGGAATATTCAGAACCCATAAATTCTTTTCAACCTCTGTGACTGAATTTTCAACGCCACGGATTGATCTCAGCCTTGCCTGCGTCTGAACGCTTTTTCTGTCCTGGATTCTTGTAATAACATCGAGCGGACGGTTCACATAAATCACGCGGTTTTTTAAAGCAATCACTTTGGCGATATCTTTAAAATTACCACCGATATCCATATCCCAGGATTGCAGGCTGAACATCACAATATCTTTTCCTGTCATTGTTTGATAAATTTTGGCCGGAGAAATTTTTCATATAATAATGAAAAAATCTCAGGATAAAAAAGGAAACAATATTTAAAACAATTGAGAAAATTGATTTTAAAATACCGGTGCAGCAGGGATTGAGTAATAATAAATCCAATCACATTGGTTGATAACAAAGCATAAGCTGCTCCCATCAAACTGTATCTTGAAATAAAGAAATAACAGAAGGTTATCTGCAGTGCAGATAAAATTACCAGTACAATAAAGTTGATCTGTGGCCTTCCGGTACTGTCAATAATCACTCCCCACTGTTTGATGTACGCCAGAAAAATAGCCGTAAATGAAACTACCTGCAAATAGGGGATCGCATCAAAATATTGACGTCCGGCGAGAATAAGGATAATATATTTTGGAAACAAAAGAACAACAACAATAAAAGGTAACACAATTGAAAGTGCGCTACCGACAGCCTTTTCGTAATAATATTTTATCTGGCCGGGCCTTTTCAACAAATCAGGATTGCTGCTTTTGGGAAATAAAATATCACCAATGGTTTGTGAGGGAATGTCGGCCACATTCACAATTCTTATGGAAATATTCTGAGACGCAACTAGCCCTGCACTACCGGTGATATTTGACAATAAAAACTGATCGGCGCTTCTGAAAATCAGTGAACCGATATTGGTTCCAAAAACAAATTTTCCAAAATTCCATAAAGTTGAAATCCATTTTCCACTCATGACAAATCTGAGGCTGAATAAACTTCGCATCAGCAAAAAACCTGTTATCATTCCTGCTGCAATGCCTCCGGTATAAATAAATACAAGCGTTTTAACAGTTGCCATTCCAAAAATTAAATAATAAACAAAAATGGCCAGCAGCGTCCCACCCTGCCTTACCAGATAGGTGAGAAATAAATTTTTAAATGAAGAATGTGCATACATCAACCACTCTATGTGTGAAAAAAAAACAAGAAATATCAGGGTGAAAGCATAGATACGCAGCATATAAGACAATCCGGGCGATTTCAGAAAACCTTCAATATGATGTGAAAAAGTAAAAAGCAGAATTGCGGCCAGCAACGAAATCAATACATTCAGAAAAAAGGCTGAAGACATGATTTCCACATGATCTTTTTTTTCTGAAAAATTGATGTACCTGATCAAAGCGCTTCTGACAATCCCATCCCTGAACATTTCGGCAAATGTTGTTATCGTCAGGAAATTTACCCATACACCCATATCATGTTTGGAAAGTACTTCATGTGCCAGCAGCGCCGTACTTAACACTCCAAACAGAGGAATCGAAACCTTTTGCAGCCCGTTGAAAATTCCGGGCTTAATCCATTCATTATATTTCTTATCCTCCATTTTTAATTTGCTATTCTTGCCTCCGAAACGGCAATGTTATTTTTTTCATATTGAGTTTTACCGGGCTTTTCCAGGGTGAAAATCCATTCCATTCCAAGCCTCTCCGACAATCTGAAAAGAAATACGGGAATTGTCACTCCAATAGCGATACAAACAATTAAAAGAAATGGAACATTATAAATATGAAATATTCTTGTCAGGAGAACACGGAATGCGGCAAAAATTATTACATGAGAAACATAAATGTATAATGAATTTCGTCCCAAGACCCTCAGCCAGTTTTGCTTATTATACCGCTGCAATAAAAAACAACAACAGATAACGAAAGCACAGCCGGTCAGGGCAATTACTAAAAATATAGTTGGTTCATAATATTCAACAAAGCGGTACTTATTGACCGTTGAATTAATATTCCGGTAGAGAAAATAACCCTGTGTGGCAGCAAATGGAATAATCAGAATGAAAAAGGTTTTCCATTCCTGAAGCATTCTGATCCTCTTTGGATCTCTGATCCAGGTATGGATCATATCGCCAATCAGAATGAATATATAGTTGTGGAAAATATCTAAAAGGAATCCAAGATTGATACTCTGACGATTGAAATAAGAACACCCGAAATACATGGCAGCGGCCAGAATCACCTGGTGCCAAGTTTTTAAACGGACTACATATTTCAGGAACACATAGAGCACGCTCACATTGAACAACGCATATAAATACCAGAATTGTTCTATCTCTACCGGCTGGTATAATAAATACAAATAAGAGTAAACCGTTTTGGTTCTGTTTACGTATCCGGAGAATATTATCTGTAGGGTGATTTGTAAAATTCCCCAGAGAAAATAAGGCCATAAAATAATCTTTGCCTTGTTTTCAACATATTTTCTCAAACCCCTTTTTGAAAAACTGGCAGAAAGAAAAATGCCTGACACAATGAAAAACAAAGGCATCCTGAAACTGAAGAAACCAATATTGAAATGCTCCAGGTACATGTAATTTTCAACAGAGATCCCCGAACTCTTGATACCTTCAAAAACATGACGGTAAGCAACTAAAAGGATGGCGACCCCTCTCGCATAATCCACCCACGACTGTCTTTTTTTTACCTGATCCAAAATTTAAAAATTAAGATTGCCTGTTAGGACATTATTCAAAATGGCGCCGGTGCATTTATTCCCGATCTCTTTCAAATATTCAATCTTTAAATTGTCTCCCTGATTTATCGTCTGGTCAGCAGAAAAAACAGGAACTACCTTATCCGTATATCTGATCAATTCTTTTGCATCGGTATAATCGAGTGAAGAAGTTTCTATCAGTACATAATCGTACCATTCCTTCATTTTCCTCAAAAAATCTGAAAAATCAAATTGATAAAGAATTTCAGAGGGGGAAGAGGATGTTTCATTACATCCGATAATATCGACATTATCGATTTGGGATACAGAAATAAATTTCCTGAACACATTCGGAGAATCAAAATTGACCTTATGATTTAATTGTTGTACTGTCGATTCCACATTAAACTTTCTGGTCAATGAATTATTGTGAAGATTAAAATCAATGATCAATACTTTCTTCCTGATTAAAACAAAACTCAACGCCAAAGCTTCTATCAGAAATGATTTGCCCACACCTGAAGTTGTACTCGTAAACAGAAATACGTGACCGTTGCTCTCCATCAAATCAAACCTTAGCTTTCGGATATTATTCTTAAAGCTTTCAATATCTGGTTTCAGTTTTTGCTCATTCAAAATGGCATCATTCAATTTAATCTTTTTGCTTTTTAAATTATTAATAACAGATCCAAGGGGAAGATCACAGGCTTTTTCAAAACCATAGGGTGTTTTAATGGAAGAATTAAAAACTTCTACAAAAAGAAATGCAAAACACGTGAAAAAAAACATGGACATACCGGATATTCCCATCGTAGTGATGGTCTTCTTAGGTTCCGGTTCTACGGCTGGCTGCCCAACCAGGGTTTGGGTAAAATTGGTTGTTGGGTCATCACTGGCCAGTCCCTCTGCCTGATTCAATTTTTCCTTGAGATTTGCCAATTGTTTTTGTTCAATATCAAGCTGGCTCTGAATGACTTCCATCCTTACTCCGCTTCCGGGGTTCAGCGTAGTCAGCCCTTTGTAGTAAGCGATTCGCGAAGTATAATCATTCATCGTTGCAGAAGCCGCATTTTTCATGGCTGTTGCTTCATCAATCTGATTTTGTATGTCAGCAATTTTATCTGCATTTTTACTGGTTAATCCGCTACCTGGGCTGGCTGCATTAATTTTTACACGCAATGATTTTAATTCCTGTTCAATCAACGCGTCAGACCCGCCCTTGGCGATGAGCTGAGCTTCCAGCTTGTTTTTTTGATCAATCAAATTCATAAGCTCTGAATTGCTCGTGTTTGTGGCTCCGGCCCGGTTTTTTAGCGAATTCAATGTCTGCGTCAGATAAACAATGCGGTTATTATTCAATTCATAGGTACTCTTTTCATCCGCCAGTTTACCCTCGAGATCTTTTACAGTTTCCATTGCACTCGCACTGAGGCTTGCAGGATCGATGCTCCCCTGGCTGATTTTCACCGCGAGGAGTTTATTATTCAAAGAATCAATTTTCTGCTGTTGCCGCCTTTCAAGATCCCTGATGCTGTTTACATTTTCTGAGGTCCTTTGCAAATTGAGTGTTTTGTAATAATTCAAAAACTCATTTCCCATTGCATTCACCAGCCAGGCAGACAAATAAGGATTTTCAGCTCTGTAAACAATATCCAGAAAATCCGTCGTCGATACCCTGTTTATAAAAAGATGATCGAGAATACTGAAATAATCATATTTATAAAGTTTGAGATATTCGATAATGTCTCTTTCCCTTGGCAAATCAGAACGCAACAACTCATTGGCCTCAATCTTATTGTTGAGGACATTAATGATGGTATCTGTATTCAGGCTTTTGTAAATTTTACTATTCTTCTCATCTTCCGAAAGCTTGTGCCAGGCGCCGCCCGGGTTTTCCAGATCATGCAACAAAAGCCGGTACGAGATCATGCCAATGACACGCGGTGATTTGAAGGTCTCGATTACATTTTCAAATTTGGTATCGGCCGCAAAAAGATCGGCCACCGGGCTGCCTTCTGCAATCTTAACCCTGTCAATGGTAAAACCGGTAGAATATTGCGCCTTTGATTCGTACAGGGGTTTTTGAAAAAGTTTTAGAATGAAAGCGGTAAGAACAGCCAAAAAAGTCAGGCCGGTAATAATCCACTTCCTCCTGAGCAAAATCTTCAAAAAATACAACAAATCCATAGAGAAAATATTTTGGGGTATTCAAAGTTAATCTTCAAAAAAAATCTGGTACACAAATACCAGATTTTTTCATTTCATTTTACAAATTCATCAATTTGTTTTTACAAGTTTCAAAGTCCGGATGTTGATTCCATCATCCATTTTCAGCATATATAAGCCCGGTGCTAATTTGCCGCTAACCGGTATTTCCACAATCCTCTTGCCCGGAATTCCCTGAACATCCTGCTTCCAGATTAACCTGGACTCAACATCAAACAGAGACAGAGTGATCTTTGGAACACCAACCGGTATATCTATTTCGGCTATTAAGTGATTAACAAACGGGTTAGGATATGCCGATAGATGAAGCGCCTGTGGTACATTCTGAACAGCCGCCACAGTTGCTTCAGGAATTAAAGATACAGCGTTCGCATGAACACCCGTACGCACGATAGATACTGAACCAGAGCTGTCTTCAGCCGGTGTATCATAACCTTCCAGAATGAACGCACTTGTGAAAGTATAAGATGCGTAGGGATCAGGAATAACCGAAATATTAATTGCACCATTCTCATCCGGCTTCACATTATCCATGTATATTATTTTGGTGCTGTTCAAACGGCCATCAATAGATTTGGTAATACCATTGACAGTATAAATCCCATCATAAATTCCGGAAGATTTGTCCACACTGTTAAAAATTCCAATCCTGTAAGTTTTCCTCTGGTCAAGGTTTATAAATTCAGCCGATGATACCTGCCCTGCATCAGTCCAATAATTTGAATACATGACATTGTAAGGCAGAATTCCGGGAATACCCATTCCTGCATAACCTCTACCGTTAAATGTTTGTGTAATAGCAAAGGTGATTCCTGTGTTCAGCAGATTGGTATTTACCAGATTTGATAATGTGAACCCAGCACCTGAGCTCCCGTTATTTGTATTATTCCATGGCAAGGGTTGATTGTAAATCGCATCTGCATTCAGATTCAATTCCACGAAATTACTTGCGAGGCCAATTCTCGAAATGTTACTGAAATCACTATAACCCGTTCCTGACTTGGTTCTCACCTTGTAATAATAATTTTTCCCGGGTACAAGCGAAGCTGAACTATCAATGTATTGAGTTACGTTGGATGCTGTTGTTGTAACCAGGCTATAAGTGCCATTTCTACCAGTAGAACGCCAGATTTCAAAACCCGATTCATTGCTGCTCCGGTCGCTCCAAACCAATTTAACCGAACTTGTTGAGAGGTTGGGAAGTGCATAGAGATTCCCCGCCCTGAGAATTGGATTTCCTGTATATTCCTGAATAGAAATCGCATTCAGAAAGAAGTAAGTTGAAGTTGAAGGCTTCGAAAAGGAAACGTCAATTGTTCCACCCGAAGTCGGGCCTAATCCATTCAATTGAACTGTTCTCTTCGTGTTATAACTTCCATTGATGCTTACGGACTGGCCTCCCGATGTGAAAGTTGCTGTATCTCCGTCGCCGGAATTAAGGCTGCTGAAAAACACAACATTGTATTTCTTAGACGGATCAAGTCCTCCAATTTGCATGTTGTATGTGCTTCCTGTGCTAATTGAAACAGAAGATTTCATCACGTTATCAGGATAAATTCCATCTCCTCCATCCATCATTCCTGATTGTGCATAGCCATTAAGCTGTGTGGTAAACTTAAAGTTGAAACCGGTATTGTTATTCTGTTCATCTGTAAGATTGCTTATGGTATAACCACCTGCAGGATAATTCAGATAATTATTCCAGGGAGCCGGTTCCGGTGTTCCGGTGGTGGGGCCAAAGTTTATTAAAACCGTCCTCAACTGATCCGGTGATACCACAATAGAGAAACTTTTTGAAACAACACCTCCATACTGATCCGTTGCCTTCATCACGATATTCTTGTAGAACCCTTCATCGCCCGATTTGGGATCAATTTGAATTGTTGCTTTTCCATTACCGGTAATCTGCATTGTTGCAAAAGAAGGAAGGCTATAAACTGAAAGAGAAATTGTTTCACCGGGATCATCCGTTGCATTTACGTTTATCGAGGTATTGGTGTTTTCTTTCACAAATGCATCATTGATAGACTGCATTTCCGGCAGCTTGTTGTAAGTCATCACAGAGGGAGTCCCCACTGTATCAGACAATCCATATCTGTTAATCGCAACAATCTTATAATAATAAAGTGTATTCCCAAAAGTGGAGCTGTCCACATAGGTAGTGCTATCAATATTTTGTTGTCCCGGATTAAGAACCGAATAGGATCCGTTTTCAGAATCAGATCTTAAAATCATGTAACCATCCTCGTTATAGGCAATATCGGTCCACTGTAAAAATACATTTCCATTGGGTAAAGAAATGGCGCTGAAGTTCCGGGGTGCCACTGGTTTGGTTCCATCATCAAAGGGCTTTTCAATCACCAGTGCATTGAGGTATCCTATGGTTGTTCCCGGTGTCTTGTACATTTTCAAATGAATATTCCCCGTAGAATCGGCCGGGATCTGGTTGAAACCGGCGACACTCTGTACATTGTTATAGGCATTGACGGATTGAGTTTGTCCATTTGTTTGAAAAACAGTAGAACCCTGACTATAGGTACTTGCAGAAAACAATTTTAAATTGTACAGTCCGGATGGAACTAATCCCGAAACGGTAAACGGTATGGTATCAGGAATACCAAAATTTCCGAAATAATAGTTATCACGAATTACTGCATCAGGATAAATACCGCCATCATTACCTGTGCCGCCACCAAGAGCAGATGTATTCCAGGAAGTGGTATTGAATGTCAGCCCAATGTTGGTTGAAATACCCTTATCATCCGTCAGATTATTCATTGAAACAGAGGTCATATTATTCCAGGGCGAAACGGGCACAGGAGTTGAGCCGGCATTTAAAATATTTACGTAGATCCTCTGGGTAGGAGGTGCTACATTGATCACCGTAACAACCATTTGTGAAGAATCCACTCCACCATTTCCATCTCTCGCAATAACCCAGAAATTATAAACGCCAGCATCCGCATAACCCGGAGAAGCTATCACAGAAATTGATCCGGGTGTCGATCTTTGAGAAATGAATGAAGGCGCTCCGGAAATTTCATACCTGATTTTGGTAAACCTGTCAGGATCTACAGCCGTAATGTTTCTTACAGCAACCGAACCTTCATTCAAGGTTAAACTTTGGATACGTCCAACTACCGGAGGCCTGTTGCTGGTAACCAACAGCGTGAGCAACGTCGAATCCAAACCTCCATTTCCATCATTCACTTTCACCAGAATAGAATAACTGCCGGCATTGGTGGTCTGTGTGGTGAAAACCAGATTTCCCTTTCCATTTACCGTATTTGTAAACTGGCCAAATGAAGGAAGATTAGTAAATGAAAATATTAGTGAATCACCATCCGTATCTACAGCACTCACCGGAATGTACGAGGTACCGGCATAATAAATTGAACGGGTTCCCAATTGGGTGATAACAGGATCGGTATTAAGTGTTTTTGCAGATGCTATAATGGAATAATCGGAGAATCCGCTAACTCCGGCAGCCCTCACCTTGTAATATGCCGTCGTATTAGGATACAAAGTAGAATCCTGAAGAGCAATTGAGGTATCTGTTGTGGTTATTGATTTGAATAACCTGAAATCATTGGCATTTCCAATAGATCGGTAAATTTCAAATCCGGTTTGGTTAGAGCTGTCCTTAAACGAAATTCCAAGAGTTGTGGTAGAAGTGGCGGTTACCTGAAGGTTAGAAGGAGCATCGGGTATGGCAGGAGGTTGCGGAGTAGTAACTACCGTCCTCTTGTTACTCAACACAGAATCCGGAATTAACTGTTTTGGAATTCCCGGGCCTGCCCAGCTAACCGTCAATACCTGGTCACCCGTCTTCTCAAAATAGGTAACATAAATCGGATGGGGACCGGCAGTCAGTGTTATAGTTCCTGATCTTTCTGTTGCACCCTGCAGGAAGTTGTTATTTACAACCTGTCCGGCGGAGTTGAAATTGTCTATATACAATTTACTTCCATCATCAGATTTGGTGTAAAATGTATAGGTTCCTGAAACGGGAATATTAATTGTACCGCTAAATTTAAATGCAAAGTAATCATCGCTCAGCCTGGGTCCAATTGAAAAATTATTCTCATAACCTGAGGAAACAGGTGTCAGTTTACTAAAATCCGGAAGGCTATCCCACGTACCCTCATAATAATTATAAGCAACCCCACTCATATCATTGGGGTTAAACCCTGAAGAACCATTTAAATTTACTGATTGCAAAGCATAGGCATAAGTTGTATTGCCTGTCGTTGTTGTATCAGAATAAGAAGTTGCATTGGCTCCAATCAGGGATATCATCCTGAACGTAGGATCTCCGGGTCCTTTGCGATAAACTTCAAATCCCGTTTCATTATTGCTGTTATCTGACCAGTTCAGATTAACCCTATTATACGATTGAGCGGTTGCGAAAAGATTTGAAGGCATTGCCGGAATATTAGAAGGGGCGCTGTTACTGTCTTCAAAATAAAGATCAGGTATGGCTGTTTTATTTGAAAAACCTGCATTGCTGTTCTTCCAGGAGAGTATCATGGTCGCACCTCCCCCGGCCTGAAAATAGGTAAGGCCAATTTTATGCATTCCCTGGGTAAGGCTAAAGTTTTTACTAACCGATTTTATGGAATGCAACCCATCGTTTGAAATAGACGGAGTTACTCCCGCACCATACCAGTTATCTAAATACAGGGCACTTCCGTCATCTGAGTCTATATAAAAAGTATAAGTTCCTGTCTTAGGAATATAGATCCATCCCTGCCATAACATTCCATAATTGATGCTATATGGGCTTACACCAAGATCTACATTGTTGCTATGTCCGGTATAATCAGGAGTCAGGGCAGAAAAATTGGGAAGTACTGTCCATGTTCCCTGATAAACAGCATAATCAAGTCCTTTGGTTTTCGTAAATCCGACCACCTGGTTACTTGGAACAGAAACATTTCCTGCCACGTCGACTGCTTTTACATAAAAAGCATAAGTAGTAAAAGAATCAAGGTTATTTACGGTAAAGGAATTGTCTGTTGTGGTATAGGCCTTCTGACCATTTATATACAATTCATAATCCTTGATTCCAACATCATCTGACGATTCGCCCCATTCAAGGCTAACCGAATGGCGCGATACGGAAACCACTGAAAGCCCCAACGGAGATGTAGGAGGAGTATTATCGACGAGTGTGGTAGCGCTTGCTTCATTACTCAGCGGAGCTGCACCATTGTCATTCACGGCTCTTACAACATAAAAATATTTCACGTTGGGCATCAATCCCTGATCAATAAACTGAAGGGTATCGGCAGGCACAATTCCGACAAGCGCATAATTGGCACCTGACACAGTGGAACGGTAAATCTCAAATCCTGTTTCATTATATTTCGGATTTGGATTCTCACTCCAATACAAATCAATAGAAGATTTGCCCAGGGTAACAGCGGTTGCAGATGTTGCTTTGTCTGGTGCATTTGAACCCGCAGCATTTACCACATTAAACGGATCAGAATAACTGCTGCTGCATCCATATTGTTCAGTCACCTTCACTTTATAACTCCCAACTGCTGCGGAATAAGTATTAGTAGAACTTACCAGGTCATTATTGGCTATATCTCTCCAATCATAAGAGGCATATCCCTGGGGTACAAATAATGGGACAGTAGTTGAGCCATCCGGTGCCGGCAATACTTTTGAATGCAATCCATCAACCTGAATGGGAGGAGTAATAGTAGCCCCTTTCAAAGAAATTACTATCGGCTGGGGTGACCAATCCGACCAATCTGAAGTAGAGGTACGTTTAAATCTGGCTCTGTATGAACCGAAAGAGGTAATTACCAGAGAATCGAGAGTACCTCCGGGAATGTCCACTCCATCCTTTTGCCACTCGTATTGATAAAAACCTGGTTGCAAAATCATTACTGCCCTGACACTATCACCAGGGCAAAATTCCGTTCTGCCAAATTTCACAACAGGCTCAGCTTTGTGTGCAACTGCGAGGTATTGGAAATATCCGGGCTCGGCCCAGAAATTATTCCAAACCCCATGTCCCAGCGTTGGATAAAAAGACTGTTTAATATCACCGCCCAGGGCATTGTATGCGTCCACAATAGCAGTAATCTGATCCGGTGTAGGTGCATGGTCTTGCCCACCATTTGCAACCCATGCCGGAATACTTAATACAGAAGGTACCCAACTTAAATCATTGTACTCAGTATTCTTTGCACTGATTGGAGTAGTCGCCGCCCATCTTTCAGGATGATCCGTAACATATTGCCACGTGGCCTGCCCACCGGAAGACAATCCTCCAATGATGATCCTGTCCTGATCAACCTTTACATATTTAACCATGGAATCGAGCAAGGCCAGAACAGTTGTTTCATATGGAGTCAGCCAACCTGAACTACTTTGCGGGTAAAGAAGAAACCCGTCAAAATCGCCATTATCCACATGCTGAGCATGGGTTTGTCCCCCATGTACCAATTGCTGTTCATTATCATGTATGTCTGCCCATTCTCCCAGCCCGTGTAAAAAGAGATACAAAGGATATTTTTTCCCGTCATTCACACCGGGCTGATAACTTTTGGGAAATTTCAACCTGAAAGCCATTCCCCGGAATATATACGATTTGTATCCGTAACTGTAAGGATTCCAGGTGAGCCGGACTGTGTGGCCCCATTTACTAATCTGATTGTAGGGAGGCGCCGGCACCGTCTGGTCTGTGAAGATGACATCAGAATCCCCGGGATCCAATACCCCGGCTTGTGAAAAAACAGATTGACTCATTAATACCGAACAGAATAGTACGGCAGCATAAAATAAACTTTTCATTAAAAGAGTTTATGGGACAGTTCAAATAAATAACCTTTTTTCAGAGGTAATTCCTGGGATTAGGATTTGAACGGAAATTCGGTAAGGGTATTAAGATGGGGCTTTAGGTAGGATAACCTGGGGATAAAAATACGGCTAAATTTTGTTTTTCCAAATCGAGAAAAAAATTACTTTAATTTCATCCGCTTGAACAATTAGATTTCTCCGACTGATGCTGATTTTAAAAATTATCTTCTGGATTTCTGTTTTTATTGTAATCTATAGTTATCTGCTATATGGTGCAATTCTGTGGTTTATTCTTACCATAAAAAGACTTTTCTTTCATACCCCAAAGATTGCTTTTGCAAAATTTCAACCTCCCGTTACCTTATTGGTAGCTTCCTACAATGAATCTTCTGTAATCAGGCAGAAGATTGAAAACAGCCTTCAATTAAATTATCCAAAAGATAAACTTCATTTTCTTTTTGTAACGGATGGATCCACGGATAACAGCAACGAAATAATCAAACAGTATCCGCAAATTCAATTGCTTTATCAACCTGAGAGACGAGGAAAAGTTGCAGCCATCAATCGCGCAATTCAATTTGTGCAAACTGATTTCATCATATTTTGCGATGCCAATACAGCGTTGAATGCTGATTGCATAATGGAAATCATGAATCATTATCAAGATCCCCGTGTCGGCGCAGTAGCTGGTGAGAAAGTTATCCGTGATTCCGGAAACGAGGGTTCTGTCTCAGTTGCAGGTGAAGGGCTTTACTGGAAATATGAATCCTTACTAAAAAAACTTGACTCCGACTTCTATTCGGTTGTGGGGGCCGCAGGTGAATTGTTTTCTATAAGAAAAACCTTATTCGATCCCGTTCCGGAAAATGTACTCCTCGATGATTTTATCATTTCTCTTCGCATTGCGCAAAAAGGGTTTCGTGTCGCTTATGAGCCCAAAGCCTTCGCCGTTGAATCCGGTTCACTTAACATGAAGGAAGAACAAAAAAGAAAAATAAGGATCGGTGCCGGGGGATTTCAATCAATTGTGATCCTTGGTTCCCTCTTAAATATTTTAAAATACCCCAAACTATCTTTCCAGTATATTTCTCATCGGGTATTGAGATGGGCTGTATGCCCGTTCCTCCTGCCGGTTATTTTTTTCCTGAACTGGTTTATCTATTGGAAAAGTGGCTCAGTTTATTATGGGATTATTTTTTACCTACAGTGTATTTTTTATCTGGCAGCATTCGCAGGGTATCTCCAGGCTCTGAAAAATAAGAAATCACGATTGTTCTATATACCCTATTATTTTTCTTTTATGAACCTGTCACTTTATATCGGGCTAAACCGTTATCTCAAAAAAAATCAAACCGTATTGTGGGAGAAGGCAATCCGTAAAACTGAAAACTCCGAAACAATTTCCTGACAGGAGCAAAATCATTTCGGAGCTACAACATTTTATTTCTTAAACTGCAGAATTTTTTCTCAGGCCACAGCCTTATTTACCAATTCGGCTGCTTCACTTAAAAGAATCGCAGATTCCACTTTCAAACCACTTTTATCAATGAGGTCTTTTGCAACTTCGGCATTCGTTCCCTGAAGCCTTACAATGATTGGAATTTCAATATTACCGATACTTTGATAAGCATCAATAACACCCTGGGCTACACGATCGCATCGAACGATTCCGCCGAAAATATTGATCAGGATTGCTTTCACTTTGGGGTCTTTCAAAATAATTCTGAAACCGGCTTCAACGGTTTCTGCATTTGCTGTGCCACCTACATCAAGGAAATTGGCAGGTTGCCCGCCGCTTAATTTAATCATATCCATCGTGGCCATAGCCAAACCTGCGCCATTTACCATACACCCCACATTGCCATCCAGTTTTACAAAGTTCAGATTGTATCTGCCGGCTTCAACTTCAGTGGGATCCTGCTCGGTGAGATCGCGCATTGCAGCAATTTCAGGATGTCTCAAAAGTGCATTGTCATCAATTTTCATTTTGCAATCGACGGCGATAATTTTGTCGTCACTGGTTTTGAACATCGGATTAATTTCAAGCATGCTGCAATCCAATGAAACAAATGCCCTGTATAAATTCGAAACGAACTTTACACAATTCTTAAATGCATTGCCTTTTAAACCCAGGTTGAAAGCAATTTTTCTTGCCTGAAAAGGTTCCAGATTTCCACCCGGATAAACCCATTCCTTAAATATTTTTTCGGGAGTATCTTTTGCCACATCTTCAATATTCATCCCTCCTTCTGTGCTGTACATAATCACATTTTTACCATTTGAACGATCTACAAGAGCAGACAGGTAAAACTCTTTTACGGGTTCCGGCCCGTCATAATAAACATCCTGGGCTACCAAAACTTTGCTGACAACTTTTCCGTGTTCACCGGTTTGCTTGGTTACCAATGTGCCACCTAAAATAGCCTGCGCAATTTTTTTTACTTCATCAGCACTCTTCCCAACTGCAACTCCATGTTGCTGTGTACCTCTGATCAATCCTTTTCCTCTGCCACCCGCATGTATCTGTGCCTTTACCACGGCAAACTTGCTCCCATACTGGCTGTTTATAAATCTGTAAGCCTCTTCAGCCTCGGCAACCGTGCTGCATGTAATCCCATCCTGAATGGGGACATCGAATTTTTTCATCAATTCCTTTGCCTGATATTCATGTAAATCCATCTCTTTTGAAATTTTAGCGAAGGTAACGGCTAATGATTGATTTGAAAAATGGGTACCCGGTTGAATTGATTTAATTTGCCCATTCATTTATACTCATGCACAGATTTGCTCTGATCATAAAAATTCTGATTCTGTTTTTTGTTGCGGGATGTTCTTCTCCGAAAATTGTCTTTCAAAAAAAATTATCTGTTCATGAAACGGGTGATATTTTTTATAAAAATGTTCTTGGCAAATCACGAATTGATCGGGAGTCAATAGCAAAAAATCTGATTCTGTCGGGGAATGTGCCGGACTTCATGAAGAAATTTTCAGTTATTAAAATCGATACTTCAATAAATAATCAAAAGTTCAGGATAAAGATTTATGTGTTGCCGGATTATCTGTCCGCAGGAACCAATAAAAATTTTGCCCGAATCCCTCTCACTCCTGAAACTGCTCAGGAAATCGCAGACTCATTCCATTGTTTTCTTCCAACAAAATTGATTGTGGATTACATTTATCAACATGCAAAAGTACGGCTGGAACCTGTACCGATGTATGCTTTCAGAGACAGTTCTGTTACCATGTATCAGCATAACCTGATTATTGAAGGCCAGAGAAGATTAAGAAAAGGTTTGATTGCCGGTATCAAAAAAGATATTGTCATTACTTCAGAATTGGAAGAGAAACCGGGGAAAGTTGCTATTTACGGTTGGCATCATCTTAATGGAATTCCCATCCAACCCCTTTACACAGGGCATGCATCCTGGTATGTTGATTACAGCCATGGCGTCCGGCTTATTTTTGACAAAATTAAAATCAATGGAAAATGGCATTACTATATTGACATTTTGAAAGATCCCATCCTTCAAAAACTGATAACTACCGAAACAAATACACGATTTTACAGATATCCATAAAAACTTTCGTAAATCCATTCATATATTATTTTCTGCATCTGTGATTTATAACATCGCAGGAATACAGAAATAAGGAAATTCTTGTAGGTTTGCAGATACAAAATTTTAAAAATTTAAGTTCATGGCCTCAAAAAAAATTGAAGAGATCCTCGGCAGCAAGGCAGAGTCACTTTTAAATCACAAATGCAAGGTGGACAAATCTATGCTCACCCTACCCTCTCCCGACTACCTCGACAAAGTGTTTAGTCAAAACGACAGGAATAACAGGGTATTGGGAGCTATGCACCAACTCATGAATCACGGGAGACTGGCAGGTACAGGATATTGCAGTATTTTTCCCGTTGACCAGGGAATTGAACACAGCGCCGGTGCATCTTTCGCACCAAATCCCATTTATTTTGATCCGGAAAATATTGTAAAGCTGGCAATTGAAGCCGGTTGTAATGGTGTCGCTTCCACAATTGGTGTATTGGGAAGCCTTGCCAGAAAATATGCACACAAAATCCCTTTCGTTGCAAAACTCAACCATAATGAGTTATTAACTTATCCAAACAAGTTTGATCAGGTAATGTTTGGCAGGGTGAAAACCGCCTACAACATGGGAGCCGTTGCTGTTGGCGCTACCGTTTATTGGGGTAGCAAAGAAAGTGATCGCCAGCTTTTGGAAGTCAGCGATGCATTTGCACAAGCGCACGAATTGGGATTGTGTACCATCTTATGGTGCTATACCCGCAACAACGCTTTCAAAGTGGACGGAATAGATTACCACACCAGTGCCGACCTTACCGGACAGGCAAATCATTTGGGCGTATCTCTTGAAGCTGACATCATCAAGCAAAAATTGCCAACCAATAATGGTGGTTACAATGCAGTGAAATTTGGCATGACATCTCCCAAGGTTTACACAGATCTCACCAGCGATAACCCAATTGATCTTTGCCGCTATCAGGTATTAAACTGTTATAGCGGAAAAATCGGATTAATTAACAGTGGTGGAGCAAGCAAGGGTGAAAAAGATTTCGTAGAAGCTATTGAAACCGCAGTCATCAACAAAAGAGCCGGCGGAATGGGCCTCATCATGGGAAGAAAGGCTTTCCAAAAACCATTCAGCGACGGTGTGAAACTGATTCAGGCTACCCAGGATGTATATCTGGATAAGTCAATAACCATCGCATAGCCCTGGGTAATTGGGTATCTTTAAATTCATAAAATAAAAATTTGTTTATGAAATTGGAAGGAGATTCGAGTAGCAGTTTGACCGGCGAGGGAAATGGAGATAAGGAGAAGTCGAGCTGGTTTCACAGAATGAAAAAAAATATCACCACTTCCACGAGGGACAAGAAAGAAACTCCTGACGGGCTCTGGATAAAATGCCCGCAATGCAGATATACATGTACGGTAACCGAATTGCAGGAAAACTTATTCGTTTGCCCTCAGTGCCAGTATCATCACCGGATAGGTAGTAAGGAATATTTCGAAATAATCTTCGATAAAGACAGTTATCACGAACTTTTTGGCAATATCAAATCAAAAGATTTTCTTCCTTTTGTAGATTTAAAACCCTATTCGAAAAGACTGGAGGAAGCCTATTCCAAAACAAACATTCACGATTCCATCACGGTGGCGCATGGTAAGGCAAACGAAAAAGACCTGGTGGTGGCATGCATGGATTTCGAGTTTATCGGTGGAAGCCTTGGCAGTGTGATGGGCGAAAAAATTGCCCGTGCAGTCCATTATTGCATTGAGCACCGCATTCCACTTTTGATAATTAGTAAAAGCGGCGGGGCCAGAATGATGGAAAGCGCCTTTTCACTGATGCAACTGGCAAAAACTTCCGGGAGCCTTGTTCTGTTATCCGAAGCAAAGATTCCCTATTTTTCACTTTGTACGGATCCGACTTTTGGAGGAACCACAGCTTCTTTTGCAATGCTGGGAGATATTAATATGGCCGAACCCGGCGCCCTTATTGGTTTTGCCGGGCCACGAGTCATTAAGGAAACAATCAAAAAAGATTTACCGGCCGGATTTCAGAGAAGTGAATTTTTGTTTGATCACGGATTCCTGGATTTTATTCTTTGCAGAAAAGAACTGAAATCCAAAATGGTACAATTGCTTACCTTATTTGGGTTTTAAAAAAACCTAACTATGGAGATCAGCAACAGAAAGGCATATTTTGAATACAGTATTCTTCAAAAATATACTGCAGGGATCGTATTAAGTGGCACCGAAATTAAATCTATCCGCGAAGGAAAGGTTAGCTTCAATGACAGTTTTTGTATCATCTTCAAGGGTGAACTGTTTCTTCGCAGCCTTCACATTGCCGAATACAGCCACGGCGGGGTTTACAACCATGAGCCGGACAGGGAAAGAAAACTGCTGCTAAGGAAACCTGAATTAAAAAAGATTGAATCGAAGATGAAAGAGAAAGGATATACCATTATTCCACTCAAGATATTCATTGCATCCAACGGATTTGCCAAAGTTGAAATCGGATTGGGAAAAGGAAAAAAATCATACGATAAACGGGAAAGCATCAAAACCAGGGAAACCCAAAGAGAAATCAAGAGGAAATACGGAGTTTGAAATCATAGAATGATTTCTGCACCCTGACAAGAATGGAAAATAAAACTTTCCGGTAAAATGATTATTTCACCTCTACTTCCAGCACCTTTTGGTCGCCAAAGTAACCTTCCAGTTTATCGCCAACCACGCATTCTCCCACGCCTGCGGGTGTTCCGGTGAAAACGAAATCTCCGATGTTTAACGAAAAATATTTGGAAAGATGGGTTACAATGTCATCGACAGAAAAAATCATCAATTCCGATTTCCCGCTTTGAACCAATTCACCATTCTTCTTTAAAGAAAATTCAACTTTCTTCAAATCGATATCCGGTTTAAGTTCAATCATAGTGCCCACGACCGCTGAGTTGTCAAAAGCTTTTGCCTTTTCCCAGGGCAATCCTTTTTCTTTCAATTCATTTTGAATATCACGGGCAGTAAAATCAATCCCCACAGAAACGGCATTATAATAGTCAGATGCATGTTTGCGCTGAATGTATTTTCCGTTTTTTGAAATCCGTATGACCAGTTCCACTTCGTAATGAAGTTCATTGGTAAACTCAGGATAATAAAATGGAGTGTGGGATTGAAGTAAAGCACTCTTTGGCTTCATAAAAACTACAGGTTCCTCAGGTAAACTATTGCCTAATTCCTTTGCGTGTTCCACGTAATTTCTTCCAATACAAAATATTTTCATACTTTAAAGCAGATTAAACGGGTTTTTCAAAGGCATCACGAAAATATGGAAAACAAATTGAAAAACAGTACAAATTGATATTTATAAAAATTTTAAATTATTTGTTTCATTCATGGTTTTCTCAATCCCGATAAAAGCCCAATCCCTGATAATGTCTGAACATTTCTCAATTTTTTTCTTCACAATAGGCAATTCATCTTCTTTCCATCCAGCCAGAACAAAATCAATTTGTTTTCCTCTCTGGTAATTATGGCCTATTCCAAATCGCAATCTCGGGTATTCGGTGGTACCCAGAGCTGCAATAATATCCTTCAATCCGTTGTGCCCTGCATCGCTCCCCCCTCTTCTCAACCGCAGCCTGCTCAACGGAAGAGCCAGATCATCCACAATAACCAACAACCGTTCAAGCGGAACTTTCTCTTTGTCCATCCAGTATTTTACAGCCCTGCCGCTCAGGTTCATAAACGTGGCCGGCTTGATACAAATAAACTTTCTCCCTTTAATACTCACTTCGGCAACATCGGCAAGCCTCCCCGGTGAAAACACAGCATTATTTGTTTTCACAAAAGCATCCACCACATCGAACCCAATATTATGATGGGTATGTTCATATTCTTTTCCGGGATTTCCCAGGCCAATAATTAAAAACTTATCCATTTAACTGTGATTCATTTTCTGCGGCTGACGCGCCTCCGGATTTCCGGACATCAAAGCGTTCACCTGATACCCAGTCTCCCTGGGCTTCCAGCCTGTTTTCTTTAATTAATTCTCTCAATCTCCAATACAAAAATGAATCAGAGATGGTGTATTTTAATTTGGATTGAACACCCTGCACTATCCTGCCGGATTTTTGCCAGGCAAAATTCAACTGTGAAATCAATTCACAGTCAAAAACACCGGCATCTTTTCCAACCAGTTTTTTGGCGCCCTCCAGCAACCGGACCATTTTATTTTCTGAAATGGCCTTTTGCCATTCATCAGGATCTGTTTCATAGGTGGAAGCGGAAATGGGCTGTGCAAGCTTTTTTGCTTTCAAAAATTCTTTGGCCGGGATTTCATGTAAATATTTCGGATAAAAGATTTGTCCCTTTTCATTTATAAATGGCAGGTTATTTAACCAGATAGCCGAAATTCTCTGTCCGAATTTTTTCAGGTTGCTCACCATAAAATAGTAGCCGGACACATCCCGGCTGTTGGGGCCTATCCACATCAAAGCATTTTCTTCGGGATGTTCGTCCAGATAATCCGAAACTATTTTTATTTCATCTTCCTGAGTTTCCTCCACAGGTTTCAAAATCATATTCGCAATCCATTCATTTCTTTTTACTCCGTTCTCCCCTTCATCTTTCAATGGGCCGACAGAGAAATCATCATTCAGCACAATTACTTCTGATCCAAAAGATGAATCCAGTTCAAAACTCTCTTTTAATTTATTCGCATCTTCCTCGCTAAATACAATATACATTCTCCTTACAATTTTATTGAACTTCCTCTTCTTCCACTACGTCCATTTCCACTTTAAGATTGTCTATGATAAATTCCTGACGTTCGGGGGTATTTTTTCCCATGTAATATTCCAGCATCTGCTGCAAATGCATTTCACGCAATATCGTTACCGGTTGCAATCTTATATCTTCCCCGATAAATTTCCCAAATTCTTCCGGCGATATTTCTCCCAAACCCTTGAACCGTGTGATTTCAGGCCTTCCACCCAGCTTTTCAATGGCCTTTTGTTTTTCGGATTCATTGTAACAATAAATGGTTTCCTGTTTTCCCTTTCCTTTTCCCGGCGTTGTCCGTACACGGAATAACGGTGTTTCCAAAATATAGACGTGCCCGCTTTTTACCAGATCCGGGAAGAACTGCAAAAAGAAGGTCATCAGCAAAAGCCGGATATGCATTCCATCCACATCAGCATCGGTGGCAATCACAATTTTATTATAGCGAAGATCTTCATAGCTGCTTTCGATATTCAATGCATGCTGCAATAAATTAAACTCTTCATTTTCATAAACTACTTTCTTAGTAAGTCCGAAAGAGTTTAATGGTTTTCCGCGCAGACTGAATACAGCCTGGGTTTCCACATTGCGGCTCTTGGTAATACTTCCGCTGGCGCTGTCGCCTTCTGTAATAAACAAGGTGGATTCCATCCGTTTTTCATTCTCTTCATTCTTGGTTTTCCCATCTGACATTTCGTTGAGATGAAATCTGCAATCCCTCAGTTTTTTGTTGTGCAGGTTGGCTTTCTTTGCCCTTTCTCCGGCAAGCTTTTTGATTCCCGCCAGGTCTTTTCTTTCCCTCTCATTTTGTTCAATTCTTCTTTTAAGGGCATCTGCTGTTTCGGTATTTTTATGCAGGAAGTTATCAAGTTCTTTACCCAAGAAATCAGAGATAAAAGTCTTTACAGCCGGGCCTTTGGCATACATCAGGGTGCTTCCCAATTTGGTTTTGGTCTGGCTCTCAAAAACAGGCTCCTGCACACGCAAACTGATGGCTGCACAAATACTACCGCGAATATCATTGTAATCGTAATCCTTCTTGAAAAAATCCCTGATGGTTTTCACATAAGCCTCTTTGAATCCGGACAAATGTGTTCCGCCCTGCGTGGTGAATTGTCCGTTTACAAAACTGTAATATTCTTCCCCATACTGGTTGTTGTGAGAAATGGCAACCTCAATATCATCGCCTCTTAAATGAATAATCGGATAACGAAGTTCATCCTCATTGGTTTTATGTTGCAATAAATCGAGCAATCCATTTTTGCTGACAAACTTTTTTCCATTAAAAATGATGACAAGTCCGGCATTCAGATAACAATAATTCCAAAGCAGGTTCTCCACATATTCATCCAGATATTTGTAATTCTTAAAAATCTTTTCATCAGGAATAAAAGTTACTTCGGTGCCATTTTGTTCATTTGTCTTTGCTTCCTTTTTGTTATTCACCAATTCGCCTCTTTCAAATTCCGCTGATTTTTCTCTTCCGTCCCTGACAGAAGTCACTTTAAAAAACTGGCTGAGGGCATTCACAGCTTTGGTTCCCACCCCATTCAATCCGACGCTTTTTTGAAATACTTTACTGTCGTATTTTGCTCCCGTATTTATCTTGCTCACCACATCCACCACCTTTCCCAACGGAATCCCTCTACCGAAATCGCGGACAGTTACTGTTTTATTTTCAATCTGCACATTTACCTGTTTCCCATAGCCCATGGTATGTTCATCGATACAGTTGTCAAGCACTTCTTTCAGCAATACATAAACGCCGTCATCAGCACTGCTCCCGTCTCCCAGTTTACCAATATACATCCCGGGCCGCAAGCGAATATGGTCTTTCCAGTCCAGGCTTTTTATGGATTCTTCATTATATTCAAACAAATCTTTATCAGACATTGACTTTTTGATTTTGGCAAAAGAAAGAAATTTAAAGCAAATTATTCAAGATTACAGATAAAGGGAATCTTATAAAAAATGCAATGTATTTTATATAATAGGAATTACTTCAAATTTGATCTTGTGAATCAATTTGCTTCGGAAGATACAAACAACTGAAATTTCCAATGATTCTTTCTGGCAGGTATTTCAACAGACTAATCCAAAGATCAGAAAGGTTACACTGGCAGAAAGAGATTTCACATAGATAAACAGTATATACACATAATCGGTTTTAATAAGAGAGAGAAAAACTTGAGGTTTGATTTTAATTTTTTATTTGATAACCTAAAATTCACGATTATGTTGACATTTGAAAATTTATTCGATCACCCCATTTTGATTGAACAGTTGACAGACCTGTTTCCTGTAGGGTCATGCTTCGAAGTATGAAAAACAAAGAGCGACTCTTTTGGGTTGCTCTTAATTTTAAACAAGTACCTGCCAATCGAACTTTAATTATGAATTCCATTAACAAAGAATATTTTGACAGAAAAAATCAAACCCTGCAAAACAGGTATCCCATACCCCCAGACAAAGAACCGGAGTGGCGATTTAACTTTGTAAGTGCTGAATTACTCAATTTCCTCTCGGAAATTCCTTTTGTCAGGCATCGTTCTGTTTTTGAGAATATTCTGGTGAATGCAAGGCTGAATAAAGCGGAACAGGATTATTCTTCTGTTTTGAACAATATTTCATTGGTAAATTTCTCAAAAGAAACAGAAAATTATATCCAAAATAACCCGTGCATATTTTGCGCATGGCATTTCGGATCCTACCGGCTGATCAATCATTTTATAGCACAAAAAAATATTCCTTATTGTCTCGTCATTTCAAAACAAATTGTCCAATCGGAAGGAAATGATTTTTTACAGAGATTCAGTGAAAAATACCCCCGGAACAGAGACCTTCAAATTGTAGATGCGGAATCTCCAAATGCAGGAATCTGTATTCTGCGATTAATAAAGCAGGGGTACAGTATTCTTTTTTATATCGACGGCAATACGGGCACCGGGCTTACCAGAGATAATAGCAATAACTGTTACATTGATTTCCTGGCAGGTAAAATATTTGCCAGAACGGGGGTTGCTTTCTTATCACATCTGTCTAAAACTCCAATTCTACCTATTATAAGTTATCGCAAAAGTATTGATCAAAATGTTTTTCACTTTCATCAATTAATTTTTCCTGAAAAACAAAAAGCAAGAATTGAATATGCACAAGATTGTACACAGAAACTTTACAACTTGTTATCAATCTATGTTGAAACAAACACTGATCAATGGGAAGCGTGGTTATATCTATATAAAGTCATGAAAAGCGGGGATTCAAAATCGGAGGAGGCGAAAGTTAAATTGCCGATCGATCATTCGACAAAACAATTTATATTTAATCACCGTTTATTTGGCGTTTACAGGTGGGAAAACGGGTTTTATCTTTTTAATAAAAAGGATTTTATTGCTTATCCGATAAATCGGGATATCTATGGTTTTTTCAAAGGGGTATCCGAAGGAAAGCTCAATACCGGCAGATTGGACAAAGACCTGTTCAGCCAACTTTACAGAAAGCAGGTTTTGATTTACGCTGATTAAATTTAATGAAATTGCAAAAGATTCATATTGATAAAAGGGCCCGAACGGTTATAATCCACCTGTTGGCCTGGTTAGCGTATGGATGTTATCTTTATGTGGCCAATGTATTGATCAGACCCCAGGCATCGATAAAAAATGTATTATTCTACCTGATTCCTTTTTGCTTCACATTTTATATCGTTTTATTTCTTCTCAGCTTGTATTCAAAAAAGGGAATACTTTGGAATATAATAATCTTTTTCGGAGTTTTTCTGTTTATGTCGGTTATCGGATATGCCTACATTTACCTGATTCTTCCGAAAATGGGAATAGTTGTGTATTCCAGTAAAGAATTCGGTTTCTTTCTTCAGGAGGCCATGATGGGATATTTCAAGTATTTCGCCCTGGCCCTTCTTTATTATTATGTATCGCTGTCTTTAAAAAAAGACAAAAAACTAAGCGGGCTTTTTGCTGAGAAGCATAAACTGGAAATACAAAAAGTACAGCATGAGCTGGAAAATGCCGGGCTAAAACAGCAGGAGCTAAAGGCGAGGCAGGAAAAGCTCGAATATGAATACGCCTATTTGCGTGCTCAAATCAATCCGCACTTCCTGCACAATACGCTTAATATGTTGTATTCGGAAGCCGTGAATTATTCTACAGACCTTGCTGAAAATATTCTGAGACTGTCTTCCATTATGCGCTATTCATTGGAATCTCTTGAATACGAAAGCGGCAAAGTGATGGTACAAAAGGAATTGGAGCAATTGCAAACGTTAATTGATATCAATAATCAGCGATTTGACAAAACAAAGAATATTATTTACCGGGTCAAAGGAAATATTGAGGGACAGATGGTACCACCTATGGCCTTCATTACTATTGTAGAAAATGCGTTTAAATACGGTGATCTTAAAGACCCTGATCATCCTCTAAGAATAAATGTGGAATTGAAAAGCAATGAAGTTCATTTCTGTTGCAGCAATAAGAAAAAGACGAACGGCATTCAGCTTTCTTCATTCAACATCGGGATATCAAACCTGACCAAAAGGCTGGATGTGGCATTTAAAGACAGGTATGAGATGAATGCGAGAAACGAAGAAGGATTTTATAATTTCGAGCTTAAAATAAAGAACTGATAATGACCAGTTGTATTGTAGTGGATGACGAACGGCCGGCAATTCAGCTTTTGGAAAAATATATCGGCCGGATTGGGGAACTGAAGCTATCGGGCTCCTTCACAAACCCTTTGGATGCCGTTAAGTTTGTGCAGGGTCAAAAAGTGGATGTTATATTTCTCGACATTAATATGGATGAGCTGACGGGCATCGAAGTGATGAATATCCTCGGTGACAAAACGAAAGTGATCTTTTGTACGGCCTTCTCCGAATTTGCGGTGGAGAGTTATGAACTGAATGCCGTTGATTATTTAATGAAACCTATTTCGTTTGCCAGGTTTGAAAGAGCTGTGGGCCGGCTAAACCTGAAGAAAGAAATAATCAAAAGAGTGCCGGATGATTATATTTTCGTGAGAGCCGATCAAAACCGGAGAATGATCAGGGTTGATATACGCGATATTGATTTCATAGAAGCGAGAAGCAATTATATTGCAATCTACAAAATGAGCAAGCCTGTTCTGGTATATTCTTCACTGAAAGACATTGAAGATTATTTACACGATTCAAATTTTATCCGGGTTCATAAATCTTATTTGGTACCGGAATCCAGGATCCAGATGATTGAGTCAAATACAATAAATTTAAAAGGGTGTTCTCATAAAATTCCTGTCGGCAAGAGCTATAAAGAAAAATTGATGGAAAGGCTGGAAGGGAGGACCTTCTCAAGGTAAGGTAAATCGCAATTTGATTGAACTTTAAATCTCATCGTTCATCACTTTCAATCTCAACCAATCTCTCTTTCAATCTACATCAATCTTATTCAATCCTCTCACACTCTCTGACTCTCTCACTTCTCTCTAAATCGTCATTTCACATCGGCAAAAAGGCATTTCACATAATAGGTTTTTTCCATCGTAATGATCAGGTTATTATTGCATCAGAACAAAACCGGCAAAACTAAGATCAACAGAAACACTACTCAATCATACAGATATCAAAAAATGTCAGGTATGTGGTGATAAAAGTTTGTTGCCTGTAATTTTGAAAGACTATCCATATTTAGATTTTGTTATCTATCAAAAAAAATTTCATTTTTAATTAACTAAAATATATTGTCATGAGATACATTCTAATATTATTTGGAGCACTAACTCTGCTTTTTGGTTGTAAAAAATCGTCTGTTGAATTATTAAGCCCGCAAAAACATATTTTGGCAGAATCAGAAGCGCAATTAACGGAATTTATAAACCATTCACTGAAATCTGCCGGTCAAGAGAAATCTGTCAAATCAATAGACAAAATTAAATATGATGATAAGCATAAAAAACTTACCGCACTTGTGGATTTTACAACTACTGATGGTGCAAAATCAACTATAGGCATAGTCACTGAGTTCGGAGAGAATGAAAATGAATTTCTCAAAACAGGAATAACATGTAAAGGTAATTGCACATCTGGTGATAAATGTCAAGTGTCTGGTCTAATTAATAGTAATGGAGACATTGAGTATTTAGAATGCTCTTGTTCAGGATGCAAAATGAATATAACCATTCTACAAAATACCTTAAAGCCTTTGGGCATGGAAACTTATAGCTTAAATGAATTGGCAAAGCGGAGCTATCAAGAGAAATTTGGAACTGTCGCAGAAATTGAAATTACTAAGTATGAAAACTTGGGTGACGAAAAAGCCAGAGTTGAAATTATTGAATATAGAGGTGGTGATAAAACGTCTTCTTTAATGTTAATAAAGCCAAAAGTCAATGGTATAACTGCCGCCGGCCAAGAGCTTGAAGTCGGGAAATCATTTGAGGTTGATTGTACAGATAGTTGTGATTGTAGAGAGCGCTGGTACCCTGGAACTGGAGCAGTCGAATGCACATGTTCACCTTGTAAAATGAAGGTTACCGAAATAAAACCTGCACCTTAAACTAAGGGGAATTTATTAATATGTAGAATAAATTACAGGCAACATTTCATTGTACAGAGTCGGTTTTAATATGTCCAAATTAAGAAAACTGGATCTTTCGGGTTTTGACTCTTCTCTATTTTTTTTAATCCCTCAAAGAAATTATTCCAGGGCCTTTATCCAATTTAACCCTTCAAACAAAGCATTAAGGAATTATATTTCAAAAATAAAAAAAGCCTATAACAGCAAATCAGATTTTGAGCAATTCTGGTTCGGTGATGTATTTGCAGTAAATGACAATGAGATTATATATCCGTTCAGTGCAGATCAGTGATACGCTGGTTTTAGTAATTGTTCACTTTTTCAAAACCAACAGGTAATTTAATTACGGATCTTGAATGTCCGGAGATTTATACTATAGCTGATTACTAATAGCTTTTAGAAATGAGAACTGTTCTTTAAATCATCATTTCACATCGGCAAAACGACATTTCACATAATAGGTTTTTTTAGCCGCAGTTCACTTTATAATATTGCTATGGAACATCTCTGCTGAGGCTAAGAAGGTAAATGAGGAACCGGAATTAACTATTTGCTTTCGCGGATCACAGGATTTAATTTTACATACTTCGGGCAGGGGATTTTTAGGCTTTAAACGCACAGATGTACTCAACGACATGAATGTGATGAACCGCACCTGGAATATAGTGAACTTAGATTACTCCATGATGCTGCCGGATGTGACGCAAACTCATCTGGAAGGAGAAAGTATCTACGCCCGTACCCGTTACTTCTATACCTTCAAATACGTGTCGCAAAGCTATTATACCAACCGGCGGTTCTTTGTCAAAACCGACAGAGTACACACCAAAAACTGGCTCACCAATGAGGCACATGAAACCCTCAACACTTACGACGATTACGGCAACACCACCGCCAGCACCGTTAATACCGGTGTTTCCGACGACTTTAATATCAGCCCTGTCATAGAGACCGCCGTTACCAATACCATTTATGCAACCTACGCAGGCGCTCCCTACCCCGGTTTCCCTACCTCGGTAGTGGCGCAAAAAACAAGAACCGGCCAGCCTCAAATCAGCAAAACCACCAATTATACTTATACTGCCAATGGATTGGTTCAATCTGCAACAGACTTTGCCGGTACCGCCCTCGCTACCACTGTCACCAATACCTATAATACCCTGGGGCTGCCTACACAGGTAACTACTTCAGCTCCCGGCGTTACCACACCGGTGATACAGTATGTATATGACAGCAAAGGCCTATTCGTATTGGAAAAGAAGGTAACCGGCAGCGGCATCACCAAAAAAGAAACCGCTACCTACGATGAGCGGTGGCAGCAGCCATTAAGCCAAACCACCACCGACGGCCTTACCACCACCTATCAGTACAATACCTTCGGTGAACTGATACAAACAAACCTGCCCGACGGCAATTCGATAGTTACCACAAAGTCATGGGAAACTTCCGGTAATTTCAGGTATAGCACCCTCACCCGGAGAACCGATGGCACAAAGCCTTTAAAGGTTTATTCGGATATATTGGGCAGAGATATTAAAACAGAAGAAAGAGCCTATTCCAACAATTGGCTAACCAGTACCAAAACGTACAATACCTACGGGCAGTTGGTGCAGGAAACTGTTCCTTATTACACAAGTGAACCCATCAATACTAAATATTACAGCTACGATTCGTACGGCAGGCTCACCACTGCCACCAATAATACCGGTTCTGTAACAACCACCTACACACGAACTGGCAATACTGCCTTTACCGTCAAGACCACCAATGCCGCCGGCCAGTGGACCAGCAAAACCACTGATGCCAGCGGTGCGGTCGTCAGCAGCAGCGACAACGGACAGGAAATGCAGTTTACCTACGACAGTTGGGGCAATCAACTCACCGCTTCCAGTAACGGCAAAACTTTTGTTACCAATGCCTATGATAACTACGGACGAAAAACCAGCGTCACCGATATCAATGCCGGTGCTGTCAGCTACGAATATGATGCCCTTGGCCGTGTAAAAAAGCAGACCGATGCCAAAAGCCAGGTACAAAATACCACTTACGATGTATTCGGCAGGGTGACCACGGAAACCGGCACACAGGGCACCACTACCTATACCTATTACTATGATGCTGCCACGCAAAAGAGCAACGACAACATAACCCAGATAACCGGTTTCAGTGGCGATGTTCGAAACTATCAGTATGACAACCTGCAAAGGCTGAGTACGGAAAGTTTGGTTTACGGAGGTAGCACGATTACCAAAAGCTACACCTACGATGCCAAAGGCAACTTAGCCACTACCACCTACCCGGCAGGGTTTACGATTAGAAATCAGTATAATGATGATGACGTTTTCCTTTTTACCAAGTATGAGGAGGGCGGTAGCTCACAATACCTTTATGTAACCATGAGTATGAACAGCCGTGGCGTTCCTACCGGGTATTTAATCCAAAATAAATATTCTAATACAGAGTACGATTTCAGCAAAGAAGCTATTACCCGGTTTAACACTGGTGGTGTATTGGATTTGAGTCTACAATATCAACCCTATACATTAAATTTGCTTAGCCGGAAAGATAATATCAGAAACATTACTGAAATTTTTACCTACGATACCTACGACCGGCTTACCAGCGCCAAAGTAAACGGCGTGCAGCAGTTTGCCATCACATACGACAACGGCGGCCAGGGTAAAATCATGCAGAAAACCGATATCGGCAATTACAGCTACGATGCCAATAAAATACACCAGCTCAAGTATCTTACCTCCATCAGCAATGGGGCCAATCCTTCTGTTGTCATTGGTACCAGCGAAAGGAATATCAGCTATACTTCCTTTTTAAAAACGGCTACTATAACAGAAAATAACTACCAGCTTACCTACACATACGGCAGCGACAGGCAACGCATCAAATCGGAACTCAAACAAAACGGGTCCACTATAGAAACCAAACTCTATTGGGGTGATATGGAACTGGTAACCAAAGGTGGTGTAACCAGCGAAATTTACTATATATCCGGGCCCGCAGGATTGAGCAATATCATCGTCAAGAAAAATGGTGTTATTACAAGATACAATGCCTACACAGATCAGTTAGGCAGTATTCTTGCTGTCACAGATGCATCGGGAGGTTTGGTAGCCGAACAAAACTTTGATGCCTGGGGCAGAAAGCGCAACCCTGCCAATTGGTCTTATACCGGCGTACCGACAACTCCCGACTGGCTCTACCGCGGCTATACAGGGCATGAACACGTAGCAGCTTTCAACCTCATCAACATGAACGGCCGCATGTACGACCCGATGACGGGACTCATGCTGTCGCCTGACAATTATGTGCCCCTGCCCTTTAGTCCCGGTGGGTATAACAGGTATCTGTATGCGAATGGCAACCCGCTGAAGTTTGTGGATCCGGATGGGGAGTTTTTCTGGATACCAATTGCTATTGGGGCAGTTATAGGTGGTTATTCAGGCTATAAAGCTGCCAAAGCACACGGTGCAACAGGCTGGAGTATGTTTGGTTATATAGTGGGGGGTACAGTTATCGGGGGTACGGCAGGATGGGCAGGAGGCGCTGTGGCCGGGGCAATAGGGCAAAATTTAGCGTTTGCCGGAGCAGGTACAGTGGCTGGGTCTGCAGGCGGGTTTGTGGCCGGTGTAATAAGCGGAGGCGGGTTTGCCGCATTAGGGGGAGGAAACATAGTCGAGGGTATTTGGAAAGGTGCACTAAGTGGACTTGTCGGTGGTGGTGTAGGGGCATATATTGGCGGCGGTTTGGGTGCGTTTGCTGGAGGCTCTACTTCAGGCGGATTAAGTACTGTATTATATGGCGGCAACTGGGATGATTTTATAAAAGGTGCATTGGTTGGAGGGGCGATTGCTTGGAGCGGATATCAACTACAACAAGCGTTTGCGTACAGACAATATAATAAAGGCTCGAAACCTTTTGGTTATTTAACAAGACAAGGATTTAGAAAAATAAGCGTTGCCTCTCAACGTAGTTTTGCTAGAGGTAAGGAAGCAGGTGGATGGATTTTAGATGATGGAAATGTAGGAAAGATTATATATGGTGACAGGGATGGAATAAATAACTTTCCAAAAAATCCTGGAAATGGAATTGCGAATTTTCATACGCATCCAAATGACCCTGGTACAATCCAATTTCATAGTACAACTGATTTAGATGGTGAAAAAAATGTAAACTATGTAATTGGTTGGAGTGAAATATATAAAAACAATCCTACTACCCATCCTCTCCCCAGTAATTATAGAGCTTTCAGTTTAGACTATATTTATGGAACATTAATTCCATCATTAATTACAACCTATCCCAATGAACTCTATTTATATCCTTATTATTGGAATTATTTTGGACGATAAAAAATTAAAGCAATATGCGTAAGCTACATTTAATCTATATGCTCATGCTTTTTTCTTACATGAAATGCTCAGATTTAACCGGAATATCCATACAATGTCAGAATTGTTATGACAGAGAATGTATTTCCCGAGAAGTTCATAAAATTGCTTTAAAAAAAATAGGGAAAAAGATTGAAAGTTTTCAAAGAAAAATTGTAGATGAAGGAGATTTTTTTATTATTAGTTATATCAATCAGGAATACCATAATGCCCCTTTTAAAAAAGGAGGTGGTGAAATAATGCTGAAGATTTCAAAGAAAGAATGTCAGGTTGTTGAGTATAAAAGATTCAAATAGTTCAGATAAAAACCTTAAGTGGCGTTCACTTGTGCTGTTCTTGAGTAAAAGAATTAAATTTTTCAGGGTGAGCGATTGTTTCGTATTTCAGTTCCTAACAATGGCGTATAAGAGCACTTATGTCGATGAGAGCATCTATTACACCTATACCAACCAGCTTGGCAGCATTGTAGCCGTTACCAACGAAGTCGATGCCAAAGTAACCGAACAAAACTTTGATGCATGGGGGCAGAAAACGCAACCCTGCCAACTGGTCTTATACCGGTGTACCTACCACTCCCGACTGGCTGTACAGAGGTTATACCGGACATGAACACGTAGCAGCTTTCAACCTCATCAACATGAACGGCCGCATGTACGACCCGATGACGGGACTCATGCTGTCGCCTGACAATTATGTGCCCCTGCCCTTTAGTCCCGGTGGGTATAACAGGTATCTGTATGCGAATGGCAACCCGCTGAAGTTTGTGGATCCGGACGGAGAGTTTATATGGTTTGTGCCTGTCATTATTGGAGCGGTAGTGGGAGCTTATGCGGGAGCATCTATTCAATCAGGAACAGCAGCTTTTTGGAATTGGAGACCTGATTTTTGGAAGGGAGCTATCACGGGTGCAATAGTGGGTGCTACTCTGGGATATGGGGTATCAGCCGCGTTTGGAGCCTCCGGCATGACAACTGCTGTCACAACGGCAGAAGGTGTCGCAAATGTAACAACCAAATCTGCTGGATTTGTTAGTTCAGTACTTAATAGTGGTTCAATAAACATTGGAATAAATGCGCTTTCAGGTGGTGGCTGGGACGGTGCCTGGAAAGCAGGAATTGTGGGTATGGCAACAGGTGCCTGGAATGCAAGTGGTGGATTCGGAATGGTTAAAGGTTTCGGCACAACCTCAGATTATGGAAAATTAGCAGGTAAATTGGGCTATCAAATGATAGGTACCACGGGCCAGTCTATCGGTAATAATTGGGTGAGAGGCAATGGATTATTCTCAAGGGTAACACTAGGTGTTGGACCTATTAATTTGACTCTCGGCAAGGGACAGAAACTTTTTCAATTGCAAAATAACTTTGGTGGAATTGCAATGAATACCTTTGGGTTGATTAATACTGTCTTTGGTGGAAAAATTGATTTTGACTGGAAAAACTTGTCTTTAAATTACAAAGGCGGCCTGATAGACAAAATGTATCCACCTACATTTTATCAAGGCGGGAAGGAATATCGTAATGATGCTGGCTTCAGTCCTTACGTTGTAACAGGGAACAGTAATCTTAATAAAGTTTATAGCCATGAATTGCATCATCTGTGGCAGTCACGCGCTTTCAACAATTTATATCTATTAAACTATGGTTTACAGGGAATCAATGCTCTTTTAATGGGCGGTGAATTTTTGAGTACTTACAATTTTTATGAAGATTTAGCTTATGGAAGGTATTGGTGGTAAAATAGCGATGTTTTTTTTATTCGCAATTCTGTTATCGTCTTGCGATCGTTCAGTTCCTCTTACTGGCGGGATGGAGTATTCTACGGACTGCGGTAAACTTTCAATCTCCGGTTCTCGATTTGGCGGTATGTTGTTTGTGGCAAGTTTTTGTAAAGGGAGTTTTTTTGTTCAACCTGATTCTTTACAAATAAGATTTATTCCGGATCATGTTAAAGTCAGAGAAGTGACTTTCTGGGTGGGTGATAATAGCAAACCTCAACAAAATAATGATGGGTTCGAGGTAAATAATAATTATTTGGATGTAAAGATTATTCCTTTCGCTACAGAACCGGTTGATTTAGATACCGTAACAATGCTTGTGTTACCTTCCAGTTACCTCTTATGTAATAACACGCCTTTAATAAAAGACACAATCAGAATAAGTTTGAACAGCAAAGTGAAAAGAAAACGCTGAACCATCCATCCTCCGTTATTTTATCCTTTAAACTGTAAAAAATCCGTGAGAAATCGTCAATATCTAAAAGTCAACAGAGATTATAAACGCAAACCTGATTTTTGTGCTCTCAGCTGATCGATGAAGTTTTAAATCGAGAAATGAGGGATAAAACATTATAAAGAGATTCTAATATTACTATTATTCACAATACTCTTAAAAATTAAAAAATGAAGCATCTAATACTCCCTTATCTGCTCATCTTTTTGCTTCTTTTGGATTCATGCAGTCCAAAGATTTCCACCACTATTAGTAAAAAATATACGCCCTTGGATTACAGAAAAGAAGTGATTGTTTTTGGGCTGAAACAGCAGGAACCTAAACAGGCTGAAGTTATCGGTAAAGTGAAAATCGGGGACAGTGGTTTTACAACTGATTGTGATTATGAAACCGTCATCAATGAGGCCAAAATGAAGGCCAGAGAAATAGGTGGAAATGCCATCAAGATCATTCTGCATAAACAACTTTCAGCCTTTGGAAGTTCCTGCCATCGTATTGTGGCTAACATCCTAAGGATAGAAGGAATAGAAGCTTATGCCGAAACAGAACAGGAAGAAATTTTATTGAATGTCGATTATTCAATTTTCAAAATATACAGATACAGCGGCCCGGGTTCATTGGTAGCTTTCGATTTAAAAATAGGGGATTCTACCATTTGCAGGGTTAGAAATAATTTTAAAACAACATTGCATATTTATAAGGAAGGAACTCACAGACTTCGTGCTAAAACAGAATCAGCATCAGAAATACCTATCGATTTGAAACCCGGAAAAACCTATTTTATCCGATGTAGTATAGCCATGGGAGCTTTTGTTGGAAGGCCAAAATTAGAATTAGTGGATTATAAAACGGGGAAAGCTGAATTTGAATCTTTCAAAGCAAAACACCAATGAAAAATTTACTTCTTTTTATTTTGATATGCGCTTTCAATAATCAGAGTTTTGCGCAAGACCTCATTGTGACCAATGATGGCGATTCTATTCATTGCAAAATAACAAAAATAAAGGGTGGAAATATTTATTTTGCATTTAGGTATGAAAATGAAAATAGAAAGACTCTCCTGCCAAAATCAAAAGTCAGCGATTACACAAAAAACTTTTTTAAAACCAGCGAAGTCGAATCAGCGAAAGAAAAAGCCAACGAAGATTTTCGCAGATTCAGGTTTGCTGTAAATTCTGGATTCAGCTATCAAACAGCGAAAATAAATGAGGACATCCCCGATGATTTTAAATCCTACATAAAAAATCTCAAATCAGGATTCCATATTGGTGGTAAGCTATCATATTTCTTCAACGAGGTTTATGGATTTGGCCTAAAATATACACTTTTTAAAACTTCAAATTCAATCGACAACATATATTTAGAAGACACAAATGGAATCCGAACCTATGGTCAAATGAGTGATAATATATTAATAAATTTTATTGGACCTGTATTTTCTACTAGAATCTTCAATCGTTCTAACCGCAATGCATTCATTGCAGATATATCAGTTGGATATGCCCACTACCAAAATAATAAGATACTGATTGACAAATTTCAGATAACCGGCGGAACCATCGCCCTGGGAATTGATTTAGGATATGACGTCAGTCTCAGTCATCAGTTGAAACTTGGTTTCCAGGTTGGCCTTCTGTCAGGATCCCTATCAAAGTATCATTTAAATAATGGAAGAAGGGTTCAATTAATTAAATTGGAAAAGGGGGAATATGAAAGCCTGAACCGATTAGATTTTTCACTTGGATTAAGGTTTGAATTATGAGGCCTTCACTCTGGGAATTAAGAATACAGAATAAAAAAGGGAATACAACTTTTTATCTGTTACAAAACATTTTAAAAGTTTAGAATATCTGGAAGCAAATAACAGGATCGAAAGATTTTGCCTTCAAAAACAGCCTATTTCCATAGAAAATGTGGATTGAACATCGAAAACCAATCTTGAAGTTTTAGGCCTAAAGTGGCGGCTTATCCCTTCCAATAAATGGTAAAATGGAGAAAATGGAGAAAATGAAAAGAGCCTACTACTACTTATTTTATAAATTTTACAAAATGTCGGAAGCGGCACCTTCCCGTTGGGTGAGTGACTGGAAAGCAGGCATTGTAATAATTGTATTAGAGTTATGGATACTCTTTTCAATAGGGATTTATTATGCTGCTTTAACAAAGACAAAGATTGAGTTAGATATTACGATGCCAATAATATTTATTCCACTTTTAATAATTATCTTAATTAATTACTTAGCTTTTGTACACACTGATGTATGGAAAGAATATGTAAAAGAGTTTGACCGATTGCCAAAGAAAAAAAACAGAATCGGCAGTTGGATAGTTCTGGGTGTTGTATTATTTGTGGTAGCAAATTTGATTTTTCCCTTTTATCTGATGAGCCGGGTAGATTGGAGCCAATACAAATAAAATGGAGAAAACAAAAAACGCATTTTATGATCTTCTTTATAAATAAGTTTAAAGATTGTAATTGTTTTGAGTTCCTTAATTTGGATATCAGGACTTGTTGTCTGCGGATAGGAGAAATGATGAACCTGTAATTATAATAATGATTTTTCGCAACCCATACTTTCAGACAAAAGATGTAAAAGTAAACGGCGTACAGCAGTTTTCCATCACATACGACAACGGTGGCCAGGGCAAAATCATGCAGAAAACCGATATCGGCAATTACAGCTATGATGCCAATAAAATACACCAGCTCAAGTATCTTACCTCCATCAGCAATGGGGCCAATCCTTCTGTTGTCATTGGTACCAGCGAAAGGAATATCAGCTATACTTCCTTTTTAAAAACGGCTACTATAACAGAAAATAACTACCAGCTTACCTACACATACGGCAGCGACAGGCAACGCATCAAATCGGAACTCAAACAAAACGGGTCCACTATAGAAACCAAACTCTATTGGGGTGATATGGAACTGGTAACCAAAGGTGGTGTAACCAGCGAAATTTACTATATATCCGGGCCCGCAGGATTGAGCAATATCATCGTCAAGAAAAATGGTGTTATTACAAGATACAATGCCTACACAGATCAGTTAGGCAGTATTCTTGCTGTCACAGATGCATCGGGAGGTTTGGTAGCCGAACAAAACTTTGATGCCTGGGGCAGAAAGCGCAACCCTGCCAATTGGTCTTATACCGGCGTACCGACAACTCCCGACTGGCTCTACCGCGGCTATACAGGGCATGAACACGTAGCAGCTTTCAACCTCATCAACATGAACGGCCGCATGTACGACCCGATGACGGGACTCATGCTGTCGCCTGACAATTATGTGCCCCTGCCCTTTAGCCCCGGTGGCTATAACAGGTACCTGTATGCAAACGGCAATCCGCTGAAGTTTGTGGATCCGGATGGGGAGTTTTTTTTCGCGGCTTTATTGATACCTGTGATTAAAGCGGTAGTCATTGGTGCGGTAATTGGAGGCGCAACTTATACAGTGAGTGTGGCAGCGAGTTCTGGAGGATTCAATAATTGGAGCTGGGGGCAATTTGGCAAGTCGGTTGGAATCGGACCACTTTCCGGTGCTGTTACTTACGGAATAGGGAATGTGTTTCAGGGTACTTCTCAGACTATCGGAAACGTGCTAACACAAGGACTAGCACAGGGTGTATCACAAGGAGGATTTTCTGTTTTGGGTGGAGGTAACTTCTGGGAGGGTTTTGCTTCAGGTGCATTGGGCTCTTATGGCGCTTTTGCTTTTGGAGAAATATTTCCTCAATTATCAAACAGTGTTGCAGGTACAATTGGTTTTGGAGCATTGGCCGGGGGGATAGGGGCAGAAGCTTCGGGTGGTGAATTTTGGAGAGGAGCTTTAGTAGGTGGTACTGTAGCAGGATTGAATCATGTATTACATACCGTAACTCAAAAGAATAAAGAGACTCCTTGGGATTTAAACGGAGACGGTAAACTTCAAAAAAATGAAGCTGACAATTGGTGGCGAAAAGGAAAAGGTCAAGATATTGAAGTTGACAATGGTAAAATAGATTGGACGGGCCTGACAATGTCTCCAGAGGATGCAATTGGAGGCATTTTTGCAATTGAAACACATGAGGCTTTTTTATCTCTGCCGTATGAAACAGCTTCAACATACGGAGGTACCAGTTTTAGAAGAACAGGGATAACAACTGCTGATGTTCTTAATCAAAAATATCATTATAATTATCGCCCAAATAATTCTGTAAAGAATATAGCACGAAATTTTGGAACATGGTGGGGAAAGCCGATAGGACGGGGATTTGATTTTAATATACGCTATAACAACCCCAATATCAATTTTAAAGCGACTAGTAAAAATGGATATTATCGAGTGTTTTAGAGATATTCTAAATAAATGGAACATGAGCAGTTCAGCGATTCATCGATTCATTGTTATTGTAATATTTACAACTGTAATTATTTCGTGTAACGAGCAAAACCTGGGAGATGGTTATTATTATTTATCTAAACATGAGGCCATTGATATTGGTTATCCGTATGGATCCATAATTTATAAATCAGATAATAAAAATTCTTTTTCAGATGTGAAAATCTTCGCCGATATATCTAAGGCTGAACATAATAACAGATATATCATTGTGCTTCAAAAGCCTAATAAAGAAGCAATGGCAAGTTTACTAAAGGCTGACATAGTATTTTGGAGTAAATTTTATTTAAGAAACGCGAAAGATTCCATGATAACTATCTGTGGTAAAAAAATGTTTTTGAAAAACATCTATGATTTATCAGAAGAGAAGGATATGGAAATACTTAGTCGTAAAATTTACGAGATTATTGATGCCCCGCTTTTTTATGGACAAATTTTTAAAAGAAAAGAGAATTATTATATTATTGATAAAAAAAAAGACTCAATATTGGGGCCTTTAGGGTATGAAGAATTTAAAATTTTGATCGCGAAAAAGAAGATAAATTTAAAATTTTGGTAACTATTCAGTCCCCAGTATAGCGATAAGGGATAAGGCATTCAAAACATTTTG